>Ga0182024_10007210_pt1 | contig 24048 bp, 18 predicted proteins | sample P32metaG_FD_120480 | JGI IMG/M metagenome (GOLD analysis project Ga0182024, IMG submission 120480) | Permafrost microbial communities from Stordalen Mire, Sweden - P3-2 metaG (Illumina Assembly) | ecosystem: Environmental > Terrestrial > Soil > Wetlands > Permafrost | place: Sweden: Stordalen...
ACGGAGTGACCACGACGTTATTGATCTTGATACTGCTGGAATCGACCTTGTTGCATTGGGCCCCAGCCGGACTCCATGTGTAGGTGAACCCTTCGGAGACCTGCAGCAATCTGTCATCGGAGGGGGCAGAATGGTCGCCTGTCGGAGAATCCAGCGCACAACCTTTGAACTGTTCCTCGAGCAACATTTTGATCTGTGTGCCGGTGAGGCTCATTGTCACCAGGCTGTTCCCAAACGGCTGCACGGAGAAGAGTTCGCCGTACGTGACGTTGCCGTTTTCCACGCCTGCAGTGAGCGAAGCGAAAGGGAGGTCCGTGCGGATTCCCCCTCTGTTCATGAAAGCTACGACGGCACCGCCGGAGTCGAAAGGGCTGGTGGCCTCCAACTGAGAATCGGCGATTAGATCGCCCAAAGAGCTCTCGCCAGCGGAACTGGGCGTTCTTGTGATGTCCGCGGCAACCGTCCCGACCTTTCGATTTGCAACGGGTGCCGCCAAAGCGGCGTATTTGTCCACAATACTCTTGAGGGTGGCATCCGGCGTGATTGTTGCGTCCGTCTGGTCCACCACGATGTTCTGCGCCGTCACACCCGTTACGCCCTTTGTCTTCTTGTCAATCGTCACGTCAATTTCTGTAAGCAGACGGCCATAAGAGGCGGCACTGGTAACGAAGATCTTGCGGCCGGCCCTGTTCGGTATCTGACAGATGTAGGCCGCATGGGTGTGCGCGGAGATCACCAAATCCACTGCGTTATCGAGATTGTTGACGATGGACTGGATAGCAGATCCGTTCAGGCCTCCCTCGCAGGCATTGATGTCGGGCGTGCCTTTCGTCGTCTGCTGGCCGCCCTGGTGGATGAGAACTACGACGCTTTCGATCCCCAGCTTGCGGAGTTGCCGCACGATTGCGTTGATGGTGCCGGCTTCGTCGGTGAATCGGAGTCCGGCGACGCCGCTGGGAGTCACTATTGTTGGTGTTTCCTTCAAAGTCAAACCTATGAAAGCGACTTTGATGCCGTTATACGTCTTGACCGCGTAGGCCGGAAAGAGCGTCTTGCCGGTAGACGTGTCAAACACATTGGCCGCGAGATATTTGAATTGGGCGCCCTCGAACGGGACGCGCGTGCCTGCCACCGCGCCCTGGCAGGTGTTCTGGTCCTGCGTGGAACAGCCGCCATATTGGATGCGCAAAAGTTCCTGCTTGCCTTTGTCGAATTCGTGGTTGCCTACCGCACTGAATTCCAGCCCCAGTCGATTAATCGTTTCGATGGTGTCCTCATCATGAAATAGGGCTGAAACCAACGGGCTCGCGCCGATCAGGTCGCCTGCCGAGACAACAACGTTATATGGATTCTGGCTCTTCAAATGCTCAATATAACCGGCGAGGAAATCCACGCCTCCAGCAGCAACCTCTGGGGATTTGGCATTTGCCCTGAATTTGCCGGGCGATTGCAAGTTTCCATGAAAATCATTCAGCGCGATGATCTTTAACTTGAAATCATCCGCGCGAGCGGCACTCAGCACTACGAGGCTAAAGGCGATAGCGTAAGTCACCCGGCGCAATTGCATGGACTCCTCCTGCTCTTCTTACTCTAACTCCACAATTCAGGCAGGTCTTTCGCGTACCCAAAGATCACGGAACTGTCAAGTTGTGCTAGGGCATGCGCCGCGTAGTGTTTGTTGTCATACCCGAAGACTTTAACGCCACGGCGCACCGGCTCGTAACAAAAATCCACCCAGCTGATCATCTCTTTCCCGCGGCCAACGACAGCCTTCTCCCACGTCTTCGTGATTCTCCCAATTTCTTTTCGATTCTAGGACCTGAGTAAAATACCCATCCGTGTAAGTACCCCTCCACGCTATACTCTCCGAATTCCAAGCTAGCAGGAGCCCGTGCCGATCCTTCCCGGCAAACGTCTAGGGCCCTATGAAATCCTCTCCGCTATTGGTGCCGGAGGGATGGGTGAGGTGTATCGCGCGCGGGATGCGAAGCTCGGGCGCGATGTGGCGCTGAAGGTCCTGCCGGAAGCATTCGCGCGCGACGCCGAACGCATGGCGCGCTTCCAGCGTGAAGCGAAAGTCCTCGCATCGCTCAATCATCCCAACATTGCTTCGATCTACGGCATGGAAGATTCCGGCGGCACAGATGCGCTGGTGATGGAGATGGTCGAGGGGCCGACCCTCGCCGACCGCATCAGACAAGGTCCAATTCCGACCGACGAGGCTTTGCGCATTGCGAAACAGATCTGCGAGGCGCTCGAATACGCGCACGAGAGGGGGATCGTGCATCGGGATCTGAAACCGGCGAACGTGAAGGTAACGAACGACGATGCGGTGAAGATTCTCGACTTCGGCTTGGCGAAGGCTTTGGAAGGCGATGGGTCGTCCGCCGACGTCGCGAATTCGCCGACGATCACCCATCTGGCGACGCAGGTAGGAGTTCTGCTAGGGACGGCGGCGTATATGTCTCCCGAGCAAGCAAAGGGCAAGCCAGTGGACCGTCGCGCGGATATCTGGGCGTTTGGCTGCGTGCTGTATGAAATGCTGACGGGGAAAATGGTATTCGGTGGTGAGACGGTGACGGACACGCTGGCAGCCATCATCAAGGAAGAGCCGGATTGGTCGCAGCTTCCCGCCGGAACACCGATCCGCGTCCGGGTTCTCTTACAGCGTTGCTTGCAGAAAGACCCGAAGCAGCGGTTGCGCGACATCGGCGACGCGAGAATTCTGCTCGAAGAACCGACAGCTTCCGCCGAAAATACGAGGCCTGCAAACAAGCGGCTTGCGATCGCGCTGGGAGCGATCGCGTTAGCGAGCATGATCGCCGCTGGCGTGTTCGCGGTCCTGCACTTTGGGGAGCGGCCCAACGTCGCGCGTCCGGTTCGATTTGAGATCCCGGCCGAAGGATCGGTGGACCCCTATCTGTCGATTAGCGTCTCGCCCAATGGAGATTATCTCGCCTTTTTGGGAGTGAACGCGAACAGCGTTCGCGTGTTCCAGATCCGCGCCTTGGATTCTTTGCAGACACAGACCATTCCAAACTCGGAAGGAGCGGGGTTTGCGCTGGCCTGGTCGCCCGATTCCAGTTTCCTGACATTCGTCGCCGGTCAAAACATCAAGAGAGCCGCCGTCGCAGGCGGACCGGCGGAAACGCTCTCGGATGTCGGATATCAGATTTTAACTGCAAGTTGGAAACGCGACGGAACGATTTTTTTCGCCGGCAGCGGTGTAACGCGGATCGCGGAATCAGGCGGCGCTCCAACGACGGTCGTACCGGCGGGTTCGGGAATTCTTGGCCTCCACTTCCTCCCTGATGAGCAGCACTTCCTGTTTTCGGCTGGGGACGCGAGTGTGCCCGGCACCACCCTTGGAATTTTCGCCGGATCCATTGACAATATGCAGTCTGTGGCGAAGTGGAACACTTCCACGCCGCTCGTAACATCGGATACGGTCCACTTCGCGTTTGCTCCGGTCGGGGACGCGAGTCGCGGATATCTATTCTTCATTCGCGATGGAGCGCTGGTTGCGCAAGGCTTCGATACTCGAAAACTCGAGGTCGTGGGACCTCCGGTGATTATCGCGGAGAACGTCGTCGAATTCGGCGCGTCCAGTGACGTTCTGGCTTACCGGACCGGCAATTACCGCACGACGACGCAACTACGCTGGTTTGACCGCCATGGAAAACAAACCGGCACGGTGGGCGAAGCGGGGAACGTCGGAGATATCTGGATAAGCCGGGATGGTAAGACGGTGCTGATCGACCGCGTCGATTCTGCGACGAACCACGTCTGGCTCGGTGACACGGCTCGCGGTGTGTTCAGCCGGCTTACCTCCACCAGTACAAACGAAACCGCCGGTTCGCTCGCGCCCGACGGAACCGTCGTGTTCACGATGTCACATCCCGGTGTTGCCGGCGATCTCTATGCGGTCCGGCCCAACAGTTCCGCGCCCGAACTGCTATTGAAGTCTGAGTTCCTCAAACATGCCAACGACATTTCTCCAGACGGCAAGTACTTGATTTATGACATGCACGGAACTCAGCGGCAGGATCTGTACGTCCTGCCATTGAATATTGCTGGGGCCAAACCGGTTCCGTTCCTGGCAACTCCGGCCGACGAAACCTTCGGCCAGTTCTCGCCGGAGGGGAAGTGGGTCGCTTACACTTCCGATGAATCGGGGCGCCGGGAAGTGTACGTCCGCGCGTTCTTGCCCGGGCAGGATCCCGCGGCGGGGGCGCGGAAGTGGCTCGTTTCGACTGCTGGCGGCAGCAAACCGCGCTGGAGCCGCGACGGCAAAGAGCTCTACTATATCGCCCAGGACGGGAAAATCATGGCGACTCCCGTGAGGATTGGCGACACGTTTGAACCCGGCATTCCCGTCCCACTCTTTGACGTTCATACCGCCGGATTTTTCCCCTACGACGTCAGCGCAGACGGGCGGTTTCTCATCAATACTCCCGTCGAGACAGCACAGGCCACATCGGCGCCGATCACCGTAGTTTTAAACTGGTCCGCTGCACTGAAGAAATAACACCGTATGCCGCTGACTGCCGGAACTCGCTTGGGATCCTACGAGATCATCGCGCCCCTTGGCGCAGGCGGGATGGGAGAAGTGTATCAGGCACGCGACACCAAGCTCGGGCGCGATGTAGCGTGAATTCGATGTTCCCATATTTACGGGAGGTGGGTCAAACGATGTTCTCGGGATGGATGTTATCGATTGTTCATCTCATCGGCTGGCTTGGGGAGAATTATCCGCTAGGGACCAGGTTGTCGCGGAGGAGGCCTCTTCTGATGCTCCAAGATCGCTACAAAACTTGCCGGTTCATAGGCCGTGCTGCAAACACGAACGCGACGCTAACCAATCAACCTGGTTGGAGGCTGACATGGCTGGTTCGATTCTATCGCAAGAGAAGTCTTCTGCTCGCCCACTCCGTGCTGCACTCTACGCTCGAGTCTCAACTCTGAACAACGGTCAAAACCCGGAAATGCAGATCCGCGATTTCGCCGAATACTGTCAGCGCCGCGGCTGGACGGCGACCGAGTACGTCGACGTCGGCGTATCTGCCTCTCAGGGGCGTGGTGGTGAGCGGAGCGAAGCGGGCAGGCTATTCACGTCGGGACCATAATGGGCCAACTGGCAACAGGAGGAGCCCGCCGGTTTTGACGGAGGGCGGCAGCTCTCGATGGATGGCACGAACCGGATGAATCGAGAGGTTCAAGTCCGGAATTCTGTGAGGGGCTCGGGGTGAGATTCCCCGGGCTTTCGGCCTACTCGGCGCCGGCTACCCATTGCCTGACCTTTTGGCTACAATTGTGGGCGCGGCGGGAAGGTGGACCGGTATCTGAAGCCGCTGCGCAGCACGTCGTAAAAACCCGGGCCGGCCAAGCAGCTGAACCGCTAGAAGTTCAGGCGGTCAACTTATAGCCAAACTGAGGGCCTCGCGGCCGCAGAACCTAGAAGTTTGGGAACCTGAACATTCGGGCGCTCCACTGATTCCGTCCCTTACTGCGACCGCTTGGCGCCCAGGAGAAATTCGTTCTTCCCCATGCGGATGGTGCCGTCGAACTCGTTGCCGACCGCCGTCCCGCGGACCTCATACTGCTTGTCGCCGTCCTTGATGTTCCCAAGGAAGATATTTCCGTTGAGCGAGCCTTCGAAGGAAAGCTCACCCTTATCGGTCTTCACGGTGCCCGTGACCTTGTCGCCGTTCTGCTGAAGATTCCATTGTTCGGTCAGCAGGCCCTGAATGGTGCTGTGAATGGTGACATTCCAGGCGCCAGCCATTTTCGCCAGTGGCGTGGTCGCAGCCGTCAGCTCGGATTTAGGTGAACTGGAAGCGCCTGAGTCGCTATACGCGCTCCCGTCCTTTTTCATGATGTGTTCTTTGTCGAATGCCACGCACATCGTGGGGCGGATGTAATCGTCAGCAGCGGCGATTTGCGTCTGGCGCGGAGTCATCACCCACGGTCGCGTGAACATCACCGGGTCCTCAACCGTTGCTTCCCAGGTGAGCATATCTCCGGTGCGGGTCCAGCGCTCCACCACATGCAACTGGTCACTGTGCATCATGGCGTACTTTGGGCCGACCGTACCCGAGCCCAGCCAAGTTTCATCATTCAGACCCACAACATCCACGACCAGAGTGTCGCCCTCCCAGTGCCCGATCGAATCTCCAAAATAGGACTTGTCGACATCTTCCGGATGCGGACGCCCGTCGATGTATATGATTCTGAAATACGGTCCAGGCCGATCCTCGTAGAGGAACGCCACCACTTTCGCATTTTGAACGATCTGCATTGCGTAGCCGCCACCTCCGCGGAGCGAGCCACGTGGAATTCCATAAGGCTTGCAATCATACTGGGGGTCGAGTGGGGACGCATCGCCGAACATGGCATCGCCAATGGCTTTCACCTTGGCCATGTATTCGGGTTTGTAGGGAGGCTCCTCGCACGATGCGCAAAGACGATCAAGTAAATTGACCTTGCCATTCTGGGTTTGCCTGACCCGCGCGCCACCGTCGTCGCCTGTGCTGCCGTTCGCCCCACCGTAGTCAAAGAACACTGATCCATCCGGGCTTCTGTTGACAACGTGCTGGCCGGGTTTTTCTTCCTTTGGGTCTCCGTGGTAAATCTCTACCAGGTTATAAAAACCGCTAAGGTCCGGATGTCCATCGGGCGTGTGCGGAGTTGGCTGGCTCGCCGCCGATTGATTCGAAGAGACATTTTTTCCTTGTGCTAGCGTGGGAACGGGAGAGGTCAACAACAACCCGAGAGATAACGCTGCCGCTACTGAAGTGAGAGCAACGTTGTAGATTACACGCCGGTCTTTCATCCCTGGGCCTCCTGTGGGAAGTTTGCCGTCTCGGGCTTCCGCAGCATGCGCACAGATGCTTAAGCGCGGATGGGAGTGCTAATTTCCACCCTGCCGGAAGACAAGCACTCGACCGTCGGAGTGGTACTTGATCTGTTTCAGGAAGCCCCAATACTTGGCATTATCTTTGGGAACCAGGCAGGTCATGGTAACAACCTCGCCGATTCTCCAGTCGGATCTGTGTACGCCGGCGCGGCTATAGGTGCTGGGCGGATTGCCCTCGCACCCCCAACTCTCGACCTTGCCGGTTGCCTCATCCTTCACATCGACCCAAGTAGCCGTGTGCGGGTTAATCCAATCAACCTTGCTGAGCACACCGGTGACGGAGAACTCCTTTTCCGTATCGAACTCGGCAGTAAAGGAGTGATGTGCTATGGCCGGAAGAGCAATAATAACGAAACTCAAAAGAACGAGAAAAAAATGACTACCTTTGGGCCGCGTCATTGTCCGTGTATACCTCGCGTTCCAAATGTCGGACCTGCACGAGTTTTACAAAACGGGTAGTTTCGTGTCAATCAATCTTCCCGCCACCCTCGCAGACGCGTCAGAACAGGATCTTGAGCGCGAACTGAATCTGCCGCGAATTGGTGACGGTGGCGGTGATCAACCCCGCACTGGAGTTCGGCGCTTCCGAGAACGGAGTCGTGTCGGTGACGCTGCCGTTAAACACCTGAAGGCCCTGGGAACTCGGCACTTGCAGGTTCGTATGGTTCACAAGGTTGAAGAACTCCGCGCGGAACTGCACGCTGCCCGCTTCGCCCAGGAACCCTACCTTCGTGTCCTTCACGATGGAGAAATCCACGTTGTCAAGCCAGGGACCGCGCAACGCGTTCCGGCCTTCGTTGCCGAGTTGACCGAGGTAGCAGTTCACGTTCGAGGGCGTGCAACCCGGCCCCGCGCTGGGATCGTAGGTTGTGGGCTGCAACTCGAACATGTTCGGGTTGAACCAGAATACTCCCGTGGTACCTGCTACCTTGTGCGGACCGATCGCTGTCTTGTTATTAAATGGAACCGGAGTGTAGGCACATGGGTTGCTGCCCGCCGCGGGCTGCCCCGGCTGGGAAGTGCAGGGATTTGCCGCGATGCTCGCAGCGGTTACGTAGTCAGGCCGGTCTGGCTGACCCTGCAAGTCTCCCGAATTCGAACGATTCGCGCCGAGCACCGGGCTGAATGCATAGCCCGACTGCAGCGAGTAAATCGTTCCTATCCACCACCCGTTCGCGACTTTCGAAAGAAAGCCGTTCGAAGCTACCGTCGGGAAATGATAGAGCATGTTGAAGCGCCAGTTGTTTGTGGTGTCAAAGCAGGAAGGACCTTTATCCAAATAGGGCCGGGTGGGATCCTCAGACTGCATCATCGACGCCGAGGTGCAATCCGAGCTGTTTCCCTGCCCCTGCCAATCGTCTTCCACCTTTCCATACGTGTAGTTGCCGACGAATTCCAGCCCATGCCCCAGGCGCTTCTGCACCACTACTTGCAGTGCGTTGTACCAGGACGCGGAGTTCGTGGTGACATCGATGATGCTGTCACCGCTACCATAGCCACTCCCAATGATGGCCTGGTTTATGTTTGGACTGAAACCTGTCCAATACTTAACCCCGTTCACGATCTCTGCTGGAATCTTGGGATTTCCTTCCTGCACTGTCCAGAGGTGGTAGCCGCGTGAACCCGCATAGGATACGGATAAGAGCAGACTGCCAGGGAATTGATGTTCAACGGTCAGGTTGTACTGCATCAGGTGAGGCGTGTAGGCGTTGTAGTCCAGACCTTGCGGAACCAAGCCTCCCGAAGGAAATACCAGCGGCAACGAGGTGAACGGCGCCGGGTTGGTGAGTACAACGTCATAAGAAAACGGTTCCGACGCTAGCGCCGTTTGCTGGAGCGCGGCTCCGATATTGCCAATGTCGTAGTAGATGCCGAATCCGCCACGGATCGACGTTGTTCCGTGCCCCGTCACATCATAAGCAAAGCCCAGCCGCGGACTGAAGTTCAAATAGGTGCGATCGCGCATGGTGGGGCCAATGGTTGGCGTTCCGGACGTCGCCAGGTTGCGGAACGCCGCTTGTTTCCCATTCGTTTCAGTAACCGTCGTCATGAACTCATAGCGCAACCCTGCGTTGATGGTCAGGCGGGGTGTCGCACGCCAGTCATCCTGGCCGTAGAACCCAAAAGTGTTAAACACGTAGTGCCGGTCCTGATCGTTTCCCGGAGGCGACTCTTCGAGGTTGGAAGGGTCCGTGTTGGTGAGGAAGGTTTTCAATCCGCCGTTGTTGTAGCGAATGATGCCGTACTCGGCTCGGGTCTGGTTGATTCCGTCGTAGTAACGGTTGATCATCGTCCCGAACTTCACGGAATGCTTGCCGCGGGTATAGGTGACGTCATCACTGAAGGTGTAAATCGTCTGCGTACCAAGCGAGGGATTGTTTTGCCCCGGCGCGTAGGCGGTTAAGCCGCTGATGTAAATTCGGCCGGTCGGATCTCCCGGAGCAAACGAGAACTGTGGACCCACAGTGTTTTCCAGATACTCATCGGAGAGGCTGTACGCCGTGCGGCTGGCCGACAAGCGCGCCGTATTCAGCAATGCGGGCGAGAAAATGTGGTTTTCTACGAGCGAGAGATATTGGTTGCGGCTGCCGCCCGTGGTTCTATATTGCGGGTAAGAAGTTGAGGCGGCGACGGGCGAAACGGTCGATCCGTTGTTGTCGAGCGAGTCGTTTTCGATGGTGTAGCGCGCGAAGAAGCTATCGTTCGCGGTGAAGTTCTGGTCAACGCGCATCTGCCCGAATTCTTCGCGGGTCAGATCGGATGAAGGATAGGAATAGCCGGTCGCGCCGGAATTCGGGGCTCCAAGAGACGAATTTTGAGAGTTCGGAAAGATAGCCCAAAACAGTGGCGCAATGAGCGGATTCAGCGTCACCGAATTCGTTCCTGCCCCGGACGGATTGCTACCCAATTGGGTGCAGGGGCCTACCGAACCTGCCGGCTGTGCACCTTGCCCGTTCCAAATGACCGTCCCAGCGCCATAGTTGTTGGCGGCAGTGGCAACGGTGGGATGGCAGGCCTGGGCGGGCACCGTGAGAAGAGGCGAAACGCCGAGCTTCTGTTTCAAACCTTCGTACACGCCGTAGAAAAACGTTTTGTCCTTCTTGATCGGTCCGCCGACGGAGCCGCCGAACTGGTTGCGCTGGAATTCCGGCAAACGGGCGCCATTCAAGCGGCTCGGGGGCAAATCGAAGTAATTTCGCGCGTCCAGCGCGCTGTTGCGTAGGTACTCGAAGGCATCGCCGTGAAACTGGTTGGTGCCGTTCTTGCTGACCATGGCCATCTGGCTACCCATGGCGATACCATATTCCGCGGTGAAATTGCTGGTGATGACCTTGAATTCCTTGATGCCGTCGACGCCCAGGGAATCCCCGGATTCGGAAGTGGGCGCGCGGCCCAGCAGCGTGGTGATCGGGGCACCGTCGAGTGTAAAGTTGTTCGATCGTACCGGCGCGCCGTTTGAACTGTATTGCGTGCTGGCCCCCTGGTACTGGCCGTTATTGACATCCTTGGTTATGCCGGGCTGCATCAAGCTGAGGTCCATGTAGTTGCGGCCATTGAGCGGGAGATCGGCCATCTGCTGTTCGTTGACGAGCCCGCCGAGCGTGCTGTTCTCGGTATTCACCAGCGGTGCTTCCCCCGTGACGGTCACTTCCTGCTGCGTGGTTCCGATTTCCATGGTGAAGTCCACCACCTGGTTGTCGCCAATGTTCAGCGTCAGACCCTGGCGCGACTCCGTCTTGAAGCCACCATGCTCGACGGTAATGTCGTAGTGGCCTACCGCAAGCGAGGGTGCGAGATATTCTCCGTCGGCGCCGCTCACCACAGTGCGGACCTGTGCCGTATCCACATTGCGAATGGTCACATTCGCGCCAGGCACGATTGCGCCGGATGAATCTTTCACCACCCCGCGGATCGACCCAACCGGAACCTGTGCGCTCGCAGGAATTACAAACGCGACGAGCAAAACGAGGATCCACTTTGCGGCTAGTCTAGGCATACAGTTCACGTCCACCCTGGCATTCATGGGTATCTCCTATTCCGGACAACAGCCCTGCCACTGCCCGGCCATAACATTCAATCTAGCTCGCTCGAACTGGTTAGCAGGAATCCGGATGTCTCCACCAAAGAGTGGGCAGTTCATAACACGGTACTGAAACAAGTGCAATCGCATTGTCCGTCATCATCGACCAATCGCGGCGGCCAAACACTTGACAGAAGCAAGGATTTCGCCAGCACAAGGCTTGGCGCCATGCGAGTGAAAGGAAATTGGTATCAATTCGATCGAGAGTTCTCTCGTTGGAATTGCGAAGGCGGATGGTTAGCCAGAACTGCCGGATATCACCGCCTACATCAGTGCACTTGAACCACGCCTCGTGGCTCAACCGGTCGAGCGTGTGTGACTCGCCAGCGCTTTTCTGCTTCGAACCGTACAACCGCCAGTTACGAATGTAGGAGGGCCGCACCGTGCGCGAATTGCGGCGGATCGGCAAGCGGATCGCCATCGGCGTAGATGGCGGCCTCTGGTTGGTGCTGCACCTGATGATTGCGGGCAGGTTGCACTGGCGGCCGCCAGGGGCAAAGCTGTTGGGCCGACAGAGTCTGGCAGCCCTCGATTTTCCCAACGGTTCTCTCGTGCTTACCGAACCCGGCGCAAAGCGCCGTGCATCGTTGCATGTCCTGACTGGCGAGGAGGCCAGGGACTCGCCTGCTTGCTAAGCACGAGACAATGCGGCAAGACTACGGTACAATCCGATTATTATCGTTCTCGAGACCTCGATCTTTATCGAAAGAGGGTCACATGAGTTCTAAAGAATCCAGCAGAAGAGTTTTTTTGAAGCATGGGGCGACTTTGGCGGCCATGACGGCGGCGGGCATAAAAGCTGCATCCGGCCAGGGCTTCGGCGAAGATCCCAAATTACGTACTGATTACGTCCCTGAAGATAGAGTTCCTAAGGACCACGTTTGGCGCGACCCGTGGACCGGTGAAATGATGCGGGACGAAGAGGGCAACCTCGTCGTCGATTGGACTGGAACGCCGCAGTGGGAGCGTTACCGGAAAAATGCCCAGGAGATGGGTAAGAAGTACGGCACCCTAGAAGTGGACTCGCGGCTCTATGGCGTTCGTTCACGTTATGTTAAGACATTTCGCCGGGGACTGGACGGAGGTTCAGCCTTCGGTTACTCCGGAACACCCACTGCGCCGAGCTCTAATAAGACCTATTTCTTCTCGCTCTTGTCTCCTATGGACTCCCAATTAGGCGTGATAACTCCCAGCGGACTTCACTTTGCGGACGAGCACGCCGAAGTTCCCGAAATCGACCCTCGCGAGCATCGTCTCACCATCTTCGGAATGGTGGATCGTCCGATCACGCTGACGATGGATGAGTTAATGGACATGCCGTCCGTATCCCGAATCCATACCCTTGAATGCAACACGAATGGCGTAACTGGGGGCCTTCGCAATTTGCCTTGGGCCACCGCGGGACACGCCTTCGGCGAAGGTAGCTGCAGCGAGTGGACGGGCGTGCTTATGTCCACGCTTCTTGACGCGGTCGGCGTAAAAAAAGAGGCGAAGTGGTTTTATGCGTCCGCAGGTGACGAGTACAACCAAACGTGGGCTATTCCCGTGTGGAAGGCCATGGACGACGCCATGATCGCCTACGGGCAGAATGGCGAACCGCTGAGGCCCGAACAGGGGTTTCCCATCCGACTGCTGTGCCCTGGCTTCCAGGGAACCACAAATATTAAGCGGATCCGAAGAATCAAGTTTACCGACGACCTCACTCTCTTCCACAGAATGTACGAAGAAGTGCGTCCGAGTGGCAAGGTCACGTGGTTCCGATTGGAGATGCCGCCACAATCGTGCATTCTGCGCCCATCAGGCGGACAGCAGCTCACCCGGCGTGGATTTCATGAAATCCGCGGGGTAGCCTGGTCTGGCGCAGGCAAGATTACGCGTGTGGAAGTAACTGTCGACGGAGGGAAGACTTGGAAAGATGCAGTGATCCAAGGACCGGTTAATTCGAAGGCTCATACGCGTTTTGCTTATCCTTGGACATGGAACGGACAAGACGCGATCATCGCGTCCCGTTGCACGGATGAGAAGGGTTCTACTCAACCTTCTACAGCTGAGGCCGCTAACAGTCGGGACCTCGACCTCGCAACCTTTAAGACTAGGAACCTCTCACGCAACAACATCGCCCAGCCGTGGAGGATTGGCCGTGATGGCAAAGTTATCAATGCGATCTTCAGTGTTTAAGACCCTTGTGACCGTGTTGTTTTTGGGCGCCGTTGTCGTTTTCGTCGCTGCGCGAACAGAGCCTCAAGGGCCTGGATCAGCAATCGAATCGACGCAGTCCCAGACCGAGGCGCAATCTCAAAATCAGCCGCAGCAGCCGGAGGCCTCGTCACATGAATCGCCCTACAGCGGCATGGGCACTGTTCCTACCAAAGAAGATATGGGAAACCTTGCCTTCGCCGCTGGTTTTAAGGGCAAAGACCTCCCGGAAGGGAGCGGAACGGCAAAGCTAGGCGCGGATATTTTCGCCGGCAGATGTTCGATGTGTCACGGACCGAACGCTGAAGGCGTACATTGGGATCCCATGGCTTTCTCCCCTCTCCACGGCCCCCGTCTGGGGGGTGGCAACGGCGTGCCGATTTTTAACCGTCCGCCTGGCCGGATAACCACGCTTGCCTATTCTGCACCGTCGCCGATGGTGATATTCGACGCCATCGCGGTTGAGATGCCTATGTTCAAGGCTGGAACGCTCAAACCGGATCAGGTCTATTCGCTGACGGCGTTCATTCTTTTCAAGAACGGCATCATCAAAGAAGATGATGTGATGAACCGAGAGACGCTTCCGAACGTTCAGATGCCGAATCGCAATACCTTCCCGGCCTCTGACGACGTTTACATGGATATGAGCAAACGGGGCTGTTACCAAAACTACGGAGTTTGTTTAGGCGACTGATTGGGTGCCGGGAATAATGTGACGCCGGCTGCATTCCCCGGGTCGCCTGTCGTAACCGTCGCCCCTAGTCCTTTGACGCTTTTCGGCAATATCATACATTGCGATCGTTCGGATCAGCCTTCAGGCAGGTTCAGCTCGCCCTGAATTTCTTCCTTACAGCCGGCTGGCAGCTTCAATCAACCCGACGGGCCAAGGTGCCTGCGGACTGTGAGCTCAGGCCTTAAGTCGAGGGAACAATCGTTCGGCATTTCCATGATTGATCGCATCCAAGTCCTTCGCGGCAAGGCCAAATTGCGCAAGCGGATCAATCGTTGTTTTCATCGGTTCTGCCGGGTAGTCGGTCCCGAACAATATCTGCGATGTCGGAACGAATTTAGTTAGTGCCGCCAAGGGTGCTGGGTAGGTAGCGTGCGCAACTTCGTAGTAAAACTTGGTGACTTCATAGGGCACGCCTTTAGGCACTTTCCCCGCTCGGTCCTTCGGAAACCGATCGTTGAGGCGACCGGCCAGCACAGGAAGAGTACCTCCCGAATGAACAAAGATGAAACGGATATCCGGAAACCGTGAGAGCGTCCCATTCACCAGAAGGCTTTCGACCGTCCGAGTAGTATCGAAGTCGAACTCGGCCATGGTTGGAGTGACGCCCGGAATAAGATTTTGACAGCAATTCGGGCCGTTTGCGTGGACAAAAACGATCGACTTGCGGCGGTTGAGCTCCTCGAACGCCGGAACAAAAGCAGGGTCGCCAAGCCACTTGTCCCCGTAGCTAGTGAGCAGACCGATACCATCCGCCTTTAGCGTATCGTATCCGAATTCGATTTCCCGCAACGCGCTGTCCTGATCGGGTAACGGAACGGCCGCGAAAAAACCGAATCGTCCCGGATAATCCTTCACCATCTGCGCCATATACTCGTTACAGTCCCGCGCGAGACTTCGTGCCTGCTGCACGTCACCAAACCAAATTCCCGGCTGTGTAATCGAAACGAGCGATGTGGAAACGTCGTATTTTTCCATCTGTTCAATGGATGCAGCCGGTGTCCAGTTCCAGTTTCCGAATTTTCCCGTGGTCTTGGTGTAGACCGGCGGATTCGCGTGATGGTGCACATCGATACGGCTACCTTTCGGTCGAGCAGTTGACGGACTCTGGCCTCCCCATCCTGAAGTGGATAACAAGGTTCCCGCGCCAGCCATACCAACCGTTCTAAGAAACGCGCGCCGAGACGCACATGACGCAAGAGATGCAAACTTCAGACCGGTGAAGTCAGACACTTCGCGATCATTCGTCTTCATCTTTAGCTCCATTTGCTAATACCTATAATATTAAGGCATCTTAGCATATCACTTTCGTCCGTGCCCTGTGCCTGCTGAACCAAAGTCCAAGGGAAAAGAATTGCTCCCAGATCTGTACGATTTGCTAATGTTTGGATTTGAGTTGCGTATTGTCTTCCAAGAGCAAAGCGCCTGCTACTTGGGGGTCACGAATTTAGTCTCTTACTCCGAAATGCGCCCTAAGACCCTTTCGCACGGTTCCGGTCCGATCCTTCGGGAATCGCTGGTGCGCCCAGCAAGCACGGGAAACGTTCGTACCGAGTGGACGAAGATGAAGCGGGTATCCGGAAACCGCGAGAGTGTTCCGTTTACTAAGAGGCTCTCGACTGCCCGTGTGGTACCGAAATCGAACTCGGCCATTGTTGTCGATCGAATACTACTCCTCTTCTCCGACGATCTCATTATTGGGGACCCAGGTGAACCCAGAATCTCCGTTGTCCTAAAACAGAACCTTTAGTGCAAACTGAATCTCCCGGGCATTATTAGCCGTGTCGCATATTACCCCCCCACCGGGTACAAACGCCTCCAAACCGGTTCCATTTGTCCCACCACAGAAATTCCCCCACGCAAAGTTGGGGTGGTTCATGATGTTGAAAAAGTCTGAACGAAATTCCAATTGACCTTGTTCTCCCAGGAATCCGATCTTCGTATCTTTAGCGACGGTAAAATCCAGATTCGCAAATCCCGGACCTCGAAGGATATTCCTTCCCTCATTCCCCAGGAACCCGGATGGTGGCAGTGTAAACGCGCAAGGGTCAAACCAAAGGTTGGGAGTGCCCAAGGGTGTACCCGCAGGAATCACCACGCCGCCTGGGGTGGTACAACCCGGTGAAGCCCCACTCGTAATGCTGTGGAGGCTACGGCCCGGCACGAGGTCGGGACGGTCGAGACAGTTTCCTCCTTGAGAGACCTGCGATTGGGACTGGTTGTTCGCTAGACAGGCAGTGAACGGATAACCGGTCTGCAATGATGCAATCGCGGCCATCCACCAGCCGCTGAGCATTTTGCCCTCGAATCCCGGCGACTGAACAGTCGGGAAGTGATAAAGCGTGTTGAATTGCCAATTGTGTGTCGAGTCGAAAACAGAGGGTCCTCGATCTGTTACGGCGTGGAACGGGTCAACGCGGTTGGAAAGTTCCGTGTAGGTTTGGTCACTGCCCAGCACATTTTCCAGCGTGTCGATCGACTTGGAATAAGTGTAGGAACTCTGGAACTGCAACCCCCTGCTCAATTGTTTGGCTAACACAACCTGCAACGAGTTGTAGTAGGAATTTCCGTCTGCGGTGCGATAGGCAATGCTGCCCCAGTTGGGATTGACTCGCGACTCGCTGCCGTCCCCAAGCCAGCACGCCGTTGCGGCTCCATCCACCATGCTAGTAAGGTTGAGAGCCTGCCCGGCGGGCCGGGGCACACAAGTCTCAACTCCGGCCACCATGGCGGGTACCCCACCGGGAACGACGGGGTTCCCTTCGCTGCCGGTGGTAAAGATGTGCTGGCCAAGAGACCCGCCGTACGTCAACGTTAAAGCCGTGTTCCAAGGCAACTGCCTCTCGATCGTCAAGTTGAATTGTTTCATCGAAGGCTGTTTGAGATGGTAGTTCATCAATTCGAGATTGTTTGACACCGTCGGAAAGGTCAGGGGCAGGCTGGTAAGTGGTGGGGGAGATTGTTCGAAGCCGAAACTCGAGATGGGTGGCTGGCCCAAAGCAATGGTGATCAGGCTGGCCCCGAGATTACTGATGTCATAAAGGATCGAAAAACCTCCTCGAACCGCCGTTTTGCCATTTCCAAATACATCCCACGCGAAACCAAAGCGCGGACTGAAATTGTGGAGACTATTGTTCTGGATGAGAGGCCCTGGGGTTATGGTCGCATCTGTTAGAGGGTCCCGCAGGCTTTCTTCGAGGCGATGCACCTCCCGCGGGACCGTGTTGAACTCATAACGCAGGCCGAGATTCAGGGTCAAGCGGGACGTTGCTCGCCAGTCGTCCTGCGCGTAAAATCCGTAGGTCTCGTTGCGGTACTCGCGTACCCAGTTCGAACCCGGGGTGAGAGCCTGCTGAAAAACCGGCAAACCTTGCAAAAAGCTGGGCACGTCCGGGAAAACAATAATACCTCGAGCAAGCGCTGGACCTAATGGTTCCTGGGTGATCCGGTTGATGAGAGTACCAAACTTGAAGGAGTGGCGTCCCCGTGTATAAAACACGTCGTCACTCCATGTCCAGATATATTGCCTCTCCGACAGCGGAATTGGTATGTCGGGACCAAACGTGCTCAGTCCGCCTACACTAATATCGCCCATGGGCAATCCCGGCACAAACGAGTATTGAGGGCCGGAATACGGCAAAGGGCCTCCAGTGGCCAACCGGGTGCCAGCCCAGGAGAATCGCGCGGTACTGAGCAGATTCGCGTCAAATACGTGGGTCCAGCCCGACGTGATATAGAAATTTTGGGTTTCCGGTGTGTCGGTAAATCCAGGGAAGGGTTGAACCTGCTCTGCCTGATTGGCGATGTCGGTGGTAAAACGAGCAAATATGGAGTCCTTAGCCGAAAACGTGTGGTCCAAGCGGAATTGGCCGAAGTTTTCCAGGAGCGGCTGAACAAAGGGGAACCGGAGGGTGTTACCCAGGCCAGCAGTGGGATTGGGATACAGCGCCAACAGTGGCGCAATCACCGGATTGACTGTGACCGCGTACGGCTGCGGTGGGTTGGAGGGATTGGGCCCTAATTGTGGACATGGCCCGAGGCTTCCGCCGGGCTGTGCGCCAATCCCATTCCAGATTGAGGCTCCTGTCGGACCGTGACATCCCGGGGCGAGCGTGCTGGCACTTGATGTAATTCCCAGGCGCTGATGCAGCGATTCCCAGGTCGCATAGAAAAATGTCTTGTCTTTGTGGATGGGCCCTCCCAACGACGCGCCAAACTGATTCTGTCTAAACGGCGGAATGCGTCCGCCGAGAACCGAGGGAGGCGCATCGAAGTAGTTCCGCGCATCGAGGGAGCTGTTCCGGAAGTATTCGTAGGCGTCCCCGTGCCAGTTGTTCGTCCCGCTCTTACTGACAACCACCAACTCGCTTCCCATGGACATACCGTACTCAGCGCTCATGTTGTTGGCGATCACGCGGAATTCTTTGACCCCGTCAACCCCAAGCACGGTAGCGCTCTGGGATGACGGATTTCTTCCGTACAAGTTTCTTGTCGGGGTACCGTCCAATAGATAGTAGTTGGAGATCACCGGGGCCCCATTGCTGCTGAACCAAGCCGCTTCCCCTGCGGACCTGGTCTTGTCTTCATTGATCCCGGGCTGCAGCAGTGCCAAGTCGATGTAATTCCGGCCGTTCAAAGGAAGATCGGCAACGTTCTGTTCATTGACCAATCCCCCCAACGAACCGCTGGTTGTGTTTACCAGCGGCGCCTCTGTAGTTACTGTAACCGTTTGCGAGGCCGTACCGACCTGCAGCGAAAAGTTCGCGACCACTTGCTGGGCTACTGTCAGAGTCAATCCGCTGTGGACCTCCACTTGAAATCCCTTGACCGCCACCCGGATTTCGTAGTTGCCGACAGTGAGCGCGTTGAACCGATAGGACCCATCCGCCTCCGTTACAACCGAACGGGACAGATCAGTATCTGTGTTCCGCGCAGTCACGGTGGCTCCCGGCACGACTCCTCCGCTGGCATCCTTGACCACACCCAAAATCGTGCCCGAAGGTAGCTGCGCCTGAGCGAGTGACGCGGCGAGGACGCATATCAATATTCCGGCAATCCGGCTCATTCGGTTCAGGACTGCGAGTGTGTTCATCGGACCCTTTGCGATGGATTCCATCTGATCTCGCATCTCAAATCCTCCCGAATGCCAACTTGTCTACCAGTGAAAGAAGAACATCCCTCGACACTATTACTTACCAAGCATGAGCTTGTTGGGCGGTCCATATCACGTGCCAACTTAGGAGTCAAATACTTTTGAGGCATTATCTGCAGACGCGACTATTTTGTAAGGCAATCAAGTGCATCGCCTTATTACCCATTCATGCGCCGAAGTTGATCGGTTAACAGCTTTGGAACTTAAATCATAAGTTGCTGTTCATGCCAGATCTCCACGTACGCGGAGTGCACCTTGGCGTGCACTTCAAGACCGACCGGCAGAGGAGCGGAATAGAAGTTGGTCAACACTCTCACGCAACTGCTCGCGTTCACCTTCGGATAGTGAATCGCCGCCAAATCGAAGCCTTCCTGGAGCGCCTTCAAATGCTCCCGCTCAAGACTCATTCCCGCGCCGACGGTCTGCCCACGCTCACCGATGATCCGTGCTCATCTTCCTTGGAAGATTCCAGCAACATGGCATCGAGTTCTTCCCAATTGCCAACGTTCGGTACGGGCACCTTATGGTTCTGGCGAAAGTAACCTCTTTCTCCTTCCACACCTCCCTTCTCGTGTCCCTCTCCCGGCGTACAGAACTCCGAATCGAGGCCCCAGTGCGATCGAAACGCGATGAATCGTGTCGTATCCTCTCGCTGGTGCCCGCGCAGAATCCTTTTCACCGCACTGCTGAGGTTGTCATAACGAAAGGTCTTGGAAACGCCACAAAAATAAGCGAACGCCCGCTCGTGTGCTTCTGGCGCAGGCAAGGTTGTGCGGGATCTCTCGCAAGAGTTGCCCAGATTTTGGGTTCAACATTGGGTGCAACTAGAGAAGGGAAAAGGGGGCACTTAGATTTTGGATCGCTTCGGCTGTTAACCGAAGGATTGCTAGTTCGAATCTAGCCCGGGGAGCCAAACCTTTGTTTTCCAGCGATTTGAATTTTGCAAGCCGCGAGTTTCAGCTGGTTGCTTCTGCAAACCTGTCGCCAACCGGGAGCCCGTCGATTGGCGCGTCCAACCCCCGTCAGGTAAGAGAATTTTTCGGCCCCTCGCCACTACCAATCTTGAGAGCCGCGGCTACGTCTGGGCGCAACCCCTCACGTGGACTTCAATTTCTCTTCGACATACAGCGAGAGCTCAATCATGCGCTCCGCCAATTGGTCGGCCGGCAGTCCCGCAAAGTTCTTGAGCACTACGCAGAGGCTTGGTCCCCTTGCCCCGGCCTACCGCCTCCACGGCTTAAATGAATTGGCGCGTGCGCAAACCACGCGGGGTATCCCGGTATGCACGTAGTCATTCCTCAACTTGGTGTTGCCGGGTGGATCCTACAGGACGTGCACCTGGGCACGCCGTGAGCGAAGTCCCCGGTCAAATGTAACGAGCTTCAAACCCGCCACAGAGGCAACAGCCAGGAGATAGGCATCCGCCCATACTTTCGGAGAGGGACTCCGAAGTGCAGATAAGCGCCGAAACTCGGGCTCGATTGCCTCGGGTTCGGAAGGAACGCGATCCGGTCGTCAGCACGGACTTTATCCCACAGGACCCACGCCTCAGGCATCTTCTTCAAATCGCTTCCCATCACCGTTGCCGTTGTGAGAAGTCTGAGAACCGTGATCTGGGTGATTCGGCAGAACAAGAACTCTTCTTCGCTCGACCGCTCAAACAAGTCTTTCGCCTTCTCGGAATGGATATGCCGGCTCCACAGAAGCGCCAGCCAAACATTGGCATCAAGGAAATTCAAGGTGTTCATAAATCTGTTCGTTCGTTACATCGACTTTGGGTCCGTCGGACACAATCAAAGGGAATTTCACCCTGCTGGGACGAGGACGCTTGCTTTCGATAAGAGATATCACTTCTGCTTCTGCCAGGTCATTTCCACGTGCACCGGTATTTCGTTTTTCACGGGCAATGTTAACAGCGACGGTGGATCGATCTTAAAATCGGACAGCCTAGCCGGAATGCTTCCCGATATCCGAGTCTCGTTTCCTTGAGTGGTCAGTTGAAATGGAACTTGCTTGTAATCGGCGGTCTGGCCGGCAAATTGTACTTCCAGGTCGGCACGAATCATTGATGACCCGGATACATCTTCGGACAAACGAGTCCGCACGGTGACCATCGGGAATTGCCCGCCACGCACCACTTGAAGCATATGAAGATCGCGGTTGCTGTCCTTGGAATCGAACGATAGAACAGGAACCGCAATGAGGAGATCGCATTGTCCGGCATGGCACACACCCTTGCCTCGCGCCGCATGGCTGACGCCTTCGACCTGATGCAGCGGATGGGACACGTGATACGTGAGAGTGGACTGTTCGAGAACCCACTGGCTATCTGTCTGGGCAAGCGCCGGAACCGCCAGAAGCAAGAAGGTCATCAAAATCGTTTGATTCATAAGAGCCCTTTAGAACTTAATGGAAACCGACAAAATCGCGGCTCCGTACGCTGCAGCCGTCACGATGGCTACCGGCCCATGGGCACTTGCGATCCCGTGGACTTTTTCTCCTTTGCTTTTCTGATCAAAGGCGATGGCTCCGAGGATCGGAGTGAGGACCATGCCCGGTCCATGAATCCACGCGAGAGCCTTGTGGAACCGGATTTGGCCGCGCGTTTGCGTTCCTGGAATTCTGGGTGCTCGGATTGCGTAGTAGGCGCTCATGAAATACAAGTCCCCGGTGGCCGAGCCCAAAGCCAGATGCAAGTAGCGATCGCTTGAACTGGTGCTCTTGCCGCCAGCGCCAGTCCCGGCAATGACCGTGGCGGCCAAAGGAACCGCCGCTATCAAACCTAACCGCTGGTGGATTTTCAGCATATGTGACCGTTTGTCGAGCCTCGCCTGATCCTGTACGCTTCCTTGAGTCTGAGTCGGAGAGAAGCCGAGGTCCCCTAGCGAAAGCACTCCACCCAAGGTCACGTTCACGGATTTGTCAGAGCCCGCGGCCATCGTAACTTTTATCGTGTTCGTGCTATATCCTGCCGCCGATACTGATAGTTCGTAGTCGCCCGGCATCACATTCGGCACGTCGTAGCGGCCGGCTGAATCCGTTTGTGTCTCCACGGATTGCTCAGTCGTTAGGTTCTTCACGGAGACTTTTGCGTTGGTAACAACTGTTCCCGAAGGTTCAGTGATCGTACCCGACAGATCGGCCCCGGCTGCCTGCGCCCTCACCGCATCCGAAAACAGGAGGCCCAACATAAGGATCCCCATCGCAAGCGCTAATTTCGCCACTTTTGGGTTCATTTGCGTTCTCCTCTAATGCTCACCTGATGAAGGATGCCTTAGACCAGAGTTTTTCCAAGCGGGCAGAGCGCAAAGCGTCGGGATCGATAGTGGCGCCCACACCATAGGAGCGCGTCGCCGCGTCGTACACCGGGAAAACTGTGAAGGCATTGTGGACGATGGTGTTGTCATAAGAGTTCGAATGTTGCCGGTACACATATCCGCCCGTTAGATACCCAATCGCTGAACCGACGACCACATCCGACGGAAAATGATTCCTGCTCGTCACACGGGCGACACTCACCCCGGCGGCAACAGCATAAAGGCCCAGATGGAGCCACCGGTGGCCAGGTGTTTCGTCCACAACTACATGGGAAAAGGCCCAAATGATTGTTGCATGTTCGGACGGAAAGGAACCATCCGTCGTGTAGATATCTGAGCCGTCGGGCCAGAACCGCCCCCGTCCCGTTCCCGCGTAAGGACGTTCACGATTGGTCGCAAGTTTTAGAACTTCCGTAACCAGGCCGGAGTCCGCGATAGCCTCGAGCGACAGCACGCCGGTCTCGCGGGCGGTTTCGTTGTGCGTCAGTTTCCCAATGATGTAGGTGCCTCCCGCGACTCCGACAGCCCCATAAGCACCTAGGTTCGACAAGTCGTTACTGATTCGAATGCGATTGGGAGATGTACTTACCTGTTGCAAGGTTTGCACATCGTAATGAAATGAGACCGCGGTCGCACCGGCGAGCGGCAGGAGCCAAAGCGCATCCTGCGGATGGAGACGTAAAGGACTCGTCCAGATACCGACTTGATCTCTAAAAAAGTCTTTCAGGCAAGCCCTAATCTGCGACACATCGCAGCTGTTTGCGCTATCGCTCGAGCTATCAGGAGACGCGTCATCTTTCGAATTGGAAGAATCACTGCTCGGGGGTACAGAGGTCGAGCTGCCTGGTTCCCGGGGCGACGTTTCTTGTTGGAGACTTTGTGCCGCCAAGAGTGGGCATACAACAGACGAACATAACGCTAGCATCAGCCACGCACAGACGCTGCAAAGGAATTGAGACAAGAAACTCACGCCACCTCCCAACACCTAATGGCTAAATTATGAATCAAAGCTTTAGTTTTTTCCTGAGACTCATGACGGAAAGAATTGTGTGGCCCGACTGCCATCAGCTATGTCTATTTCACGGCGGATTCGGACCGAGCTGTACAATTTCGTAAATTCTTCGGGCGATGCGGACCACATCGAATCGCACGCGACTTTACAAGGCAGGGGGAATACTATCAGGTGGGAATGACGTAACGATGTCTCGAGGATGACAGGTTGTTCATCTTGCTTTCTTGCGGAGGATCAACGGATCCTCCGATGTGCGCAAAACATTTTTCGCGCCGACAAATCCAACGGAGTCGGTGATAGGCCAACCTAATCTATCTCCGCGAGAAACGAGTCCTCGGGATGACGACCTCTCAAAGTACGGCGTGCAGCACGTTTACAGGTAGCGAGAGGACTACAACAGCGCCGCTTGATTGGTTTTCGGAGATCTTGACAGTACCGTTGTGCGCCCGTATCACCGCATCCACGAAAGCAAGTCCCAGCCCGTGCCCCTGTGAGTGTTTTCCTCGGACGAAACGCTCAAACGCACGGGTGCTGATGTCAGGTGGAAAACCTGGACCATTGTCTTCGATCATCAGTGTCGCCGATCCCTCTCGGGAACGCAGCCGAATCGTTATCTGGCATCCTATCGGTAAGTGAGCCAGTTC
>Ga0182024_10007211_pt1 | contig 24046 bp, 21 predicted proteins | sample P32metaG_FD_120480 | JGI IMG/M metagenome (GOLD analysis project Ga0182024, IMG submission 120480) | Permafrost microbial communities from Stordalen Mire, Sweden - P3-2 metaG (Illumina Assembly) | ecosystem: Environmental > Terrestrial > Soil > Wetlands > Permafrost | place: Sweden: Stordalen...
GATCGCTTCCAGGGCGTCATCGCTAAACTTCAGTCTAACATTTTCAAACTCGAACAGCTTCTGATACTGTCGGCTGATTGCGTTCTTAGGTTTAGTCAGGATCTGCACTAAAGCTTCTTTGCTCAGTTCCTCCAGCACCGCCACTACCGGCAATCGTCCGATAAATTCCGGAATAAAGCCGCTTTTAATAAGGTCCATCGGCTGGACCTGTTCGAGCATGCCTACATCGCGCCGCCCGCTCGGGCTTCCGCGCCGCGTCTTCTCGCTCGCCGCCTCGTCCTGGTTCGAGAATCCGATCGTCCGCGTGCCGACCCGCCGCTGGATCGTCTTTTCCAACCCGACAAACGCTCCTCCGCAGATGAACAGGATATTCGTCGTATCCACTGGCGTAAATTCCTGATGAGGATGCTTCCGCCCACCCTGCGGCGGAACATTGGCGATGGTCCCCTCGAGGATTTTCAGCAGCGCCTGCTGCACGCCCTCTCCCGAAACATCGCGCGTAATGGATGGATTTTCATCCTTTCGCCCGATCTTGTCGATCTCATCGATATAAATGATGCCCGACTGGCACCGCTGGACATCCCAATCAGCATTCTGGAGCAGCCTGAGAATAATGTTCTCGACGTCTTCGCCAACGTATCCGGCCTCAGTCAGCGTCGTCGCATCGACAATGGCGAACGGCACGTCCAGAATCCGTGCCAACGTCTGCGCCAGCAGCGTCTTCCCGGTTCCCGTCGGCCCGATCAGTAAAATGTTGGACTTGGACAGCTCCACCTCGCCTGTCCGATTCTTGTTCATCTGGATGCGCTTGTAGTGGTTGTAAACCGCGACCGCTAGCTTCTTCTTGGTAGCGTCCTGCCCGATGACGTACTGATCCAGATACTCCTTTAATTCCAGAGGTTTGGGAAGCTTATGCGGAGCACCATACTGCTGCTCATGCCGGTCGTCCTCCAGAATCGAATTGCAGACGCCTATACATTCGTCGCATATGTATGCCCGAGGATAGTCGGACGGCGAAGAAATCAGTTTCCCTACAACGTCCTGACTCTTTTGACAGAACGAACAGCGCAAGGAATCGTCGGAGCCAGCACGCTTCACCATGGTCTCCTGGTCATCTTATAGGTTAGTCTGCGGACAATTTGATTATAGCGAAGTTTTGCCCAAAAGTGACGCCTCTCTTACATTCCAGTACCAAAAGGACGACTCAAGGGAAACATACCCGCCCCTCCCGCCTCAAACCACCAGAAAGAAGGAGCCTCTCTATGGCCAGCAAAAATACCGCAGTTTTCGGAATTTATAAATCTGTCGCCCAAGCTGAAAGGGCGGTCGACACACTGACAACCGTTGGGTTCGCGAACAATGACATCTCCGTCTTACTCACCGACGCGCAGACCTCGCGCGATTTTGCGCATGAGAAGAATACGAAAGCTCCGGAAGGCACCGCCGCGGGCGCGGCAGCCGGAGGGGTTATTGGAGGTACTCTGGGCCTCCTGGCGGGAATCGGCACTCTGGCGATTCCAGGCGTCGGCCCCCTTATCGCCGCGGGTCCAATTATCGCCGCGCTTGCGGGCGTTGGAGCCGGTGGAGCGGCGGGCGGCATCATCGGAGCCTTGGCCGGTTTGGGTATTCCCGAATACGAAGCCAAGCGTTATGAAGGACGGGTAAAGGACGGCGGCGTCCTCCTGTCCGTTCATTGCGACACCTCTAAGCAGATCGATCGCGCTAAGGAAATGCTCAAAAATACGGGTGCGGAAGACATCGCCTCGACCGGCGAAGCCTCCAGCCCGGCCAAAGAGCAAAGTTACGCGAATCGGTCGTAACCTCTATTCGTCCCGGAGTACCTCCAGCGGTTTTTGACGCAAAATGCGGAAGCTCGCGAGCCAACCGGAGAGGTTCGCGAGCGCCGCAGTCAGCACGATCGCCAATCCCGTCGCCTTGGGGTCGAAGTGAAAATGTGCCCCCAGGAGCCTTTTTAACACCAGGCTGGAGAACATGGCGGCAAGCAGCGCTCCCATCAGTCCCGCAACCGCCCCCAGGGTCAGAAACTCCACCGAAAAAATCCGCCCCACGTGTCGCCGCGTCGCCCCGAGCGTCTTCAAAATCACCACTTCCCGCACCCTTCGGAACCGGGTCCCCGCGATGCTGGCCGCCAGAATAACGGCCCCCGCCAGAATCGCAAACCCCGAGAGAAACCGGATCACCAGCGCGATCTGATCGACGACCTGCTGCACGATCTCCAGCGCATCTGCGACATTCACCACCGTCACCGTCGGAAATTTCTCGTACGCGACCCTCTGAAACGCCGCGACCGTGGGAGGCTTCATCCGCACCCCTCCGTAGTAAATCACCGGCAGCCCTTCGAGCGTCTTCGGATTGAACACAAACTCGTTCGCCGCGCTGACCCGGATCGCCTCCGTCTGATGCACCGCGACTACGCGAGCCCCAAACGTCTTCCCCGCCGCCTGCATCTCGATCCAAGTCCCCGGATGAACGTTCAGCGTGCGCGATGCATCCTCCGCAATCGAGACCACCGGCTCAGTAGTCCCCGGCTTCCACCACGCGCCCTCCAGCACCTTCGTCTGCTCAGGAATCTCGTTCTCCCACATCACCGACCGCGAGTATGCGAACCGCCGCGACATTCCCAGCAGCTTGATATCGGCGAGCTTCGCGCCATTGATGCTGATCAGCCGGGCGCTAACGCTAGGCACAAATTCCGGTGTCCCCTGCACCCCATCCTGCTTCGAAAGAAGTTCCCTCAGCGGCTCGACCTGCGCCTGCGTGATCCCGACCAGAAACACGTTCGGCATCCCCGGCGGAGCCGTCTGCACGATCTGCCCCACCAGCGAATCCTGAATCAGGTACACGCTCAACGCGAACATTACGCCCAACCCCAGAGCAACCAAAATAGCCTGCGCCTGATTCCCCTGCCGGTGCAAATTCGCCAAACCCTGCCTGACCAGCGAAGGCACCCTCCACGGCGACCGCTTCAGAAACACGCGAATCCCCCACAAAAGCAGCCATGCGACTCCCGTCAGCGCAATCAAGCTCGTGACCAGCCCTCCCGCGAAATATCCCCCGACCTTCGGCGATTCTGCCAGCCAAGTCGCGACGCCTCCAATCCCGATCAAAATAATCCCGCCCACCGCCAGCGCCTCGCGGCCTTCCTTGATCCGCTTCCTCCACCCCACCCGGGCCTCCGGCATATCGCGCCGTAATATCAATGCGGGACGAATCTTGCGAATCGCAAGCAGAGGAGGCAGCGTGAACAATAACGTAGTCAGCATCCCGACAGCAATGCCCTGAGCCGAAGCCGCGATGTGCCATCCCATTGCCCCCGCGACGGAAAAAAACTTCGTGATCAACCTTGGCAGAATTTCTTCGACGCCTCGTCCGAGCACCACCCCGGCAATCCCGCCCAATACGCCCAGCATCAATGTCTGGAGTGTATAAATCCGAATAATTTCATTCGACGTCGCGCCAATCGATTTCATCACCGCGATGTTGTCCAGCTTCTGCTGCAAATGCGCATGCATCGCCATGCCGACGCCGATCGCGCCAACGATCAGCGCAATCAAACTCACCAGGCTCAGAAAAACCGTAGCCCGATCCAGTCCATTCGTGATGATCGGATGCGACTGCCGGAAATCCGCCACCAGCGATTCCGGCAGCGCCGCCTTTATCGCCTTGCGAACGTCCTCCACTCCAGGCGCGCCGGGATTCAATTTAAAAAGCTCCCGTTCCGCCGCGCGGCTTCCCAACTGCATCAATCCCGTCCGCGCAAACGCCTCGCGCGACATCATCAGCCGCAGCCCGATGTTCATGCTGCCTGACATTCTGTCCGGCTCCGACTCCACCGCCGCCGCGATCCGATAATCCTGGCCGCCGACCCGAATCAGATCCCCGACCTTTTCATGCAGACGGATCAGCAGATCCTCGCCCACCACCACCGAATCCGCCGTCAGTGCCGCGGTCAGCGGCATCGCCGGATTCAGCTTCACCTCGCCGTAGTATGGATATTTCGAAGGATCGACAGCCTTAATCGATACCAGCAATGGCGTCACATCCGGCTGCGTTGTCGACGCCATGGAAAACGTCTCTGTAATCAGCGTGCGCTCGACCCCGTGTATCGCATCGAGAGCCGCATCCTCCTTCGCGGTAGGCATCGCAAACTGTCGAGCCGTCAAATCAGCCGCCATCACCGTCCGGGCTTCCTTGGTCAACATCCCATGAAAGCTCTGGCTAAACCCCCGCACTCCGGAAAGCGCCCCCACCCCTGCCGCTACCGCAAGCACGACAAACAAAAATTTCGTAAGCGAAGACCGAGTCTCCCGCCAGGCAATGCGCCCCGCCGTTCGCAATGAAAGATTCATACCGTCAACCGGTGCCCAGTCACAGGCTGAAGCCTGTGCCACCATCTCCTCTTGGTATCTGGTGTGGAAGGTGGCACAGACTTTAGTCTGTGTTTCGGATGGCCCCTCATTCTCGCATCTCGTCGCTAACCACAACCCCATCCCGCAAAGTGACAATCCGATCCGCCCGCGTAGCCAGCGCCGGATCATGCGTAACCAGCACCAGCGTTGTCCCCTCCCTCTCATTCAGCGAGATCAACAACTCCAGCACATGCGCCCCATTGACGCTATCCAGATTCCCCGTCGGCTCATCCGCCATTAAAATCGGAGGCTTCATCATAAACGCCCTGGCCAGCGCGACCCTTTGCTGCTCGCCTCCGGAAAGTTGTACCGGGTAATGATCCATCCGGTCTTCAAGCCCGACACTCTTCAATAATTCCCGGGCCCGCTCCGTCCCCGATCGCACATCGCGCCCCGCCAGCTCATGCGGCAGCAAAACATTCTCTTCCGCCGTCAGCGTCGGTATCAATTGATACGACTGAAACACGAACCCGATCTTCTCACCGCGAACCACAGCCAGCTTGTCTTCACTCAACCCCGTGATGTCCACCCCCGCGATCACGACTTTCCCCGACGAAGGCGTATCGAGCCCCGCCAGCAATCCCAGCATCGTGCTCTTGCCGCTGCCCGACGCGCCCATGATCGCGACGAATTGCCCTTGCGGAACTTCAAAATCGACGCCCCGTAGAATATTCACCGTGTGTGTGCCCGTATCGATCGTCTTCGTCAGCGCGTGCGTCGCGAGAATTGTCATCTACAACCATCTTAGAATGGCAGCAGATGCGTTCTTCTCTGTTCTTTGTGATTTTTCTTGTTCTCTGCGGCTGCTCAAAACATGAAGAGCAGCAGGTCCAAAACGCTCCCGCAGTTCCTCCACCATCCTCCCCGGTGGCCGACAATCGCCGCGTGCTGGTAGTTTTCGGCGATAGCCTCAGCGCCGGATTTGGCCTCGAAGCCGGACTCAGCTTTCCGGATTTTCTTCAGAAGAAACTCGACGCCGAAAAATATCCGTGGCATGTAGTCAACCAGGGATTGAGCGGGGATACCACGGAAGGAGGCACCTCCCGCATCGATGCCGCCACCGTGCTAAAGCCCGAAATCGTGGTGCTGGAACTAGGCGGCAACGACGGCCTGCGCGGCCTGCCTCTCGAAACCACCCGCGAAAATCTCAACACCATGATCGTGGCGTTCCAAAAAGCCGGAGCCAAGGTGGTGCTAGCCGGCATGACCCTTCCGCCGAACTACGGCCCAGATTACATCCACCAGTTCGAAGCCATCTACCGCGACCTCGCGGCAAAATATAAACTGACCCTGATTCCATTTCTGCTAGCCGACATAGTAACCAGCGATATGCGCTACATTCAGCGCGACGGAATCCACCCCACGGCGGAAGGCTGCGAAATCATCGCAGGCACAGTCCTGAGATCCGTGAAACCCTTCCTGACTCATTAGCACCGAGTGGGGCAGGTTCCCGACCTGCCCTCTTAGAAATGCCACAATCAGCCAATATGAAACCCGTCCTGACCTTGGTTCTCCTATTGCTAGCCTCCTGCAACAAAAAACCAGCCAATCCCTCCGCAGACCCCGAAAAACAATTCGAACAAATGATGACCGGAGCAGTTCTGGTCGGTCACTCCACGCTCGACGGCAAAGACGGACTCTCCGGCGAAGAGCGTTACTCGATTGAACGAGTCCATAAACTCGCAGGCGATGTGTGGATGTTTCAGGCGCGCATGAAGCTCGAAGGCCACGATATTCCTCTGCCGATTCCCGTCAATATCAAGTGGGCTGGAGACACGCCCGTCATCGAAGTCACCGACATGGCGATCCCTGGAATGGGGAGCTACACCGCCCGCGTCGTCCTCTATCGCGACCGCTACGCGGGGACGTGGAGCGGAAAAGATCATGGCGGTCAACTGTTCGGCGCGATCGTCCATAATAAGTGAACCAATGCGCTTTACACTTCTGATCGCTGCCGCTTCGATGATCATTGCCGCCGACACGCATTTCGACATTTCCTATCCCCAGGAATGGATGAGGACCACCAAGGACCCTCACTACGAAGGCGCCTTCGTCTACGGCGCTGCCAAAGGCCGTTGCTACAGCGGACCCGTCGGCAGCGCCGAGCGTTTGAAGGAAATGGCGCAATACATTCTAAGCAAAATGCCTTCAGACACTGTCGCCGAATGGTGGAAGCCCTAGCGAACTTCAAGTTCGGAGCCGATAAAACCCCAAGTGACCCACACGTGCCCCTTTTGGACGCGCCGAAAATATTCCTGCGCCTTCGCCGGGTTGCCATTGTACAGGTACCAGTTTCCAATTCCATAGCCCACCGTGTCGAACGGCAGCTCGACCTCCTGATCGGTATTATCCGCGGGCGGCTCCGCAGGCAGCGCCTCGGCCTCGCTCATCTTTCCTTGAAAGAACCGAACCAGGTTGAGATAGAACCTGGTGTGAGGCGACTCGTTCGTCATCTCCGGCGGTACGGCTTGCAGCGCCTTCTCCGCTTCGGCAGTTTTTCCCGCACGGCGCAGTGCGGCATAAAGCCAATTGGTCGAATTGATGCGCTCGTCCGTGTTGGGTGCAGTGGCCACCGCATGAGCAAACGCGTCGGCCGCCTCGGCGAACTCATTCAGGAAATAGTGCGCGAGCCCCAGGTGATAATAGGTCGCCATGTTCTTGGGATTGAGGCTAGCGGCGTGGTTCAGATCGGCGCGCGCCTTCGCGAACTCCCGCAAAGGGATATAACGGTGTCCTCGTTCCGTGTAGAGGTCGGCATTCTGTGGCGAAACAGCGATCGCTCGCGTCAGCGTCTCGACCGCCTCCTTGTCTTCCCACACAGCGATCTGCGCCTGGGCGAGCTTGAGCAGCAACCCGGGATCCTTCGGATCGGCGGCGAGATTCTTCCGCGCCGCAGCGACCGTTCCCTTCGGATCGGGAAGCGAATGAAACTTCGTGCCAACCTCAAGATGCGTCTGCGCGGAGGCGATACTCGCGAGCGCCAGGAAACAGAGAAAACGCGCGGTCTTCATAGCTTCAAGAATTATAGCCGAGTGCGGCCGCGCGTATTTCGATTATTTCTTCAGGGTTTTCACGTACGCGGCCACGTTATCCAGCGACGCGCCGGTAACAGTGGGAATCGGTTTCATCTTCCCTTTGCCTTCGGTGACGGCGGTCTTGATCGCTGCATCGCTAAAATCGGTCGTCTTGAAATCCTTTATGTCGACCTTCATCATCTTGACCATTCCGGGATTGGGCGTCCCATCGGCGCCATGGCAGGTCTTGCAGGATTTGTCGTATACAGCTTTTCCAGCAGCCGCGTCCGCGGCAAATACTGCCGTCGACGAAAGAACCGCCAGTGCCGCGGTCATCAGAATCATTCGCATATTTATTCTCCTTGGTTCTGCTAAAACTTTACTGCTTTTGAGTTTTCGCGAGAATGTCCGCAAGCCCCAGAGTTTTTAGAACATCGGGCGCCGCTTCCTCCACCGCTAAAGCATTGTGGCAAATCGTGCAATCCTGTGTGATCGTCTTCTTATCCGATGTCGCATGACTCTCGTCATGGCAGCGGAAGCAGCCCGGGAAATCCGCGTGGCCGAGATTATTCGGATACGTCCCCCACGTCACCTTCAGATCGGGAAAAACATTGCGCCCATAAATCGCCGCGACCGCATGTCCCGCCCCTTGAATATCGTTGATGCGAGTCGAAAACACATTTGGATATTTATCCCGGTAGAACCGGGTCAGCCCGGCGGGGATCTTTTCTTCCGCCTCCTCGCTGCTCTTATAATCGGCCTTCAGCAGTTCGAGCGCGGTCTTCTTGACGAACGGCAGTCCGGTCCCGATTTCACCCGATGCGAGCGCTCGGTCGACGGCGCGGTCCGGCTGTTCAAAGGAGTGCGCCGCGCGATTGTGGCAATCCACGCACTGCATCTCGAACGTCGGTAGTCCGGAAACCGCGTCGGGCTTGGCGTCGCTCGCCAGATACGTGCGCTTGGCCCCTGTCGCCGTGTTCTCATACTCCACCCACGGAATCGACTGCCGCTTCTTATCCGACGCCGCATATCGCATGTGAACGCCCGGCCCCATGTGCGCACCATGGATTCCGCCGGCGGCGCCTCCCCCTACCATCATCATCAGCACCGTCTGATTGCGAGTGTTCGCTTCGTCATCCTTATAATTCGTAACGATCCGCAGCCGCGGTCCGACAACGCGCTCCCGCGAATGGCATTGCTCACAGGTGTCTGCCGAGGAGACCAGCTTGTTGTTCTCCATCGCCGATTCGATCGGGCGCGGAAAGGTATTGAACATGACTGCAAAGAGTTGATTGGTCCCCGCCATCTTGGCGTGCAGCCAGCCGGTGGCGCCGGGAGCAATATGACACGACGCGCACGCCACTCCCTCGTGCGGCGCGATCTGATGCGCGGTAAATTCGGGCTTCATCACATGGCAACTCTGCCCGCAGAATTGCACCGTATCCATGTAGTCAACCGCGCGATAACTGAATTGGCTTCCGATAATCACGTTCGCCACCGTCATTACCGCGAAGAAAATTCCCGCGCGTCGAAATGAGGATTTGCGATCCGGAAGAGTTTCGATAGCCGCGCCGACCCGATGCTTGGCAAAATACAGACCGATGGGAATCAGCGCTAAACCAACGAAAAATATTACCGGAATCGCGATGAAAACCAACAGGCCTATATACGGATTCTCGACCCGGCCGCGCAGGTTCGTCGGCAGGAGAAATAACCACGAAAATCCGGCCAGCGTGACCAGCGCCGTACCCACCATGCTGATCCAGTGGCTTGCCAGCAGCACTAGAATCGGTTGTTTCTGTCGTTCGTTCGTCATTTTTTGGTATTCAAATACGCGATCAGATCTGCCATCTGCGGACCTTCAAAGCGGGGCCATGGGACATGGTCCTTTTGCATCTGGTTGAGCATGGATGGTCCATGGCGCCAGAGCGCGGATACCATCGACGAGCCGTTGAACCCTCCGCCAGAGAGCTTAGGCGCTTTTCCGCCCGCCTCGTCGTGGCAGGCAGCGCATTTCTTGGCCACAAATACCCGCCGCCCCGCCGAAGCGATGCCGGCGTCTTGAAAGAACTGCTGCGCCCACAGATATCCGAGCAGGTCCCTCATCTCGTCCGGCGCGAATTTGGTTGGCGTCGCGCGCGCCTTCGACATAATCGGCTCGTGATTCCACATCGCTGCCGCGACTTCCGTCAATGTTTTTCCCCGGGTCCTCACCGAAAGTTCAGTCACCGAAGGATGGCAGCCTGCACAGCCTCTCGCGCGAAACACCGCTTCGCCATCCGCATCCGAGCCGATCTGAAAGACCGGCGGCTTGGAAGGCGGAAACGGCAAATTGCGCAGATAAACCAGAATGTCGGAGAGGTCCTGTGCCGAGAGCGCCGGCCAAGGCTGATTCTTCAGTTGAGTCTCGGCGAGCATCATGGGCGCGTGATTCCACATCGCCTCCGTCAGCGCCACCGGATCACCGAGCGATTCCCATTGACTCACCGGCTTCACCCTTGGGAGCAGCCCCTCCTTCAGGCCGTGACAGTTCGAACAGCCTCGGGACGCAAACGCGTGCTTGCCGCGAGCGGCGTCGCCTGGCGCCTCAAAAAAACGCGCGGAATAGAAATAGGCGAATAGATTGGCCGCGTCCTTCTCGTTCAAAACCCCGGCCCGGTCCCCCAGCGGAAGATCCTGTTGCCGCATCGCCGCCCACATCTTCGGTGCGTGATTCCACATCGTCGCAGCCAGGGATGCCGGCGTGAAGCCGCGATCGACCATGCGCCCAAGGTCGGGCCCTATCGATCCTCCTTTGCCGTTCACGCTATGGCACTGGACGCAGGATAGAGTTTCGAACAGTTGCCGTCCGCGCACCGAATCGGCGAGGTAATCCGCAGCCTGTCCCGCAATGCCGGTAATCAGTAGAAGAATGATCGGCTGCTTCATCGTGTGTACCTCAATCCGACGGCTGCTAGATGGGTTCCGAATCCCTCGTATGGATTGAACGCCTCACCATATCCGTAAAACCACCACTGGGCGAAGGCCTGCGCGTGTTTCGACACCGGAACCCACAGCTTCGCCATCGGCTGATAGTAGCTGGTCGGCAGGCTGCCTTTCGAAATGAACAGGGATCCACCCGCGGTCAGCTTGGGCGCCACCACTCCCAGGTGCCCGAGATTCAGGGTGAACAGAGCCGTCGCCGTGTGCGCGTTGTCGGCATAAATCGAGGTAGCCTGGGTCAGCGTCTGCGGCACGAGATATAAAATGTCGGAGCGAAGCGACGAAAAGCTGTACGACCCCTGGAACGTGAATATCTTCCCGTTGCTGGGCGACCAGAACACCGAAGCGGCCTCCTGGTGGGAGTGGAAATCGTAATTGATGCCAGGAGTCGGGTTCTGATTATTCAGATAGGTGAAATCGAGCGCCACTGTCAGCGAGTTCGTCGCCTTGTAGCGCGCCTGTGTGCGCAGCTTCTGGTAATTGTACAGGCTAGTGTTGAAATACACTCCGCTGCTCGATGCCACCTCCCCTTCCACGGTGAGCAGCAGCTTCGGCGTGGGCCTGAAGACCACGCCGCCCAGTCCCACATTGCGGCGGAGCAGCGCGTGTTCGATTCCCGTCAGCTCGCCACCCTGGGGGAGTACTGCATCGCTCGCGTCACCCCACACATAGCGGTAGCCCCCCCGTAGCGTAAGATGATCCGTCACATCGAGAAAAAGATTTGTTTCCGTCTGGTTATAGTTACTCACCAGCGACGAAGCCAGCAATTGAGCGGTCTGCTGCGCTCCGCCCAAAGGCACAATCGTTTGTGCCGACGCCGAATTCCCCGCATCGTGCATCCGGTCTGTAAGCCAGGATTCGGTCAGACGAAAACGTTTGAGAGGACGGATCTCCGTCCCAAGATTCACGGTCGTATGCGGAAGCTTCGCCGCCGCCGAAACCAGATACTGCTCGCTCTGATAAAACACGATCTCCGACGGCAGATACAAATTTCCCGTCGCGCTTTCCTGATAGTGGACGTTCGAGCTCGGCTGGCTGAACAGGAATTGCCCGTACACGTCCATCCAGGAAAACGCATTGGACGTAAACAGAGCCTTGCTGTAAGTGCTCGATCCGGTGATGCCGTACGCCGCAGCGAGACTGCTCAGATCGAGCGTTTGACCGAACACCGGCGCGCTCGAATTCCCAGGATTTGCCGCGCCGGGGCTCTGAAACAAATTCTGCGCGCTGGAAAACGTCGTGCCGCCCTCTTCGATCGTGGCGTGAAAACGACGCAGCTCAAAGCGAACGCCTCCGCGATAAAGATTGGTCCGATCGCTCAGCGTCGTCGGCACCGCATATTCGTTCGAGTTTTGGACAAATGCTAAAACGCCCGTTCCTGAATTCGCATCGCGTTCGTAAGCCACAAACGGAACGAACCAGTTGCCCGGCAGCAGTTCGAGCGAATAGGATCCGATGTGCCTCCGCGTATCGAACGACTGCTCATCGAGCATGATTCCGCGCGTCAGCAGAGGATCGGCGTAGGAAGGCAGATTATTGAAGTACGAAAGATCGCGATAGTCGACGTCAAATCGATATCGCTTCGCCTTCGATGCGTCGAGATGAAAGGTTCCATAAGGATCGCCGCCCCATCCCGAAGCGAGCACGTGCATGGTGTCGAAGAAGCGCTTCTTAGGATCGATCAGAGTGAAGTCCGCTCCGAACAACTTCGGTCCCGATCCAAGATTGACGATACTGCGGTATGTTTCGAGACTTCCATTCACACCGCTGCGCCACCGGTACCCGAAGTCGATCCAGCCGCTGATGTCGGCCTCGGTCGAGGGAACAGGCGAAGGCGCGGCCGCGTCTTTGGCCTTGTCGTCCGCCGCTGCCGGAGCTGTCGAGGGAGCCGGCGGTGTCGTCTGAGTTGTTTGAGCCGGTGCCGCGCCAGGCGGCGGAACAGGCGGGTTCTGCGCCGCAAGCGGAATAAACAATCCAAAAAGCAATGCAACCGTTAAACACACCGCGATCCGCTTAACCGAGCCGCGACCGTAAGGGAGCGGATGCGCGAGTAGCAGGATTCTCATTTGAGAAGGTTCCTGTCCACGTAACTTCCGTGAATCTTCTGATGGCACACCGTGCAGTTCTGATAGCGCGGCGACAACAGATCGTGAAACGCGGGTGGGACCACGCCGATGGTTCCCTTGGTATTCAGGTTCGGCAGGTTCGCATGACATTCGAGACACACCTGTTGCACCACCGGACGATCCAGCATTCGCGGGTTCGCCGAACCGTGCGCCGCATGGCACGTGGAACATCCCTCGAATCGAACCGGACCATGCTCGAAGGTGAACGGACCTCTCTTATCTCCATGGCAGTTGAGGCACTCCGGCTCATTAGCGCCGAACGATTGCGTCATCGCCAGCCTCATGCTCCCGTGAGGATTGTGGCAATCGACGCAGCTCATCGCGCCTTCAGGTAATTTGTGATGAAAAGGCTGCTGGAACTGCGCCGCCACGGTTAAATGGCAGCCTTCGCAGAGTTTGTTAACCGCTTCCGTCTTGCGCACCACCAGCACTTCCGATCCCGTCGCGTGAATCGTGTGGCATGTGGTGCAGCCCACCTGATCCTTGGCGTGGCTGCTCCCCAACCTGCCGATATGCGTCGGCTGATTTAGGTGGCAGGTGAGGCAGATCTTATCGACCGCAGCGGCGGTGAGCTTTCCTGGATTCCGGATATCGGCGGCGTCGGCAGATCCGGCATGCTTCGCCCCCGGACCGTGGCACGATTCGCACGCCTTCCCGTCGAATCCCCTCTTTTTATCGGTGCCATCCGCCACGTGGTGAGGGGTTTTGGCGAATGCCTTGGCGATATCCTCATGACAGACCCCACATGCCTCGGATCCAACGTAGGGTGAGGCGGGCGGGGCTGGTGCGGCATCCTGCCCCAGCGCCGCCCGAACAAACAGAGCGGAAAGTAAAACGCCCCTAATACTGCGCATGCACCTGATCGACGGCATAAGCAGCCCCGGCGCTATGGCAAACCGAGCAGGCTTCGCCGAGTACGGTTGTGTTTGCGAGGAAGTGCGATGCGGCGGGCAGATCCACGTGGCATCCGGAGCATGCCGATGATATAGGTTGCACCGGATTGATCGGTCCCTGCGGGTCGGTCACCGGGTTTAGGCCGGTCAGGGTCACGTCAGCTTGCTCGCTCGAGTTGATATGGCACATCGAGCAGTTCTTCAAATCCGTTGCCGTGCCCGTCGGGCTCAGCGCGGGGAACAGAGTGCCCGAGAAGTCGTTGTGGCTGCCGCCGAAACCGACCACGATGTACGTTCGTCCGAACGCTTGCATATTAATGCCATCGTGAATCCGATGGACCAGCAGGTTGAAGTTGATGCCTTGCGGAGGCGCCGCTTTATCCGCGGCAACCGTAGCCGTTGCCCTCGTACTGGCGTCGGTATTCGATGGATTGTGGCACATCACGCAGTACTCGGTGTTGTTGCGCAGCGTGCCGTGCAGCGACAGAGCCACGTGGCATTGATTACAGTTGGCAAGCGCCACCACCGACCGCCGCGGCGTTACCGGCGAGCCGTCGACCGAGAAGTACACCACTTTATTGGGCGCTCCATACTCGATGCTCTGTTGCGCGGTAGTTCCCGCGAGCACTATATCGGTCCGCCGAGCCTCGACGCCGATCGCATAAGTCCCCGTCGCTTTCGCGGGAACGGTATGCGTAAACGTGTATTGGCAGTTGCCGCTCGCATCGCAAGTTGCGCCCGCGGCGCTCTCCGTCACATAACCAGGCGTAGTGACATTGCTGCCAAAGCTCGTGTAGCCAAAGTCGGTGGTCGGACCCGCCATGGTGAACGAGATCGAGCCCAATTGGGAGAGCGGCGTGGCCGCTCCTTTGCCGTTCAATACCGAGAAGGAAACCACCGGAGCCGTACCGGCAGTGCCGTTTGAAACTTTCGTGATATTCACCGCCAAGCCCACCAGCAGGCTCGAAGCCGTCGGCGCAATATGCGCGCCCATGATCGAAGCATCGAAGTCGATTTCGCCTTGCGGGATATGGCACGTCGCGCATTCGTTGTCATCGAACTGCGGCCCGCCCGGGTGATTCGTGCCGGACGCGAAATTCACGTCGTCGTGGCAGGACCCGCACGCCGCCCGCGTTGGATTGGTCAAAAATGTGGTGGCCTGCGTTGCCCCGGTCGTCTGCTGGTGGCAGGTTTCGCAACGCCGCGGATCGCCCGGATCGGCTGGGAAAACGACTTTAGAATAGTCGGAGGTACCATGTGTATTCGTTACCGAGTAAGTGCCGCCGGCGACCACGCTCGGCAGGCTCGCTCCCATGTGGATCTTGTGGTAGAAGACTTTCGCGTCAAACGATTTGCCGTCGTTCGGGTCGAGGTTCCCGGGGTTATGACACGTCACGCACAAGGCAAGCCCGCGCCTCGATCCGCCATGCGCCGATAACTGGTCGTGACAGTTGTTGCAGCTCGCAGTCTCGATCTGGTCGTTGATATGAGTGACCTTCGTACCGTTCGGAACGAAGTTATAGGTGGTGCTCGCATAGTTTGTGGTCAGGCCGAACGTAGTCAGGTTGCGCGATCCATAAATCCCGATGGTGTGGGTGGCCGTCGCATCGAAACCGGTCGGCGCCTTGGTATGAAACACATATTGATACTGACCCGACCCTAACGCAGTGACCGTTCCCCCGGAATCGGCGCTCGGCTGTAGCGTCGAAGCGAGCACCGCCCCGGATGCCGCGGCCGTTGTATATGTGGTGTAGTCCTGCGACCCGGTGGGCAGTGCCGCTGCAACAAAACTCACACTGATCGTGCCAGGGGTCGTGGCCCCCGCCGAATCCAGAGGCAGACCGCTTGGATCTGTAAGCGTATAGGTGACGCTTATGGTTCCGGTCGAGGAAATCGTTGCGGAATTTGCCGTAATCGTTAGCCCAGGGTTGACGAAGTCGATCAGCGTCGCGTCGGCATAAAACGCCTTTTCCTGAGGCGAAAACTGGTGCTTCCTGGTTTGACCAGTCAGGCTCATCACCACCGCTGCCATGATTGCGGCGGCCCTGCCGAGTTGCGTCCAGTTTTTCACAAACCCCTCCCGCTGCCCCAAGACATGCACACTGACAGCCGTTAAAAGCCCTTATTTTGCCGCTTAACGCCGCCGCCGAAGCCTTATATGACCTTATTTCGCCACTTTTGACCACTAATAAATTTCAAACCATAAGCGCTACGCCGCGAACCTCCGGCAGGGCCGGCGTGCTATCGATCGAGGCGCTGAATACCATTGTTGAGAATCGATGGCCCACGCCTAAACGCAACGTGGGGCGGACCCCCTGGTCCGCGGCCGACGCCCTCGTCGGCCTTCGAGTTCAGCCGCACAGCCGGACGAACGGCGTCCGCCCCACGTATTTTGGCCGAGCCGCGAAAATGCGATCCTGTCGTTGATGACCCGTCGCAACGCATTGGCTCTGTTGGCCGCTCAATTGGCACGCGCCGCCGGCCGCCTCCCCGTCAACCGGAACGTGAAATGGGGCCTTGGCTCCAACCTGTGGAACTCCTTTCCGCGGGTGCCTTTCACCGACATCCTCGACGTAATGAAGGATACCGGATTCATCGGCATTCGCCTGACCCAATTCCCGCAAATTCTCAAGACCTACGACATCACCGCGGCGCGTATGCAGTCGGAAGCGTCGAAGCGAGGCTGCCAGATCGTCACCATTTCCTTCAACGGCCCGACCCACGATCCGGCGCGCCGTTCCGAAGTGGTCGCGAACGCGAAGACCGCGATGACCTTCCTCAAGGATTTCGGAGCCTCTCACCTGGTTGTCTTCCCCCCGAACCGCAGCAACGGAACCGGCGAAGCAGCGTTCAAGGCGATGTGCGAGAGCTTCAACGAAATCGGCACCACCGCTCGCGAAATGGGATTCTACGCCGGCCTGCACAATCACATGGGAGAGATGGTCCAGACTCCCGAGGAGATTGACCGCTGCATGGCGCTGACCGCTCCTAAACTGTTCTATTTTTCGCCGGACACAGCCCATCTCCATCTGGCCGGATGCGATGTCGTGAAGACGCTCGAAAAGTACAAGCACCGGTTGATGATGGCCGATTATAAGGATGCCAAGCGGCTCTCTACGACGAAGCCCGACAGCTTCGATAAGGAAAGCATTTTCGATCTCGGCAGCGGCGATATCGATTTTCCCGGCTGCCATCAGGTGTTGAAGTCGATCTCGTTCAAAGGCTGGCTGATTGTGGACCTGGACATCGCGCGGCAGGGACCTCGCTCGAGCTACGAACGGTGCGCAAGCTACGTGGTGAACCGCCTGGAATCGGTATATGCATGAGCTTTCCCGACGGGTTTTTCTACAAGGAGCGGCGATGGCGCCATTGGTAACCGGCTCCCGGATTATCGATCCGCACGTTCACGTCTGGAAGCATGATCCGAAGTATCCTTTCGCCGATGGCGCGCATGTACCGGATCGCGACGCCACTCCGGAGACGCTGCTCGATCTGATGAACGTCAACGGCGTGTCGAAAACCGTCATCATCCAGGTGATCCACTACAAGTACGACAATCGTTATCTGGCGGACGTGCTGAAGCAATATCCAGCGCAGTTTCAAGGGGTCTGCCGAGTGGATCCTCTGGACCCAAACGCGCCCGATCATTTGTCCGATCTCACCGCGCAGGGATTTCGAGGAGTGCGCTTGAGCCCCGCGGGAAACGCGTCGGGCGACTGGTTTCGAGGCCCTCTCATGCCTCCTTTGTGGAAGCGGTGCGATCGGCTCAAGGCGCCGATGACGGTGCTCGCACCGATCACCCGAATGCCGGACGTTGCTTTGCTGCTGGAAAAGACGCCCGATCTGACGGTGGTGATCGATCACATGGCGGACTGCCCCGTCGATCAACCGGAGGAACTGGAAAAGCTGATCTCGCTGAAGCGCTATCCCAACGTATTCGTCAAGATCTCCCACACCTGGTCGATTTCAAAGCAGCCTTATCCGTGGCTCGATGCTCAGGAATATGTGAAGCGGCTCTATCATGCGTACGGCCCTCAGAGGTTGATGTGGGCGACGGACTGGCCCATCGTCGAGGGCTATTCGACGTATGCGAAGGCGCTCAGCGTGGTGCGGGACGACATGCGGTTTCTGAATCCAGACGACCTGCGATGGATGCTCTCGAAAACGGTGGAGCGAGTGTGGCCTTTTGCCCGTTGAATGTGCCACACGCCTTCAGCCGTGCGGTGCCGAGATTTCTCTCGACATCCCGGGCCGTACTGGCGGCGCGCGCCACAAATCCAGTGGCATGCCGCAGCCAACTCGTTAGCATGTCCCCTCCTTTACAGTCGGGGTTCGGTTTCGGTATGATCGGCCTCACCATTGGCACCGAACCCCGACCGTCAGGGAGGGGACAGTAACGATTTTCCTGCGACAGGCCACTAATGTAGTCTGTCCCGGCCATTCCGATCCTGCCCGCATGCTTACGCATGGCGGTTCCGGGTGGACACTGTACTTTCTGTCGTAACGCTGCAGGCGATCACCTGCTTGTATCGACAAATAGGGCATCGAGAGATCGGGTCCTGCTCTACCGCGTCCCGGCAAGCAGCGACTGGCGCGCTTCGTAGATGCGCCCGGGGTACCCTTCGAGCAACGCCGTTTTCGACGCGAGCCATGTCCCGGTTTGGGCGATCTCGATTTCCGCTTCGCGAATGGCATCGAGCATCGGCTCCATCGCCGGTCCACCAGGTATGCGGCGAACCTCGACGAAATTCGCCGGATCGAGCGCTTTCAGGAGAACCGCACGCGGGGTTCCGACAGCGGTAGTATTCAGAATCGCATCGACCATCGCGTCAGGCGAGTAATTGCCGCGCAGCCGCCGGACCGCCGCCGATACGATGTGATGCGCTTCGCGAAAGCTCATTTGCCCGGACCGCACCAGCGTGTCGGCGAGCTCGGTGACGCTCAAGAAATCCGCGTGAGCGCGCTCCGCCATCCGCGCGACATTCACCTCGCAATCCGCCATGACGCCCGCCAGCAAGCGGAGTGCGCGCAAGGCCTCCGCGGTCATGGTGAACACCAGCGGCTGCAGATCGTCCTCACTGTCGACGATATCGCCGAAGGGCGTATTGTGCGATGCGATCAGGATACTCTGCGCCTGCCCGAGCGCCTTACTCGCCAGAATGCGCACGTGCTCGAACGCGACCGGGTTGCGCTTCTGCGGCATAATGCTGCTGATCTGCACCCAGGCGTCGGAGAGGCGCAGAAAACCGAATTCGGCAGTCGACCACAGCAGGCAATCCTGCGTCACCTTACCGAGATTCACCATCGTTGTCGCGATGGCGCCGGCGGTTTCGGTTACATAATCGGTCGCCGCAATCGCGCCGTAGGAGTTCAGTTGCAGGCCCTCGAACCCGAGCAGCTCAGTAGTGAAATGACGGTCGATGGGAAAGCCCGTGGTGGTGATGGCGCAAGCCCCGAGTGGATTGCGGTTGACCGTTGCGAACGCAGCCTGAAGGCGCCTGGCATCCCTGCCGAGCATTTCAATAACGGCCAACAGATAATGCGCGAGCGTAGTGGGTTGCGCCGGCTGCGTGTGCGTATAGCCGGGCATGATTGTACGGAGATGATCGCGCGCGATCCCGAGCAACACTTTGCGCAGCGCGTCGACGGCGGAAACTACGTCGAGGATTTCCCGGCGTAACCGCATCCGGTATTGAGTGATGTCGATATCATTCCGGCTCCGGGCGGTGTGCATGTGGCCGGCATTTTCAGGCCCGCAGGCTCGTTCAAGAGCGGCTTCGACGTGGAAAAACAGGTCCTCGTATTTGCCATCATAAGAGGCGTGCGCCAATTCGGCGCGATCGAGCGAGTCGAGGCCTTCCAAACACCTCTGGGCGACTGCGACGGGAACGATCCCCTGCCGCGCCAGCATCAAGGTGTGCGCGTAATGAATCTCCAGCAGCGCGTCCAGAAAATAGCGCTGCGCATCCGCGAAATTAACCGCCAGCACCGTTTCCGAATAGATCGCCGCTGGAAACTCGCTCACTATTCCGTAACCAATCCGCCCGGATTCCGATCTGGAGCAGCCTGCCCTGGCGTTGGGTCTCGAAACCCTACTTGACATCTCATCAACCCCTTGTCTGCAACAAAGTAAGCGCGCATCGAAAGTTGCAGAATGTTTTTGTGACTCAAATGTATCACGCCGCCAGTGGGGCAGGTTCCCGACACAGGTTCCCGACCTGCCCTCCGGCCGATACTGTTTTAGATATGATAGTGCGCAGCTTAGTTCGGCCCTGCAACAATATCTGCGGGAAGGTGATCGAGTGTTGCTCAAGACATTTGGCTGGCTCACCGCGGCATTCGCAGTTTCGGTCGGTGGAGCCGAGCGGCCTCGCATTGTCGGCATCGCGAACATCGCTATCAGGACGGACAACATTGAGGAAGCTCGCAAGTTTTACTCCGGCGTGGTGGGCATGGCGGAAGCTTTCGCGACGAAAGATCCGGACGTGGTCGGTGATCTCGCGTGCTTCAAGGTTAACGACCACCAATACGTAGAGGTATCGCCGACGCTGAAAGATGAGAGCGAGGACCGGCTTATCCGGATCGGTTTCGAAACCAACGATGCCCGGAAGTTGCGCGACTACCTGCATGAGAAAGGCGTGGAGGTTCCCGGCAAACTGGTCAAGGACCCCAACGGCAATCTGAGTTTTGTGGTGAAGGACCCGGACGGACACGCAGTACAGTTCGTGCAGTACATGCCGGGCTCGGTTCACAGCCGCGACTTCGGCAAGCATCTTGCGGCGACGCGCATTTCCGATCACATGCTGCACGTTGGCGTGCTCGTCGCAAATCCGGCGAAGGCGGACGCCTTCTATAAAGACATCCTGGGATTCCGCCTGCAATGGAAAGGCGGTCCGACGGACAACCGCTTCGATTGGATCTCCTTGATGGTGCCCGATGGTTACGACTGGATCGAGTACATGGTGCGCGAGGCCAAGCCGACGCCACAGCAGCTTGGCGTGTTACATCATTATGCGCTCGGCACCTTGGATATACAGCAAGTCTACAAAACGGTGATGGAGCGCGGTTACAAGCCTCCGAAGGAACCGGCGATCGGCCGCGACGGCCGCTGGCTGCTGCAACTCTACGACAAGAATTTTACGCGCACCGAAATGATGATCCGCAAACCGGTGGAGACTCCGTGCTGCTCCCCGAACCTGGACGACTTTAAGCCACGAGACTTTAAGCCATGAGACAAAAGATCTGGAGTAATCTGCCGGCGTTCGCACCGCAGGCGGTCGTGACGGATCATCTGTCGATCGCAAATGTGCGCGGGTGGCGTTTGCGCGAGCCTTCGTCGGGCCGCCGCTACACCGTGCTGCGCCTCGAGACGCGAGGCGGCCTGGTGGGATTCGGCGAGGGTGGTCCGGCAACGGGCGCCGAAATTGGAGAGGCCAAGGCTGCCGCCATGGGCCGGCGTCCGAATGAGACCGAATTTATCCGCCATCGCCTGGCAGCGACGCCCGCCATGGAAGCGGCGGTCAACTGCGCGTTTCTCGATCTGTTAGGCAAGTCGACGAAGACGCCGGTATATCAGTTCCTGGGCGGCCCGACGCGATTCAAAGCGCGAGTACTGGCGCACCTGGAGGGAGACGCAACGATCGAACAGGCGGTGAAGCAGGGGTTCAAAGCGTTCACGATGCCGCTTCCCAGCCGCGACTCCTTGTGGCGCATGCAGGCGTACGTCGATGCCGTGCTCGCCCGTGTGGCGAGGGCTCGAGGTTTGGCGGGCGCCGATATGGATTTCGTGCTCGATGCCGCGGGCGCTTTGACGCCCGGCGATGCGGCGATGCTCGCGACAGTTCTGGAAAAGCATCACCTGATGTGGCTCGATGAGCCGACCACGGTGCTGACTAACGACGGACTGGCGCGGATCGCAGAGGAGAGCGTGATGCCGATCGGGCTGGGCCGATCGGTAACCGATATCGCGACCTTTCAGAACCTGCTCCGTTGGGGGAGCATCGATCTGCTGCGTCCCAGCCTGGGCCTCAACAGCCTGTCGAAGATTAAACGGATGGCTGCAATCGCGGAGACTCATTACGTCGCCGTTGCGCCGTATCACAATGGTGGTCCAATCGCGACCGCGGCCGGCATTCACCTGGCGGCGAGCCTGCCGAACTTCTTCATTCAACAGATTCCCTTTCCCACTTCGGAGCGCGATGCCGCGATGCGCGCCGAACTGACCAGCGGGAGCGTGGAGACGGTGAAGGATGGATTCGCGCCTCTGCGGAATCGGCCTGGACTGGGAATCGACGTGAGCGAATCGGCGCTCGACCGCTATAGCGAGGAGAGAGTATGAGACGCCGCGAAATGTTGGGCGCACTGGCCGCGGCCAGCGCCTTAGGGCAATCGCCAAAACGGAAGAGCGGCATCGGATGCGAATGTGCCTTTGCTCCACCCGCAGCCTTTCCGCCCGGCTCGCAGGTGTTCAAAGACGTCGGTTCGAAGCTGCGGATCACGGACATGAAGGTGTTCGGAGTCACTCTGGACGAGAAGATCGCGCGCGCCGACCGGCCATACGTTTTCGTGAAGATCGAGACCAATCAGGGAGTAGTGGGTTGGGGCGAGGCGACGCTCGAAGGAAAAGCCGGCGCCGCGATGGCCTGCGTGAACGATCTGCGGGATTTCATCGTCGGCAGCGATCCGATGCAATCTGAGCATCTCTACCAACTGATGTATATCGGCAGCTTTTATCGCGGTGGGCCGGTGCTCGGATCGGCGATCTCGGGTATTGACCAGGCTATCTGGGATATTCGCGGGAAGGTTTTCGGGATGCCTGTCTACGAACTGTTGGGTGGGCCTGTGGACTCGCGCGGAGTCCGCGGATATTACCATGCCGCTGCATGGACGCTCGAAGAAGCGCGTGTGTTGCGCGATAAGACGCGCGAAGCTGGCGTGACCGCCCTCAAGTTCCAGTTGCCCGATCTGCTCGAGTGGGTGGAGACCAACCGCAAACTCACGCGCGCTGTAAAGCACATGGAAATGTTGCGGCAAGGCCTGGGGCCGGATATCGATTTCGCCGTGGACTTTCATGCCCGCCCGAGCCCGACCGTGGCGGCCATCATCCTGCGGGAGATCGAACCTTTTCATCTTTTTTTTGCCGAGGAGATCTGTCCACCGGAGAATATTCGCGCCATGCAACGGGCGGCGCGAAAATCGACCACTCCCCTTGCGACCGGAGAGAGACTGATCGCCGCCTACGGGTATAACGATCTCATCGACCTCGGTGTTGTGGATGTACTTCAGCCGGACATCGCACACGTGGGGGGGATCACCGCATTGTGGAAAGTGGCAGCGGCGGCCGATGCGGCCGGTATCCGCATGGCTCCGCACGCCTGCGAGGGTCCGGTCGGCGGCATCGCCAGTCTCCACGTGGACGCGGCGATTCCGAATTTCCTGGCGCAGGAAATCTGCGGGCTGATGGAGGCCGGCGAAATGAACCGCGTCTGGGAAGACCTGATGGGCTTTGCGGCCATGCGCATGCGGGACGGGCGTTATCCGTTGCCCACCAAGCCGGGGCTGGGATTTGAAGTGAGCGAAGTGGCTCTGAAGAAGTATCCGTTCCAAGGGACGCGTCCGTTCCCACCGGCGTTTCACGAGGATGGGTCGCTCGCCTCGTTGTGAGCGTTCGAAACACAGACTAAAGTCTGTGCCACCAATTCTCAAACCAGTTCCAGGCACCGGTGGCACAGGCTTCAGCCTGTGAAATTACTTCACCGCATCGCCGCTTTCCAGGTTCACGTTGGAGAAGATCGCGGTTTCGACGGTCGTCGCTACGTGCGAGCAGACGCCCAGGCCGACGTAGACGGGATCTTTCAAGCTGACATACTCGACCGGACCAACTGCCTTCAACTCTTCGTTCGGTTTGCCCGCGAACATCGTATACCGGCTACCCTTTCTGACCAGACGCAAACGCGAAGGGCCTTCCACTTGAGTGATCACCTGATAGGTCTGCTCGTTGGGGGCGCCGCGGAATTGGAGGGAAGTTAGTCCATCGCCGTGGGATACCGCGTCGGCATATGCCGATCCCGGGTCGAGGCTCTGGCGGATCATCAATACGGCCTTGCGATGCCCCACGGTGCTGGTGCCGACCCATTGCACGTCGGCGCTCAAACTCATATCGCCCGTGGCCTGCTTCCATACGAAATAGAACGCGTCGGTGGCACCCCACATATTGGCGCCCCCTCCGGTGATCCGATACTCGCCCTTTGCCGGATCGTAGTGGGCCTGGCATCCCTGGGGCGTCTGTCCAACACTGCCTTCTTCGGTGAAGATACCCAGCTTGCTTGTCTCCGCGATCAAAGCGGCGCAAAGCGCCCCAACGCTCAGTAAGCCTCTACGCCACGTCATGGTTCCTCCCTCCTAACACTGGTTCGATCAAATTTTATCTCCTTTCCTTAGCGAGCTTTGCGCCTTTGCGTGAAATGCGTTTGTGTTTTCCCCGTGTACTCTCAATCCAGAAGGAGCCGCCCACCGCGGCGTTCTTCGACAGTTTTCTTCGTGGCCACGAAGTGTCGTATTACGGTGGTCCTGAGCTTCCGGAGGCTTTACCGCCTTGCGGC
>Ga0182024_10007212_pt1 | contig 24044 bp, 22 predicted proteins | sample P32metaG_FD_120480 | JGI IMG/M metagenome (GOLD analysis project Ga0182024, IMG submission 120480) | Permafrost microbial communities from Stordalen Mire, Sweden - P3-2 metaG (Illumina Assembly) | ecosystem: Environmental > Terrestrial > Soil > Wetlands > Permafrost | place: Sweden: Stordalen...
CCCCACTGGGACACGCAGTGCGCCTCGTCGATGGCGAACAGCGACACCGTGCCCCGGTCGAGCAGCGCCAGGGTGGACTCGGTGCGCAGCCGCTCCGGGGCCAGGTAGAGCAGGTCCAGGTCGCCGGCCAGGAACGCGGACTCCATCTCGCGCCGCTCGGCGGGTTCCTGGGTGGAGTTCAGGAAGCCGGCCCGGACACCGAGCGCCCGCATGGCATCGACCTGATCCTGCATCAGCGCGATGAGCGGGGAGATGATCACCCCCGTGCCGCGGCGGACCAGCGCGGGAATCTGGTAGCACAGTGACTTGCCGCCGCCGGTCGGCATCAGCACCAGCGCGTCGCCGCCGGCGATGAGATGCTCGATGATCTCCTGCTGGGGGCCGCGGAACGAGTCGTACCCGAACACCCGGCGCAGCACGTCCAGCGCGCCGTCGGTCCCCCCGCTCATCGCGGGGGCCGGTCCGGGAGGGGGCACGCGGCGATTCTATGAGCATCCAGCCGCCCCCGGGGGCAGTGATAGACCGTTGCCAGGACCCAGCGGACGTCCCGCGCGGGCCGAGGAGGTCAATGTGGCCGAGCATCCGGTTATCGGTTATGTCGTGTGGGCCGTCCTGTTCGGGGCGCTGTTCGCCTGGGAGGGCCTGGCCCTCAGTCACATCAGCGGGGTGCCCACGCTCAGCGACGCGTTCCGGGCGATCATGCGCTACCCGTTCGGCCGGTGGGCGCTGTTCGCGCTGTGGCTCTGGTTCGGCTGGCACATCTTCGTCCGCGGCTGGCACTTCCTGCTCCGCGCCTGACATGGCGTCGTCGCTGCTCAGGCACGATGTCCTGCCCGTCGGGGTCGGCTACCTGCTGATCATGGGCGCGCTGGCCACCGGGCTGCGGCTGCTGCGGCGGGACGCCGGGCGGGGTGCGGCCCGGCGCCGGGGTGAGGCGGGCGAGGCTCCCGCGACGCCAGGAGTGCCGCGGACGCCAGAGATGCCGGGGACCCCAGAGGCGCGGGGGATGGCCGGGCCGCCGGCGGCCGGCTGGGCCCGGCAGGCCCGGCACTACGCGGGCACCGCCCTCGGCGGCTACCTGCTGCTCATGGCCGTGGTCATCCTCTACTACTACGGGGTGGCCCGGGTCGGCGGCGCGTTCATCGCCAGCGCGTTCACCGGCTGCGCGCTGCTGATCGGGCTCACCACGCCGGTGTTCGCGCTCGCCTCGTGGCTGGACGGGCGCCGCCGGGTCCGGCCGGGACGCAAGGCCGGGGACTGACGGTCAGCGGGCGGGGACGCTGGCCAGGAACCCCGTGACCGCCGCGGCGAACTCCGCGGGGCGCTCCAGGTGCGGTGAGTGCCCGCAGCCGGGCAGGACCAGCTCGGTGTACCGGCCGCCCGCCGCCTGGTAGCGGTCCAGGACCGCGCGCATCTGGCCCACCATCGGCTGGGCCGGGAACACGTCCGGGCCGGGCCAGCCCGGTATCGCGCCGAGCGCCCCCAGATGGCCCAGGTCGACCAGGGAGGTATCCGAGACGATCTGGTCGGCGTCGCCGCGGATCCACAGCACCCCCGGCTTGTCGCCGAGGGCGGCGAAGCCGGACAGGTCGCAGTACTTCGGGGAAATGGCGTTGTTGACGCCGTGCTCGCCCGGGGCGGCGCCCGGCCAGTTCTCCGAGACCGCCGTGTCGCCCGGGTAGCTGGCGGGGCCGATGGCCATCTCCAGCATCGCCTCCACCAGCGCGTCTTCCACGTCCGCGGGCAGCGCCACCGGGTTGCCATACAGATGGGTGAGGACCTGCCGGGGCGAGGTCTGATCCTCAGAGCCCCGGTCGCCGGCCCCGATCCGGCGGACCATCTCGGGACTGGCAGTGCCCCCGCCCGAGCCGGCGTAGTCCGGCCAGCAGGGCGTGCCCGCGGTGTCCCGGGTCCCCCCGAAGCCGAACGGGGACATGGGGCTCTCCAGGATGACCGACGCGGCCGCGCCCGGGTGGTCGGCCGCGTACTGGAGGGCCACGCCCCCGCCCAGGGACCAGCCGAGCAGGTGCAGCGGCCCGGTCCCGGGCCGGAGGCCGCCCTCGGTCAGCAGCGCGTGGAGGTCGTCGGCGAAGTCCCGGACGCCGCGCCGTGCGTCCACCGGCGCCCGCTCCGACCGGCCGAAGCCCCGCAAGTCGGGGGCGACGCACCGGTAACCGCCAGCCAGCGCCACCATGGTCTCGGCGAAGAACCGGGCGGCGGACACGTTGCCGTGCACCAGCACCAGGGCAGGCGCATCGGGCGGGCCCGCGGTGAGCACGTGCGTGCGCAGCCGCGACGTCTGGATCTGCTGGGACTCGACACCAGGCGGCAGGCCAGCGGGAGAGGGCATCTGGGCGTCCAGGGTGGTGGGGGAAAGTGTTTCCAGGTCCTACCGCCCCGCGCGGGATCGTGTCAACGACGAGATGAGGAGCTCAAGGCGCCCTGGTCGGCCCGCAGGCGAGCATGGCCACCGGTCCGACGTTCACCCTCGGCGGCGGCTGGACCGCGAGGTAGCCGCCCGCAGTTCTGCTGCCCGCCCGCCGGCTATCAGCCAGCCGTCACCGGCCGGACCTGGCCCAGCGGCGGATCGTCTCGATGCGGGCCTGGATCTGCTCCGCGGTGGCCTGCGGGAGGGGCGGCCCGCCGCAGGCCCGGCGCAGGTCGGCGTGGACCACCGCGTGCGGCTGTCCGGTGCGGTGATGCCAGGCGCCGATCAGCCCGTTCAGCTCCTTGCGCAGGCCGGCCAGCACCTCCCGGCGCACCGGCGCCCCGGCCGGCGCGGCTGCCGCGCCGCGGGCGGCTGCCCCGCCCGTCCCGTCCCGTTCATTCGCCGCAACGGGAACCGCCCACGCCGGAACGCTGCCCCCCGGGCCTGGAGACTGGGGGGCTGTGCCACCGGCCCCGGAGCCCCGTGATCTCTGCTTGAGCTGCTCGGCCTGGCGTCTGCCCAGCAACGCCGCGACCTGCTCGGGCTCGAGCAGCCCGGGCAGGCCCAGGAAGTCCTCCTCCGCCGCCGTGGTGCCGAACTCGTTCCCGTCGTAGAGGACCCGGTCGAAGTGCGCGGAGGCCTGCAGGGCCTCGAACGGGAGCTCGCCGCCGGTGTCGGGAGCGTCCCGCTGGCGCTGCGCCTCGGCCAGCTCGCGCTCTTCGGCGTCGTCCGGGGTGGCCGCCAGCACGTGATCGCGGGCCGCCTCCAGTTCCGCGGCGTAACCGAGCAGGGTCGGGATCGAGGGCAGGAACACCGAGGCGGTCTCGCCGCGCTGGCGGGCCCGGACGAACCGGCCCACCGCCTGAGCGAAGAACAGCGCCGTGCCCACGCTGGTGGCGTAGACACCGACGGCCAGCCGGGGGATGTCCACGCCCTCGGACACCATCCGGACAGCCACCATCCAGCGGTCCCCGGAGTCCGTGAACGCGGCGATCTTCCGGCTGGCCGTCGGGTCGTCGGAGAGCACCACGACCGGCCGGGTGCCGCTGAGCCGGCGCAGCAGTGCGGCATAGGCCCGGGCGTCCGCGTGGTCACCGGCGATGACGAGACCGCCCGCGTCGGGCATGCCCCGGCGCACCTCGGTCAGCCTCCGGTCCGCGGCCTCCAGGACCCGCTGCACCCATTCACCCTGCGGGTCCAGTGCGGTCCGCCAGGCCTGGGCCAGCTGTTCGGGGAGCATGGGCGTGCCCAGGGTCCCGGTGATCTCGTCGCCGGCCCGGGTCCGCCAGCGCATCTCCCCGGAGTAGGCCAGGAAGATGACCGGGCGGACCACGCCGTCGTCGAGGGCGGGCCCGTAGCCGTAGACGTAATCGGACACGCTGCGCCGGCTGCCGTCGGTATCCGGCGCGTAGGCCACGAACGGGATCGGGTTGGCGTCGCTGCGGAACGGGGTGCCGGTGAGGGCCAGCCGGCGCCGTGCGGGCTCGAACGCCTCCCGGACCGCGTCGCCCCAGGACAGCGCGTCGCCGGCGTGGTGGATCTCGTCGAAGATGACCAGCGTGCGCCGGTTCACCGTGCGCTGCCGGTGCAGGATCGGGTGCGCGGCGACCTGGGCGTAGGTCACCGCCACCCCGGTGAAGTCGGCCGAGGCCCGGCCCTGGGCGTTGCGGTAGGAGGAGTCCAGGGAGATCCCGACGTAGTGCGCGGCCTGCGCCCACTGGTGCTTGAGGTGCTCGGTGGGCGTGACCACGGTGATCGAGGCGATCTCCCGGCGGGCCAGCAGTTCGGCGGCGATGGTCAGCGCCCAGGCTGTCTTGCCTGCTCCTGGGGTGGCGACGAGCAGGAAATCACGCCGGGGCAGGCGGAAATACTCCCGGTACGCTGCTTTTTGCCAGGCCCGCAGGGGCAGGAGCAGATCGGGCCGGACCGGAGCGTCCGGGCGGCTGCCATCCTCATGGGGTGCGGTCGCGGGGGTGCTCACGAGGCCGAAAGGCTACCAGCGGCGGCCCGGCCGGCCCGGCCAGCCCGCGGCATGGCGCGGGACCGGTGCGGCCCGGGGGGCCGCACCGTGGAGGCTGCCTAGTCGCTGGGCTGCTCGGCCCGGGAGGCGGCCGGCGGCCGGCCGCGTGGGCGCATCCTGTCCGCGTTCCTGGGCAGCCGGCCGGCCTCGGCCAGTGCCCGGCGCAGCAGGAACTCGATCTGGGCGTTGGTGCTGCGCAGCTCGTCGGCGGCCCACTTCGCGAGGGCGTCGTGCACGGCCGGATCGAGCCGGAGCAGCATGCCCTTGCGTTCGCTCACCAGACCGGACCCCTGCCCGTCATGAGTCTCCCGTCACTGGTACAGCGACCCGGTGTTGACCACCTGCTGGGTGGCCTGCTCGCTGCACAGCACCACCAGCAGGTTGGATACCATCGCGGCCTTGCGCTCCTCGTCCAGTTCCACGACGTCCTGTTCTTCGAGCTGCTGCAAGGCCAGGCGGACCATGCCGACGGCCCCCTGGACGATCCGCGACCGCGCCGCGACCACGGCGCTGGCCGCCTGGCGGCGCAGCATGGCCTGGGCGATCTCGGCCGCGTAGGACAGCCGGGTGAGCCGCGATTCGATGATAGTGACGCCGGCCGAGACGACGCGCGCGGCGATCTCGGCGGACAGGCGCTCGGTGACCTCGTCCGCGTTGCCGCGCAGCGACAGCTGGCCAGCGTCGGCCGTGTCGTACGGATAGCTGGTGGCGATGTGCCGGACCGCGGTCTCGGTCTGGGTCGACACGAACTGGACGAAGTCGTCCACCGCGTACAGGGCCAGGGCGGTGTCGTTGACCTGCCACACGACCACGGCCGCGATCTCGATCGGGTTGCCGTCGGCGTCGTTGACCTTGGCCAGCGCGGTCTCGTGGTTGCGGATCCGGTTCGACACCCGGCGCCGGTCCGTGAACGGGTTGACCCAGCGCAGGCCGGGTTCCCGGACCGTGCCGGCGTAGCGGCCGAACAGCTGCACCACGCGGGCCTCACCGGGGATGACCTGGAAGAGGCCGCGCAGCGCCAGCGCGCCCGCGATCAGCAGGAGCACCCCGACGACGATCAGGGCGACGGCGCCCGCGCCGCCGACCTGCTTGGACAGGAAAAGCAGGCCGACCGCGACCAGCATGGCCACGATGCTGAGGACGAGAACGGGCACGCCCGGCGCGGAACGCGCGGGCCGCTCGGTCAGCCGGCGGGCGGGCGGCTGCAGGCCGGGCTGCTGGGGGGTGGGTGTTCCGGGGTTGCGCGGATCCGGGCTGTCTGTGTCCGGGGTGGGCGCCGCTGCGCTGTGCGTAGTCATCTCGGCCTCCTCCACTGGTGGAGCTGATAACACGAACGTAGCACAGTGATATCTATTTTGCTAGCCGTCCGGGCGTGCGGCAGCCCGGCACCCGGGCGTCGTGATGGCTGGATTCCTGTAGCCCGCGACGCCCGGATGCTGCCAGGACCGCGGCGCTGACATATCGTGGGTGTATGGGGAAAATATTGCTCGTCCTGGTCGTCGTGTTCGCTGCGTTCCTCGTTGTCTCGCTGGCGATTTCCGCGCTGCACTTCCTGTTCGTGGTGGCCCTGGTGGCTCTGGTGGTGGTCGGGCTCATGCGCCTGGCTGGCGGCCGCCGGCGGCGCGCCCGCAGGTAGCGTGAGCCGGCGCCCGGCGGGCATGCCGGGACGCCGGCCCCACGGGCCGCCCTCGGCCGCCGGGCTGCCAGGCGGTTTGTCGCGCGACACGGGATACTTGCCTGTGCCGCGTTGTCCAGGCCCGGAGGTCTGATGGAGCCATTCGCGCGTGAGGCGCTGCCCGGCCGGGTGGTATTCGGGGCCGGCGCGGCGCGTACCGCGCTGGCGGATGAGGTCGCCCGGCTCGGGGTATCCCGGCTGCTGCTGATCGCCGCGGGGGGCGGGGAAACGGTCGCGCGGGACCTGGCCGCGCCGCTGGCGGACCGGATCGCCGGGACGTTCACCGGGGTCCAGCCGCACGTGCCGGTGGAGGTGGCCGACGCGGCACGCAAGCAGGCCGGCGCGATCGGCGCCGATGCGGTGCTCAGCGTGGGCGGCGGGTCGGCCACCGGCACGGCCAAGGCGGTCGCGCTGACCACCGGGCTGCCGGTGATCGCGGTGCCGACCACCTACGCAGGCTCGGAAGTCACCCCGGTCTGGGGACTGAGCGACGGGGAGCGCAAGACCACCGGCGTGGACCTGCGGGTGCTGCCCCGGCTGGTGATCTACGACCCGGAGCTGACCGTGTCCCTGCCCGGGCCGCTATCCGCGGCCAGCGGCCTGAACGCCATGGCGCACTGCGTGGACGGGTTCTGGGCCCCGGGCCGTAACCCGGTCAGCGCGCTGGCCGCCGGCGAGGCCATCAGGGTCCTGGCCGCGGCGCTGCCGCTGGTCGCCCTGGACGGGACGGACCTCGGCGCGCGGGGAGATCTGCTGTACGGGGCGTACCTGGCCGGCAGCGCTTTCGCGGTGACCGGCTCCGGCCTGCATCACAAGATCTGCCACGTCCTGGGCGGCCGGTATGGCCTGCCCCACGCCCAGACCCACGCGATCATGCTGCCGTACGTCCTGGCCTTCAACGCGCCGGGGGCCCCGGACGCGGCCCGCCGGATCACGCAGGCCCTGGCCGTCACCGGACTGCCGGGCCCGGATCCGGCCGGAAGCGATCCGCGCGGCCCGGATCCGGCCGCCGCGCTGCAGCAGCTCGCTACGCGGCTGGGACTGCCCCGCGGGCTGCGCGAGATCGGCCTGCGCGAGGAGCAGATCGCGGAGGCGGCCCAGCTGATCGAGCCCGTGGTGCCGGCGGACAACCCGGTGTCTGCTGACGCTGCGGCACTGGAGACGATGCTCCGCCACGCCTGGGCCGGGGACCCCGCCACGGCCGTCCCGGCCGGCGCGCCGCGGTCCCCCCGCGAGCAGGCCGCCCGCGGGGAAGCCCGCCGCGAGGAGGCCGCCCCCGGGCAGGCCGCGCGCGAGGACGCGGTCACCGCCGGGGTACTGGCCAGTTTCGGCGGCGCGGACACGGCGCGCTATCGCGAGGTCATGCAGAGCCTGGTGCGGCACCTGCACGCGTTCGCCCGCGAGGTGCGGCTGACGGAGCCCGAGTGGCAGCAGGGCATCGACTTCCTGACCCGCGCCGGGCACATCACCGACGACCGGCGGCAGGAGTTCATCCTGCTCTCGGACGTGCTCGGGCTCTCAATGCTGACCGTGGCCATCAACGCCCCCGCGTCGGCGGGCGCCACCGAATCGACGGTGGTCGGCCCGTTCTTCGTGACCGGCTCGCCTGAGGTGCCGCTGGGCGGCGACATCACCGGCGAGGCCAAAGGGCGTCCCTGCTACGTGTCGGGCGCGGTCCGGGGGACCGGCGGCGAGCCGGTACCCGGCGCCCGGATCGAGGTGTGGGAGTCCGACGAGGACGGCTTCTACGACGTGCAGTACCCCGACGGCCGGACCGGGGGGCGCGGATGGCTGCGCAGCGCCCCGGACGGCGGCTACCGGTTCTGGTCGGTGCGCCCCGCCCCCTACCCGATCCCCGACGACGGCCCGGTCGGCGCCCTGCTCACGGCGGCGGGCCGGGGCCCGATGCGGCCCGCGCACCTGCACTTCAAGGTGGACGCGCCCGGGTACCGCACACTGATCACGCACATCTTCGTCGCGGGTGACCCGTACCTGGACCGGGACGCCGTGTTCGGCGTCAAGGACAGCCTGATCACGGACTTCGCCGAGCATCCGCCAGGGACGGCACCGGACGGGCGGCCCCTCGACGAGCCCTGGACCAGCGTCAGCTTCGACATCGTCCTCGCCCGCCTGAACACCGCCTCCTAAGCTGGACCGGCCGGCCACCGGCGGATTAACACGGCGGGCCTTGGGTACCACGGGCCAGCGGCGGCGCTGACGCAGCGGCCGCTCACCGAGGCCGATCAGGGCGGGGAGGCAGTATGCCGGTGCGGCACGCGATGCTGGTCATCACCCGCGCGGTCTTCGACATGGTGGAGATCCGGGGCCAGGAGCCTCTCGTGGTGGCCAAGGACAGTGGCGACGAGGCCGCCCGCCGGTGGTGGGACGAGCGGGTGCGGGCGGTCGCCGCGGACGTGTTCGGGCGCAACAGCGAGGCCTGGGAACGCCAGCTCGCGGACTGGCAGGCCGGGACGGACGTCGCCATCGGCAAGGAGCGCCTGCACGACGGCGGTCCCCGGGTGGACGTGGCCCGGATCCGGTTTCCCGATGGCACGGAAACCGTGGTCGACCCCCAGAACGCGCACGACTACGTGGCGGAGGAATTCCGGGCCCGCAAGCCCCAGCCGACCGTCGCCGCGCAGTTCGCGGAGTGGCGGGAGACCGTCCAGATCGCCGAGCTGCACACCTGGGTCGGCTGGCTGTTCAACGGGGCCGACCACGTTCCCGTGGACATCGGCCTGCCGGTGTCCCGGTTCGGCTACCCGATCAAGGAAGTCCTCGCCAGCCTCGACCGCCTGTCCCTGGACGGCTGGCAGATCGTGCACGTCTCCGAGGACCGGGCCGGGTCCCCGGACGGCCGCGCCCACCCGGAGGGCGACCTGGCCGAAGCGGGCATCGGCACCGCGCGCTACCTGCTCAGCCGGGCGGAGTAGCGGCGCGCGTGCCCGCGCTCCCCGCGCGGAGTAACGGCGCGTACCCGCGTTCGCCGGCCGGCTTCCCGGCCGGCCTGGCCTTTCGCCCGGTAATGGCCTGCCCGGGGGGCGAGGTCAGCTCCCGGCGAGGTTGGTCAGGCTTTCCCGTGCGGCCGCCGTCAGTGGATCGCCCGGCGGCAGGACCCGCTCGCACCGGGATACGGTGTCACGGAGCAAGGTCAGGGCGTCGGTCAGCCGCCCCACGGAGTAGTAGGCGCTGGCCAGGTTGGCGCAGCGGGCCAGCGTATCGGGATGGTCCGGGCCGACGACGCGCTGGTAGCTGTCACAGGTCTGCTCGTACAGCTGGACGGCGGATGCCATCTTGCCCGCGAAATGGTAGGCGGAGGCGAGGTTGCCGCGCGCCGCGATCGTGTCCAGGTGGTCCGGGCCGAGGACCCGCTCCCGGTCCGCCAGCACCTTCTTGTAGTGCGACGTCGCGTCCTTGAGCCGGCCGTCGGCCAGGCAGGTATCGGCCAGCTTCTGCCGGGTCGTCAGCGTGTCCGGATGCCGGGCGCCCTGCACCCGTTCCCGGTCATTCAGCGTCCGCCGGTAGAGCTGGGTCGCGTCGGACAGGCGGCCCGCGGCCCGGTACGCGGCCGCGAGTTCCTCACGGGCGCTGATCGTGTCGGGATGGTCGGGGCCCAGGATCCGGTCATAGTCGCCCACCGCGCCGTTCAGGACGGTGACCGCCTCGCCGGCCTGCCCGGCCGCCAGCAGGGCGTGGCCGAGGTCCCGCCGGGCCGCGACGGTACCCGGATGGTCCGTGCCCAGCGCCGTGACCCGGTCCGCCAGCACCCGCTGGAACCACGCCACGGCCTCGGCGGCCCGGCCGGCCGCGAGGTAAGCGTCGGCCAGCCGCTGGTCGATCACCTTGGTATCGGGATGGCCGGGCCCGAGGATCGCCTCACTGGCCGCGGCGAGCTCCCGCCAGTACCCGACGGCCGGGCCGGTGAGCCGGGCCCCGCTGAGGCTCTGCCCGGCCCGCATCAGCAGCGGGTGGCAGCCGCCGGCCAGCAGCAGGTCACCGGCGTACTGCTGCAGGCTGGCCGCGCAGGACCGGAGCATCGCGCCGAGCCAGGGCCGCTCGTCCGCGGGCCACACCTCGATCAGGGCGTCGGCCGCGGCCCGCACCGCCCGGTCACGCATGGCGTCCGGCATCACCGCGCGGATCGCCGCCTGGATCACCGGGCTCATCCGCACGGCCGGCGGGGACGCTGTCCGGTCCAGGCCCAGCAGCGCGGTCCGCTCCAGGACCGGCAGGATGCTCCAGGCCAGCTCGCGGGCGGCGGCGGCGCCGTCCGGCGCGAGGTAGGCACCGGCGGCGGGCGAGCTGAACACGGTGGCGGGCATCCCGTGGCCGTCCAGCAGCGCGGCGAGGGCCAGCACGGGCTGGGCTGCTCCGCCCGGGGCCAGGCGGTCGGCCTGCTCGACGGAGAACAGCCAGGTGACCGCGGCGGCGGGCGGCTTGCTGCCCGCGGTCGTCGCCAGCTGATCCCGCCGGGTGGTGAAGTAGCCCTGGTAATCCCGGCAGGACAGTGAGGAGGTGGCGATGACGCCGCTGGCCTGGGCGAGCGCCATGGGCTCGCAGCCGAGATCCTCGACGAGGTCGATCGCGCCGAGCCGCTGGTCCGGGTCGGCGGTCAGACGGCCCATCAGGTAGCTCAGCGCCTCCCGGGAGCTGAACGCCCCCACCGGGAGGACCAGGGCCCGGTGCTCCTCAGGCAGCACCGTCGGGCTGGTGGCCGTGATCAGGACCTGGCCGGCCGTCCCGGCTGGCCACATCCCGGTGAGGTCGGCCCCGCCGGACAGGTCGTCGAGCACCACCAGCCAGCGCCGCCGGGTCTCGCCGAGCCAGCTCACGAAGCGCTCGGCCACGGCCTCGGCGTCGGCGCTGGGATCGGTGCCGAGCGCCGCCTCGGCGGCCTCCGCGTAGCAGGCCAGGACCGATGCCCGGCTCGTGGCAGGCACCCAGACCAGCAGGTCCACCTCGCGCGACCGCCAGAGGGACTCGGCGAAGAACGCGGCCAGCTGGGTCTTGCCGCACGATCCCAGCCAGTCCCGCGAACCTGCCCCGGCGCCGCGGCCCGGTTCCAGCACGACCGCGGTGCCCGGGACCAGCGCGGCACCGACCCGCGGTGCACTCTCGGGCCTGGTGCTGAACCCGTCCGCGAGCGGTGGCACCGCTCCGATCCGGACCGGCCACTGTGCCTGGCCGTCCGGCGGCTCGGCCGGCCCGCTGGCCGGTACCTGGCTGATCAACCCGTTACCCCTGCTCCGCGGCCGGCCAGGCCGCTAGACATGATCATCTGCGATATCACTGCGTCCCGCAACGCCTATACCCGAGGTGGGGCTGCGGGAGCAGCCTGGATCCCGTGGTCCTCACCGGGCACGCCGGCCAGGACGTGCTCCACGAGAGTGACGAGAACGTTCTTCACCGATTCCGGCTGACGGGCGTCGCAGAGCACCACCGGGACCCGGGGCCCGAGATCGAGTGCGGCCCGGACCTCAGCGGGGTCGTAGCGGTGCGCGCCGTCGAAGCAGTTGATGGCGACGACGAACGTCAGCCCCCGCTTCTCGAAGTAGTCCACGGACGCGAAGGAGTCCGCCAGCCGCCGGGTGTCCGCCAGCACCACGGCGCCGAGCGCGCCGTAGGACAGGTCGTCCCACATGAACCAGAACCGCTCCTGGCCCGGTGTGCCGAACAGGTAAAGCACCCGGCGGCCACCGAGGGTGATGCGGCCGAAGTCCATGGCCACAGTGGTCGTGGCCTTGTTCTCCACGCCCTGCAGGTCGTCGTGGCTCACGCTCGCGCTGGTCAGTGCTTCCTCGGTGCGCAGCGGCCGGACCTCGCTGATCGCGCTGACCAGCGTGGTCTTGCCCACCCCGAATCCGCCCGCAATGAGGATCTTGAATGCCGCCAGGGGCCCCTCGGCGCCGGGGTCAGAGAGCCCGGAGGCCATGGAGCACCTCCCTCAGCAGCTGGGCGCTGGCCTGCTCACCCGCCGGGCGCCCCGGCATCACCTTGATACGGCCCTGCTGGATGAGGTCAGCGAGCAGGACCCGGATCACGCCGACCGGCAGCCCGGTGTCGGAGGCGACGTCAGCCACGGTGGCCGGGTGCTGGCACAGCGTCAGGATGCGCCGGTGCTCGGGACTGAGCCCGCGCGGGTCACCCGGCTGCGTAGGGCGGCCGGAGTCCACGATGATCGCGATCAGGTCCAGTACCTTGCCGCCCGCCGGTTCGGTCCGTCCGCCCGTCAGCGCGTAGGGTCGCACGACTGGGTCCGAGTCCCGGTCGACCCACTTGCCGCCCGTACCCATCCGGGCTCAGTCCACCGTGGTCTGGCGGGCCGGGAAGCGTGGCCGGGCGGCCAGGTGGGGTCCGGCCCGTTTCACCAGCATCGCCATCTCGTAGGCGACCAGGCCCGCGTCCGCGTTCGCCGGGCACAGGACGGCCAGGCAGCTGCCGTGCCCGGCGGCGGTGACGAACAGCAGGGCCTGTTCCAGCTCGATGATGGTCTGGCGTACCTCACCGACCCCGAAGTGCTGGCCCGCGCCGCTGGCCAGGCTCTGCACCCCGGCGGCCAGTGCGGACAGCCGCTCGGCCTCATCCCGGCGCAGCCCGGAGGAGCACGCGATGGCCAGCCCGTCCCGGGACAGGATGACGGCCTTGCGGAAGTGCTCGACCCGGCTGGCGAGGTCGTCGAGCAGCCAGCTCAGATCCTGGCCCGTCTCGGGAGCGCCGTGCTCGCCCATCAGCCCTCCTCGCCGTCAGGCGCGGGGGACGCCGTCCGTCTCGGCAGCGGCGGGGCCGGCGGGTCCGGCGGCTCGGGCAGGTCGTCCTGGCGGCCGCGCTTCCAGCCCGTCTGCAGGGACGCCGCGAGATCGCGGGCCTGCTCCGGGGTCCGGCCGTCGGTCGGCGCCGCGCTGTGCGTGGTGCGGCCCGCGAGGCCGTCCCGCAGATGCGGGGACAGGCTCGCCTGCCGGGTGCGGTGCGGCAGCGTGCGGCGGGGCGGGGCCGCGCCGTTGCTTCCCGGTGCCGTGCTCTCAGGCGTCCCCGGGCCGGCTGGGGCCACCGGGCCTGCCGCGGGGATGGAGTTGGCCGTGGGCACGGTGCGGTTTGCGGGCACGCCCCTGTCCGCGGGCACGGTGCGGTGCGCGGGCACGGTGCTACGCGGCTGGGCCGTGCCGCCCGCCTGGGCCGCACCCGCCCGCTCGGCCGTATCCCCCGGCTGGGCTGTGCTTCCCGGCTGCGCCGTGCCGCCGGGCCTTCCTGGCTGCGCCGTGCCGCCGGGCGGGGCGGCCGCCCTCCGGCCGGTCAGCGCGAGCGCCGCCCCGGAGCCGAGGTCCAGCCCGGCCGGCCGGCCGGTGACCCGGCGCGCTGCGGGCAGCGGGCCCGTGGACGCCGCCGGGGACATTGACACGAGCACGATGATGCTGGTGGGCATCAGCACGATCGCCGTGGTGCCGCCGTACGGGGACCGGCGCAGCGAGACCCGGACGCCGTGCCGGGCGGCCAGCTTCGCGCCGACGAACAGGCCGAGCCGGTCGGCGTTGGCCAGGTCGAAGTCGGGCGGCTCGGCGAGCTGCCGATTGAGCTCGGTCAGGTGGGTGGGCTCGATGCCAAGCCCGCGGTCGTCGATCTCGACGGCGAAGCCGTTGGCCACGCGTTCCGCCCGGACCTCCACCCGGGTTCCCGACGGGGAGAACATGGTCGCGTTCTCGATCAGCTCGGCCAGCAGGTGGATCATGTCCGCCACTGCCGGGGCCGCCACCGCGTCCTCGGACGTGGTGAGCACCGTGACCCGGCGGTAGTCCTCGACCTCCGCCATGGCCGCCCGGATGACGTCGATGATCGGCACCGGCTCGGTCCAGGACCGGCCGGGTGCCGCCCCGGACAGGATGGCCAGGCTTTCCGCGTGCCGGCGCATCCGGGTAGTGAGGTGATCCAGCGCGAACAGGTCGGCCAGCGCGGCGGAGTCGGAGGCCTTGTGCTCCAGCGCGTCGATCAGCCGCAGCTGCCGCTGCAGCAGTGACTGGTTCCGCCGGGCCAGGCTGACGAACACCTGGCGCAGGCCGTTGCGCAGCCCCGCTTCCCCGGCGGCTGCCCCGACGGCGGTCTGCTCCAGGCTGGCCACCGCCGCGAGGGCCCGGGCGATCTCCGCGTTCCTGGGCCGCGGCCCGGACTGCTGCGCCCCGGCGGCGGGCGGGGTGTCGCTGTCCCCGCGCCGCAGCCGCTCCAGCAGCCGCGGAAGCTGCTCATCCGCGGAACGGCGGGCGGTGGCGGCAAGACCTGCGATATCGCGCGACAGCCTGGAGGAGAAGCGGCCCATCAAAATGACGCACAGCAGGCCGATGAGGAGTCCCGCGCCGACCAGGATCGTTAATTCGACGACTTCGCGATGATCAGGCGACCAGAAGCCATGGCCATGCATGGAGCTGCCCAGCACCACCCCGGCGGCGAGGGCCCAGAGCAAGATCAGGCAGGTGGCCGGGACGGCGACGGTGGCGGCAAAAGTGAACCGGATCGTGCGGCGCACCGTGTCCGGCTCCGGGGAGCCCGCCGAGCTGGATTTGCCCATGTGGTCACTCCTGGATCGATCCCGTCCCCGGAATCCCGTCACTACCCAACCGGACGCTACCGTAGGCGCCCATCCTGTGCCATTAAGCACTAATTGTCATCGCGCTTCACAGAATTGCCGGCCAGTTAGCCGGACTGTTACGCCGGCCGATCCTGCCGGGGGCAGTGGCCGGGATGGGCGGCCAGCCTGGTCATCAGGGCCCGGCTCAGGTCATGCCGATCGCGTCGAGTTTCTCCCCGATGTACTCGTGCGCGATGACCGGCGGGAAGCTGGTGCGGCCGATGGGCGGGGGCAGCGACTCCACCACGGCGTCGTGGTTGGCCTCGTAGAAGAAGATCAGTGAGAGCAGGTCCTCGTCCGGCGCCTCGGCCTGTGGGGGCAGCACCCGGTGCCGGGTGGAGCTCCAGCGGTCGCCGGTCCAGCGGGCCAGCAGATCGCCGACGTTGACGGTCAGCGCGGCCGGATCGTACGGGGCATCCATCCAGGTCCCGCCGGGCATGTAGATCTGCAGGCCGCCGCGGCCCGGTTCACGGTCGAGCACGGTGACCGTGCCGAAATCGGTGTGCGGGCCGATCCGGTACTGCCCGCGTTCCGCGGGCCGGGCCGGATCGGCGGGCGGATACCAGTTGAGGTTCACCCCGTAGGTGGGGTGATCGAGGAACGGCGCGAAGAAGCCGGGCGGCAGGCCCAGGGCCACGGCGCACAGGGACATCAGCTCATCCGACAGCGCGTGCATCCGGCTGACGTAGTCGGTGACCACCGGGCGCAACTGCGGGACCTGGGCGGGCCACACGTTGGGCCGGAACCAGCGGGCGTCGATCTCCGCGTTACCGGTAGGCCGGTCGGCGGCCAGCGAGAACGACTCCTTCAGATCTGGCGGCGTGGCGGTGCCCTCCGCGTACCCGTTGGCCTCCGCGCCCGGCGGGATCCAGCCCCGGCCGCCCACCGTGATCGCGTACCGGGCCTTGACCTCCGCGGGCAGGGCGAAGAACTCGCGGGCCGTGGCGCGGGTCCGGGCGCGCACTGCCGCGGGCACGCGGTGACCCGTGATGAGCAGGAAGCCCGACGAGCGCAGGGCCTCGTCGACCTTCCGGGCGACCCCGGCGCGGTCCTCCGGGCCGCCTTCGAACCAGGGGGTCAGGTCGATGACGGGGACGGGTGCAGGCACGGCATCGGTCCTTCCGGCGATGGTCCTGGTCCGCCCATTGTCCCCGGTCCGTTCCGGCCGGGCCAGATCACCGGCCCAGATCACCTGGCCTGGTCACGTCAGCGGCTGGCGACCGCGCGGGCTAGCTGGCTGACGATCTGGATGAGGACCGGGCGGGGGGTGGCGAAGTTGAGCCGGACGTGGCCCGCGCCCGCCTCCCCGAACGCGGGCCCGTCGTTGACCAGCACCCCGGCCTTGTCCAGGAAGAATTCGCCGGGGTTGTCGCCGAGGCCCAGCTCCCGGCAGTCCAGCCAGGCCAGGTAGGTGCCCTCCGGCGGCCGGTAGCGGACTTCCGGCAGGTACTCGGCAAGCAGGTTCCCGAGCATCGTCCGGCTCCCGTCCAGGTAGTCCCGCACCCCGTCCAGCCAGTCCTGGCCGGCGGTGAACGCCGCGATGTTGGCGTGCACGCCGGGTGTGCTCGCCCCGTGCTCGATGATCCGGCCGGCCTGTGCCCACAGCTCCTGGTCCGCGTCGTTGCTCAGGACGAGCTGGGCGCACTTGAGGCCGGGGAGGTTCCAGCCCTTGGACGCCGAGGTCGAGGTCAGGGTGTGACCGGCGGTGACCTCACTGAGCGAGGCATACGGGACGTGCCGGTGCCCCGGGTAGGTGAGCGGCGCGTGGATCTCGTCGGCGAACACCCGTCCGCCATGCCGCTCCACGACCTCGCTGACCCCGGCCAGCTCGGCCCGGGTGTACACCCGGCCCACCGGGTTGCAGGGGTTGCACAGGATGAGCAGGTGGCCGCCGGCGCGGAACGCCGCGTCGATGCCGCCCAGGTCGAGGACGGCCCGGTCCCCCTCTGCCGTCATCGGCACCTGGATGATCTCCCGGCCGAGGAGCGGCGGCACGGACAAGAACGGCATATAGGCCGGGGTGGGCAGGATGACCGGGCTGCCGGGGCGGGAGAAGAGCGTGATCGCCGCTTCGAGGCCCTTGATGACGTCGGGCAGCGGGCGGATCCGGTCCGGGTCCACGGCCCAGCCGTGCCGGCCCGCCAGCCACGCCGAGCAGGCTTCGGCCATCCGCTGGGCCGTGGCGGGCGGGAGGTACCCGAAGTCCTGCCGCGCGATTACCTCGCGGAGCGCCGCATCCACCTCGGGGGCGGTGCCGAAATCCATCTCGGCGACGAACGCCCCCAGCACGTCCGGGCCGGCGTAGGTCCATTTCAGGCCGCCCCGGCGGCGCAGCTCGGCGACGGTGATCCGGTCGAGCGACTCGGTGAGCGCGGTCATCGGGGGCCGGGGCCAGCCGGAGCGGCCAGCGCGCCCGCCCGGACCTGGTGCGGCGCGGGACGGTGTTCTGTGCCGCGGGCCACCACCAGCTCGACGTGGTGCAGCACCGAGAGGTCGGACCGCGGGTCGCCGCGGACCGCGATGAGGTCCGCGTCCTTCCCCGGCTCGATCGTGCCCGTCTGGTCCTCCACGCCCAGCGCACGGGCCGCCCGCAGGGTGGCCGCCTCCAGGATCTCCGCCGCCGGCCGGCCCACCATCGCCAGCGCCTCCAGCCCCGGCGCGTAGGCGCCGTGCGGGCAGTTGTCGACCCCGCAGTCCGTGCCCGCGATGATCTGCCCGCTGCCCGAGTACAGTCCCATGATCACCTTATCCAGCGCGTCGCCGAAACGGTCACGCATGGTCAGCGCGTGCACGTTCATGGTCGGGCATACGGATATGCCCGCGGCGGCGATCTCATCCACCACGGCCGGGTCGAAGTCCGAGCCGAAACGATCAGCTAGTGCCGACGCTAAGACGGAGGCCCGTTGCGGTCAATGGGGGCACGGGGAGATGAACCGGGCAGTAATGGAGAGCGCTGTTGTTTATCCGGCGGAAACATCGCGCGGCCCCGGTGCCCGGCCTTCGCCGGGAAACGGGGGCATGCCCGCCGCCGGGAAAAGGAGCCGTCAGCGGGTATTTGGTAGCATCACGACTTGCCTACCAGGGGCGCGTGGCTCCGCGTTCAGCCCGGCCGGAGCCACCCAGGCCCAGGGGAGTGATCGGTATGAGCACGCAGCCAGCACCGGTCGCGGACGCGGCGGACCGGCGCGCCAGCCTGTTCACCCCGGGACCCCGTCTGGGCTGGGAGTTCCGCGACCGCCGCCAGCTCGCCGCGCCGTTCCCCGAGCCCCGGCCGGACCTCGAGGCCATGCGGGCCGCCGCCGCCCAGCAAGCCGAATCGGCCGAGAAGGCGTACCGGAAGATCCGCAAGTTCCTGGGTATCCCCAGCACCCTCCTGTTCGTCGTGCTGCTGCTGGCCAACGGCTGCGCCGCCAATATCGGCGGGAGCGGGCCGCCGGTCGTCAGCGACCTCATCGCCCTGCTCATCTGCGGCCCCGGCATGACGCTCACCATCCTGCGGTGGCGCAAGGCCCGTCAGGCCACCGCCGCGGCCGGGCGGGTCGCCGATGAGCACGAGCGGGCGGCCGGGTCGTGGCAGCAGCGGGAGGAAGCCTGGCAGCGGGCCGAGCTGAGCCGGCTGGACGGCGTCGATGAGTGGGGCAGTGCCCAGCTGCCGGGGGGCACGCTGCGGACCGACGTGTTCGGCGGCAGCCTGCGCGGCTGGCAGGCGCTGCTCACCACGCACGGCACCTCGCTGCTGGCCAGCCAGCCGGCTCTGACCGTGGACCTTACCGGCGAGGTGATCTGCCAGGAACTGACCGACACCGCCCGTGCCGCAGGGGTACCCGCGGCCGTCTGGCTGCTGCCTGCCCAGCTGGGCGCCTCAGGCGTGCTCGCCGGGCTGTCCGCGGCCCAGTTCGCGGACGCCCTGGCCGAGGCGGTGCACACCGGCGGCGCGGCGGGCACGGCCCGCGCGGAGCGGGCCGTGGACACCCGCGTCCTGGAGCAGCTGCACGGCGCGCTCGGCGGTGACGTGACACCGGTCCGGCTGGCCGCGGCGGTCCGGGCGGCCCTGGGCCACGCTGACCGGCCCACCGCGGCCAGCCCGCCCGTGCTCAGCCCGGAGGAGCAGGCGCTGATCTCGGCCGAGCTTTTCCCGCCGGAATACCGGCGCCAGATCGAGCCGAATTTAGTACGGATCGAGGCCTTCCTGACCGCGCTGGCCCAGTACACGGAGCCGCCCGGCCAGCCTCCGGCCACCCCGGAGCCGCCCGCTTACTACACCTGCCTGGCCCTGGAGCCCGCGGCCCGCAGCGCCCGCGCCGAAGTCCTGGCCGCCCTCACGGTCCAGTGGCTCACCGTGCAGGTGACCAGCAGCAACGACCCGGCTCCCGCCGTCATCATCGTGGGCGCGGACGAGATCAGCCGTCCGCACCTGGAGCGGCTGGCCGGAGCGTGTGAGCGGCGCGGAGTCCCGCTGACCCTGCTGTTCCGCCACCTACGCGACACCGGCCTGGGCATGCTGGGTGGCGGCGCCGCCGCGTTCATGCGGCTGGGTCATCACGGCGAGGCGGAGCAGGCCGCGGCGTACATCGGCCGGCAGCACCGGTTCGTTCTCTCGAACGTCACCGCCACCCTCGGTGGCAGCGACACGCACACGCTCACCGAGACCGAGGGCCAGACCGTCACCGACACCATCCACATCCGCGGGCAGGCCGGCTGGAAGGACCGCCTCCATGCCGGCGGTCCGGGGAAGGCGGCCCACGGGGAGTCACGAGGCCCGTCCCGCAGCCGGTCGGTGTCCCGGAACTGGTCCACCGCCCGGTCCTGGGCGCAGAGCACCGACTGGAGCAACGCCGAAGCCAGCCAGCGGGTCTACGAGTACGCGGTCGAGCCCGCCGTGCTGCAGAACCTGCCCGACCAGGCGCTGCTGCTGGTCACCCGGGGTTCCGGTGGCCCGGTGCTCACGTCCGTGGAATGCGACCCGGCCATCGTCACCCTGCCCCGGGTCAGCAGCTCCCCCCTGCCGGACCCGGCCGACGTGCGGCTGCCGGCCCGGCGGGCTGGCACGCTGCCTGAGCCGGGCCAGGCCGGACTGCCCGGCCCTGGCACCCCCCTGGATCGAGCGGGCCCGCATCACAGCGCACTGGACCAGCCTGGCCTGGATCCAGCCGACCAAGGAGTGAAATGGACCCAATCACGCTCATCGTGACCGCGCTGTCGGCCGGAGCCGGGGCCGCCCGCCGGGGCGGTGCGCCGCCCGCGTTACCAGACGCGCAGGCCGAACTGCTGACCCTGGCCCAGGAGCGGCTCCGCGGGCGCCCTAACGGGAGCATGGTCCTGCGGCAGCATGCCGAGGACCCCTCACGATGGGCCCGCCCGCTGGCCAAGGCCCTGGCCGCCGAGGGAGCGGGCGGGGACGCCGGGCTCATTGCGGCCGCCCAGGCTGTCCTCCGGGTGACCGATGCACCCGGATCCAGCCGGGGCAAATACGCCCCGGACGCGGCCAGCCCGTCCGGTCAGGCCCCCGCTTGACCGGACGGGCTGGCCGGACGATGCCCGCTCCCCACGCCCGGCGGGCACCGCCCAGCTATCGGATCCGGACGGCGTGCCCGGTGTCGCACCCGGCCGCCCGCTCTTCCTGGCCAGGACAGACGGCGCCGATGGAGCCGGTCTGCAGAACCGGTGCAGGAGATGTGGAGCCGCGGTTCCCGGCACCACGGCCGCGGTCAGGGCCGGTTCCAGGCTCAGGACCGGACCCAGGCTGAGGGCCAGGTCCAGGGTGAGGCCCGGGGTCAGGGCCAGGCTCAGGACCTGCAGCGGGAGCGGCGGCGGAGTGGGCCGCGCGGCGGGCGCGGGCCCGCCCGCGGAGCCGCCGGGCCGCCTCGATCACGCCGCTGACCACCACGGCCACGCCCAGGCCGAGCAGCAGCCCCGCCCAGGGGCGCCCTTCGAAGGCCCGGCCGCCGAGCCGGCCGATGAGGAACGCGTAGCTGGCCCACAGGATCCCGGCGAGGCCGGTGCCCAGGATGAAGCTGCGCCGGGGGTACCCGATGAGACCGCAGGTGAGCGTCACCGCGGTCCGGCCGCCCGGGATGAAGCGGCAGGCCACGATGATCCGGGTGCCGTACTCCGCCAGCGCGCGCTGCGCCCACGCGAGCCGGCGTGCCCCCCGCTCGCCCGCGAAGATCCACCGGCTGACGGCAGGCCCGAACCGGCGGCCCAGCAGGTAGGCGGCGTTGTCGCCGAGGAACGCGCCGAGCGCGGCCAGCGCGACCAGCAAGGCGATGCGCGGGTCGGTGCTCCCCGCGGTCGCGACACCGAGGGCGATCACCGCGGTCTCGCTGGGCAGCACCGGGATCAGCGCGTCGAGCGCGGGCACGAGGACCGCGATGAGGTAGGAAACCGGGGAGGTGACGTCCAGCTGGGCCAGGTCGATCACCAGCGTCCTCCCCGGCGCCAGGAACTCAGCAACCGGGCCAGCACGACGGCCAGCGCCGCGCCGAAGATGATCCACGGCGCGATCACGATCAGGTCATTGCCGGTCATGCCCCTCAGTGCAGCAGGCCGGGGTGCCGGGGAGGTGGAGCTGCTATGGCGACCGTGTGGAGCGGGGCCGCACCCGCGCGTCCGGGACCGCCGTTCCGGGTACCAGTCCCCTGCCGCGGGATCATGGAAACCCGGCGGTGCGGCGTGGCCGTCCCGCCCGGGTAGCTCGGCGGCCGGGAAAGGGCGGGTGAGCAGCGATGGCGGCGACCGTGCTGGTCGTGGAGGACGAGCGCAAACTGCGCGAGCTGGTCCGCTCGTACCTGGAACGGGCCGGGTTCACCGTGCTGACCACCGACTCCGGTGCGGAAGCGCTCACGCTGGCCGGCTCGGCCTCGCCGGACCTGGTGATCCTCGATCTCGGCCTGCCGGACGTGGCCGGTGAGACTGTCGCCCGTGAGCTGCGCGCGGCCGGGCCCACGCCGATCCTGATGCTGACGGCCCGGAGCACTGAAGAGGACCGGATTCGCGGGCTGGAACTCGGCGCGGACGACTACGTAACCAAGCCATTCAGCCCGCGGGAGCTGGTGCTCAGGGTCCAGGCGGTACTGCGGCGCAGCGGCCCGGGAGCGGCCCAGGGCGTGGCCAGCTACGGCGGCGGCGAGCTGGTCATCGACGAGCCGCAGCGCCTGGCCACGGTCCGGGGGGCCCACATCGGCCTGACCCCGACCGAATGGGGCGTGCTGGTGGCGCTGGCCACCGTCCCGGGCCGGGTGTACTCCCGGTTCGAGCTGATCAACCGGGTGCGGGGTTATGAGTTCGAGGGTTACGAGCGCACCGTCGACTCGCACGTGAAGAACCTGCGCCGCAAGATCGAGGAGGACCCGGGCAACCCGCGGATCGTCCAGACCGTGCTGGGCGGCGGATACCGGCTGGGCCTGCCCCGCGATGCCTGAGCCCGCATCCCCGGGACCCGCCTCGCCCGTGCCCGCGGCGCCCGGGCCCGCGCCGCCGGTGCCCGGCTCTCCCGGGCGAAACGGGGCCATCGGGCTGCGCCTGGCGCTGGCGTTCCTCGGGGTGGCGCTGGCCGCGATCGCCCTGCTGGCCGGGCTGACCGCGGTGTTCTCCGCCGCGGACGTCTCGGACCTGGCCGCCCGCCAGCGGGCCCAGCTGGCCAGCGCGGTCGCGGTGGCCGCCGCCGCGGCCTGGGACCGCGTGACCAGCGGGGACGTCTCGGAGCTGAGCCCGGTCCTGGACCTGGCCGCGCGCACCGGCGCCGACGTCCAGATACAGAACGCGGCGGGCCGCCCCATGGCCTCCTCGCCGGGGTTCGGCCGGAAGTCTGGCACCCAGGTCAGCATGCCGGTCGTGGTGCACGGCCGCCGGGTCGGCTCGGCGGTGGTCCGGTTCCGCGGATCGGGCCTGGGCGGGGCGGAGCAGGACCTGCGTACCGCGCTGCTGCGGGCCATCGCCGGAGCGGCCGGGCTGGCCGCGCTGCTCGCGCTGGTGACTGGCCTGCTCCTGGCCCGGCGGATCACCCGCCCGGTGGAGCGGATCATCACCGTGACCCGGGCCATGGGCGGCGGTGACCGTGCGGCCCGCGTCGGCCCGGTCACGGCGCCCGGCGAGCTCCGCGAACTGGCCACCGCGTTCGATCAGATGGCGGACACCCTGGACCGGCAGGAGCAGCTGCGCCGCGACCTGGTCGCCGACGTGGCCCACGAACTGCGCACGCCGGTCGCGATCCTCCAGGCCGGCCACGAGGCCCTCCTCGACGGGGTGGTCGACCCGACCCCGGACCAGCTGACCTCGCTGCGCGACGAAGTGCTCCGGCTGGCCCGCATGGTGGACGACCTGCAGACCCTCGCGGCGGCGGACGCGGCCACGCTCCGTTTGTCGCTGCGCCGCTGCGACCTGGCCGAGGTGACCGCGGCCGCCACCGGCAGCCTGGCCGGCCGGTTCGAGGCGGCCGGGCTGGCGGTCCGCCAGCAGCTCGCCCCGGCCCCGGTTATGGCCGACCCGCGCTGGCTGCACCAGGTGATCACGAACCTGCTCACCAACGCGCTGAAGTTCACCCCGGCGGGCGGCCAGGTGACCGTCCAGTCCGGCACCGCGGGCACGTCCGCCGTGCTCCGGGTCACCGACACCGGCGCCGGGATCCCCGCCGACGAGCTGCCGCACATCTTCGATCGTTTCTGGCGGGGGCGGCAGGCGGCCCAGACCTCCGGGAGCGGCATCGGCCTCGCCGTGGCCGCCGAGCTCGCCCGGGCCCACGGCGGCCAGCTGACCGCCGCCAGCGAGCCCGGCCGCGGCACCACGATGGCCCTCACCCTGCCCGCGGCCTGACCCGGGGGCGGCCTGACTCAGGCGCGCTGAGCCAGGCACCTTGACCCTGGGCGCGGGCGCCTGAACGTCCGGCCGGGCCCAGTTCAGGATTTCTTCACGCTGTCACCACATCGGGCGCACAAGCCCTGCACCACGCACGGATTACCTGATCTCGTCGCCCTGATCCGACATCCCCGAGATCCGGATCAGGGCGGCCCGCCTCGGTGCGGCCACCCGCAGCACCGAGCAGACGGCACCGAGCAGAGGAGAGGACATGACCGCCGCGACCGAGGACCGGCTCCCCGGGCAGACCCATACCGTGCTGACTCCCACCGTGCAGACTCCCACCGTGCTGACCCCGACCGTGCTGACCCCGACCGTGCTGACTCCGACCGTGCTGACTCCGACCGTGCTGACTCCGACCGTGCTGACTCCGACCGTGCAGTCGCATCGCATCTTCATCCGGGCCACGCCCTTGGAGATCTGGGACGCGCTGACCCGGCCCGGCTGGACCCAG
>Ga0182024_10007213_pt1 | contig 24043 bp, 20 predicted proteins | sample P32metaG_FD_120480 | JGI IMG/M metagenome (GOLD analysis project Ga0182024, IMG submission 120480) | Permafrost microbial communities from Stordalen Mire, Sweden - P3-2 metaG (Illumina Assembly) | ecosystem: Environmental > Terrestrial > Soil > Wetlands > Permafrost | place: Sweden: Stordalen...
ATGATTGATTTCGCAGATTCCGTCCGCGAGTGGCGTCACGGCGGTGAGATTGACCAGCGCGTGGCGGCCGACCCGGATATGCTCGATGCGCACCCCTGGCAGACGAAATACGATTTCGGTCTCGGGCTTGCCACCGAGGAGCCGGTAGGCATTCGAATTCCGCGACGGCGCGTGACGCCGCATGGTGAAGCCCCAGAGGCTGGCCGCGAAGGCCTTCTCCTTGGCGTGAGCGGATTCCGCGCCCCGCCACCACCAGGCCCGGTGCACGAAAGGGCCGTGGGCCGGGTCCATCAGCCCGACAACGGCATGGTCGATATCGGCGGAAAGCGGCATGCTCTCGAACAGATCGGGGCCGCGCTCGTCGATATCGGGCAGCACGGGCACGTCCGGCGCGTCCGCTGGGCGGTCGCCGAAAAAAATCCAGAGATTGCCCTGGCGCTCGATGACCGGATAGCTTTTCACTCGAATCCGCGTCGAATCGATCGCGTGGTCCTCGACCAGCGAGGGGATCGCGGTGCAGCGGCCTTCGCCGTCGAAGCGCCAGCCATGATAGCAACAAGCGATCTCGCGCCCGTCGAAGCTGCCGTAACGCAGCGGCATGGCGCGATGGGGACAGAGGTCGCGCAAGGCAAACACCACGCCATCGGTGCCGCGGGCCAACACGATGCGCTCGCCGAGCAGCGTCTTCGCCACCATCCGGCCGCGCCGGACGGCGCGCGCCGGCAACGCGAAATACCACATTTCCCGCAACGGCGCGGCGTTGTCCCGATCCAAGCGAATCCTCGATTTCCCTGGCGCGAGACTAACCGGCGCGGGCGCGGGATGAAAGGCCGGCAACCTTGCCGTACCGTACCGCCGCCGCTATGGTGCGCCGCCCCACCGATTGCGGAGTTGCACCGAATGAGCGCAAAGATCGGCCATGCCTTCGAGGATTTGAGCGTCGGCATGAGTGCGCGGCTCGAACGTACGGTCACAGATGCCGATATTCGCCGCTTCGCCGAGGTCTCGGGCGACGACAACCCCGTCCATCTCGACGAGGACTACGCGCGGACCACCCGTTTCGGCGGCCGGATCGCTCATGGCATGCTCGGTGCCGGCTTTATTTCGGCGGTTCTTGGCACCCGCCTCCCTGGCTACGGAACGGTCTATCTGTCGCAGAGTCTGACTTTTCGCCGGCCGGTGAAGATCGGCGAGACGGTGGTGACCGAAGCGACGGTGACGGAGTTACAGCCGGAGAAATCCCGGGTCGTCCTGAAGACGGTTTGCCGCGTCGGCGATGCGACGGTGATCGAGGGCGAGGCGCTGGTGATGGTGCCAAAGCGCGGCTGAGCGCATGCGCCTTTTCCGCCATCCGACAGCGGGAGTCCCGCGCGGGTCGGTCATCGCCATTGGCAATTTCGACGGCCTCCATGTCGGCCATCGCGCCGTCATCGAGGCGGCGCGAGGAATCGCACAAGAGAAAGGCGTGCCGCTTGCGCTTCTGACCTTCGAGCCCCACCCGCGCAGCGTCTTCGCCCCTGGCGGCAAGCCGTTTCGCCTCACGCCGTTTCACGCCAAGACCCGGCTTCTGACCGAGGCGGGCATCGATCTTCTGTTCACGCTTCGCTTCGACCGCGCCTTCGCCGCGCAAAGCGCGGAGGACTTCGCGCGCCGTCTCCTTGCCGAGCGCCTCGGCGTCGGCCATGTCGTGATCGGCAGCGATTTTACCTTCGGCCACAAACGGACGGGCAACGCGACGCTGCTCGCGGACATGGCCGGCGCACTCGGCTTCGCCGTCACGGTGCTGGAGCCGGTCGCCGATGCGAGCGGCAAAATCTGCTCGGCGAGCCGAATCCGCGCACACATTGAGGAGGGGCGGATCAAGGAGGCCTCGCTCCTGCTCGGGCGCTCCTGGGAGATCGAAGGCCACGTCCGAAGCGGCGACCGGCGGGGACGAACGCTTGGCTTTCCGACCGCCAATCTCGCGATGGCGAATTATCTGCATCCGGCGGCGGGCGTCTATGCCGTGCGGGCGGGAATTGTCGAGAATGGCCGCGTCGCCTGGCACGATGGCGTCGCCAATTTCGGCCGCCGCCCGACCTTCGACGGCGCCGACTGGCGGCTCGAAACCCATCTGCTGGATTTTTCCGGCGATCTCTACGGGCGTTCGCTACGCATCGCGTTCGTCGATTTCATCCGGCCCGACGCGAAATTCGCCGATGCCGACGCCCTGGTCGCGGCGATGCGCGACGACGCGCGGAAGGCGCGTGATATATTGGCGCGCGGCGAACGACGCTAGGAGGCGCGCATGGCAAAAATACCCCCCGAGGGAATGTCGCAAGTCATCCCCTATCTGTACTATGCCGACGTACCGAAAGCCGTCGAATGGCTGACAAAGGCGTTCGGCTTCGAGAAGATCATGATCGAGCCCACCGGCAACGGCCGCCATCATGGCGAAGTCCGCTACGGCGCGGGCGTGGTGATGATGGGCACCGCCGCCGACCAGTTCGAGAGCTCGTCGCCGATCCAGGCCAAGGCGCATACCGGCGGCGTGTTCGTCTATCTCGCCGACGTCGACGCGCATTGCGCGCGCGCCAAGGCGGCAGGTGCGGAAATCGTCAACGACCTCAGCGACCAGCCCTATGGCCGCACCTATTGGGCGCGTGACCCCGAGGGCCATGACTGGTTCTTCACCACGCCGCCGCCCTGAAGGCGCCAGTCAGCCGAAGCGGCGAGCGGTTGACGGGGTCGCGATGCTTTTCTATGGTCGCGCCATGGCCAAGGCCGCGATACGCCGCTTCGAGCGAATTAGGCACCCGGTCCTCATCTGAGGATCGGAAGTTTCGCGCTCTTCTGCCCTTTTTCGAGGTTGCCAGCCTCCGCCATGGCCCAAGATTCCAAACACGATTACCGCGACACGGTCTTTCTGCCCGCGACCCCCTTTCCGATGAAGGCGGCGCTGCCGCAGCGCGAGCCGCGGCTTCTGGAACGCTGGCATCGCCAACAAGTGTGGCGGCGTCAGCGGGAAGCATCGAAGGGCCGGGAGAAATTCATCCTTCACGACGGCCCCCCTTATGCCAACGGCAACATCCATCTCGGCACCGCGCTCAACAAGATCCTGAAGGATGTCGTCAACCGCTCGCGGCAGATGCTGGGTCGCGACGCGATTTATGTGCCTGGCTGGGACTGTCACGGCCTGCCCATCGAATGGAAGATCGAGGAAGAATTCCGCGCCAAGAAACGCTCGAAGGACGAAGTCCCGGTACTGGAGTTCCGGGCGCAGTGCCGCGACTTCGCCGCCGAATGGGTGAAGGTGCAAAGCGCCGAGTTCCAGCGCTTGGGCGTGACCGGGGATTGGGACCATCCCTACACCACGATGACACCGCATGCCGAAGCGCAAATCCTGCGCGAGATCGGCAAGTTCGTCATGAACGGCGGCCTCTATCGCGGCGCCAAGCCGGTGTTGTGGTCCGTGGTCGAGCGCACCGCGCTCGCCGAAGCCGAGGTCGAATATCACGACCATGTCTCGACGACCGTGTGGGTGAAGTTTCCGGTCGCGAAAGCGTCGCGGCCGGAACTCGAAGGGGCGTCGGTCGTGATCTGGACGACCACGCCCTGGACCTTGCCCGGCAACCGGGCGATCGCCTATGGCGCCGATCTCGATTACGCCGTGATCGAAGTCTCGCAATTGGGTGACGGCAGTTTCGGGCGAAAAGGCGAGAAGCTGGTCGTCGCCGCTTCGCGTCTGGCCGATTTCGGCGCGACCGCCGGTCTAGGCGGCGAAACCCGCATCCTGAAAGGACGCGAATTGGCCGGCACCATCGCTCGCCATCCGCTCGACGGCCACGGCTACGATTTCGAGGTGCCGCTTCTGGCTGGCGATTTCGTCACCGACGAAGACGGCACTGGATTCGTCCATGTCGCGCCGGGCCACGGCGTCGACGATTTCAATCTCGGTCAGCGATTCGGGATCGCCGTCCCAGAGACCGTGGCGGACAACGGCTCGTTCCTTCCGGACGTACCGCTCTTTGCCGGGAAGCGCGTCTATCGCCCGAACGGCAGGGAGGGCGACGCCAACCAAGCCGTGATCGACGCGCTGAAGGACGCGGGAGCGTTGCTGGCGCAGGGCAGGCTCACCCATTCCTATCCCCATTCCTGGCGCTCGAAGGCGCCGCTGATCTTCCGCACGACCCCGCAATGGTTCATCTCGATGGAGACCAACGGCTTGCGCGACAAGGCTCTGGCCGCGATCGACGCGACCGAATTCTTTCCGCCGCAAGGCCGCAATCGGCTGCGGTCCATGGTCGAATCGCGGCCCGATTGGTGCATCTCGCGCCAGCGCGCCTGGGGGGTGCCGATCGCGGTCTTCGTCGATCGGCAGACCGGGGAATTGTTGCGCGACCAGACCGTCATCAACCGCATCGCGGCCGCCTTCGAGCGCCGGGGCGCCGATTCCTGGTACGACACCGACCCGCGCGAATTCCTGGGGCCGGACCGCGACCCCGCGCGCTACGAGCAGGTGATGGACATCGTCGATGTCTGGTTCGACAGCGGCTCGACGCATAGCTTCGTCCTGGAGGAGCGATCCGATCTGGCGTGGCCCGCCTCGCTCTATCTCGAAGGTTCGGACCAGCATCGCGGCTGGTTCCAGTCCTCGCTCCTCGAATCCTGCGGTACGCGCGGCGGTGCGCCGTTCGACCAGGTGCTGACTCACGGGTTCGTGCTCGACGAGCAGGGCCGCAAAATGTCGAAGTCGCTCGGCAACAATGTCGTGCCGCAGGACATTGTCGCGCAGCACGGCGCCGACATTCTGCGGCTGTGGGTGGTCGCCTCGGACTTCACCGCGGATTTGGGCCTCGGCCCGGAGATCCTGAAGCGCAACATCGACGTCTATCGACGCCTGCGCAACACGCTGCGTTATTTGCTGGGCGCGCTCGCGGGCTTCGCGCCCCAAGAGCGCGTGGCGCGGGACGACATGCCGGAGCTGGAGCGCTGGGTGCTGCACCGCTTGTCCGAGCTGGATGCGTCGGTGCGCCGCGATGCCGAAACCTATGCATTCCACGACATGTTCACGGCATTGCATAATTTCTGCGCGCTCGATCTCTCGGCGTTCTATTTCGACGTGCGCAAGGATTCGCTCTATTGCGATGCGCCCGAGGCGACACGGCGGCGAGCGGCACGGACCGTGCTCGATATCGTGTTCGATTGCCTGGCGCGCTGGCTCGCGCCGGTGCTGTGCTTCACCGCCGAGGAGGCATGGCTCGTCCGTCATGGCGATGCGGCCGAGATCAGCGTCCATCTCGAAACCTATCGCGCGATGCCTGCCGATTGGCGCGACGACGCGCTCGGGGCGAAATATGCACGGCTCCGGGATTTGCGTCGCGTCGTCACCGGCGCCCTCGAATTGGAGCGGGCCGAGAAACGGCTGGGCTCGAGCCTGCAAGGCGCGGTGACAATTTTCGTCGATGCTTCGCGGGGAACGTTCGACCACATCGATCTGGCGGAGCTGTGTATCGTGTCCGACGCCACGCTTTCGTCGGGGTCGGTGCCGGAGAGGGCGTTCGGCTTGCCGGATGTCCCCGGGATCGCCGTCATCGTCGCGCCGGCGCTCGGCGAGAAATGCCAGCGCTGCTGGCGTGTCCTTCCCGAGGTCGGGCGGCACGCCGAGCATGACGATCTGTGCGAGCGCTGCGCCGGCGTCGTGGCGGGTCGGGCCGCCGCCCCGATCGCGGAGTAGCGGCCGTGATGTTCATCCGCGGCGTCGCGCTGGCGCTGTTCGTCGCCATGGCGGATCAGCTCGCCAAGTTCTGGATCCTCGGATATTTCCGCGGCATCGCGCCGGAGCGGCGCATCCACGCCGTCACGGGTTTTTTCAATCTCGTGCTGACCTGGAACCGCGGCATCAGTTTCGGCATGTTCAATGGCGCGTGGGGTATCAACGCCCTTCTGTTCGTGTTATTGGCGGTAGCGATCGTTGTCGGTCTCTTGTGGTGGCTTGCCCGGGTCGACCATACGCTGGTCGCGATCGCCATCGGATTGATCGTTGGCGGCGCGACGGGGAACGCCGCCGACCGCCTTTTGCGAGGGGCGGTCGTCGATTTCCTCGACTTTCACCTCGGAGAATGGCATCCCTTCGCATTCAACATCGCGGACGCCGCCATCAGTGTCGGGGTCGCGTTGTTGATCCTGGACGGCCTGGTCGGCCGCCGTGGAGCGGTTTCGTAGATTGGAAGGAGTATCGTCGTCGATGCGCAAATTCGGCCTGCTTCTGGGTGGCTGCGCGCTTCTGCCGCTCGCCCTATCCGGCTGCGACACGGTCAAGCAGACACTCGGTTTGTCGGTAACCGTTCCCAACGAATTCGATGTCGTGGCGAACGCTCCGCTCGCCGTGCCTCCCGATTTCGAGCTTCGCCCGCCCAAGCCTGGGGCGGATCCCTCGCAGGAAGTATCCGCGACGGCGCAGGCCAAACAGGCGATTTTCCGCGCCGGGGACCAGCAACAAGCCACGCTGCCGGCGCCGTCCGGCTCGCGCAGCGCCGGCGAAGACCAGATCCTCCGCGCCGCGGGCGTTACCAGTGCCCCATCCGATATCCGCGACACCGTGGATAAAGAGGCCAAGGACGCGGAGCCTTTCAACAAAACCTTCGTCGACAAACTGGTATTCTGGCGCGATTCCAAGAAGCAGAAAGAACAGCGGAAGGAATTGCTCGATCCGGATCGTGAAGCCGACCGGCTTCGCGAGCAAAAGGGCAGCTCGACCACCGTGGCGACGGAATTCAGCGCCCCGCCGACGATCGAACGCAAGGGCGGCGAGTCGGTGTTCGATTCCCTGTTTTAACGCCGTTCACACGGACGCCGGAACTATCGCACCGGCTTCGCCGTTGGAACGATGACCGGTACGCGCCGCGATTGCCGGACTTTTTCAGGAGGCGCGAAGATGAATCGGGCGCGATCATTGGTGTTGGCTCTGGTCGCGGCGTCGTTGACCGGTCTTCCCGTTGGAGGCGAAGCGGCCCACGCCGCCGCGTTTCCGGCCTCGACCTTCACCCTCGAAAACGGGCTTCAGGTCGCGGTGCTACCCAATCACCGAGCGCCCATCGTCACCCAAATGGTGTGGTACAAGGTCGGGTCGTCGGACGAGCCGCGCGGCGTCTCGGGCATCGCGCATTTTCTAGAACATCTCATGTTCAAGGGGACCAAGGACGTCCCGCCCGGCCAATTCGCGCGGATCGTCGCGGAAAATGGCGGTCGCGACAACGCCTTTACCACCCATGACTACACGGGTTTCTTCGAGAATGTCGCTTCCGACCGCCTGCCGCTGGTGATGCGGCTCGAAGCCGACCGCATGACCGGGCTGGTGCTCGGCGACGCCGTCGTCCTGCCGGAGCGCGACGTCATTCTGGAAGAGCGGCGGACCCGCATCGACAATAGCCCGGATGCCCTCCTGGGCGAGCAGATCGATGCCGATCTCTATATGAACGAGACCTATCACACACCGACCATCGGCTGGGAATCCGAGATGCATCGCCTGACGACGGCCGATGCCATCGAGTTCTATCGCACCTGGTACGCCCCCAACAACGCGGTCCTGGTCGTCGCCGGAGATGTCGAGCCGGACCAGGTGCGCGCCCTGGCGGAGAAATATTACGGGCCGCTGTTGCGCCACCCGGTCCCCGCGCATCTGCGACTGGAGGAGCCGCCCAAGGTCGCGGCGACCCGGCTTACCATGACGAGTGCGCGCGTCGGTACCGTGAGTTGGAGCCGGTCCTATCTCGCTCCCAGCTATCAGATGGGCAAGACCGCCGAAGCCTATGCCCTCGAGGTCTTGGCGTTGGCTCTCGGCGGGTCGGAGACCTCTCGGTTGTATCGGGCGCTCGTTCTCGACAAGGGGGTAGCCATAGCGGCCGGCGCGGATTACGACCCGGGCAATCGCGGCCTGGCCAATTTCGTGATATACGCGACCCCGAAACGCGACGTGCCGATACCCGCCTTCGAGGCCGCGACGGAGCAGGAAATCGCCGCCATCCTGCAAAAGGGTCTCGATCCGGGGGAAATCGCGTCGGCCAAGAAACGGCTCCAGGCCCAAATGCTCTTTGCCCAGGACAGCCTCGAGGGGACCGCCCGCATGGTCGGTACCGCGCTCGCCACCGGCCGCACCTTGGACGATGTCGAAAACTGGGCCGACCGGATCGGCGCGGTCTCGGCGCAGGACGTGAACGACGCGGCGCGCGATGTGCTCCACGACGATTTCGCCGTTACCGCGGTGCTGGTGCCCGAAGCCAATGCCGGCTCCGAGCCAGTGGCGCCGGTGGCGCCGCATGCCAGGGAGGAAGTGCAGTGATCGCCCGGCTTGCCGTTGCCGCTCTCGCGCTCATCTGCCTGGTGGCCGGCGCCGCGGGACCCGCCCGCGCCGTCGCCATCGAGCCCGTCGAGAGTACCGGCGGCGTCAAGGCCTGGCTGGTTGAGGACCACACCCTCAAGCTCGTCAGCTTGCGCCTGGAATTCCGCGGCGGCGCCGCGCTCGATCCCGCCGGCAAGGAGGGGCTCGCGACGCTCGTCTCGGGCCTGCTCGACGAAGGCGCGGGCGATCTCGACGGCAACGCGTTTCACGGCCGGATGGAAGACCTCGCCGCCAGCTACAACGCGGACGCCGATCTCGACAATTTTTCGGTCTCGCTGCGCGTGCAATCCGCGAATCTGGATGCGGCGGCGGCGCTGCTGCATCTCGCCTTGACCGCGCCGCGCTTCGAGCCGGCGGCCGTGGCGCGCATCAAGGGCGATATCTTGTCGGACATCGCGGCGGAGAACGAGCAGCCCAACCATATTGCCCAATTGCTCTGGTGGCGCGGCGTCTTCGGCGACCATCCCTATGGCCGCGCGGTGCTGGGCACGCCGGACAGCGTGGGACGTATCGAGCTCGCCGATCTGCGCAATTTCGTCCACGATCGCTTCGCGCGGGACGATCTCCTGATCGGCGCGGTCGGCGACATTACCCCCGACGCCTTGAAGGCGCTGTTGGACCGGCTCCTGGCGGGTCTGCCGACAAAGAGCGCCCCGGACAATGTACCCGAAGCGAAGCCCGCCACCCCGAACGAGACCATGCTGTCGCGCGTTGCCGTCCCCCAAAGTGCCGCCATGTTCGGCGAGAACGGCATCAAGCGCGACGATCCCGATTGGTACGCCGCGATCCTGGTGATGCATATTCTCGCCGGTGGCGGGTTCGACGCGCGCCTCACCGAGGAAGTGCGGGTGAAGCGCGGCCTCGCCTATTCCGTCAGCGCCGATCTCGAGCCGCTCGATCATGCCGGCCTGATTGTCGGCGACGTCGCCACCCAGAACGCGCGCGTGGCGCAATCGCTCGACGTGATCCGCGCGCAATGGGCGCGCATGCGCGACGAGGGCCCGACCGACGCCGAATTGAAGGCGGCCAAGACCTATATCACCGGCTCGTTCCCGCTCAATCTCGACTCGTCCATGCGGTTGGCGGGCCTGCTGGTCACGATCCAGCGCGACGGCCTCGGCCTCGATTACCTCGACCGCCGTAACGCGCTGTTCGAGAGCGTGACGCTCGACCACGCCAAGCAAGTGGCGCGGCGCCTGCTCGATCCCGACCATTTATTCTTCGTCGTGGTCGGATCGCCGGAAAATCTGCCGGACGCCAAGCCCGCGCCGGCCCTGGAATAGGCTCGGCCGTTCAGTCCCATACCTCTTCCGCGATCTCGACGACCATCCGCAGCTTGGCCCATTGCGCTTCCTCGGCCAGGACATTGCCCTCCTCGGTCGAGGCGAAGCCGCATTGCGGGCTGAGGCAGAGCTGGTCGAGGTCGACGAATTTGGCGGCCTCGTCGATCCGGCGCTTTACCCGATCCGTGCTCTCGAGATCACCGCTCTTGGTCGCGACCAGACCTAAGACCGCGTGCCGGTCTTTCGGCAGCCGGCGCAGCGGCTCGAACCCGCCGGCGCGTTCGGTATCGTATTCCATGAAATAGCCATGGACCCGGATGCGGTCGAACAGCAGCTCCTCCACCGCCTCGTAGCCGCCCGATCCCATGAAGGTCGATCGGAAATTGCCGCGGCAGAGATGCATGGTGATCGCCATGTCGCGCGGAATGTCCGACATCGCCGCATTGATGAGGTCGGCATAGACGCGGCCTAGCCGCCGCGGGTCTTCGCCCTGGTCCGTCACCAGCTTGCGATAGGCGGGGTCGCACAGCATGGCGAGGTAGACTTCGTCGAGCTGCAGATAGCGGCATCCCGCATCCGCGAAGGCGCGGACCGCCTGGCGATAGACCCGTCCCAGATCGGCGAAAAACTCATCGACATCGGGATAGGCGGCGGCGGAGATCGCCTGGCGGCCCATGCGTCCGAACATCGCCGACGGCGCCGGTATCGTCATTTTCGGCGTCCGCTCGGTTCGATCCTTGAGGAATTTGAAATGCTCGAGCATCGGATGGCGTGGATCGAATCGGAGCTTGCCGACGACCCGCACGCCCTCGGCCCGGGTCGTGACGCCGGCAAAGGCGACGCCGCGATCCATGGCGTAGCGCTCGGCACCCTCAAGGCCCCAGAGGAAATCGAGGTGCCACCACGAACGGCGGAATTCGCCGTCGGTGACGCCGGCTAGGCCAATCTCCTCCTGCTTCCGGACGATGCGTTCGATCTCGCGGTCCTCGACCGCCTTGAGCTCGGCGTTGCCGATCTCGCTCCGCGCACGCCGCGCACGCGCTTCCTTGAGCGCCGCGGGCCGCAGCAGGCTGCCGACATGATCGGCACGAAAGGGTGGGGTCGCTCTCGCCATGGTCGTTTCCTTCCCGGGCGCGATTATGCACGGCACGCAGGGCGTCGTCTCTCGCAACGTCCTTGGCGCGACTCGGACATGTGAGGCAGAATGACATCATGACCATCCGCTCCTTGCCGCCCGTCGTCGTCAACCGCATCGCCGCCGGCGAGGTGATCGAGCGGCCCGCCGCCGCGGTCAAGGAGCTGGTCGAGAACGCGATCGACGCCGGGGCCTCGCGCATCGAGGTGGTCTTGCGCGATGGCGGCCAGTCGCTGATCGCGGTCGCGGACGACGGTTCCGGCATGAATGCGGACGAGCTTCCGCTCGCGGTCGAGCGGCACTGCACCTCGAAACTGCCCGACGACGATCTCCTGCGCATCCAAAGCCTGGGCTTTCGCGGCGAGGCGCTGCCCTCGATCGGCGCGGTGAGCCGGCTCGGCATCGTCACCCGGCAGCGCGGCGCCGAGACCGCGACGCGCCTCGCGGTCGAAGGCGGCATCGTCGGCGCGCGCGAGCCGGCGGCACATCCGCTGGGAACCCGCGTCGAGGTCCGCGACCTGTTCTATGCCACGCCGGCCCGGCTCAAATTCCTGAAATCGGCGCGCGCCGAGCGCGATGCCTGCGTCGACGCGGTCGAGCGCCTCGCGATGGCCTATCCCGGCATTACCTTCACGGTGACGGGCGACGAGGACCGCGTGCTGTTGCGCCTCAACGCGCTGGCGCCTTCGCTGTTGCCGGCGGATGCGCGGCGCGAACGGCTGGCCGCGATCATGGGCCGCGATTTCGCCGACAATGCCATCGTCATCGCGGCCGAGCGCGACGGCGTCCGGCTCGGCGGACTTGCCGGCCTGCCGACCCTCAATCGCGCGACGGCCAAGGATCAGTATCTCTTCGTCAATGGCCGGCCGGTGCGCGACAAGCTCCTGGCCGGCGCGGTTCGCGGTGCTTACGCCGATTTCCTGGCCCGCGACCGCCATCCGATGGTGGCGCTGTTCCTCGATTTGCCGGAGGGCGAGGTCGACGTCAACGTCCACCCGGCCAAGGCCGAGGTGCGGTTCCGCGATTCGGGCGCGGTGCGCGGCTTGATCGTCGGCGCCTTGCGGCACGCGCTCGGCGCCGCCGGCCATCGCGCCGCCACCACCATCGCCGGCCATGCGCTGTCCTCGTTCCGGCCCGGATATGGCCCCGCGCCTTTCGAGTCGCGTTCCGGCTATGGATCGCCCTATGGCAATGGCGGCGCTCCCGCCGGTCTCGCCGAAGCGGCGGCGCTCTATCAGGCGCCGCTCGGCGCGATCCTTGAAGCGCCCGGCGCCCGGGCCCCCGCCACGCCGGATGCGGCGATCCTGGAGCGGCAATTCCCACTCGGCGCCGCCTGCGCGCAACTCCACGAGACCTATGTCGTGGCCCAGACCGCGGACGGCATCGTCATCGTCGATCAGCATGCGGCACACGAGCGCCTGGTCTATGAACGCATGAAGGAAGCGCTCGCCGCCAGCGGCGTCGCGCGCCAGATCCTGCTCCTGCCGGAAGTCGTGGAGCTGGACGAGGCCGCGGCCGACCGGCTGGCCGCGCGGGCCGAGGAGCTGGCGGAACTGGGCCTCGTCATCGAGAAATTCGGCCATGGCGCCGTCGTCGTGCGCGAGATTCCAGCCCTCCTCGGCGAGACCGAGGTGAAGGGCCTGGTGCGCGATCTCGCCGAGGAACTGGCGGAACTGGGCGACGCGCTCGCGCTCAAGGAGAAATTGGAGGAAGTGTGCGGTACGCTCGCTTGCCATGGCTCGGTACGCGCCGGACGCCGGCTCGATTCGCTCGAGATGAACGCGCTCCTGCGCCAGATGGAGGCGACGCCCCATTCCGGCCAATGCAATCACGGCCGCCCCACCTATGTCGAATTGCGGCTCGCCGATATCGAGCGCCTGTTCGGCAGGCGTTAGGAACCTCCGGCAAAATGGCGATCGCGCCGGCTATCGAAAGCGCGGAATCCCATCCCCGCCCGAATGGCTTGTGCGTCCAGGAAAGTTTTGCCATGATCCTTTTAGCGATATTCCCGATCATGCATAGCGCCCGGATTGGGGACGGAATGGATCGATCGGGAAAATGGGTGGAATTCGGGCACTGCATTTAGGATAACCGCATTCCTGTCCGCGGCCGTTACCTCGGACCGAAGTTTGCGATGCTGCCCCGGTTCCGGGGTCAACCACGGGGAGAAATGCTTTCATGACGATATCGAAACGTTTGTTGGCAACCTTGCTGCTGGGCGCGACCGCGCTGATGGGCGGCGTCGTTCCAGCCATCGCGCAAGACAAGGTCTCGACCGACCAGCTGAACAATGCGGACAAGGACGGCAAGGACTGGCTCAGCTATCGCGGTTCCTATCTCGATTACAATTACAGCCCGCTCGACCAGATCAACGCCAAGAACGTCAAGAATCTCGAAGTGGCGTGGATCCATAATCCAGGCCGCACCAAATTCGGCCTGCAATCGACGCCGCTGGTCGTCGATGGCGTGCTCTATTACACGGCGTCGATGAGCCGCGTATTCGCGCTCGACGGCGCGACCGGCGCGGTGCTGTGGAATTTTGCCCCGGAACTCGACGAGGCCTTGATCGCGAAACAGACCCATTCGCCCTACAATCGCGGCATTGCCGTCAGCCATGGCAAGATCTATGTCGGGACGGTCGATGGTCGCCTCTTCGCGCTGGACATGAAAACCGGCAAGAAGGTTTGGGAGCAGAAGCTCATCGATTCCCAGAAGGAGACGGTCGGTTTCACGGGCGCGCCGCTCGCGGTCAAGGATCTGGTGCTGATCGGCAGCCAGGGCGGCGAGTGGCCGGTGCGTGGCGCGATCTTCGCGGTCAAGGCCGACACCGGCGAGAAAGCCTGGGAGTTCAATCCCATCCCCACCGACCCCAAGGTCGATGCGACCTGGGGCAACGACAGCTGGAAGACGGGCGGCGGCGGCGCGTGGCAGCCGGGCACCTACGATCCCGCCACCAACACGGTGTGGTGGGGGACTTCGAACCCGGCGCCCCTGTTCGATTGGGCCGGCGACAATTGGAAGACCGAGGGCGCGCGTCCGGGCGACAATCTCTATACCAGCTCGGTGGTGGCCCTCGACGCCGACAGCGGCAAGCTCAAATTCTACCATCAGGAAATCCCCCACGACATCTGGGACTTCGACAGCGCGGTCGGCGAATTCCTGATGATCAACGATCGCGGCGGCAAACCGCTCGTCGTGCATCCGAACAAGAGCGGCTATGTCTTCGTCTACAACCGTCCCGACGCGTCGATCGTCAATGTCTGGCGCGCCACCGAGAACAGCAACTTCGTCAAGGACATCGATCCGAAGACCGGCGAACTCGTCGGCCGCACCAGCGAGAAAGAGGGCGACAACAAGGATATCTGCCCCGCCTTTACCGGCGCGCTCGGTTGGCCCGCGGGCAGCTATAGCCCCAAGACCGGGCTCTATTACCGGCCGGTCACGGAAGCCTGCATGAACCTCAAGGTCGCCAAGACCACGCCCGTGATCGAACCGCAGGCACAGCTTTTCGTCGGCGCCCAGTTCGAGGTGCACGGCCCGAACGGGCAGAAGCCCTACGGCCATGTAGATGCCCGCGATCCCGTTACGGGAAAGCTGAAATGGCAGGCGAAATTTCCGGAATACCTGCTCGCCGCGGTGATGGCGACCGGGGGAAATCTGTTGTTCGTCCCGGATTCGCGTGGCTGGATTCATGCTTATGACGCCGGCAGCGGCAAGGAATTGTGGTCCCACAATGACGGCGACGGCCATGCCGGCGGACTGGTGAGCTATATGGCCGGGGGCAAGCAATATGTCGCCGTCGAGGCGGGATGGGGCCCGCTGTCGGGCTTCGGCTTTGCCCCGACCTATGGCCTGCCCTGGACCGCCATGTCGATGGAAGCGGGCTCGCTGGTCGTCTATGCGTTGAAATAATTCCAGGCCTTGTTTAGCAAGGAAGGGCGGGGCTTCGGCTCCGCCCTTTCGTTTCGAGGATGGCGATGCGCACTTCAGTCTTGCCGCCGGCACTTGCGGTGCTCGTCCTGGTGGCCGCGATGTGGGTGCCGGCGTGGGCCGACGACACCGCCAAGGCCGATGCCGATGCCCAAAACATCTTCAATTCGACCTGCGGTTGGTGCCATCAGGGCGGCGGCCGGGTCGCGGGCGGCATCGGGCCGAAATTGATGGCCACCGACAAGAGCGACGATTTCATCGTCAACCGCGTCAAGAACGGAAAGGAAGGACGCATGCCCGCCTTCGGCGCGAGCCTGAGCGACGCGCAAATTCAGGCGCTGCTGCGATATATTCGAAACCTCAAGCCCGAATCATGAGCGCGCCCTTGTGGCTGTTGGCGTCCGGGCTCGCGGGATTGGCCGCAGCGGTGCCGGCCGCGGCCCGCCCCCTCGACCAGGTCCGCGAGAGCGGCACGATCGAGCTCTGCGCCAATCCGAACGCGCTGCCCTTTTCGGCGAAGCAAGGCGAGCGGCGCGGCTTCCAGATCGAGATGGGGGACGCGCTCGCCAAGCAGCTTGGCGTCGCGCTGCAAATCGGCTGGGTTATCACGCAGTTCGACGTCAACCGCACCGATTGCGATCTGGTCCTCGACGCGATCGCGATCCCGGAAGCCCAGGGCGAGACGCGTCTCAAACTGTCGAAATCCTACCGCCGCAGCGGGATCGTGCTGGCGGTGCGCGCGGACAATACCGCGCTCCACGCGCTTGGGGATATCGATCGGGCCGCCCAAGTCGGCGTGATGCCAGGTTCGATGGCGGCGATGTGGCTTGGGAAGCGCGGCATCCACACCTCGCCCAACGTGTTCGAGGACGGACTCCTCGACGAAGTCGCCTCGGGCGACGTCGCGGCGGCGGCCGTGAGTTCGGTGTCGATCGGCTTCTACAATTCGGCACATCCCGAGCATCCGATGCGCCTGGTCGATGCCTTCGCCCACGAGCCCGACCTCGCCTGGAATGTCGCGGTTGGGATGGTGAAGCCCGACCCGGCGCGGACCGACGCCGTCAACGCGGGGCTCGACCGCCTGCTCGCCGACGGCACGATCAGGCGCATTTACGCCGGCTACGGCGTCGAATTGCTGCCGCCGCAATGAACATTCGCGAACGGACTCGGCTGTCACGGTGGCGGTTGGTCCGGGGTGGCGGGATCGGAAAATTGGGTTCGTTTGGTAATTTTTTGTTTTGCAGTCTCCGATTCCCCGGATAAAAGCCGCGCCGGCGCGGCGCATGGCTTGCCGGCGGCGTTCGAGCTCGACCAACGCGCGCTGGAAACCGCGATCGAGCATCCCTTCGTAGCGCGCGAGCGACGTCATTTCCTCGGGCCAGGCATCGGGCGCTTCAGTCGCGCCGCGTCCCTGGCGCCACGCGGTCACCCGCGAGGTCTCGTCGAACAGCGCCGCCTCCACCCGGTAAAGCCGGTCGAGCCGCCAGCCGCACAGAGCCGCGCGCCGCACCAGCGCCTCCTCGACCGCGTCCGCCGGTTCGAGCGTCCGGCGCATCTCGTCGCAATAGGCCAGGAAATCGGCTTCGCCCTCGCCAAGGGCGATCGGATGCCGGGCGGCCAGCCCATGGCGCAGCGCGTTGGCGCGCGACGCCGCCTTGCCCTCCGCCGTGATCGGCCCGGTGCTCGCTTCGGCGTTGCGGCGGTTCGCCGCGATCTGCGCTTCGGTGGTCATCGGCTGTGCTCCCATTCTCAGGAACACATATTATACCGTAATACGCGTACAAAATCAAGCAAAATAAGGTTACGGGACTTCCTCAACCACGCGATATTTGCGGGCGACGCGGATTTGCCAGGCCAGGAGGGCAGGCGTTACCACCAGTTCCATAGCCAACGACCCCACCGTCGCGGGCGAAAGGGCGCCGCCGGAAAGCACCCACAGCAACCGGCCGACGCCGCCGACCGCGACGATCGCGGTCAGAAGATAAAAGCGCCGGCCTCGCTTTTCGATGGACGGGATGGTAGACGCGTAAGCAAGCCCGATCCCGAGCAGGAGGCCCGAAAGATACCGGAAATGACTGTCGAGATCGGCGCCGTCGGTCACCGCGCCGCTCATCATCGCCGGGCCCCAGAAAACGCCAGCGACCCCGGCGCAGATCGGCACCAGGCACCCGATCGCGACCGCGACCTGCAGGGCTCGTTTCTCGACATTCACGGCTTGGGACCCGTCTTAAGGCGATGGGCGGAATGCGCTGCGCTGTTCCGCCTTACGGCGCCGAACCGGGCAGGTACCTTTCGGAAACGCGTGGCACGCGTCATCAATCGTAGGGCGGAACAGCGCAGCGCATTCCGCCATGTTCTGGTCAGCTCCGCTCGCCGCTCCCAGACGCCGCGTTCTCCGCGCCGAATCATGACCGCCGAACGCTTCTCGGTCGCGGAAACCGTCTTCGAGAATGCTGTCTTGGTGGCCCGCCAGCGACCTGGGAAATCGGCGTCCCCCTCGGGCAAGGTCCAGAGGCAATGCATATGATCCGGCAACACGACCCAAGCGTCGATGTGAAACGCCGAGCGCGCGCGAACCGTTCGGACCGCCGCGCGCAACGCATCGATCCGCGTCACGAGCAGATCGGAGCGCCGGTCCAGCAAAGTAACGGTGAAGAAATATGTCCCACCCGGAACGCGGTTGCGGCGATAGTTCGGCATTGGTGGATCGTGCCCGAAATGCCACCGCGGCGGAATGCGCTACGCTGTTCCGCCCTACCGCGCTACCGCGCTCGACATTCACGGCTTGGGACCCGTCTTAAGGCGATGGGCGGAATGCGCTGCGCTGTTCCGCCTTATGGCGCCGAACCCAGCCGGACAACGATCCAGGGCGATGGTTTTTCGGCGCTGGATGCAAGGGTGTTTTCGGTCGCCCGGTGAATTTCCTCGATCCGCCGCTCGAACTCCTCCACGGCCGGACCTTCGCTCTTGAATTCCAGCTCGTCGGTCGGGAGAAGGCAGGAATAGGCGCGGCCGCCATAGATCGCCAAATAGGTGACGCCAAACTCCTGGCTGCTGTAGCGCACCCGCTCAATCGTGACCGTCACAATGTCTCTCCCTCGCCGGCTATGGTCCTGGCGGCGCGTTCGCGGCGAAGGCCGCCATCTGGGCGGCGAGCGCCTTCTGAAATGCCGGGCGGGCCTCGCAGCGTTGGCGATAGGAATCGAGGGCCGGTATCTCGGCGAGCATGTCCGAGCGGCGCAGGATGCGCAACACCGTCGTCATCAGCAAATCGCCCGCGGTGAAGCGATCCTCGAGATAGTCCCGGTCGCCGAGCCACGACGCTAGATTCGCGAGCCGCGTTTGTACGGCCTTCAAGGCCGACGGCCGGCGCAGCTTCGCCCATTCCTCGTTGGGATAGAACGCGTCGAGCTCGCCGAGATGCTGAATGTGCGGCTCGACCGAGTTGAGGGCGGCGAACATCCAGGTCTTGGCGCGCGCCCTTGCCTCGGGATCGGCCGGCAGGAGCGCTTCCGACCGTTCGGCGACGTGGAGCACGATGGCGCCCGATTCGAACAATTCCAGTCCGTCTTCCTCATAGGCCGGCACCTGGCCAAAAGGCTGGAGCCGGCGATAGCTCTCCGAGCTTTGATCCTCCCGGCCGATTAGCCGCTCCTCATAGCGCAGCCCCGCCTCCTCGAGCGCCCAGCGGACGCGCAAATCCCGCACCAGTCCCTGGGCGAAAGGCGGAACCCAGCGGAAGGCACTGACCCTAATCATGGTCACCTCGTCGAAGTCGCCGGCACGGTGAAGACGGTCCGGGTCGAAGTCCGGACGCCATGGTCCTGCATCCTAGCAACATCCGACATCCCGCGCTATTTCCCGGCTGGCGCCGGAATGGGCATGAGGAGCGGCGCCAGAATCGGCATGCTGGCGAGCGGCCGATCGGTGGCGACCAGGATCGGGGTGCCGATAATCGCATAGAAGCGATCGAGACCCGCGGACGCGATCATGTGGCGGGCGATTCCCGCGCGGTAGCCTTCGGGAAAATAAAGTACGGTATCGGGAGGTTCCGGCGCGTCGGGCCAGGTTGTCTCGCTCTCGGCATAATCGTCGGGCGCGAGCGCGACCACGCCATCCTCCACCATGATCCGGCCGAGTTCCGCGCGGGCGCTTCGCAGCACGCGGATCGCGCGTTCCACGGCGCTTTGCTCGGCGAACGACGGCATGCCGGTGAAGGATGGGATCAGGGCGGCGCCGCTCGGGTTCGCCTGTCTCGATACGCCGACGAACGACGCGGCGACGATTACGGCGAAGCCGACGAGGGTGCCGCGAATGTTGATGGGACGGCCAGTGCGGCGGCTTGCGAGCAACACCCCGACCAGCGGCCAGAAGCTCGCAACCAGATAGGGATACCCATAGTGATAAGGGATGGTGCCGATAGCGTCGTTGACCGACAGCAGCTGCAGCAGGGTCCAGGGAATGAACGCGACATAGCCGACGACGATATAGGGATTCTTCGCGGCGATCGCCCATCCGATCGCGCACAAAGCCGGCAACACGATATAGGTGCGAAAGACGAAATAGCCGAAGAAGCGAATCAGCACCAATTGCCCCGTCACATGCGCGAACGGCGGGTCGCCGAGATAGTTTGCCATCAAGAGGGGCCGGACCGGGAATTCAATCCGTTGCACCAGGATTGCGGCGACGCTGTAGGCGAAACCGGCCGCGAGGAAGATAAGCGTGCCGTTCTCCCATCGGCCGCGGACCCCGTTCCAGCGATCGAGCATCGCCAACACCGCGAGCAATGCGCAGATCTGAAAGCCGGCATCTTCGCGGGTCGCCAGGCAGATCGCGAAAAACGCGCAGGCGAGAGCCATCCTGCGCTGGCTCCACGCGATCAGGAAGAGAATGAAGCTGGCGGAGATCAGGATTTCGAAATGGGGAAACTTGATCATGGCGAGGGCCGCCCCGTCGAAACCGAAGCCGACGGCGAGTGCTGCCGCTACCGCCATCCGCGCGGCGCTTTTCATGCCATAGGGCCCCGTCAGGATCCAAAAGACGCCGACCGACAACAAAGCGTGCGAGAGACCGACGAAAGCGGCGAAGAGCTGCGCCATCGACAGCGGGACGAAGCCGCCCAGGAACGAGGTCAAGGTAAAGAGCGGCGTGACGTGGAACGCGAAGAAGCTCTGATTGTCCATGACCGCGCGCCCGACCCGCAATGCCGGTCCGCCGCGCCACATCATATGGGCGATGTAGCCCGAATCGTTCAGGAGTGCGCCGAAGCGATAGAAATGATTGAGGATGAAGGCGGAATAGGCGGCAAAGGGTATTGCCGCGACACCCAATCCGACCGCAAGGCGAGCGGCGCCCGCGGCCCGCGCCGTCGAAGCCGGGGCGTCAGCAATCATACGTCGAGATTGGCGACCGAGAGCGCGTTGGCCTGGATGAAGTCGCGGCGCGGCTCCACGAGATCGCCCATCAGGGTCGAGAAGGTTTCCTCGGCGAGATCGGCGTGGGTCACCTTGACCTGGAGAAGGGCGCGGACATTGGGATTGAGCGTCGTCTCCCACAGCTGCTCGGGATTCATCTCGCCCAAGCCCTTGTAGCGCTGAATGTCGCCTTCCTTGGGGCCGAGCGCCATCACCGCCTCGACCAGGCTCGTCGGGCCCGTGACGATCTGTTCCTTGTCCTTGGTCACGAGCTTGCCGGGCTTGCCGTAGGTTTCCTGCAGCTCCGCGGTCTTTTCGTCGAGCCGGTGCGCCTCCGCGCTCTTCAAGAGGGCGGCGTCGAGCACGCGGCGCTCCGACACGCCGTGACGCCGCCGCGACAGGATGAAGCCGGCGGGGGTGACCTCGCCCTTCCAGCCGCGCTCGTTCGGCGGCGCCAGCAGATCGAGCCGCTGCGCCAGATAGCGCACGGCCTCGGCGCCGGGCGCGCCCGGCTCCAGGAGTGCTGGATTGAGGAGGCCGGCGATCGCGGCCTGCTCCACGACTTCGAGGCTGCCGACCTTGCGCAGGAGCGGCTGCAGGAGGCGGCGCACCAGACGCGCCTGCTCGACGATGTCGCGCAGATCGTTGGCGCCCCGGCGCGCGCCGTCATGCTGGGCGAAGACCGCGTCGCGCAGGCCCGCCGCCACGCGATATTCCTCGAGCGCCGGATCGTCCTTCAGATAGACCGCCTTGGTCGAGCCGCGTTTCACCTGATAAAGCGGCGGCTGCGCGATATAGAGATAGCCCTTCTCGATCAGCGCCGGCATCTGGCGGTAGAAGAAGGTGAGGAGGAGTGTGCGGATATGGCTGCCGTCGACATCGGCGTCGGTCATGATGATGATGCGATGATAGCGCGCCTTGGCGGCGTCGAATTCCTCGGGCCCGATGCCGGTGCCGAGCGCCGCGATCAGCGTGCCGATCTCCTGCGACGACAGCATCTTGTCGAAGCGCGCGCGCTCGACATTGAGGATCTTGCCTTTCAAGGGCAGGATCGCCTGAAACTTGCGGTCGCGGCCCTGTTTCGCCGAACCGCCGGCGCTGTCGCCCTCGACCAGGAACAGTTCGGAGAGCGCGGGGTCGCGCTCCTGGCAATCGGCCAATTTGCCGGGGAGGCTCGCCATGTCGAGAGCGCCCTTGCGCCGGGTCAGGTCGCGCGCCTTGCGCGCCGCCTCGCGCGCGATCGCGGCCTCGACCACCTTGCCGACGATGCGCTTCGCCTCGGCCGGGTGTTCCTCGAACCATTGCTGCAGCTTGTCGCCGACGACGCTTTCAACCACCGCCCGCACCTCGGAGGAGACCAGCTTGTCCTTGGTCTGCGACGAGAATTTCGGATCGGGCACCTTGATCGAGAGAACGCAGGTCAGGCCTTCGCGCATGTCCTCGCCGGAAAGCGCGATCTTCTCCTTTTTCTGGATCCCGCTTTCCTCGGCGTATTTGTTGACCGTGCGGGTCAGCGCGGCGCGGAAGCCGGCGAGATGCGTGCCGCCGTCGCGCTGCGGAATGTTATTGGTGAAGCACAGCATGGTCTCGAAATAGGAATCGTTCCATTCCATCGCGACTTCGACGATCACGCCTTCGCGCTCGCCCGAAAGGCCGATCGGCGCCGCGTTCACCGCCTGCTTGGAGCGGTCGAGATACCGGACGAATTCCCGCAACCCGCCCTCGTAATGGAGATGCACGGTCTTAGGCTCGACGCCGCGGGCGTCGGTGAGCTGGAGCCGGACGCCGGAATTGAGGAACGCGAGCTCGCGCAAACGATGTTCCAGCGTCTGGAAATCGAATTCGACCTTGGTGAAAGTTTCGGTGCTCGGCAGGAAATTGATCTCGGTGCCGGACCGGTGGCCGGCGCCGGCTCCCGGCGCGGCGCCGGTTTGCGCCAGCGGCGCCTCGGGATCGCCATGCTTGAAGCGCATGAAATACTCCTGGCCCCCGCGCCAGATGCGCAGATCGAGCCGCGACGACAGCGCATTCACGACCGAGACGCCGACGCCATGGAGGCCGCCCGAAACCTTGTAGGAATTCTGGTCGAATTTTCCGCCGGCATGAAGCTGCGTCATGATGACTTCGGCGGCAGAGACGCCTTCTTCCTCATGAATGTCGACGGGAATGCCGCGCCCATTGTCGATCACCGCGCAAGAGCCGTCGGCGTTGAGCGTGACCTCGATCGAGTCGCAATAGCCGCCCAGCGCCTCGTCGATGGCATTGTCCACGACCTCGTACACCATGTGGTGCAGGCCGGAGCCGTCATCGGTATCGCCGATATACATGCCCGGCCGCTTGCGCACGGCGTCGAGCCCGCGCAACACCTTGATCGACTGCGCGTTGTATTCTTCTTCCGGGACGGGAATAACGGGTTCGGTCACGATCGATTCCTAGAGTCCGCCGGGACAAGTGTCGCGTCCGCCACGGCGAAGAACTGGGCCACTCCCGCCAGATCGGCGAAGAGGCCCGCATCCGTGCCGGTCAGCCAGATTTGCGCTCCGAGGCATTCGATTTCGGCGAACAGGGTCGCGCGCCGCATGGAATCGAGATGAGCCGCGACCTCGTCCAGCAGGAGGAGGGGACTGTCGCCGCGTTTTCGCGCCATCAAGCGGGCAAAAGCGAGGACGATTGCGATCAGGAGCGCCTTCTGCTCGCCGGTGGAGCAATCGCTTGCCGGCATATGGGTAGCGCCGTGGCGCACGGCAAGATCGGCGCGATGCGGCCCGATGGTGGTGGTTCCGCTCGCGGCATCGGCGCGTCGGGCCGCCATCAGGCGACGCGCGAAGAGGTCCTCGGCGGCCAGCGCCGGCATGGTGTCGAGCCAGGATTCGGTTTCGCCGGTAAGATCAAGCCTCGCCGCCGGAAAAGCCCCGACGGTCTCGGCGCAGGCCGCGTCGAGCCGCGCCACGGTGTCCCGCCGCGCCGCGATCATGGCGATGCCGTTCTCGGAGATGCGCGCCTCGAGCGCCGCGAGCCAAGCGGGGTCGGCCCCCCCGTCCGCGAGGAGCCGCGCCCGCTCCCGCAGCGCCTGCTCGTAGGCGCCGACCCGATGGGCATGGCCGGGATCGAAGCCATAGACCAGGCGGTCGAGGAACCGGCGTCGCGCCGATGCCCCTTCGAGGAACAGCCGGTCCATCTGCGGCGTGAGCCAGATCACCGATAGGTGTTCGGCCAGCGCGCCCTGACTCTTGGCGGGAGCCCCGTCGATCAGCACCGCGCGCCGATCGCCCGTCTCACCCGAGGCCTCGCGGCCGGTGCCGATCTTGACCTCGCCCCGCGCGCCAAGCACGGTCGCGGCGACGGCCCACAGGCCCGGGGAATTTGCCGTGGGCCGCGCCGGCGGAACCCTGCGGTCGATCTCGCCGAGCTTGGCCCGGCGCAACCCGCGTCCGGGCGCGAGAAAGGAGATCGCTTCCAGCAAATTCGTCTTGCCCGCGCCGTTGGGACCCGTCAACACGACCGGCCGGGCGGCAAAATCGAGCCGGGGCGCCGCATAGCCTCGGAAATCGGTGAGAGCGAGCCGCGTGATCGCGGTCGTCCCAATGCGCGCGGTGGCGACGGAATCGCGGGTTTGGGGTACCGAAGCGAAGGCCAAGCGCGTCCGAGGCAATACGTCGCCCCTCAAACCCGCATGGGCATGAGCACGTAAAGCGCGCTTGGATCCGCGGCGTCGCGCACCAGGGCGGGCGACGCCGCGTCCGCGATGATGAAGCGGGCCCCGTCGCCTTCGATCTGCTCGGTGATGTCGAGGAGATAGCGGGAATTGAAGCCGATCTCGAGCGGCACCGAATTGTACCGGACTTCCAATTCCTCGCTCGCCGTGCCGTTCTCGGGACTGGTCGCCGACAAAGTGAGGCTG
>Ga0182024_10007214_pt1 | contig 24041 bp, 23 predicted proteins | sample P32metaG_FD_120480 | JGI IMG/M metagenome (GOLD analysis project Ga0182024, IMG submission 120480) | Permafrost microbial communities from Stordalen Mire, Sweden - P3-2 metaG (Illumina Assembly) | ecosystem: Environmental > Terrestrial > Soil > Wetlands > Permafrost | place: Sweden: Stordalen...
CATTATTCGGAGCGATCCGTCCGTCTGCCGAACACATTCTGGTTCTACGAAGCGCAAACGGAGGAGCCGGCGGTGAATTCGCTGCCGTGCCTCCAGACAAAAGCCATCACATTCGGTTGCCTGAACCGATTCTGCAAAGTCAGTGACGCAGCGCTCTCGCTGTGGGCCGATGTTCTCAGAGCCGTCTCGGGGTCGCGCCTGATGCTTCTGGCGCCGGCCGGAAGTTCGCGGCAACGAGTGCTGGATCGGCTGGGCGCCGGCGGCGTCGGCGCGGAGCGCGTGGAATTCATCGCAAAACAGCCGCGTTTGGAATATCTGCGCGCCTATCACCGCATCGACATCGCCCTGGACACGTTTCCCTACGCCGGCGGAACCATCACCTGCGACGCCTCATGGATGGGCGTGCCGACCGTGACGCTCCGCGGCCGCACGGTCGTGGGCCGCGGAGGCGTCAGCATTCTGTCCAACCTCGGCCTGCCGGAATTGATCGCCGGCTCGCCGGAGCAGTACGTGCAAATCGCCGCCGGCCTCGCGGCCGACATTCCGCGGCTGACTGAACTCCGCCGCACGTTGCGCGCGCGGATGCGGGCGTCGCCGCTGATGGACGGACAGCGCTTCGCGCGCGATATCGAGGCCGCTTATCGCCGAATGTGGCGGGATTGGTGCCAGAGCAAATGACCATCGACGAGGCGCTGCAACTTGCCTACCAGCACCACCAGGCGGGCCGGCTGGGGGAGGCGGAGCAAATCTACCGCCAGATTCTCAATCAACAGCCCAATCACGCGGAGGCGCTGCACATGCTGGGAACACTGGCCTTGCAGACCGGTCATTGGGATGCGGCGGTCGATTTGATCCGCCGGTCGCTTCAACTCGGGCCCGACTGCGCTGACGCTCACAACAATCTGGGCAACGCCTTCAAGTCCCTGGGCCGGCTGGGCGAGGCCGTCGCTTCCTATCGCCAGGCCATCGCGCTCAAGCCCGATGACGCCGACGCGTACAACAATCTGGGCGTCGCGTTGCGGGCAATGCGACAACCCGGCGAGGCGATCCACGCCTATCGCCAGGCCATCGCGCTGAGGCCCGATCACGTCCAGGCGTACAACAATCTCGGCATTCTCCTGCGGGCCACCGGCGACTGCGACCAGGCCATCGCCGCGCTTCGGCAAGCCGTGACGCTGCGGCCCGATTTTGCCCAAGCGCACAACAATCTGGGTCTGGCGCTGCGGGCCGCCGGGCGACTGGATGAGGCGATCGCATCCCATCGGCGAGCCGTCGCGTTGCAGCCCGATCTTGCCGAAGCGCAAAACAATCTCGGCCTGGCCCTGAAGAACGCCGACCAGCTTGACGAGGCCGTCACCGTCTGCCGTCGGGCCATTCTTCTCAAGCCCGACAGCGCCGAAGCGCACAGCAATCTCGGCGTCGCCTGCAAGGGCATGGGGCTGCTCGATGAGGCTATCGCCGCTTATCGCCAGGCCGCACGGCTCAAGCCCGAGAGCGCGGCGGCGCACGGGAATGTTCTCTTTGCAATGCAATATCATCCGGCCTCGACGGCACTTAGTCTGTTCGCTGAAAGTCAGGAGTGGAATCGCCGCCACGCATTGCCCCTCAAGCGATTCGTTCAGCCGCACACCAATGACCGCGATCCGCTGCGTCCTCTGCGCGTCGGGTACGTCTCGGCCGATTTTTGCGAGCACACCTCCGCCATGTTTTTGCTGCCTCTTTTCCGCGGCCACGACCGGCGGCAGTTTGAAGTGACCTGTTACGCGCAGCTCGCGCATCCGGACAAGACGACGCAGGAAATGCAGGTTTGCGTTCAGCACTGGCGCAAGATCGCGGGAATATCCGACGCCGCCGTCGCGGATATGATCCGCGCCGACGGGATCGACATTCTGGTCGATCTGAAACTCCACACCGGCGGCAATCGCCTCCTGGTTTTCGCCCACAAACCCGCGCCCGTGCAGGTGACGTGGCTGGGGTATCCCGGTACGACCGGGCTGGAGACGATCGACTACCGGCTCACCGATCCGCACCTGGACCCGCCGGGACTCGATGACGCTTGTTACTCCGAACAATCAATCCGCCTTCCCAATACGTTCTGGTGTTACGATCCGCTCACGGCCGAGCCGGCGGTGAACGCTTTGCCGTGCGCCCCGAGCGGGTTCGTGACCTTCGGCTGCCTGAACAACTTCTGCAAAGTGAATGACGCGGTTCTGTCCCTGTGGGCGAAGGTTTTGAGCGCCGTCCGCGGTTCGCGTCTGATGCTGATGGCTCCCGAAGGAAGCTCGCGCCGGCGCGTGCTGGACCGGCTGGGCGCCGACGGGATCGGCCCGGAGCGGGTCGAGTTTGTCGCGCGACAGCCTCGCGTAGAATACCTCCGCGCCTATCACCGCCTGGATATCGCGCTGGACACGTTTCCCTACAACGGCCACACCACAAGCCTTGATTCCTTCTGGATGGGCGTTCCCGTCGTGACTCTGGCTGGGGAAACGGCTGTCGGGCGGGCAGGGGCGAGCCAACTCAACAACCTTGGGCTTGCCGAGCTTATTGCGCGCAGCCCCGAACAGTTCGTGCAAATCGCCGCCGACCTTGCCCACGATGCTGCGCGGCTGACGGAACTGCGAAGCACATTGCGTTCAAGAATGCAGTCGTCGCCGCTGATGGATCAAGTGAGCTTCGCGCGCGACGTCGAGGCGGCGTATCGCTCGATGTGGCGCGACTGGTGCGCCAAGGCATGACGCAGATGACGCTCAACGAGACGCTCCAGATCGGACGCCGCCATCACCAGACAGGCCGCTGGGCGGAAGCGGAAAAGATCTATCACCAGGTGCTGGCCCAGCAGCCCAACCACCCCGAAGCCCTGCATCTGCTGGGAATGCTGGCCGGCCAGCGCGGCCAGCTCAACACGGCCGTGGAGCTGATCGGCCGAACCGTTCAACTCAGGCCCGATTACGCCGAGGCGCACAACAATCTCGCCAACGCCCTCAGGGACATGGGGCAGTTGGACGATGCGGTCGCTTCCTATCAGCGGGCCATCCGGTTCAAGCCCGACCTTGCCGGCGCCTACAACAACCTCGCCAATGCGCTCAAGGACATGGGGCAAATCGACCAGGCCATTGCCGCCTATCGGGAGGCCGTTCGCCTCAAACCTGATTACGCCGAAGCGCACGGCAATATCCTGCTGGCGTTGCATTATTCGCCGGCCTTCGATCCGCGAAGTCTGCTCTTGGAAAGCGGGCAATGGAATCGCCGGCACGCTGAACCGCGCGAGCGTTTCATCCAGCCCCACGCCAACGACCGCGATCCCGACCGCCGCCTGCGACTCGGTTACGTATCGCCTGATTTCCGCGACCACCCGGTCAGCCGCTTCGTCCTCCCGCTGCTGGCCGCCCACGATCACACGGCGTTTGACATTTTCGCTTACTCAGTGGTTTCCGCCCACGACAAGATCACCACGAAACTGAAGGCATGCTGCGACACATGGCGAAGCACCGTCGGCCTCAGCGATGAGCAGGCCGCGGAGATGATCCGCCAGGACCGCATCGACATCCTCATTGATCTGGCCGGGCACACCGCCGAGAATCGTCTGCCGATCTTCGCGCACAAACCCGCCCCGGTGCAGGTGACGTGGCTCGGCTATCCCGGCACGACGGGACTTGCAACGATGGACTATCGCCTCACCGACGCCCTTGCCGATCCGCCCGGCGTGACCGACGAATTCTGCACCGAGCGATTGATCCGGCTGCCGCGGACCAACTGGTGCTTTGGGCCGCCCGACGACGCGCCGGCCGTCAACGAATTACCGGCGATCGCCAATCATCGCGTGACGTTCGGCAGTTTTAACAATCTCGCCAAGGTGAATGAGCCAATGCTGACACTGTGGGCGAAAATCCTGCATGCCGTGCCCGGATCGAAACTGCTGCTCAAGGCCAAACCGCTGCGCTGCGCGTCGGTCCAGCAGCGACTGCGGAACACGATGACTGAAGCGGGGATCGAACCGGACAGACTTGAAATGATCGGCTGGGCGCCGTCCGCTGTTTATCTGGCGACATACAATCGCCTCGATATCGCGCTGGACACCTATCCCTATCACGGCACGACCACGACGTGCGAATCATTGTGGATGGGTGTTCCCGTCGTGACCCTGTCGGGAGAGAGCCATGTTTCGCGCGTGGGCGTGAGTCTTCTCTCCAATGCCGGATTGCCGCAGTTGATCGCACTGACGCCGGAGCAGTACGCGCAAATCGCCGTTGATCTTGCCAACGATCTCCCGCGGCTGAGCGAACTTCACCACACGCTGCGGCGCCGGATGGCCGCTTCGCCCCTGATGGACCGGCAGGCCTTTGCGCGCGACATGGAAACCGTGTACCGCGCAATTTGGCGAGATTGGTGTGCACGCAAATGACCATCGACCAGGTGATCCAGACCGCATTCCAGCACCACCGCGCGGGCCGTCTGCCCGAGGCGGAGAAAATCTACCGCCAGATTCTCGCGCAGCAGCCCAATCACGCGGACGTGCTGCATCTGCTCGGCACCATCCAACACGCTGCGGGGCGATACGCGGAGGCCCGCAAGCTGATCGGCCAGGCGATTACCCTGTCGCCGCTGCGTCCGGACTTCCACGGCAGCATGGGAGCGACGTTCGCGGCGACCGGACAAACCGCCGATGCAATCGCCGAGTATCGGCGGGCGATCGAGTTGAAGCCCGATCTCGCCGCGGCGCACAGCGATCTGGGTCTGGCGCTGTGGAGGATCGGGCGCACGGATGAAGCGATCCAATCCCTTCAGCGGGCCAGGCAGCTCGCGCCCCGATGGGCGACGGCGCCCTACAACCTCGGCAATTTCTACATGGAAATGGACAGGCTCGATGAAGCGATCTCCGAGTACCGCGAGGCGATCGCGCTGCAGCCGAGCTTCGCGATGGCGTTCAACAATCTGGGAATCGCGATTCAAAGCCGGGAGCAGAACAGCGAGACGGCTGATGTCCAAACCAATGAGGCGCTGGCCGCCTTCCGCCGGGCGATGGAGCTGGAGAGCGATCGCGCCGACTTCCGCATGAACATGGGCACGGCCCTGGCGCGGATCGGCGAACACGAACAGTCCATGACCGCCTACCGGCGCGGCCTGGAACTCGATCCGAATCAGTCGCTTTCCTACAGCCGGGTGGCGTATGCCGCGCACTTCCATCCCGACTTCGACGCCGACTCGCTCCTGCGCGAAGCGCGGCGCTATGCCCAGCACGTCGAGCTTGCGGCGGCGCCGATGATCGCTGCTCATGCGAACGATCGCTCGCCTCAGCGGCGTTTGAAAGTCGGCTATGTTTCCCCCGACTTCCGGCGGCATCCCGTGGCGCGGTTTCTTCTGCCGCTGCTGGAAAACCACAACGCCGGCGAAGTGGAAATCTACTGCTACTCCGGCGTGGTCAATCCCGACGAGATCACCGAGCGCTTCAAACACGTCGCCGCCGCCTATCGTCCGACGACGCGGCTGGGCGACGCCGAATTGGCCGATCAGATTCGAGCCGACCGGATCGACATCCTCGTGGATTTGACGCTGCACATGCAGGGTCATCGTCTGGCGGCTTTCGCCCTCAAGCCCGCGCCCGTGCAGGTGACGTGGCTCGCCTACGCCGGAACGTCCGGTCTGGCCGCGATGGATTACCGCCTGACCGATCCCTACCTCGATCCGCCGGGCGAGGGCGATGAATGCTACAGCGAGAAGTCGATCCGCCTGCCGCGCAGTTACTGGTGCTACGAACCGTATGCGCACGACATCGAAGTGAATTCGCCGCCCGCCGCGGAAGCGGGATTCGTGACCTTCGGAAGCTGCAACGGGTTCGTGAAAGTGACCGCCCAGGCGCTGGACTTGTGGGCCGCGCTTCTATCCGCCGTTCCGGGCAGCCGGCTGATCCTTCACAGCCCGCCGGGCGAACATCGGCACGGTCTGCTTGAGCGGTTGAGCCGCGCGGGGGTTGCGCCCAGCCGAATCGAGTTTTTCGGAAAAAAGTCGATGACGGATTATTTGCTGGCATACCAGCGAATCGACATCGCATTGGATACGTTTCCCTATGGCGGCGGAACAACCACCTGCGACGCGACATGGATGGGCGTGCCGACCGTGACACTGCGCGGCCGCACCGCCGTGGGCCGGGGCGGATGCAGCATTCTATCCAATCTGGGCCTCACGGACTGGATTGCCAACAGCGCGGAGCAATACCTCTCCATCGCCGCCGGCATGGCCAAGGATTTGCCCCGGCTGGCTGAACTGCGCAAAAATCTGCGCGCGAGGATGCAGCATTCGCCATTGATGAACGGCCCGCAATTCGCCGCCGACATCGAAGCCGCCTACCGCATGATGTGGAAGAATTGGTGCTCGCAAGGCCGATAGCACCAGCCGATACGGCGGGGCGACTTTGAACACCCCGGTCGGTAAATGCCTTCAAATCGTGTAGGATGTCCAGCGCGATGTTCGAGCCGATCACACAGCGTCGCTACCTGATCCCCTTCAAAGCGGCCCGGCTCGGTCAGCAGTTCACGGACGTTCTGGTGATCGGCGGCGGCGTGGCGGGTCTGCGCGCCGCCATCGCGGCGGCCGAGGAGGGGGCGGATGTTCTGATCCTCGCCAAGGAAACGCTCGAACAATCCAACACCTGGTACGCACAGGGCGGAATCGCCGCGGTCTTGCAGCCGGAAGATTCGCTCGAAATGCACATGCACGACACCATCGCCTGCGGCGCGGGGCTGTGCGATCAGAAGGCGGTGAAAATCGTCGTCGAGGAAGGCCCGCAGCGCGTGCTGGAACTGCTCTCATGGGGAGCGCACTTCGACAAAAAAATCGGCAACCCGCACGATCTTCAGTTCGGCCTCGAAGGGGGCCACAGTTTCGCCCGCATCGTCCACGCATTCGGCGATGCCACCGGCAAGGAACTGGCCCAGACGCTGCTCGGAAAGGTGCGCAGCTTTGAAACCATCCGCACCTCGGAGAATTCGTTTGCCATCGACCTGCTCACCGACGATTCCGGCGGCCGGCCGGTCTGCGTCGGAGCGCTGGCCCTGATCCACGGGCAGGTGAACGTCATCTGGGCACGCCGCACGATCCTCGCCAGCGGCGGGGCCGGGCAGTTGTATCGTGAGACGACCAATCCGCGCATCGCCACCGCCGACGGGCACGCCATGGCCTGGCGGGCCGGGGCGCTGCTCAAGGACATGGAGATGGTGCAGTTCCATCCCACGACGCTCTACGTCGCCGGAGCCAGCCGCGCCCTCATCACCGAGGCCGTCCGCGGCGAGGGGGCGCATCTGGTCGACCGCCACGGCGAGCGATTTATGAAGGCGTATCACGAAATGGCCGAACTCGCTCCGCGCGACATCGTCAGCCGGGCCATCGTGCAGCAGATTCGCAAGACGCATTTCACGCACGTCTTCCTCGACGTGCGACATCTGCCGCAGCAGGCATTTCGCGAGCGTTTTCCGCAGCTTGCCGGATTGCTGGCCCAGTTCGACATCGACCCCGCCAAGGATTTAATCCCGATTCATCCCGCGACGCATTACATGATCGGCGGCGTCTCGGCCGACATGCAGGGGCAGACCAGCCTTGGCGGCCTCTACGCCGTCGGCGAAGCCGGATGCAGCGGCCTGCACGGCGCTAACCGCCTTGCCAGCAATTCGCTTTTGGAAGGCCTGGCGTTTGGCGCTCGCGCCGGCGTCGAAGCCGGCCGCGCCGCCAAGGCCAACGGCGGCGTGAAATTCCCGATCCGCCTGGAGCATCGCATCCCCCCCAGCACCAAGACCTCACTGGACCTGGGCGACGTGAAGAGCAGTCTGCGAAGTTTGATGTGGCGCAACGTCGGCATCGAGCGCACCGGCGACCGTCTGGCCGAGACGCGCGAGATCATCGCCTTGTGGAGCCGCTATGTGATGGACAAGACTTTTCTCCCCGGCACTGAGAGCGACCCGCCGATCTCCGGCTGGGAGCTTCAGAACATGCTGACCTGCTGCTTCCTGATGTCCACCGCCGCGTACACCCGCACCGAGAGCCGCGGCGCTCATTACCGTTTGGATTATCCGCAGCGCGACGACGAGCACTGGCGCTTGCACCTGCAATGGCAGCGCCCCATGGAGAGCAGCATTCCGCAGCCGGTGGATTAACAGAGCCGGGCGAGCCTGTCCCGACCCGTCGGGATGTCGGCCCGTCGGCCTTCCGCAACACGAGGATCGTCATTTCGCGGCGACAACTTCCCATCGCGCGCTGCGCCCCCGCCCCGCGAGTCGTATGTGCCCGTCGCGTTTCAGCGCCGTCAGCACTTTTTTCAAAAGCTGTGAACTGACCGCGGGCATCTGAGCGCGGATGTCGGCCAATGTGAACGAACCGATCTGTGCCAGGATCGTCTGCCGGGCCATGTCGGTCTTGCCCCCGTGCGGCTCGGCCTGTTCGACGGTCGCGGCGAACTCGGCGTAGCCGCGGCGCACGATCGTCAGGAAATAATTCCACCACGGCACAATTTCATTCCGCCCTTCGTCCCAGCGCTTGGAGCACAGGCCCAGGACGCGGTAGTAGTCGTGGCGTGTTTCTTCCACGAGCCGTTCAAGGCTGACGAATCGCGCGACCGTGAATCCATGTTGCTGCAAGAGCAGCGTGGTGAGAAGCCGCGACACCCGGCCGTTGCCGTCGCGGAAGGGGTGGATGCACAGGAAATCGAACACGAATGTCGCCGCCAGCAGCAGCGGCGGGGCGGCAGACTGTTCGGTCATATCGTGATACCGCGAGCACAATGCCCGCAACGCCGCCGGCGTCGTCTTGGCTGGACTCGGGCGAAATCGAACCACGCGGCCCTCGCGTGGCCGAAGCTCAATGATTTCGTTGTCCTTCTTCTTCAGCACGCCGGCATCGCCCGACGCTCCGCCCTGGGCGAGCCTGTGCAAGTGCAGAATGGTTCGCACATCCATGGGCGCGGAGGTTTTGCGCGAGAATATCCAGTCCAACGCCCGGCGATAGCCGGACAGCTCCTCCTCGGATCGATCCCGCGGACGGGCATGGTCCAGCACCAGCGGCCGAAGGCGTTCGGGCGCTACGACGACTCCTTCGATGCGGTTGGAGGATTCGACGCTTTGGACGACGGCCTGCTGGCGCAGAGCGTCGAGGACTTCGGGCTTTCGCTGCGTCCAAAGCTCCTGCTTCCCGCGGAACTCCATGCAGTCGGCCAGCAACCATCCGGTTGAGACCGGCAGCCCGGCCGTGAAAATGTCCGGGCGCAGCGTCAAGGCGATGGATTTGGAGCCGCGTCGTGTCATTAGTAGCCTAATAATAGCCTATTTGCGGAATGGTGGCCAATAGGGCAATCAGGCCGCCTTCGGTGGGCGTTCACCCTGGTGCGGGTATACTGATTTCCGGTGTCCAAACATTGTTTTATGATCGGCGGAGCGAGGTTCATCGGCTCGCATCCGGCCCGGAAATGACACCTGCAATGGCAGCGCCCCATGGAGCGCAGCATTCCGCAGCCGATGGATTGATTTGTGACCCGCTTCGATGGTGAGGGCACGTCCAATGAGGAATTCAACAAAACTGCCGTCGGTCATTTTGGGCGTCGTTGCATGTATCTGCGCGGGCTGTCGGCGCAGTGATGGCGGCGCGGGAGGTGGTTCAACTGGCCCCGGCGGAAGTTCTCCAGCCAGCGTAGATGGTGGCGGTCCCTCACCGGGGCAAGTCGAATTTCCGCCAGACTCGACAGACCATCAGAGTGCGAAGGCGGCTGGCCTTAAATTGGGAGACGAAATCGCGGCATCTGGCGGCCCACCGATATACGTCCTTCCGAATGTCGAGGCTGGACCACTGAGGCCACGGCCGGCTAACGTGAATTTTTACGAGATTCGCGATGCATACCCCGCGTATTTGCTCTGCCGCTATGACGTCGAAGAGAGTCATTACGACTCCACAAAAGAACCTGCATTGTTCAGGGCGGCTCTTACGCAAATTCGCAATTCGGGCCAGAAGAGCTTCTATTCGGTAGATCGCGGTCGGCATATCCCCTTCCACTGAAATGGGTTGCGGTGATTCTCATTAATCGTGCGGAATGGCACGGCGCCGGCACGTATGAGCAGGCTCACAAAGTGGGGGCGATCTACAATATCGATGAGGTGTTCGACGGATCCCACGATCTGTCGCAGTTGGTGGCTGCGGCGCACATGGATCGGCATCCGTTTGTATACGATCCGAGTAGAGGCACTAGCGAAGGAAAAGACGAGCGTTGGGTAATCATAGAGACGCGCATGGTGACTGCTCGCCCGTCGGCGGGATCGAATCAACGGTAGCGCTGCGTGATCCGCAATCTAAATTCCCGGCCGACGTGCGCCGTGGCGGATGGAAACGATGGTCACGGCAAGTGTGGATTCGTTGATCAAATACCGAATCAAATATGGCCGAACCGGCATCGAGCGGATGGTTTCACTCAGCACGACGGGATTGCGCACGAGGTTGTAGCGGTGTGGAAAGACTTCAAGACCTTCAATCGCCCGGACAAGGCGGTCGGCCATTTTCGCGGCATTGTCCGGCGAATCCTGTTCGATGTAGCTGACGATTTCCCGGATTTGCTCCGTCGCCCGACGGGAGTAAATGACTCGGTATCTTGCGGGCATGGAGGATTTACTTGTTCAAAAACCGCTTGCGGATTTCGGCGTGGACTGTCTTGGCGTCGATCACTTCGCCCTTTTGGATCTGGTCCAAAGACTGCCGAATGTCGGCGACATCCTGCTCGTCAAGAACGTCCGGATCGGGATCAAGCATGAGACGCGCAATTCCGGCCTCCAGCGCCTCGGCCGATGATGAAAAGCGGCCTGCCTTAACCTGCTCGTCTATGAATTTTTCGTATTCGGGATCGATGGCGACATTCATACAATCTCCTTACCACGGCCGGGCGCGGTTGATCATACCGCCCAATTATACCATACGAATCCTGCGGCTGCCTCATTGAGGCGCGCGACGCCGTGGGCGTTTTCCCCGGGGCGGGTATACTGAAAGCCGTGCCCAAACATTACCTCATCACCGGCGGAGCGGGCTTCATCGGCTCGCATCTTGCCCAGCGGCTGTTGGCGGACGGGCACATCGTCAGCGCGCTGGACGATTTCTCCACGGGCCGGCGCGAGAACATTGAACATCTGCTGTCCAGCAACCGCTTCCATCTCGTGCGCGACTCCGTCGAGAACGCCGCGACCGTCGGCATTCTGACGGCCGAGTGCGACGTGGTCTGGCATCTGGCCGCGGCCGTCGGCGTGCAGCTCATCATCGACGAACCGGTTCGCACCATTCGCAGCATCATTCATGGCACAGAGGTTGTGCTGGAGGCGGCCTGCCGGCACGGGCGGCCGGTGCTCATCACCAGTTCGTCGGAGGTTTACGGCAAGGGAGCGCGCGTGCCGTTTTCCGAGGATGATGACGTCGTCGTCGGAGCGACGTGCTTCAGCCGCTGGTGCTACTCGTACGCCAAGGGCGTCGATGAGTTTCTTGGGCTGGCTTATCATCATCAATTCGGCCTGCCGGTGACGATCGTACGGTTGTTCAACACGGTGGGGCCGCGGCAGGTGGGGATGTACGGCATGGTGCTGCCGCGATTCGTCGAGGCGGCGCTGGCCGGCCGGTCGCTGGATGTCTACGGCGACGGCAAACAGACGCGCTGCTTCTGCCACGTGCTGGATGTCGTCGATGCGATGGTGGACCTGATGGGCAGCGGCAAATCCGCCGGGCAGGTCTTCAATCTTGGCAGCGATCAGGAGATCAGCATCGAAGACCTGGCCCGCCGCGTGATCGCCGTGACTGGTTCGAGCAGCACGATCCGGCACGTGCCGTATCAGCAGGCGTACGGGCAGAATTTTGACGATCTGCCGCGTCGCGTGCCCAAGCTGGACAAGCTGCACGCCGCAATCGAGTTCCGGCCGAAATATGATTTGGAGCAAATGATTCGATCCGTCGCCGACGGGATGAATAGAATCTGATTATCGGACGCCGTAACTATTCTGATGGCGGCGGATGTATGGAATGGATACAGTTACGGCAGAGTTACCATTAAGCATCCCGGCCACCAAGCCGACGCCAATCGCATGATCCTGACGGTCTTAGCACAATCGGACGCCCCGCCCCGCAACACCGTGGATAGTGTTCTGGCTCCGCACATCTACACTTTCTATGCGGCGTACATCGTGACGTTCGTCTTCACGCCGGTCATGCGGATCGTCGCCAAGCACTTTGACATCATGGACAAGCCCGACGCCAAGCGAAAAATGCACAGCGCTCCGGTGGCGTATCTGGGCGGCGTGGCGGTTTTCCTGGGCTGGCTGGCGGGACTGGCGTTCAGCCAGTTGCACATCGGAGCGCTGGACAACACGCCGCAGCACCTGCACGTGCGCATCAGCATCGTGGTCGGCGCGATGGTCGTGGTGGCCCTGGGATTGTGGGACGACACCAAGGGGCTTCGGCCGGTCGTGAAAATCTGCGGGCAGGTGATCGCCGGCGTGATTCTGCTCGTCGAAGGCGTCGGCGCGGATTGTCTGGGGCCGATCGTTTCTCCCGTCAACGTGCGACTGGCCATGGAACATCTGCCGATGATTCCGCAGTCGCTGATCATGATCGCCAGCAGCGTTGTCGTCATCTTCATGGTGGTGGCCTGTTGCAACGCGACGAATCTGATGGATGGTCTGGACGGCCTGTGCGGCGGCGTCACGGCCGTCATCGCCGCGGGGTTTCTCTTTCTCGCCGCGCATCTGGCGACCGCCGGCGCCGATCCCGAATGGGACGCCGTCCGCGTCATTCTCTCCCTGGCGCTGCTGGGCGCCGTGCTCGGATTCATCCCGTTCAATTTCAATCCCGCCAGCATTTTCATGGGCGACACCGGCAGCATGTTCCTCGGCTTTGCCTGCGCCACGATGATTCTGCTCCTGGCCGAGCAGCAGTCGCGCTGGTTTCTGGCGGCGATGGTGATGTTCGCGCTGCCGGTGATGGACACCGCGCTGGCCCTGGCCCGCCGCTGGGTCAACGGCCGGCCGCTCTTCTCCGCCGACAAGTATCATTTCCATCACCAGATGGTCGCCCGCGGCTACTCCGTGCGCAAAACCGTTCTTATCAGCTACAGCCTTGCCGTCGGCTTCGCGCTACTGGGAGCGCTGATCGTCTTCGTCCGCACGCGCTACGCCGTGGCGATTTATCTGGTGACGTTCGGCTCGATCATCGTGGCGGCGTATAAGATGGGCATGGTGCATGAAAAGAATGGTGCATGAAACGCGTGGTGGACGCCGAATCACTGGCCGGCGGAGGATTGGAAGCGGTGGCGACGGATTCGGACTCGGACAATGTTCTGGAGGTCCGCGATTCCGCGCCCGTCGGCTCCGAGAGCGAGGTCGGCTAACGCCGCCACCGCGTTCGTCCGATTTTCCATAGGCCGCGGCGTGAATGTGTCACGGCCTTCAAACGGGACTGAATTATGGATGTAACCATCATCGGCTGCGGATACGTGGGATTGGTTACCGGAACCTGTCTGGCCAGCATCGGCCACACGATCCGCGGCGTGGAGAAAGACCCGCGCAAGCTCAAAACATTGCAGGACGGCCACTGCCCCATTTTCGAGCCGGGCCTCCAGGAATTGATGCAGGAAAATTACGCCTCCGGACAATTGCAGTTCACCAGCGACGTGGCGGCCGCCGTGAAGGACGCGCAGGTTGTCTTCCTCTGCGTCGGCACGCCCTCCCGGCCCGACGGCACCGTGGACATGAGTTATCTCGAAAGCGCCGGCAAGGAAGTCTGCGACGCCCTGGCGGCGCAGAGCGGCGAGTACATGGTCACCATCATCGTCAAATCCACCGTCCCCGCCGGAACCAATCGCAAGCTCTACCACTTCCTCAAGGAGCAGACCAAAGCCCACGTGCAGGTCGTCTCCAATCCCGAATTCCTCCGCGAGGGCAGTGCGGTCAAGGATTGCCTCGAACCGGATCGCATCGTCGTGGGCGGCGAGTCGCCCGAGGCGTTCCGCATGATGCGCCGACTTTACGATCCGCTCATCAAGCGCGAAGAGAGTTTTATGACCATGGCCTGGGAATCCGCCGAGCTGACCAAATACGCCGCCAATGCCATGCTGGCCGCGCGCATCAGCTTCATGAACGAGATGACGATCCTCTGCGAGGAATACGGCGCGGATGTCGAGGACGTTCGCAAAGGCATCGGCTCCGATTCGCGCATCGGCCCCGCATTCCTGCGCGCCGGCTGCGGATACGGCGGAAGCTGCTTCCCCAAGGACGTCGCCGCTCTGGCCCACATCTCGCGCGCGGTCGGCCACGAAAATCTTTTCGTCAACGCCATTCAGACCGTGAACGCCAATCAGAAGAAGCGATTCGTGGACAAACTGGAGCGCAAGCTCGGTCGCCCGCTGGCCGGAGCCAAGATCGCGGTCTGGGGTCTGGCGTTCAAGGCCGACACCGACGACATCCGCGAATCCGCCGCTTTGGACGTGATCCGCTATCTGCTGGAGCGCGGCGCGGTGGTGAAGGCGACCGACCCCAAGGCGATGGAGAACATGAAGCAGGTTTTCAAGGATTCGGTCGAGTGGAACGCCGACCCCGTCACCTGCGCCATCGGCGCCGACGCCGTGGCCCTGCTGACCGATTGGCCGCAGTACACGACGCTTCCCTTCCGCAAAATCGCCGCGACGATGAACAGCCCGATCATTTTCGACGGCCGCAACTGCCTTCACCGCGACGTGATGCGCGAGACCGGCTTCCAGTATTATCCGATGGGCCGCCCCGCCGTGGAGAACACGCTGCGGCTGAAGAATCGGGTGTGAGGGGGTGACGATGGTTTGCCATTCGTGGCGACCGTCAGTGTGATTACCGCTCACTTCTCGGTATCATCTCCCCGATTCGATCAAGGAAGCAACCCGTGCCCGAACTTGACAGCATCTCAATCAAGGGGTTCAAGAGCATTGCGTCTCTCGAGAATATAAAGCTAAACGCAATTAACTTGGTTATTGGTCCAAACGGTTCAGGGAAGTCAAACTTCGTTGGGGTATTCTCGTTTCTTCACGCGATTCGCGAGGGACGTCTTCAGGATTACGTCAGTAAAGCGGGTGGTGCGGATAAAGTGCTGCATTTTGGTGCCAAGGCAACGCCCAAAATGGAAATTCACATCTCGTTTGAAGGGGGCGTAAACCAATACCTAATCGCGCTTGAGCCAACAGCAGCGGACCAATTATATCGAAGTGATGAACAGGCTTCCTATTGGGACCGCGATAGGTACCCTCAACCATACTGGCAAGGCATTGCTGCGCGCGGAGCTGAGGCGGGAATAAGCAACCCAAACTGTGTGAAAATCCCAAAGTATGTGCGTGACCATCTCGGCCGCTGGCGCCTCTATCACTTCCATGACACCAGCGCGAGCTCGCCAATGAAAAGGACGGCCGACATCAATGACAATCTTTTTTTGCGGCCTGACGGATCGAATCTCGTTGCGTTCCTCTTTTACTTGCAGCAGGAACACAAAGCGTCTTACAACCTGATCCAAGGCGCGGTTCAGCGAATGGCTCCGTTCTTCGATGATTTTGTGCTCGGACCGCAGAAGCTAAACCCGAGCAAAATTCAACTCGAATGGCGACACAAGGGAACAGAAGCCTATTTCGACGCCTCGTCGCTCTCCGATGGCACGCTACGCTTCATCGCGCTTGCAACGCTTTTCCTTCAACCCGACAGCTACCGTCCCTCGGTCATCCTGGTGGACGAACCCGAACTCGGTTTGCACCCTTACGCCATCACACTCCTCGCCTCAATGGTGAAGCAGGCCTCCGTCGAGACGCAAGTGCTGGTTTCCACCCAATCGCCACTTCTACTGGATCACTTCCAGCCGGAGGATGTATTGGTAGCCGACCGCGTTGCTGGAGGAACCCAACTGACGCGCCTGGACTCTGAGAAACTGAAGGCCTGGCTTGAAGAATACAGCCTCGGCCAACTTTGGGAGAAAAACGAAATAGGCGGCCGACCCCGGGGAGAATGACCAAATGGACAGGTTACTTATCCATGTTGAGGGGGAGACAGAGGAAACCTTTGTCAACGAGATCCTCGTGCCCCATCTGTGCGCCCGTGGTTATATCACCGTCAGCGCAAGACTATTGGGAAACGCGCGCCAGCGTGACCGACGTGGAGGCATTCGCGGCTGGAAGATGGTCCGCAACGACATCCTCAACCACTTAAAAGAGGACTCGGGCTGCGTAGCCACAACCATGGTGGACTATTACGCATTGCCCCAAACGGGTGATAGAGCATGGCCGGGCCGCGAAGCCGCGGGAAAACTTCCGTTTGTCAGCAAGGCCGCGACTGTTGAGGAGGCGTTGAGTGCTGACATTTGTAGCGAGCTTGGGGCGGGTTTCCATTCGGATCGGTTCATTCCGTACGTCATGATGCACGAATTCGAAGGATTGCTATTCAGCGACTGCGGGGGCTTTAGTCGTGGAATTGGACGTCCCGAGCTGGCACCGAAGTTTCAAGCGGTTCGAGACGCCTTCGACACTCCTGAGGAGATCAACGATTCTCCGGTAACATCACCTTCAAAACGGGTTGAAGCGATTGTACCGGGTTACGAAAAGCCGCTGCTCGGAACGCTGGCTGTTCTTGAAATCGGCCTCGACGTCATTCGAAGCGAGTGCCCACATTTTCGCCGATGGTTGGAACGATTGGAATCCGTGGCCCGTTAAGTCGCTTCGCGGGGCAGAATACATCCATGGCCGACGACCCGTTAGCCCACATTCCCAAGGAGTGGATCGAGGAATTCGAAGCCGCCGCGCGCCGGCCGCTCGAGGAGCGGTGGAAATACTCGTTTATCAAAACCTATCGGCCTGTTCTGGATGACGCCAAGTTCAGAGCTTTCGACACGATGGAAGACTATCGCCAGTGGTGCGAGCGAGAATTGCCGGACTGGCTTGGATTTGGCCGCGCGAAATGAGGGTCGGAGAGTCGTTTAGTCGCTGACCAGTATTCGCCCCACCGTGCGAGGGGGAATACAATTCACCAATGGAGTTTTCCGCAGGATTAGATGTAGCGCTAAAAGAATGGGCCACTGTCTGCCGTGCCTTGGAAGACGGCCGGCAGATGTTGCTTCTGCGCAAGGGTGGAATTTACGAAGCAGGCGGCGAATTCGAGTTGGAGCATCACCGGTTCCTCTTGTTCCCCACGTTTCTGCATCAGAATCTGAACATGCTGAAATCCTCAGAACACGCGGATTTCCAAACCGTGACGGCGGAGCCGAGCCGAATCCGCATCACCGCGGCGGCTGAAGTCAGCGACATTCTTCCCGTCACCAGCCGCGCGGCGATGGACTCAATGGACGCCGAGCACGTCTGGGCCAGACCGCTCATTGACATGCGATTCAATTACAAGCCGCGGAATCCGCTCTATCTTCTGCTGCTGCGAATCTTTCGTCTGCGGCAGCCGTTGACGTTGGACAACACGCCGGCCTACGCGGGGTGCAAGAGCTGGGTTCCGCTGGAAACGGCTGTGCCGACGGCCGGCGCTCTTCCCGTGCTGGACGATTCGCGGTATGAAATTCGGCGGCGGACGATCCTGGGCAAGCTCACCGGAGTCGAGTGCAAATGATAACGCCTTTTCGGATTTTTGTTCTGGCATTGATCGTGGGTGTCGGCTCCGCCGCGCTGATCGCCTGGCAGACGCCCAATCCGCCGCCGGAGGTCGGATACACCGAGGCCGTTGCCCCGCCCATATTGCCGCAGGGACCGTCCGCGCCAACCAGCCGCCCGGCCGTCGCGCTGGCCAGTGGCACGCGAACGGTGACGCCGTCGGGGCTGACCATCGTTGAGGTTAAGGAAGGCAGCGGCGTGGCCGCCAAGGTAAATGACTATGTGACCGTGCATTACATCGGTCGTCTCTTCTACGGCGGCGACCAGTTCGATTCTTCATACGACCGCGGCCAGCCGCTTCCCTTCACCATCGGCGCCGGCCAGCTCATCAAGGGATTCGACGAAGGCGTGATCGGCATGAAGGTCGGCGGCAAGCGCCAGCTCGTCATTCCGCCGGAACTGGGGTATGGCGACCAAACAACGCCCGGCAACAAAATCCCCCCGAATTCCACGCTGCTGTTCGAAGTGGAAATGATGTCGAACGGCGGCAAGCATTGAGTGACCATCGCCCCCTCCCGCTATAATCCCCGCCCATGATCCTGGCCGGAGTGGATGAGGCTGGCTACGGTCCGGTCCTGGGACCGCTGGTCGTGGGATGCTGCGCCTTCCGCATCGACGATGCCGGCGGAGGCGGCGGGGAAGAGATGCCATGCCTGTGGACACGGCTGCACAACGCCGTGAGCCGGCGGCGAACCGGCGGAGCAGGCGGAGGCAAACTTCACATCAACGACAGCAAGGCCGTCTACACTCCGTCCGGCGGGCTGCGCGAATTGGAACGCGGAGTGCTCGCGCTGTCGGGCTGCGCCGGCGCGCCCTGCGGCGATCTCGATGCTCTGATCACGCGGACCTCGCCGGACGCCGCGGCCCATCTCGCCGAACATCCCTGGTATCGCCGCTGCGACGACGAAAAATTCCCCATCGCCCAAACGTGCGCGGCCGCCGGCATCTCGGCCAACGCGCTGGGCGTGGAAATGCGCCGAACCGGCGTCGCCTGCGAGCACCTCGCAGCGCGCATCGTCTGCGAGCGGCAGCTCAACGCCATGTTCGCCGCCACGCGCAACAAGGCCAGCGCCCTGTTTTCCGTCACCGCCATTCATATCGATCAGCTCCTTCGCAAATTCGGCGGACAGCAGCTCACCATCGTCTGCGACCGCCAGGGCGGACGGCAGCATTACGGATCGCTGCTGAGACTGATGTTCGATGAATGGGCGCTGGAGGTGATCGAGCAAACACCGCCGCGCAGCCATTATGTTCTGCGCCGCGGCCCCGATGCCGTCACCATCCTCTTCATGGAAAAGGCGGAGGCTCAATGTCTGCCGGTGGCGGCCGCGTCGATGGTCGGCAAATACCTGCGCGAAGCGCTGATGGGCCGCTTCAACGCCTTCTGGAAGACCCACGTTCCCGCCGCCGCGCCGACAGCCGGCTATTACACCGACGGCTGGCGATTCCTCCGCGACATCGAATCCAAACGCCGCGAACTCGGCATCGCCGACCGCGAACTCATCCGCAGCCGATGACTGTTTAGCGGCCGTCCTTGACTTCGGCGAGCTCAGTCGAGCCGGGCGGCGCTTTCCGTCATCTGTTGCGGAATCACAGCGTCCGATCTATCCTTGCGATCCTGGCGAACCGGGAGCCGCAGCATGTCGGTCGATAAATGGTCGGATTCCATCGACGTTGTTCATCTGGCGGACGATCCGCAATTCACCGATGAATTGGAAGACCTGGAGGAGCACGCGGCCGCCGTCCCCAATCGCCCGCACGCCGTCCTCGACTTCGCGGCCGTCAGCAGCATCAACTCGTCCAACCTCGCCCGGCTTCTCAAAATCCGCAAGCTGGCCATCGCCGCCAATCGGCGCCTCGTCCTCTGCAACGTCGGCTCGCACGTGCTCAACACGCTCCTGCTCACCGGCCTGGACAATGTCTTTGAACTCAGCCAGGACGTGTCGACAGCGCTGGCCACGCTGCAACTGGCCCGGCGATAAACGTGCGACAATTTTTTAGCCGCGTCGTTTGACTTCGGCGAGCTCAGTCGAGCCGCGTCGCGCGTTCTGCGGCTATCGATCCCAATCCAACTGCGCAAACGTCGTCGTGACAGGATCGCCTGTTGCCGCCGTTACCTGAACGTTCCGGAAGACGATTTGCGTCGCGTCCCTGATCGTCACGCCCTTTTGCGCGGAAATCGTCACGTTCGTCAGCGTGATGTCCTTCACGCAGCTTTCCGGCAGACCGATGATCTCCCCCGCCGTCTTGGCGTTGGTGACCGTGACGTTCTCAATATGAACCCCGTGCAGCATCGGCGTATGCGGGGTGACGGCCAACATTCGCCGTCTGGCGACGCCGCCCCTGTCCATGTAGTACATGTTGATGCTCAGCGCCATGGTGACGTTTTTCATGGTGATATTCGAGAACGAAAACCCGTACAGGTCGTTGCCCCGGTCGCGCGAGGATTTGATGCGAATTCCGTTTTGCGTGCCGTCGAACGTGCAGTTTCGCACCGTCACGTTATGAATCCCCTGATAGGTCTCGCTTCCGATGGAGATGCCGTGGCCCAGGCCGCAGCGGCAGTTCTCGACCAAAATGTTGCAGCACGGCCCCTCAATGGCCTTGATCGCCACGTTGTCGTCGCCGACGCTCAGGTCGCAGTCGCGGATCAGCACGTTCTGACAGGCCATCGGGTCGATCGCGTCGGTGTTCGGCGCCTGGTCATAGGTGCCCGGCCGCGCGTCGAACGGTTTGCCCGGCGCCCAGATGTGCACTTGCTCCACCGTGATGTCGCGGCAGAGCGTGGGCGCCAGGTTGTACATCGGTGAATTGCGCAACGTCACGCCCTGAAACAGCAGCCGCTGCGAATTGGTGAGGATGATCAGCTTGGGACGATTGTTGCCGAACCACGTGCGCGGTACGCCGCTCGAATCCTTGACTCCCAGCGACCACCACGACGACCCCGCCCCGTCGATTGCTCCCGAGCCGGTGATCGACACATCCGTCAGATCGTGCCCCGAGATCAGCGAGTGAACGCGCTTGCCGAAATCGTTCATCTGCGCGCGCGTCATCTTCCGCTGGTCGGCCGGCAGGCCGTACAGCGTCAGATCATGCGGGAACTGGATGACGCTTCCATCTTCCAGGTGCAGGTCCATGTGGCTGGTCAGCGCAAAGGGCTGCGTCAGATAAGTCCCTTTGGGCACGACCAGATGCCCCCCTCCCGCCGCCGCCACGGCCGCCACCGCTTTGTCGAACGCCTCCGTGTTCAGCGTCGTCCCGTCCCCGACGCCGCCGTAATCCGTAAGATTGAAGGTCCGTACCGGAATCACCGGCAGCGCCGGCGATACGTCGCCCGAAACCGCGCGGGGAGCAACGGTGGCACAACCCGACATGACCGCCAACCCGGCAGCCAGCACGACCGCCGCAAATCCAATGATCTGTTTTGACACTGTGGTCTCCTGATTCGCCAAACTGTACCTCTTCCGCCAATTTTGCAACTTTACCTCATTTGATAGGCGATTTCGCCGAAAATGTTGATGATGATCCGTAATTCTTTGACAATCCCCCTCGCGTCGGCTAATTTCCACGATCCCGGCCCGCTGCTCGTCGTGGCGGGTCTTTGGGGCCATTTTCCTGTTTGTGTGACATTGTGAATTCCGAGCTTCGCCAACGGGCCGAGACCATACTCGGCTACACGTTCAGCAATCCAGACCTTCTCAAGGAAGCGCTGACGCACGCCTCCGTCGCGGACCATCGCCTCAACAGTAACGAGCGTATGGAATTCCTCGGCGACGCCGTCCTCGACGTGATCATCTGCGAAGCCCTCTACAAACGCTTCCCCGAATACCTCGAAGGCGAACTGACCAAAATCAAATCCGCCGTCGTCTCACGCCGCAACTGCGCCGAGGTCAGCGTCGAAACGGGCCTGATTGATCTCCTCATCATCGGCAAAGGCATCAGCAACCGCGAGACCATGCCCTTCTCCCTGGCCGCGGCGGTGTACGAATCCATCGTCGCCTCCATCTACCTCGACGGCGGCTTTGAAGTCGTCAAGCAATACGTCCTGCGAACCATGTCCGGCAAGATCGAATCCATCGCCTCCAACTCGCACCTGCACAACTACAAGGCCGTCCTGCAGCAGCACGCCCAGAAGGATCAGGGGGCCACGCCGATGTACGATCTGCTGGACGAAAAAGGCCCCGATCACAGCAAGTGTTTCGAGGTCTGCGTCCGCATCGAGGGCCGCCGCTTCACCAGCGCCTGGGGACCCAACAAAAAAATGGCCGAGCAAAAAGCCGCGCTCCTGGCCCTGAAGGAACTGGGCGTCTTCGACGAAACCGAAGTCGACCACGCCATCGACGAAATCGCCGAGCAGGAACGGACGGATTAATCAAAGACCTTTAACCACAGAGGACACAGAGAGCCACAGAGAAAGACGAGGAAAGGCAAATCCGAAAGGAACTCTGTTTTGATTTCTCTCTGTGCTCTCTGTGTCCTCTGTGGTTAGACTGAATTCTTGCTGGTATTCACCGGCGATGCCCGCCGCCGCGGAAATGTCCGCCGCCGCCGCCGAATCTCCCTCTGCCGATCGCCGAGTAACCCCCGTAATATGGCTCGCCGCCCGCATAAAAGCCTGAATATCCAAACCCATACCCACCGTATCCATACGCATACGGTGTGCCCGGGTTGTAGTAATAGCTGTTGTAAGCATTCGCCAGCGCCACGTTGTAAGGCGGCGGATACAAATCATCCGCCGTAAGCTGCGGCGCGGGATTCGGCAGCAGCGAATTATTCTGCGGCCCCAGCCCCTGCGCCACCACCGGCGGCGCAATCGGCTGCGGCCGCAGCGCCCGCGCCAATTGCGAATCCAACTGATCTTCCACGTCGAACAAATCCCGCATCTCCCCGCCGGCCTTCAGCCCCGCCACCGCCGCGCCGCTATGCACATCAATGATCTGCCCGGTGATCCGCATCTCCGTCCCGATGAACTGGCAGGCTCCAAACACAACCCCATCGGCTCCGGCCGTTTTTGCCGCATCCAGCGCCGCCGCGGTGTCAACGCGATCGCTCCCCACCGGACTCTGCTCCGAGATCGGCACAATCCCCGCCAACCGCGCCGCCTGCGCCACCAGACTCTGCTGCACCGCCCGAACGATCCATTCCCGCCGATCCGCATCCCCCAGCGCCTCGAACGGCAGCACGACCACTTTTGACCACGCCGCCGCGCTCGCCGCCACCGGCTGCGTCGCTGGCGGCGCGGTGGCCGGTGTTGCCGCGACAGTCACAACCGGCCCTCGCGCCGGCGGCACCGGAATCTGATCCACCGGCACCAATGCCGGACCATCAGCCAGCGCAACCGCCATGGCCGAAACCGCCGTCAGAATGAAGATTGAAATCGACGCAACTCTCATGGCCCTTCCGTTGTGTCCGTGCTATCCAATCATAGCCCATATTCGCGGCGGGACCAATGAAAATCGCGTTTGGCGGGCCAAAACACAAGGCGCCGCCTCTCCACCGCAACCCGCGATTTCCCAAGCCAACAATTGATGATGTTTTGGGCTCCAATTTCTAACGGTCGGGAATAAGGTCGAACTCTCGCGGAGACTGCTCTGCGATGGTCAACCGCGTCCCACGCTTCAGGAGTTCGAGCGCGTTGGAACCGACGTAGAACGCATTTATCTTCGTAAACTCTGTCGCAATGGCATCGCCAAAACGCTTTAGCAGTTCCTGTGACGATTTCGATTCTGACGCGGTACCGAATCTTCCATGCAACAGGATTTCCCCATTCCACAAACCACCGGCGGTAAACGTGATGGTGTCTGGATTGACAAGCTGATCTATCGAAAACCTCTCCAGGCCGACAACCGCCTTCAAATGCCGTCTATCCACCGTGATTTCCTGTCCCGCGATGGAGATCGTCGGCCGATTCACATCCTCATCGGTAAGTGTCTTTACCTGTCGGGGATTTATAACCGTCTGAGGATCGCAGACTAAGAATGACTCGCAAGCATGCGCAGATGGATGAGACGCTTTCCCAAGATTTGTAATGTATGCGGCGCTGCTAAAACTTTCGGGCGGAAGCCCTATCACGATCCCGGAACGTACGTACTTAAGCGGCGCTGACGATTCTACTCGTTCTATAACGGTGAGAAGATCGTCTCTTGTAGCGTAAAATAGGCAAATCTTGCTCATTTCGATTTAGGATAAAGAATAATTCTGGTCAGTTGAATCTTATGCGGCCGTTCCGCTCTCCACAACTTCAGCCGTTAAACTACCCCCATGTCGGGTGTAGCGCGCCAGGGTGGCGAATTTGGCATAATGCCTCCAACCCTTAATCATGGAGGCTTCTATGGGATTGGATTTTAATGCGTTGTCGCCTGAGGAATTGCTGGCGGCCGAGTCGGCC
>Ga0182024_10007215_pt1 | contig 24040 bp, 19 predicted proteins | sample P32metaG_FD_120480 | JGI IMG/M metagenome (GOLD analysis project Ga0182024, IMG submission 120480) | Permafrost microbial communities from Stordalen Mire, Sweden - P3-2 metaG (Illumina Assembly) | ecosystem: Environmental > Terrestrial > Soil > Wetlands > Permafrost | place: Sweden: Stordalen...
AGTTCAAGCGGGGGCAGATCGGCATTCAGCCAGCCGCGAGCAAAGACGACGCGGTTCATCCGGTCGTAGATCGTGATGCCGATGTTGCACGGGCCGGTGTCCCGCACCGCTCGGCAACGAACCATCGCCTCGAGCCATTGGCCGTGGGTCACGACGGGATCGAAAGCCCCTTTCTCGCGTCGAAAGCAAATGCCATCAATCTCGACCCGCCCGTCCCCGAACGAATCGCGGGTACCCGGCGGCTGCCAGGGAAGTTCATTGGGATCGATCGGGCCAAACTGCGGGCCCTCGGGATCGGCCGCTCTTCCGGACTCATCGGGCGCGGTTGTCTGCCGATTCGATGGAGTTGACGACGTGGCCCGCCGGATCACATCGCCGAGCCCCGCGCCAGCAACTGCGTAATACAGGCTGATGCCCGCCTTCTTGTCCCCGTCGTGCCTGACGCGGCCGGCGTGCAGCAGCAGCACGCGATCGCACAGCGCCTCCACCGCCGCCAGGTCGTGCGAGACGAAAAGCATGGTGGTTCCACCCGCGCGCATCTCCTGAATTCGGCGGGCACACTTTTGCTGGAAAAAAACGTCTCCCACGCTCAGCGCCTCGTCCACGATGAAAATCTCCGGATCGAAGCAGGCAAACATGCTGAACGACAGCCGGACCAACATTCCGCTGCTGTAGAGCCGGGCCGGCCGGTCAAAAAAATCGCCCAACTCGGCAAACGATTCGATCCGGCTCATTTTCTCAATCGCATACTCGGCCGGGAATCCCAACAGCCGGGCACTGTTGACGACATTCTGCCGGCCAGTCAACTCGTTGTTCAATCCCGTGCCCAGTTCGAGAAGACTGAGCACGCGGCCACTGACGGTCACGTTGCCGGAGGTCGGATACATCGCACCGCTAAGGATCTTCAGCAGCGTGCTCTTGCCCGACCCATTGACACCGATGATGCCGAGCGACTCGCCGCGGCCGACCTCAAAGCTCACGTCCCGCAGCGCGAAAAAGTCCTGGTGCCGCACGGATCGATTGAACGTCAGCCACTCCGCAAGGCGGCCCCATCGCGTGGGATAAATTCTGAACTTCTTGTTCAGTTCCCGCACCTGGACGATCGCCTGCGTCTCCCCCAGGATGGAGACGCTGCGTTGCGGGGTCGGATCGCTAGCGATCGTCGCGGACGCGGAGTTGGAGGGGAGTTGGGGTTCCACAATTCCGGCAGGATACCGCGCCTATCTTGACCGAGGGCGAATCCTACTTCCACTGCCATCCAGTCACAACACACGCTGCCCATCCCACTCCGCCCGGCGGAACTTGTTTGGGGAGGGCGAGGCTCCTGCCGAGCCGAAGCTCGCTCGAAAACGCGGCTCGGCAGGAGCCTCGCCCTCCCGACGGTGTCGATTGGACATCCCCCCGCCGTCGGTTATCTTCCGTCGCCTTGACTGGCGGACGTTGTCGATGCAGTTGAACCCCGAACAGGAGCAGGTCGCCAATCACGTTCGGGGGCGAATCCTCACACTGGCCGGACCCGGCTCGGGCAAGACGCGCACGCTGACGGAGCGAACCGGCCGGCTCGTTCGAAACGGGGTCAATCCGGCAAACATTCTCTGTCTCACCTTCACCAATAAAGCCCGCGACGAAATGCAGGAGCGGCTCGCCGCCGCTTATGGCGAGACGGCGCGCAGAGTCTTCATCAGCAATTTCCACGGCCTGTGCGGCGTGATCCTGCGGAGGTTGGGGCTGCCCCTGGGCTACCGATCGACAATGACCGTCTGCGACGCCGACGATCAGACCGATTTGCTGTTGCAGATCGCCCGCAAGAAAGGGCTCGAACCGACCAAGCCGCAGGCGCGTTACCTGGCGATGCTTGTTAACGATTGGCGGGAGAACCTCGGATCGGATGCCGACCTGGAGGAAAAGTGTGCCGAGACAATCCGTGAGGGCGAAGTCAGCGTGCTCCGCGAATACACCAGGACCATTCGCCAACGGAATCAATGCGACTTCAGCAGCCTGCTCTCCGAAACCGTGCGCCTGCTTCGCGAGGCGCCGGAGGTTCGCCAGAAGTTGCAGGACAAATTCCGCTTCATTCAGGTGGACGAGTATCAGGACACCAACCGGGCCCAGAACGAAATCGTCGAGCTGCTCGCCGGGCCTGAAGATAATGTGCTTGCCGTCGGCGACGGAGATCAGTCGATCTACGAGTGGCGCGGCGCGAGCCCGGATGCGATCAAGCAATTCATCACAAACGGGCAGGCCAGGACCGGCAACTGCCGGATCGTGAAGCTCGGAGTGAACTATCGCTCGACGCCGCAGATCGTGTCGGTGGCCGACACATTGATCCGGCACTCAAGCGATCGCATTCCCGTCGAGTTCAGCACAATCCGAGGCGCCGGCGAGCCAGTCAAGTGCGCAAAACTTCCAACGCCGGAGGACGAAGCCGAGGGCGTGGCGGCGAGCATCGAAGCCGTGCTCGCGGATGGAACGCCGGCCAGGGAAGTCGCCGTTTTCTATCGCGCTAACGACATGAGCCGGCAGATCGAACAGGCCCTGGCCAAGCGACAGATCCCCTGCCGCGTGGTCGGTGGCGGCAGCTACTACGATCGCATGGAAGTCAAGGACGTCCTCTCGATGCTCCGCTTCCTCTGCAACCCAAAAGACGGCATCTCTTTTCACCGCGTGACCAACAAGCCGGCTCGCGGGATGGGCGATGCGCTGATCGGAAAGTTGGAGGCGTTCGCGGAGAAGAAAGACATTGATCTGCTCACCACCCTCGACGAAATCTGGCTGCACCAGATCCGCGACGAGCACGACAAGCCGCTGGGCGAAGCCGCGATTCGGGCGTGCCGCGACACGCGACACGTCTTCGGGTTCGATCAGCACGGCCGATCCGTGGCGAGCATCGCCAACGAAGTGCTCGACCGTAGCCGCTACGACCAGTGGCTCAAAGAGAAATATGAGAAGGACGAGTACGAGACGCGCCGGCGAAACGTCAATGAACTGGCCAACAGCATCGCCGAATTCTGCCGGGCCAGCCCCCGCGCGGGGATCGCGGACTACCTGCAGAGCATATCGCTCTATACCGATGGCGAGAGCAATCACGACGACAACGCGGTGCGGCTCATGTCACTGCACGCGTCCAAGGGATTGGAGTTCGATGTCGTCTACATGATCGGCGTCGAGCACGGGATTCTGCCGCACGAGAAGGCGGTGAAGGATCGCGGCCCAAAAGGAGTCGAGGAGGAACGCCGCCTGTGCTACGTCGGATTCACCCGCGCCCGCAAATTGCTGCGCGTCACGTGGTGCCAGAAGCGGCAGGACAGTTTCACGCGCGGCAAGGCGGCCAAGTGGATCGCCTGCCGACCGAGTCGTTTTCTGCTGGAAGCGGGGCTGATGAGCAAGGACGATTTCGACTCTGCCGTCCGCGAAGCCGCCCCCCACATCGTCTCCGCCCGCGACCGCCGGGCGAGCCGCGAATCGAGATAACAGATGAAACCACGGGGGCACGGAGGCGGGCTCGCCGGTCAACGTCATCGAGGAGGATTACCGCGAAGGCGCGAAGACGCGAAGAAGACAAACGAGATGTTTTCTTCTTTGCATTTTTCTTCGCGTCTTCGCGCCTTCGCGGTAATCCTTCCTAAAGCATCTTCCGTCGAGCGCCCCTCTGTGCCTCCGTGGTTTATCTTGTTTTCCCGTCGTGAGGATACCGCGATCGTTATAAGATGCGTTGCATGGGATCGCATCTGGAAGACTCGTTTGCCGACGGCACGCTAGTCCGGCCGTCGCACCGGGAGGCGGGGATCGTTCATTTGGTTCAGGCGATCGCGCAGCTCACCGGCGTGAAAGACATTGAGCCGTCGCCTCCCATGCGGGAGCTGACGGAGCTGATCGGCCGGGCCCATCACCTGATCTTCGTGCTCCTCGACGGGCTGGGCATGAGCACCGTGCGCCGTTTGCCGGCGGCTTCGTTCATCGCGTCGCACGTTCGTCGGCAATTGATCGCGACCTGTCCTTCGACCACGGCTTGCGCGCTGACCACCGTTGCCACGGCGTCGTTTCCGAATCAGCACGGCATCTCGGGATGGTTCACCTATCTGCCGGAGCTGCTCACGACGGCGACGGTGCTACCCTTCAAGGAAAGATTCACCGGCCAGCCGCTGGTGGAGCGCGGGATTCGGCCGCAGGACGTGCTGCGGCTGCCGCCGATTCTTCCCCGGATGACGCATCGCGCCTTGACGGTCACGCCGTCGAACATCGCCAACACGACCTACAACCACTTCTGCCGCGGCGGCACCGCGGGCGTCGGATACGACACCATCCCCCATGCGGTCGATCGAATCATCGAAGAAGTGCGCTCTGCCAAGGGGCCGACGTATACGCACCTCTATCTGCCGGAGATCGACACGATCTGTCATCACCTCGGCGTCGATCATCCGGATGTAGTACCAAAGGTGATGCAGATCGACCGCGAGATCGGCCGGCTGGCCGAAGCGGTGGCCGGCCGGGCCACGCTGGTGCTCAGCGCCGACCACGGCCTGATCGACGTGCCGCGCGACGATCAGACGTTCCTCTTCCCCGGCGACCCGCTTCTCGATCTGTTGCTCGTGCCGCCGACCGGTGATGCGCGGATGCCAGTCTTCCATGTACATGAACGCGGCAGGGATTCGTTCGCACAGCAATTTGTCACGCGGTTCGGCGATCGCATGCATTTGGTCTCCACCGACGAGGCCGAGCGGATGGAACTGTTCGGCCCGGGCGCATTTGCCGCCCAAGCGCGCCCCCATTTCGGCGACTTCATCGCGTTCCCCTATCGCCCCGCCACGCTGGCGTATCACGGCGCCGACAAATCCGTCGGCAACGTATTTCTCGCAGTACATGCCGGCCTGAGTCCGCAGGAAATGTGGGTGCCGCTATGCGTCGCATAGCTGACATGGAAACGGGAGGCGCGACCACACCCCGTTTTCCCCTCTCCCGGTACGCCGGGAGAGGGCAGGGTGAAGGTTCGCCGCGCGAGCATCCGTTTCGCGACGGAATCCACTTCGAACAAACCCTCACGCCAACCCTCTCCCGATGCCGCGAGCGCCGCAGCGCTTTGCTGCCGCGATGACGATCCGGCCGTCGCCGCAGCCGAGGTCGTACACGACATCGTCCCGCCCGTGGACGGATGGCTCAATGACAGGAAGGGGCTCTCTGGGAAAAACCAGGTAGCGATACCTCATTTCCACCCCGAACGAGGCATCAGTATGGAAACTCCACTGACCACGGGCGAGACGCCCGTGCCACTGGAAACGATCACGCCCGCTTGAAAGTCAGGCATAGCGGCGGGCGAGCAAGCTGGAGAAGAATCGCCCGTCTCTCTCAATCGGATCGCGGCAAATCAGACTCTCGAATCCGGAGAACGCGGACAAGAGTTCTCCGCTGCCCAGCAGATGGGCCGGGTTCCTCGGCCCCGAGCCGGTGGCGAGGTTGCGCTCGTGGAAGGTTTCATAGACGAGGTATCCGCCCGGTGCGACGGCGTCGCGCAGAAGCGGGAAGAGTGGGCGGTGCAAGAAACGGAACACCGTCACAAGATCGAACGGTCCCGGCGGAAGCATCGGGCCGGATTCCACATCCATAACGAGCGTGGTGATAACGACACCGCTTCGCCGTGCCAGGTCGGCGGCGCGATCGAGGGCATCGGGCAGAAGATCGACGGCAAGCACGTCGTAGCCGTTCAGGGCGAGGTAGACCGCGTCGCGGCCCGTGCCGCAGGCGACGTCCATCGCGCGTGGCTTGGCCGGGGAATTCGAGTGGACGGCACGAATGAGGGCCAGCGATTCGACGAGGAACGGATTCGGTCGCCAGAGCCGGGCGCGGGAGCGCCCCGATTCAGTGGGCGAAAGTGATTCCCACGGGACGGGAACGACGTTGTGCCCGCGCCGCGACAAAAACTCGGCGCCCGCCCGGCTGCGTGCCGGATCGACATCGGTGACGCGAAGCGAGATGTCTGGCGGCGGCAGCTCGTGAACGCGACGGGGAAGCTCCTCCAGAGCGATGGAAGCCGCGCCCGGCGCATGGGCGGCCAAGAAATCCATCTCGGGCCGCACGTCAAGCAGGCACGCAAGCGCGTCAGCGCGATCATCCGCTTTCATTTCAACTCGCTCAGAGCTGCCCCCACCGTCCTGGCAAGGATGGCGGCGCCGTCGGCGTTGGGATGCACCCGGTCGGGAAGAAGATCGGGATGGTCCAGCCGTGCGTAATGCTGTCGCCGACGCAGGCGACGCGGATCGGCGCGTCGGCGGCGAAGGATAGAGCCGGAACAAAGAATCCAAGCAAGACGATCGACACAAGCTGACGGCCGTGCATTGTAATGGCTCCCAAGTAGTTCACGGTTCAAGTTTGGTGACAATGAATTTACCGCCAAGCCGCGAAGAAGACTGCGGTGCTCGATGCTCTCCGGTGGCATGGGCGTCCCGCCCGTGCTGGAGACTGTATAGCGGCGAAATCGCCAATTCTCCGGGTGTTTTTCGCTCATGCGTCCCCTGCACGGCCGAGACGGCCGTGCCACCGGTAACCATTGAGCAATCAAGAATTTCTTCCTTCGCGCTTTTGTGGTTCATTCTTCTCAAAAATGAGAAACCTCATTTCGCATTCACACTGGTGACCGGCCAATCGTCCGTGCGGAAAGGCGCGGTAGGCAGGCCGGCTTTGTTGAAGAGCGTGCAGGTCGGCGAGTTGGCCCAGCCGTAACGGACGGCAACGGGATGCGACACACCGGCCGCCGAGACGATCACGTGATCTTGCTCGATCTTCGCGTCGGCGGATACAAACTTGTGGTCTTCGCCGGCGATGGTAAAGCCTTCGAGCTTGCCGCCCTGCGCTTGCAGGCCGCCGGCGATGTTGTCGAAGGAGAGGTCGATTTTGTCGCCGTCAGGTTTCATGGATTTGTAGACCGGACCGGAGTCGATCCCGTCGCGGCCGTAGGCCTGTTTCTCGGCCAAGAGCGCCAGACGACGGCCGACTTCCTGTTTTTTCAGCGGATGCACGTTCGCCGGATCACCCAGGCCCATGGTGACGGCGATGCCGGTGTTCGGCACGTTCTTGGCGGTTAGCCACTGCGCCTCGCGCAGCTCGGCCCAGCCGGATTCGCCGTTGGCATTGTTCTTTCCATATTCGGGCAGTTGGACGATGAGGAAGGGAAAATCCTGCCTCACGGGTTCCTCCGGGAAAGCATCATCGAGTGCGAGGGAAACGCGGCATAGGCAAATACATGGATGCGAGCGACGCGTTGCGAAGCGCACATCGCGTAGCGGCGCGACCGCAGGTCCGCCCTTTCGTCCGCGTATTGCAGCAAAGACAGGCGGACCTGCGGTCGCGCCGCTACGCGGGCGTTCTTGCAGGAACATCAACCTACGCGGTGATAAGGAATGTCAGGAACATGAGAATCCAGATTACGTCCAGGAAGTGCCAGTACCAGGCGGTGTGGCGGACGGGCTGGTAGTGCTCGTGGTCGTAGAAGCCGTGGCGGCCGCGGAAGTGGATGCGGAGCAGCGCGATCATCCCGCCGGCCACGTGGAGGGCGTGGAGCAGGATGAGGACGAAGACCAGGCCATAGAGGAACAGGCCGGCGGCGCGGAGGCGCTCGTGCTCGGCCAGCAGCATGGCCATGGCCGGCGCCTGAACCAGCAGGAAGCCGATGGCAAGCAGCAGCGCGATTGAGAGCCAAATGCGAAACCCGCGCTGCTTTTCCCGTCGGACCGCGGAGACGGCTTGCGACATCGCCAGGCTGACACAGATCACCAGCGCGGTGCTGATCCAGAGAAGTCGAGGGAAGTGGAGCGAGCCCGGCGGCGGGCTCTTGCCGCCGGCCAGGCGGATGAACGCGTAGCCGACCATCGCGGCGGCGAAGAGCATGAACAGCGAGGCCAGGAACAGCCGCATGCCCAGCGCGCCGGTTCCGCTGGGCACCGGCGGCGAATGGGCTCGCGCCGGTCGGTAGCCAAGCGGCTCAGGGGTCAGGTCTTCAGATCCCATTCTGGCTGCTTATCATCTGGCGGGTGCCGGGCGGGACGTAGTTCTGCTTGTACTGCCCGCTGTCCATGATCGTCACGCCGATGAACGTCATGACGAAGGCCAGGGCGGAGATGAGGATCACGCCGTTGAACAGGTTGTCCCAGCGCAGGTGCATGAAGTAGAGGATGACCAGGGCGGCCTTGAACACCGCGATCGCAAGAGCGATCACGATGTTGAGCTGGCCGAAGTCCTTCCAGGTGACTGCGACGGTGGCGATCGTCGCCAGCACCAGAATGAAGTAGACGCCGAACAGAATCTTGAGCGGGACAACGTGAACGTGAACGTGTCCGTCGTCATCGACGACCGGCGTCGAAGTGTCGTGGGCGTCGTAATGCTTGCCGGGGTGAGTGGCAGTCGTCATTGGAGTCTCTCTTGCAAATCGTCTTGCAACCCGTCGATTCACGCGTCCGGCGGCAGAGCCGCTCGGCTCCCGTCGGCATTCAACCGGTTCGTCAATGGATCAGGTACAGCAGCGGGAACAGGAAAATCCAGATCAGGTCGACCAAGTGCCAATAAAGACCGATCAAATCGACCGGGGTGAAATAGCTCGGGCCAAACTCGTTTCGGGCCGAGCGGATCACGAGCCAGGAAATAAGCCCCATGCCCACCAGCACGTGAATCCCGTGCAGGCCGGTCATGCAGAAATAAATGGCGAAGAAGGTATAGACGCGGTGCCGCTGGATGGGGCCGAGTTGCTCGTAAGTGAGCGGGCCCTCGGCCGCTGCCGACGACTCGGGCGCGACCATCCCGGCGGGGGTGACGTTCGGCGGGACGATCTTGGCCTGGTCTACCCCGCCAAAGTTTGGGTCGGCCGGTTCGGGTGTCACCGTCGTCAGCACGGGTTGGGCCGGCTTGGTCTCCTCGTGAGTGTGAAGAACTTCCTCTTCAAGTCCCTCCACCTTGGCTTTGTTCTTGGTTTCGGCGCCGTCGGCGGCAAAGAGGTTGCCGTGGCCGATGAAGATGTTCTCGTTCCACTTGCTGCGATATTCGATCGTCTTGACGACCATAAACCCGGCCGCGCCAAGCAGCGTCAGCACGAGCATGAAGATCAGCGTCTTTTTCTGTCCAAGCTGGGAGGCGCGCACGCCCCAAGCCATCGTGAGACTGCTGGTGATGAGCACCAGCGTATTAATCGCGCCCAGTGTTTTGTTCAGATACTGGTGGGCGTATTCGAAGACTTCGGGGTGGTTGTGGCGGTAGACGCTATAGGCGCAGAACAGTCCGCCGAACATGAGGATTTCGGTGCCGAGGAAGACCCACATCCCGAGCTTGCCGGTCTGGGCCTGCTGCTCGGGGGTGTCAAAGTGGTGGGCGAGATTGGGGTCGTGGTGGTTGTGATCCACCTCCCCGTGGGGCGCCTCGATCACCGCGACGTTGCTTGCTGCTGTGCTCATGCCAATCTCAAATCTCGAAAGTTTTCATCGGGAGGGCGAGGCTCCCGCCGAGCCGGGCCGTTCGAGCGAGCCCGGCTCGGCGGGAGCCTCGCCCTCCCCCGCGCTCAGTGGGCCGCGTGCGGCTCGAGGGCGGCGGCGCGGTCGGCGTCGTAGGTCCATTCGCCGGTCTGCTCGTTTTCGATCCATCCAGCCAGGTTGTACGGATCATCCGCAATAGGCGGCACCTTGAAGTTATCGTGCGGGGGCGGCGAGGGCGTGCGCCACTCCAGCGTATTGGCGCCCCACGGGTTGGCCGGGGCCTTGGCGCCGCGACGCAGGGAGTGGATCCAGTTGCCCAGCACCAGGAACAGGCCCGTCGCCATCGTGAACGCGCCGATGGTCGAGGCGCGGTGATAGGAGACGAACTGCGGCAGGTAATACGCATATCGCCGCGGCATCCCCAGCGTGCCGGCGATGAACTGCGGGAAGAACGTCAGGTTGAACCCGACGAACACGAAAATGAACGCGATCAACGCCCAGCGTTCGTTGAACATCTTGCCGAACATCTTCGGCCACCAGTAATACATCCCGCCGATGAACGCGAAGAGCGTGCTGCCCATCATCACGTAGTGGAAGTGGGCGACGATGAAGTAGGTATTGGTCAGCGCCACGTCGACGGCAAGAGTGCCGAGGAACAGCCCGGTCAGCCCGCCGATGGTAAAGAGCATGATGAACCCGAGTGCGTAGAGCATCGGGACCTTCAGGCGGATGTCGGCTTGATAGAGCGTGGCCAGCCAGTTGAACACCTTGATGGCCGACGGGATGGCGACCGCGAAGGTGATCAGGCTGAACACCGCGTCCGTCAGCGCCGATTGGCCGCTGATGAACATGTGGTGGCCCCAGACGAAGAAGCTCAACAGCGCGATTGCCAGGGAGCTCATCGCGATGAAGCTGTAGCCGAAGATGTGCTTTCGGCTGAAGGTGACGATCAGCTCGGAGATGACGCCCATCGCCGGCAGGATCATGATGTAGACCGCCGGATGAGAATAGAACCAGAAAAAGTGCTGGAAGAGAATCGGATCGCCGCCCAAAGCCGGGTCGAAGATTCCAATACCCAGCCACCGCTCGGCACAGAGGAGCAGCACAGTGATGGCCAGCACCGGGGTGGCCAGGATCTGAATCACGCTGGTGGAATAAGTCGCCCAGAGAAACAGCGGCATCTTGAACCAGGTCATGCCCTTGGGCCGAAGCATGTGGATCGAGGCGATGAAGTTCACGCCAGTCAAGATGGAACTGAATCCCAGAATAAAGACCGCCAACGTGGCGGGGATGACGGCGCCCTGCGCCTTGGCGCTGCTATAGGGCGTGTAGAACGTCCACCCGGTATCGAGGCCATAGCCGTTCGGATAGGTGAAATTGATCTGGGGAAAAATCACGTGGAGCACGCCGCTGAGCAGCAGCCACATAAACAGCAGGCCGCCGGCGCACCAACAGTAAAAGCTCAGCAGGTTGAGGCGGGGAAACGCGACGTCCTTGGCGCCAAGCTGGAGCGGCAGAACGAAATTGCCCATGATCGCCGGCACCACCGGGATGATGAACATGAAGACCATCACCGCGCCGTGGAGGGTGAAGAAGTGATTGTACAAATCGTGGGCGCGGTTCATCGCCTCGGTGTTGGTCACCTGGCCGGTGATCGGATCGAGCACCGCCTGCATCGGGCTCCAAAGCATGGTGCGGACGCCCAGCGCGAAGAGGCCGCCGACGAAGAACGCGAGCAGAATGCCGCCCATGTACATCAGGCCGATGCGCTTGTGGTCGAGCGTCAGGGCCCAGGAGAGGAAGCCGCGCTCGTGGTTGAGGTAATTGTCCCCCTCCGGCTCGTGCCGGGGGACGGCACCGTGGACAACAACTGGGGGTGTTACGGCAGACATAATTGGCTCCGAAATCGCTTCGTTTCGCGTTCTTTTAATGAGTCGCCGGCGCGGACGCCGCTGGCACCGACGTCGGCTGCGTGCTGGGCCGGGTCGTACCCACCCCCGCGCCGCCCGGCGCGGGCGTCGGGGCATACCGGCTGATCGTCTTCATATACGCCGCGATGTTATCCATTTGCTCGGTCGGAATTGGGAACGGCGGCATCGCCGGGGGATAAGGCGGGTTGCCCACCGGGATCCGCGCCGTCGGGGCCGGCAGAAAGCCGTGGATGAATTCCTCATTGACCACGGCCGTGCTTCCGTCGGTGAACTGCTGCGTCGAGCCGTACAGATCCTTCCAGGACGGGCCGGTGATTCGCGTGCCGTCCACCGAGTGGCACTGGGCGCAGCCCAGCTTGGCATAGAGCTTCTGGCCCTTCTCTGAAGGAGTGCCGGTGTTGCTCACGTCGATCGCGTGCTTGAGCCACGCGTCGAAATCCGCCTGGCTGCGATGAACGATCACGCGGCTGTGCATGATCGAGTGATTGGTTCCGCAATAATCGGTGCAGAAGATCTCGAAGGGCTCGGCATCGGCAAAGCGCATGACTTGCTGGTCCGCCGGCACCTCTTCCCCGCCGTTCTGTTTCTCGATGCCCTTCTGCACGTCGGCCGGCAGTGCGCTGAACTGGACCGTCTCGTGCGCCGGCACCGCGCCGGTCGGATCGACGAGCACCTGAGTCGCCTTGCCGTCCTTGTCGACGTCGGCGGTATAGAAAACCGAGCCGCTGAGCAGGTCGTAAACGCGAATCATCGCGTCCGGCGGGATCGCCACGCCGCCGGCTTGGTTCATCAGCCCCGCCTGGACCGCCGGCGGCAACTTTCGGAATTCAATGGCCAGTGCATTAGGCGTTTGAGCCGGGGCCGTGGACAGCGGGTTTCCCTTAAAGTCCACGCCGACTTCAGTCAGTTGCCGGTCATGGCGGAAGGTCGTGAGGTATAGGGCCCCGTTGGCGCTGGTGGCCTCGAACCAGACTCGGTTGTACCGCCCCGGCACTACGTCTTTCTTCACGCGGAAATCGGGAATGGACAGGCTGTGGATCACGTCATCGGATTGAAGGATGCATCGGACCGGAACGTTGACCGGCACGTGCAACTCGGCGTCTGAATATTCGCCGGGATAGGCAAACGACCACTGCCACATCCGGCCGGTGACATTGACCGTGTAAGCATTCGGCGGCTCGACCACCAGGTTCATGTATTCCTTGAACCCGTAGTAATAGAGGAAGACGACGATGATGGAAGGGATCACCGTCCAGGCGATCTCGAGAGTCATGCTGTGGGTCGCCGACGTGTCGCGTTTCACTCCCGGACGGTGGCGATAGACAACGACGAAGAGGAGCAGCAGGAACGTCACCAGCAGGAAAAAGAAGATGCAGATCCAGAGAATGACGTTGAACAGGTCATCGCTGCTCTTGGCGACGGTGGATGCCTGCCGGGGCAGCCAGAAGTAGTTGGATTGGGCTTGGGCCAGAATCGCGTGCATAACTGCGTCTCGTCCAAATGCCTTCGCATTTGCTCTTGTCCCCTCTCCCGGAGTACCGGGAGAGGGGAATATCTGCTACTTGCGTGCCTCGGTCAGATTCGACTCGACCGCATCGCGTGACTTCATCTCCTTGCGAAGCATGCGGACCAGCACCGTCCCGACGACGATCATGATCAGGATCCCGCCGATCCGCATCATGCCGATGGCGGCCATGGCATATTTGCCCTGGTGGCCGTCGTAGCGGAAACAGGTCAGGTAAACCTGGTCGAGGGTGTTTCCGATCTGGCCGTTCGATGCTTCAACCAATGATTCGCGGAGGGTCGTCGGATCGAAACGCACGCCATAGAGATAGCGGCTGATGCGCCCGTCGGGCATGGCCAGGGTGAGTGCCGCGGGGTGGGCGAACTGCCCCGCCGACTCAACCCACTTGTAGTTAAAGCCGTCCGCCTTGGCCAGCGCCGCGATGTCGTCCTGCCGGCCGGTCAGGAAGTGCCATCCCGGGCCGGCATCGCGCGCGTAATCGGCCAGGAAAGATGCCTTCTTTTCCGCCGCAAGCTGCGGCGTTTCCTTGGGATCGATGCTGACGAACACCAGTTCGTAATCTTTTCCCGCCGTGAGGGACAGGCTCTTCACCGATGCCGCCAGGCCCTGCGAGATGTATTCGCAGAGCATCGGGCATCCGTAGTAGCCGAGTTGAAGAATCACCGGCTTGCGGCCGTTGAAGTATTGGCCCAGGACGACCGGCTTGCCGGTTTCGTCGAGGAATTTCAGGTCGAGCGGGAGTTTCGCACCGGTGTGCTCGGTGACGTTCACGTCCTGTGTGATCGCGGCCGAATTGGGCGGCGGGCCCTGCACCGGCGTGTTGAAGCCGGCGCGGGCCGCCGCGGGCATCAATCCCAGCAGCATTCCCGCGCTCGTGCAGGCAAGTTGTTTGAGTACGGCTTTCATCGTCCCTGTCCTATTCGGAAATCTTCCCCTTCCGCTCCACGACCACCTTCATCGCGTCGTCGATCGACAAGCGGTAGTGCGTGCGATTGATCTGGTGCTCGTCGTGAATGTTGGCCGCTTCCTGCTGGTGAAGGTTGTCGAGCCAGGCGTTGGGGTTTTTGTCCCACTTATCGGCGACGACCTCGGCCTCGACGCTCTTGTACCAGCCATCGACCGCGACGGTGGCGACGACCAGGAGCAGCGCGGAGATCGCGCCGATGGTGAGCATCAGCGGGCCGTTCACGTCATTTTTCATTGCCGCCATGAGGCACCTTCAATCAAGCGTTCTGGAAAGCCAGGGCTTCAGGAAGCCGCGGGTCGGCCGTGGGCCGCAGGCTGTACGGCGCCATCAGCCGCAGCAGCACTGCCGTCAGGAGTCCGCCCATGCCGAACAGCGCGCCCAGGTCGGCCACGATCGACAGGCCCGTCAGGTGCGGGCCGCCGGCCACGTGGTATTCGGGCATCACCATCCAGTAGACGTCGAGGTAGTGAGACGCCAGGACCCAGCACGCCCAGACGACCAGCACGCCCACCTGTCGCTTCACGTGCCGCGAGAGCAGGCCCGCAAACGGAATCAGCAACTGACAGAACAAAAGCAACAGGATCACCAGAGACCAGCCGGTGATGTTCTGGTGGACTGTGGTCGCCCCGTGCCGGCTAAACCATTCAATTTCCTCGGGGATGTTCGCGTACCAGAGCAGCATGTACTGCCCGAAGGCGATGTAGCCCCAGAAAAACGTGAAGGCGAACAGGTATTTGCCCAGATCGTGATAGTGCTCGCGGGTGACGCTACGGGTCAGATAGCCGCCGGCATGGAGCAGGCGGGTAACGATGATCAGCAACGCCCATGCGCCCAGGAACGAGCCGGCAAAGTAGTAGACGCCGAACATCGTGCTGAACCAGTGCGGGTCGAGCGACATGATGAAGTCGCCCGCTGCGCCGGTGAGGGTCAGGCCCATGATGACGGTACACAACCCGCTCCAGTACTCCATGCGGCGGGTCAACTCGAAATCTCCGGTCTCGTCCTGGAGAAGCGACTGGCGGCGGTAATAGCTGGCGATCGAGCACCAGATGACAAAATAAAGGATCACTCGCAACGACCAGAACCACGGATTCATCCACGCCCGCTTCTGCAGCGTGGTGGAATCCAGAAGAAGCTGTGGCGAGTTCGTGTGCCTGGCGGAGCTGATCTGCGGGTTCTCGTTCTTGATTTCGACCGATTGGGACGAGGTGGTCGCGGGCGCCTCGGGCTCGTCTTCGGTTTCCCCCAGCGCCGCGGCCTTCTGCGCCTCGGCAGTTGATTGGCTATACGGCAGCGCCCAGCGATAGACCGTTCCGCGCTGGATCACCACCGTCGCGATCAACGGGATGGAAAGAATCGCCAGCGCCGGCATGAGGCCGGCCAGGTTCTCGGCGATTCGCCGCACGCCCACGCTCCAGGCGGCGCGGGTCAGGTGCTGGAACAGCACGATAATGAGCGCGCCCAGCGACAAGCTCAGGAAGAAGGCAAAGGCAGTCAGGTAGGCAAAGAAAAACCGCCGCAGGGGCATGAAGTGCGGCTCGGAGACGTACCCGAGAACGAGGGCGACGATCAAACCGAGCACCGCAAGCGCGGTCGACGCGCGGTAGATCCCGCTGGCGCGAGCGCCGAGCACCAGTTGCTCGTCGGATCCGTCATGCATTGATGCGTGTCCTGCCACGTTCAGTTCTCCGTATGCCACGCGTAAGGCATCATCTGAGACTCATTCCATCTGCCGCTTGCCCTTCGCGGCAGCATCGCTCCATGGGCTACAAACCCATCTCACGCGCTGCTTACTTTTTCGTCGCGGCCTTCGCCCGGGCCTTGATATCGTCGGGCAAAATGCGCGACGAGGCGTCGTACGTTAGTTGAATCGCGCGCACGTAGGCGACGATGGCCCACCGATCGGCGGTCGGGACCTGCGGGCCGTACGGCGGCATGTTGCGGATGCCGACGTTGATCGTGTTGTAAATGTGCCCGTCCGGCCGGCTGCGGACCAGATCGCTGGTCAGGTTCGCCACCTGCGTCCAGCGGGCATTGCGTGGGTCGTCGTTCTGAAGCTCCAGCGCCCGGGCATTGACCGGCCCGTTCCCCTGCCCGTCGAGCCCGTGACACACCGAGCAATAAATGTTGAACCGCTGCTGGCCGCGCTTGAGCAGCGCGTCATCGACCGTCACCTGCTTGGGAAAGGAGTCGAGGAACTTGGCCGCCGGCTTACCGGTCTTGGCGTCGGCCTCCATCGTGTAACCGAGGTAGTATGCGCTGTCTTCATGAAGCTCGCCGCGGGCGACCGTGCCTTCGATCACCGGGCGGTCGGCGCGGGCATCGGCGAAAATCTCGCTGCTTTGCTGCTCGCGATACTTCGGCTGGATGCCCATGTCCTGCACGAATTGCACGCGCGGCTGCGTGCTGAGCGCCGCCTTGGCGCGCGCGAACAGCACCAGCGGAAGCCACGAGCCGACGACGGCGATCAGCCCGATGGCGATCATCCAGAACGGAGGCCGGCCGATCTTCGGCGGCCGCGGCCCCGAGGTATATGCCGGGGGAACATCGGAATGGTGCTGCTGCATGATCGTATCCGCTAGTCCTCAACCCTCTCGATCGCCACCGCTCCGGCGTCCTTCAGGAGCTGAGTCGTTTCCGCTTCGTCGAACCGCCGGTCGCTGGCATCAATCACGATGAAAAAGCGGTCGTCGGTCACCCGCCTGAACCGCTCGCTCTTGAAAAGCGGGTTATAGAGCATGGGCAGGTTGTTCAGGCCGAACATGCCCACCACCGCGGTGATGGACGCCACGAGCACGGTGCATTCGAAGATGATCGGGATGTTGGCCGGCAGGCTCCAGAACGGCTTGCCGCTGATGATGATCGGGTAGTCGAAGGCGTTGCAATACCACTGGAGCACAAGGCCGCCGATGAGACCCGACAACCCGCCACCCAGCACAATCCAGGGAAGGATCGTCGGCCGGATGCCCATCACCGAATCGATGCCGTGAATGGGAAACGGGCTGTGAACGTCCCATCGCGTGAAGCCCGCGCGCCGGACCCGTCCGGCCGCCTCGATCACCGCATCGACGGTCAGGAACTCGGCCATCAGGCCGACCAGCTCGACGGCGTCTTCGGGCCCGAAGACTTGCTCGGTGGCCTGGCGTTCGGCTTCGTGGGTTAGAAGACTCATAACAATCACCGTCGAATTCGACTTCTCATTTCGCCGCTTGACTTCGTCGAGCTCAGTCGAGCCGCGGCTTCGCGAACGCCGCCACGCTCACCTTAAGGCGCGCTCCCCAAAATAGTTCCACAATCTCTCAATCTACACGCCCGGCGGCAGAGCCGCTCGGCTCCCTTCGGCAATGACACCTCCCTCACGCGAACACCGGCTGATCCGGGCGGAAATCGGCCTTCCGCTCGTCGCCTGATGGCTTGGGGCCATGAGTGTGCGGGTGGGCCTCGGGGAGCACCGTCTTCACTTCCGCAATCGCCACCACCGGCAGGAACCGGCAGAACAGCAGGAACAGCGTGAAGAACAAGCCGAAGCTTCCGGCCAGCATCAGCAGGTCGATTGCCGTCGGCTTGAACACGTGCCAGCTCGTCGGCAGGAAATCACGCGTCATCGAAGTGATGATGATCTCGAATCGCTCGAACCACATGCCGATGTTGGCCAGAATCGCACAGGTCATGACAACCCAAAGGTTGGTCCGCATCTTCTTGGACCAAAGCACCTGCGGCGCCACCACGTTGCAGAAGGTCATGATGATCCAGCCGAACATGTACGGCCCGAAAACACGGTTCCAGAAGGTGAACTTCTCGAAGGTGTTGGTGCTGTACCAGGCAGTCCAAAACTCAGTCATGTAGGCGTAGCCGACGATCAAGCCGGTGCCCAGCATGATCTTGCACATGTTTTCGATGTGCCGCATCGTGATGATGTCTTTGAGCCCGAAGAACTGCCGGGCGGGGATGGCCAGCACCAGCACCATCGCAAAGCCGCCGTAAATGGCTCCCGCGACGAAGTACGGCGGGAAGATCGTCGTGTGCCAGCCGGGGATCTGTGAGGTGGCAAAGTCGAACGACACCACCGAATGCACCGACAGCACCAGCGGCGTGGCCAGCGCGGCGAGAATGAGGTAGGCCCGCTCGTAACGGTGCCAATGCCGGGCCGATCCGTTCCATCCCAGGGCGAAGATGCCGTAGATGAACTGCTTGATTTTGCTCGTGGAGCGGTCGCGGAACGTGGCCAAATCCGGGACAAGCCCGACGTACCAGAACAGCACCGAAACCGTCGCATAGGTGCTGACCGCAAAGACATCCCACAGCAGCGGCGAGCGGAACTGCGGCCAGTAGCTCATCTGATTGGGAATCGGGAACAGCCAGTAAGCAAGCCAGGGCCGGCCCACGTGGATGCCCGGGAACATGGCGGCGCAGATGACGGCAAAAATCGTCATCGCCTCGGCGAATCGGTTGATTCCGGTGCGCCAGGTTTGTCGGAAAAGGAACAGGATCGCGGAGATCAGCGTCCCCGCGTGACCGATACCGACCCAGAAGACGAAGTTGACAATCGGAAAGCCCCAGCCGACCGGCTGATTGTTGCCCCACACGCCCACGCCGGTGGTGAACAGGTAGCCGATGCAAAGGCCGAGGATTCCGAGCCATGAGAGGGCAAAGACGAAGCTGATCTTCCACGCCAGCGTCATGGGCCGCTCGGCGACCTTGGACACTTCGCGCGTGATGCCGGCGAAGTCCAACCCGCCCAGCACCAGCGGTGCGCGGCGGCGGGGGTCATCGGAGGTGTTGTCGATCGCAAGATTCGCTGGGATCGCTGTCATGACTCTTCCGTCTCGCATGTGGCACGGGGGTCTCGCCCCTGCGGGATCGCACGCACGGGCGAGACGCCCGTGCCACGAGAACATCGCTCACGCCTCTTTTTTGACTTCTTCGCTACTTGGGTTCCGGATCTTTGCCAGGTATTGAGTGCGCGGCCGGGTGTCGAGCTCCTCTTGAAGCACGCCGTAGGCGCGCGGGTTCCGTTGGAGCTTGCTCACCTTCGAGTTCCTGTCGTTGAGGTCTCCGAAAACAATCGCCTGCGTCGGACAGGCCTGCTGGCAGGCGGTGACGATATCGCCGTCCATCAGCGGCGTACCCTCGGCGCGCTTGGCGATGGTCGTCCGGTGAATCCGCTGCACGCAGTAAGTACACTTTTCCATCACCCCGCGCATCCGCACCGACACCTCGGGGTTGAAGAGCATCCACTTGATCTTGTTCACCTCGTCCAGTTGCTGCTGGTCGGGGATGTTGAGATACGGCTTGGCCCAATTCTGCCGGGGGTCCTGGGCTTGGTAGTCCAGATAATTGAACCGGCGAACCTTGTAGGGGCAGTTGTTCGAGCAATACCGGGTGCCGATGCACCGGTTGTAGACCATCGTGTTGATGCCCTCGGTGTCATGCACGGTGGCGCCAACGGGGCAGACCTGTTCGCACGGAGCATTCTCGCACTGCTGGCAGGTCATCGGCTGATAGACCACTTCGATGCCGGGATCTTCGGCGTGGCGGTCATCGGCTTTGAAATAGCGGTCAATCCGGATCCAGTTCATCGAGCGGTGCATGTTCGCCTGCGCCTTGCCGACCACCGGGATGTTGTTTTCCGACTGGCAGGCGATCGTGCATGCGTTGCAGCCGATGCAGGAATTCATGTCGATCGACATCCCCCAGGCGTGAGTGTCGGGGACGTTGTCGAGCTTCACCGGCTCCTGGAAAAGCTGGAGCCCGATGGTTCGCTTCGTTCCGTTGCCGTGGACGCAGCGCGGGTTTTCCTTGAACTCGGTCAGGGTCGCCTCGCGGACGATCATCCCGCTTTCGTTCTTGTGGCCGATCCGCTTTTCCGTCCCCTCCATGCCAATGGTGTCGAAGAGGTAGTGATCCTGGGTGCTGACCAGGACATAACTGCCAGGCGCGAGTGAAAGTCTCGCCCCGGAGTTGAGCAGCGGGCCTTCGCTGGTTCGGACCGCGTAGGTGTTGATCCCGACGTCATCGCCGATATGGCCCGCCGCACTGCGCCCATATCCGAGCGGAAGCGTGATCACCCCATCCGGCTGGCCGGGCATCACGTAGGCGGCAATCTCAATGCTATGTTTCCCATACTTTTCGGCGGTCTCGATCCGCAGCAGCGTGCCGGTGGTCAGGCCAAGGGCATCTGCGTTCTTCTTTGAGACCAGCGCCGCATTATCCCACACGAGTTTCGTGAGCGGATCGGGCGTTTCCTGCAGCCAACCATTGTTGGCAAACCGCCCGTCATAGGTGTGCCAGTCCGGCTGAAACCGCAGGTAGTAGCCGCCGGCGGCAGCCGCGGAGGGCGGAAACTCCTGCGACTTGACCTGCACGTCCGCCGTCTTGAATGCGCTGCCCGGCAGCAGGCCCGACTCAATGACCTTCCGAATGGCCAGGTCGAAGCCGTCCTTGTCCAGCAGCCCGGCCCAGGTGCGCTTGACGATCTCGTGGCCGTCGGTGATCGGATCGCGGCTCAGCATCGCCAGCACTTCGATTGCAGACTTGCCCTCGTACAGTGGCATGATCAGCGGCTGGACGATCCCGGCCGTCCCGTCCCAGGCGCGGGCATCGCCCCACGACTCGAGAAAATGCGCCTGTGGCAAGTGCCACTTGCATTGCTGCGATGTTTCGTTCTCGTACTGCGCCAGGTGAATGCTGACCGGCGCCTTGGCCATCGCCGCCTCGAACGAAACGTCGGCGGGAGCATCGTAGACCGGGTTGCCGCCGAGGATGAGCAAAGTGGTGAACTGCCCGGCGGCCATTTCCGTCGCGAGCTGCGAGATCGCCTGTCCATGCGAGACGTCGCCGGCGGTGGGATCTTCAAGCAACGTGACGGTGTTGCCGACCGCGCCCAGCTTCTCATTAATGGCATGAACCAGCGCCTGCCCGGCAGGCGGCATCACACCGCCAGACGCGACCAACCCGTCCTTTCCCGAGGCTTGCAGATCTGTCACCGCGGCGTTCACGAACTTTGTTTCGAGGTCCGAAAGCTTTTCATCCGCGGGAATATCGGCAACGCCAAGCTTGCCGGCGATCGCCCGCGCGATCGCATACAGTCGCGCCGGATTCACCGGAAGCCGCACGTCGGCGTTCGAGCCGGTCAGGCTGAATCCGCCCTCGGCAATGTAGACGCGGCTCATTTTGCCATCGTCGGCCGTGCGCCGGCCGGTGGCCCAATCCGCAGCATATTTCACATGCGCCGGATGCATGCCGAGCGGGTCGGCGTCCAGCAACACCACCGTCTGGGCTTTATCCAGGTTCAGCACCGTGCGAACCGGCTTGCCGAATGCCAGCTTCGCGCCTTCGGTCTCGTTGTCGCGCGTGATTGGTTCGTACTCGTACCATCGAGCGCCAGGATAGGCCTCCAGCAGCCGCTTGCGCATGTCCGCCATGCTGGGACCGGAGGATGCCTCGCTCAGAATCGCAAGGCTCTTCCCATTGCTCTTCAAGCCGGCAAAATGCGATTTTGCAAAGGCCGCAAACTTCTCCCAACTCGATTCGGCGCGGGCGGGGGCATAACTGACGACCGAGCGGCTCCGCTGCGGGTCGTACATGTCGAGGATCGTCGCCTGCGAAAAGACGTCGGCCGAGCCGAGCTTGTCCTGGATCGTCCAGGAGAACGGATGTGAGGGATTGCCGTCGATCTTGATCGGCCGGCCGTCGTAGCTGGTAACCAGCAGCGGCTGCGCCACTCCGCCGATCTCGTACGCGGTGGCGTATTGCACGGGCACGCCCGGCATCCGATCGCGCGGGTTGGTCGAGTAGGGGTGAAGCTTCTCCTCGGGCCAGCGGCGGCATCCGGTCAGCGTCACGCCCGCCAGCGCCATCGACGCGCCCATCAGCTTCAAGAATTTCCGCCGGGATCCGCTGACCAATTCGTCAACGTCGTAGCCGGGGAACTCCTTGCTCATCAGCTCCCGAATCTCGGGGCCGTCGGCAAGGTGCTCGAGGCTGCGCCAGTATTCCATGCCCCTGGCGGAAGATGGTTGATTGGTCTTCATCGGTGACACGTATAGCAACTGGTCATGAAAGCAACGTCGTGAATGTGGTAATCCGTCTTGAGGTCCTTGGCCAGTTGCTCGGCCGCGGCGGAATCAGCCGGGGCTTTCCAGTTCATGTCGGTCACCGCCACGTCGCGCGGGCGAAGATGCGATTCGGGAGCGCGGTGGCAGTCGATGCACCATCCCATGCTCAGCGGCTTCTGCTGCGCGACGACGTCCATATGATCGATCCGGCCGTGGCACTCGATGCACCCGACGCCGTGGCTCAAATGGGCGGCGTGATTGAAGTAAACGTACTGAGGCAGGTTGTGGACCTTCACCCACTCCATGGGCTTGCCGGTCGTCCAGCTATCGCGAATCGGCTTGAGCACCGGGTCGTCGGGGTAGATCGCAGTGTGGCAATTCATGCAGGTCTGAGTCGCCGGTAGCGCCGCGAACGCGGTCTTCTCGACGGTGTTATGACAGTAGCGGCAGTCCATCCCCAACTTGCCCGCGTGCAGCGCGTGGCTGTATGGAACGGGCTGAATCGGCGCATAGCCCACCGCCGTCGTTCCGGGCGAACCGCCCAGGGCGAACAACGTGGGGACATATAGCGCCCCGCCGACCATCCCCGCCGCCGCCAGCGGCAGGAAGAAATTCACCCACCGGGGAAAGATAAACCGTCCCCCGCCCGTCGTTCCGGTAGGCTTGGATTGGGTGTCCGACATAGTGAAGCACGCAAAACGATTCGATCCGAGGGCCGTGCGCTACCGCTAAGAAATTTGAATACTGCCCTGAAACGCCGGCCCCGGCCTTTGGGCCGGTGCGGAATCATCGCCGCTTCGATCCAAACGTCAACAGTCAAAATGTGTGGCATTTGGTCGCAGCCGCGAGCCTCGGCTTCCAAGGCACTTGATTCTTCACGCATCCCCTGCAACCGCCGCTTGCGGCTTCGCGAACGAAGGAACTGGCCATCGGAGGAATCGGCGTGGCGAGTCTGTTCGTTCGCGAAGCCGCAAGCGGCGACCGCGGATGTGGTGTACGCGGGTCGATCGAATGATATGATGTCTGGCATTGGGGTCCCTTCGCGATCGGCGGCGTGGAGCGCTGGCTCTTCTGAGCCGGCCTTTTTTGGGCGCAAATCAGGTTCGTGCATGACCCGCGACGCAGGCGATAACAGTGGCGGCATCGGGTCGCAGAGCGGCGGGGCCAGCTCCGGCGGCGGCATCTCCGTCGATTCCGGAACGCGCTCCATCCCCGCCCCGCGATGGCTGGGCAAGCGCGTGGGCCGCTTCAAACTGCTGGCCCTCCTCGGGCAAGGCGCGATGGGACGGGTCTTCCGCGCCGAGGACACGCTCATGGGCCGCCACGTGGCCCTCAAGCTGCTGCCAAAGACGTATAAGAAAGGCGGCGTGAGCGTCGGGCCGGAGATGCTGATCAACGAGGCCCGCGCCGCGGCAGCCATCGAGCATCCCAACGCGGTCCAAATCTACGAAGTCAATCAAGCCGGCGATGTCTGCTACGTGGCGATGGAATTACTCGAAGGCGGAAGCCTGCGCGATTTGGTTCGCGCGGCTGGGCCGCTGGACCTGACACGCGCGTGCCTGCTCTGCGCCGAAGCAGCCGAAGCGCTGGCCGCGGCACACGCGGCGGGAGTCGTCCACAGAGACGTCAAACCCGCCAATCTGATGCTCAGTCGGCAAGGTCGCTGCAAGGTGGTGGACTTTGGCCTGGCAAGACTCGAAGGCCCCGGCGATTGGGGCTCGGCGGCCGAGAGCGTGGGCACGCCGCAGTTCATCGCACCGGAGATCCTCAACGGCACGCCCGCCTCGGCTCAATCCGACATCTACAGCCTCGGCGGAACGCTTTGGTATCTGCTGACCGGCAACGCCCCCTATCAGGGCAAGGACGCCCAGGAACTGCTTCGAATGCACCGGGACAGCCCGGTGCCGGACCTGCGCGCGGTTCGGCCCGAGGCGCCACAGGGATTGGCCGACGCACTTCGAACTGCGCTGGCCAAGCGGCCGGCGGACCGATTTGCCACCATGGAGCAACTGGCCCGCGTGCTGCGCGTGCATGCGATTCCGATCGCGGCATCGGCAGAGAGTTTGGGCATGGCAACGCCGCCAATGGCAATGGCGACGCCGGCGGTTCAG
>Ga0182024_10007216_pt1 | contig 24039 bp, 25 predicted proteins | sample P32metaG_FD_120480 | JGI IMG/M metagenome (GOLD analysis project Ga0182024, IMG submission 120480) | Permafrost microbial communities from Stordalen Mire, Sweden - P3-2 metaG (Illumina Assembly) | ecosystem: Environmental > Terrestrial > Soil > Wetlands > Permafrost | place: Sweden: Stordalen...
ATTGTGGAGCCCAGACATCTAACGCCAGCAATATCTTTTCAGGCTCGGTCTTAGCCATCCTATGCAATTTTAGCCTGACGCTTCCGCCGCTATAAAAGCGCAACTCCAGTGCACCGGCAAACCGACTGCCAGTGTCCTTGAAGCCTGTCAATTGAGCAATCTTCAGGTCGCTCCAACGTCGGGAGCGCCTGCCTGCCAATGAAGCAAGCATTAGCAGCGGGAACTGCATGCCGGATTTGCTGACGACGATTTTGTTGTCGGTGCAGGCCATGGTGATGGACAGACAGACCAGGAATAAACAAAGCAGCGAGAGTGCGATAACGAAAGCTTGAATTGACAGAGACCAAATGGCCCCGATGATCGCCATTACTGCAACCAAGCCGCCCAACAAAGCCCAGGCAGGGGCGGTTAGGAGCATCAGATACATGCCTATGCGTGCCGGGGAATTTTTGTATTCAATTACGACGTCTTGCTTGGGTTGCTGCATGCGCCCACCGCTGGTCTACCCTAGCTTTTATACCCTGCCGACTCTTCCCTCGCTCATCGCGCCGAGATCATCGCGCCGGGTTCACGCAGGTCTTGGCAAACGTCTACATACAGACGGGGCACTTCATGGAAGCAGACCGTGTATTGAATCAGCTGTGAATCAGCTGTGAGTCAATCCTCTTAGCCCGTGCTAATCCTGCGAACCCTCTATTCCTTTCTTTACACCAATCATAAGGTAGGCACCATGAGCTGTGGAATCAAAGAAGGAAGGTGTGAAACCAAAACCATTGATGTGACCGCTTTCGTCGCGGAGCATCTGCACGCTGGGATTGGTGTTGGGCTTCCAGTTATCAAACTTAAGTTGTTCATTCAGGGCTTCCGCTTGCAACGGAGTCAGATTAGCAAGTGAGTCCGTCAGACGAGAGGTGTCAATTGGTTCCTTGGCGTGGAAGAGCATATAGCCAAGATTTTCTACAGTCTTGGCTTCCTCTTTTGCATTGAAGCTCTCTACCATTTCGCAACAGGCCTTTCGCGAACCGACCGTCTAACTTTACCTGGCGATTTAGTTCCTTCCCATGGGGAAAATACGCGCATCCCTCTGCAGGCTGGTTGGTCGACTGATGGCAATCAACAAAGCAGCCGGGCGCCTGCCCCGGATCAACTTGCTTGGCCGAGCAACGCCACTACGTTTTCCCAACCCAGTGATCGGGCCAGATCAATTGCTGTCATGCCCTGATCGGTAAAGGCGGCTGGATCGGCTCCGTGAGCCAACAAGATCTTTACAGTGGCAGCGCTTCCTGCCAGGAGACTCCTTATGGAGCAGCGTCCATCCCCTCGGGTCCTTCTCGCGAATCATTCCCGGATTTTTGGTCAGACTGTGCGACTTCCGCAGAGGATCTTTGTTAAGCAGTTCATTCAACCGCGCATCATTCAGATATCACGCTGGCATCAAATCTAGCTCGACGCCTGGAGGATTATATCACAACCCGGAAGAAGCAGCTGCACTGCCTGTAGTGGCAAAGTTAGTTGTCCATGATACCGCTTTGAATCGCATTCCTAAACGCTATGTTCGAACTTTGGCAAGCATTAAATGGCAATCCTTCATTCGAATCGCCAATCACCGCTCCGCAATGTTTCGGCAATCATTGATCTGAATGTGCCTTCGTTGACTAAATCAAAAGTCTGCGACAGCCTGGCTCGCAATTGCTCAAAGTATTGCCGCCAGTTAGGGCGGGAAGCAGTCAGACTTTTCTTGTGTCGGACTAGAGCAATCGCAACAAGCCGCGAACTTCTACGTGTGAGATAGATTTGATCCGCGATAAAGTCATCTGCCGTCTGTGCAAAGAGTCCATTACGAAGCTTGTGTAGTGGAAAGTCCTTGATGTTATCCGTGACAATCACATTTGCCATCGCCCGATCTGCAGCTGCAGCAATATGGTTGTCGTTCGGATCTGGAAGATCAAACTCACTAATTAACGCCTCGTACCCTTCGACAAGCGCATCAGGAAACTCCGTGTCCATGCGGTCTCGTTTACGCTCTAACGCCGCGCGATTCGCATCTGGATATCGCTCAATAAACCTATCTATCCATTCACGGTGAACATCTCGGCTCCATCGCACAGCGAAAAGTTCCGTTTCGCTTAAGAACAAAAGCAGGTTGCTTATGAATACGGGAAACAGCACGTTGGAGTCAAGAAAAACAATCCACACTAGTCTCTCATCAGTCTCGGAGCCCAAACAACGCGTCGTCTTCGGCAGTCATCTCCGCAATCGCCTTCAACCTCTTCCTCTTTGTCTGCTCTTTATACTTCAAGAGATCTTCGAATTGAATACGGCGATGCCGGCCAACCACGCGGTAGTCCAGCTCACCCTGCTCCAAAAGCTTTACTAGATGAGGACGTGAAACATTCAGAAGCTCTGCTGCCTCGACGGTTGTTAGCTCCGCACGCATGGGCATGACAATCACGGCATTACCCTGCGAAATTTCGCCCAGTAACGCAACGACCAACTTGAGCACGCTTTCGGGAATGGCAGCCCGCTGCCCCGTTTGAGCGCCCAAAATGAAGTGCGTGTTGGAGTTGTCCGCTTGTAATTGTTTGAGTGTTGCCTTGGCCTGAGCGGCTTCGGCTTTATTCGGTATGAACGGTCGGTCGAGTAGTGTTGCCATTCTTGCAATCCTCCATTCTAATTATATGCAACAACTGAAATAAATGCAATATCTGCAACGACTAAGACGACTAGGTCGGCACCTACCAGTATGAACTGGGGCGAGGCCACCTGATCCATATTCGCTTCCAACGATCGTGGACAGAATCGCCGAAGAATTCAATCAGGTATGGACCATGTACGTAACAGGCACACTCTGGCTTTATCTGCGGAGATTGATACGGCCACTCATTATTCTCCTTCTCAGGCATCACCTCGGGAGGAATCAGTTTCGCGATCCATTTCCATGCCAAATCATCGTCCAAATACAGCTCCCGTGGGTATATCGTTGCCCCACAAGGAAGTTCGCAACGCTTCAGTTGATCGAAGCCAAGAAAGATTTCTACCTCGCCGCGATCCAATTGCTGAACATAATTGCGACGCTGGCCTTCCGGATGCAGTAATCGATAGTGCCAAGCGAGATGCCACGAGCAAGTTTGGCACACAGCATCATCTAGAGAATTCGCAAGCTTCTCAAGCGACGCTTGCATTCCATCAATAGGCCCCGCGTCTTCCGTGGCAGCGGCGGCTGCTATCGACTCGGCGCCAGATTCTATTAGCCACCAAACTGCATTTGGCTTATTACTCAAAATCTCACGAGCCTGAAAATCAATGCCGTAGTCATAGATCGGCACGGCAGGTTCCCCTGATTTTCGCTTTTCGATTATCTCCAAAATCCAGTCTCCTAGCTTTACTCCGCTATTCTCAATCTCTTCGTCTGGACTCCCATCGAGTCGTAATCGAGCTACGAATGGTCCGGCAAATCCTGGGCGCTCGATCTCCCATTGCTTCACTTGCTGCATAACGTCGCAAAGCGGCGACAAGTTTTTGGCTCCGTCACGATAGAGACTTCCAAAAGCTGCAGCTGCAGCCGCCGCCGCTCGCAGCAGATCATTTTTGTCATCGAAATATGGAGCCAATAATGGTTTTGCTTCATCCCAGTCGTCTTTCGGAAATAATTCTGCTTGTATTTTTGCAATCGCAGCAGCATCAGCGCTCAAGATGCCTTGTTGCGCAGTTGCAGTAAGCCACGCCGACATGATATCTTTCTGGCCTTCCGACAGCGAATTCCACATGCCTACATAGAAAGTAAATAGCAACAAACATTGGTCAGTTTGCTGCTGTTGCCTGGAGATGGCGTCAAGTATCGGCAGGAGACGTTGCTTAGAGTCCGCCGGAATGAAATCGGGTTGTCTCAATTGCTGGCTGTTTTCGCAGCAAACAGCCTTCTGCAGTTGCTTCAGCGCATAACCCTTCATCCGCTCATCAGGATGATCGAGAAGAGCGATTCCATCATCAAAAAAAGATTGCCACTGTTCAGCCGTGTGAATGTCGGCCGCGTCGAATCTGTGAATTCGACGGGCACATCCGAATAAATGTAGCTTTGTCATGTGCAGGGTAAACTATCAATCATACATTACCGCCGCAAAATGGAGTATTGCCATCGTATGTCGATCATACCGGCAGTCTTGAAACGGTCATTTCTCGCAGGGCTGTTGACGATGTTTTTACTCGCAGCTCTTCTCTCCACGTCTCTCAAATGTGGTGCCAAAGACTATGCCTTCATATATAAACTGCCGATGATAGCGCAAAACAAATTTATTCGTTTGGTTTCCGACAAACCGATCACTAAGGCACAGGCTCAAGAGGTTATCTCAACCGTCGAAACAGCTTATGATTTTGATTTGGACAAGTTTAAAGATGAGTTTCCTGAGCACTTCGGCACCAAGCTGGCTGATGCGCAGATTCAGTTTGTCCGAATGATCAAGCAAACAGAAAAGCATCCGGATCAACGATTTGCCAAAACGATATTAATGACCAAGAAACCCGGATCCCCAGACCAGTAGGGATGTATCATTGGGAGCAATTGCATTCACATGGCAAACCTAATTGACCATGAACACCAAAATTGGCTTGAATCGGCAAAAAAAAATGAACATTGGACTACAATAGTTCTCGGCTTGTTACTATGCGAATTTCATTGCGGAGTTGTGACAATGAGTTGGGTCCTTCCTGATGAATATGAAAACGAGGAGCGCTTCCAGGAGCGCTTCCAGGAGCAGCTCAAGAAAGAGAAAGATGAGGCCAGTAAGATTCTCATGGGGTCTGGGCTCGTGGAGAAGATCGTCTTCACGAATTGCATGATTCCCCTTCAGATTAAAGTGGTTCTGCCCACTGGGGAGATGTGCTACGCCCGGAATTCGCGAGTAGGCGGAGACGTGACTATGTGGGTCTTTGCGGAAGAATGTAATCTCGCAGAGGGCTGGCCACCCATTCTATTCGAGGCTGAAAGAGTTTCAGATGCTACAGACTACATAATTCTGGCGCAAGAGATGGCAGTTCTTATGGAGCAATATCTTCAGTGGAAGGTGAATCCACACTAGCCAAAACAGACGCCGGCCGCTGCTCATGGCTCATGGTTTCGCTGTCTTCGCTAGGAACTGATCTCAACCCCAGCAATTTCGCAGGCAATTTCATACGGGCAGTATTGGCAGTTACTCATCAGAACATAAATGGATTGCCGATTCTGGGAATAGGGTGGTAGAAGCGCAAAGGCGAGGTAAACGAACTTGAACACTCATACGCAATCAAGGGCGAATTGGTTTGCACAGCAGCGAGAATGCTCGTTACGGGTTTCCTCAATTGCGCGTGCTACTTTCGTCGCGCTTGTCATATTTGCCACCATGGGAACTAACCTCGCACAGGCGGCTCCGGGCTATACCCTGGAGCTTAAACCTGAGACACAGGGTACTGTGGAGCTAAAGTCAGTGCCCTTTGTTGGGCTTGAAGAATACAAAACAAGCATGATCATGAATCTCAAGCAGTCGCAATCCAGAATGGTCAGAATCAAGAATCGGATAATAAGGACCTCGATCAGTGACCCTAGCATTGCGGAACCGGTCGTGGTATCTGAATGCGAGATCGTTATTTTAGGCAAGGCATCTGGGATAGCAACGCTGGGGTTCTGGGATGATGCTGGTAACGTGTCAGTCATTGAGTTACGTGTGCGTAGTAACCACGATTCACTTGGATCATCGATGACAGCATTTGGCGCAGCCCTTTACGCTCACATGCGTGGTAAGGCACCAAAACCGATACCGCCTGTTAAGGTCGGTGCTCTAACTCTTGAAGAGTGCCAAGTAACCAAGGTCGTTGATATTGAGGTATCGAAATCTAAGATGTTCGAAACTACCAACCGCATCGTGAGAACCTCGATCAGTAATCCTGCTATCGCAAATGTGGTCGCATCGGCTGAAAACGGAGTCTACTTGCAGGGAAAGGCACCAGGGGAAGCAACCGTGTTCATTTGGGATGATGCGGGTCGTATTGTTGGCATTAAGTTGCTGGTCACAAAGCCCCATAGTGGCACTGACGGATCATCCCTCACGTCTCCATCTGATACATCTGAGCAGATGCCAGTTCCGAAAGTTGAGCTATCCTCGGCTGCTGTGATTTCAGACCGCTGGGAGATCGAGCGCTGGAGCGGCTCTCAAAAGGACATCCAAAACCTCCCACTTCTCGGCGGATTCTCCACAGCACCAACTAAGTCGACCATCGCTCTTAATAACGAGGGGGTTGTAGCTCTCAAAAACGGTCATTTTCAGTTGGCCATCAGCAAATTCAAAGCGGCTCTACGAATTGATCCTAAATACCAGTTGGCTCGCGATAATATCGCCATTGCCTACAACAACTATGGATTGACACTGGCAACAAAGCCTAAAGAAGCAATAAAGCAATTTCATGAAGCCTTATATTTGAACCGCACCAATCCCATCACACTGACGAATGTGGAAAGGATCATCAATTACCTGGGCAGGGACCCAGACAGCTTCGAGGACCGCTGCGAACTCGGCGAGTACGCGATGCGCAACGGAGATTTTGTTGGAGCCGTAATAGAGTATGAGGCTGCGCTTCAAATGCACGATGACGCAGAATTGCACGTCAAGCTTGATGACGCACGCAAAAAGCTAGGCGACGTGTACAAGTAGATGCCACAACGATTCGCTCCAGCAAAATATTCGGGAATTTACGCCCTGACGCTGCTGTTTCTTGCATTAGCACTTATCGCAGCCAATGGAGCTTTTGCATCAGGTCCTGGAGAAGTGTTGTACGGATTCGTCGATACCAAATGCAATACCGTAATTCCCTGCACCTTCTTTGGTGCCAAAGACTTCAGCGAGGAGTTGGCACCAGTACTCGTCAAAAGTGGATATGTCTACCAGTGGGGATTTATCAATAGAACCGGTCAATTTGTCATAAAGCCACAGTTCAACTCGGTCGGTGAGTTTTCGGAAGGATTGGCTTCCGTATCATTGGCAGGCAATAATTTAGTAGGATACATCGACAAGCAAGGGAAATTGATTGTTCCTGCAGCCTATTGGTATGCAGGACCGTTTCGCAATGGGTTAGCGGTTGTCGTCAACCCCGGCGAAAAGAATGGCAGCCTTATAGACAAGCACGGTAAAGCACTGTTGCACAATGTCTTGTCCGTGAAAGGAATCTGGCTCCCCATGGATTGGAAGAAACAAGTAGGACCGGGAGCTGACCCGGGCTCCGGTATGCTTCAAAACCTGGTGGCAGATTTTCATGAAGGCCCTGCACCCAATGATGCGCACCAATACATAGACGAGCAAGGCAAGATTGTCCTTCCCCAAAAATGGGAAGACGTGGAGGCGTTTCACGGAGGTCTGGCAGCCGTTCGAAAGAACGACGGAGGATCCTGGAAATATGGCTACATTGATAAAAAAGGCGCAGTCGTGGTGGCGCCGAAATTCGAGTTTGGTGCGCCATTTTCTGAGGGATTGGCTGCGGTAGAAGCAGAAGTTAGCCCTGCCACCAAGACATATAAGGCTGACACCAGATTTGGTTACATTGACACTACCGGCAAGATGGTGATTCCAGCGAAATATGACGGCTACACCGACTTCCACAATGGTTTTGCCGGTGTATCTACTAGTCCCGACCCTGAAAGAGGGGCCAAATGGGGATTCATAGATCGCACTGGAAAGATCGTCGCTAAACCACAGTTTGACCAAGTTAACGGCTTTAGCGAGGGACTTGCTTCCGTGTATGTTTTGGGTGGGTTCGTGGATCAAAAGCTTTCCGGAGGCTGGGGGTTCATCGACCGAAATGGCAAATTCATCAGCGATCGCCGTTTTGACGAATACGCCGGCGACTTCGTCAATGGATTAGCTCCGGTTGGCATACACAACGGCGACTTCGCAAAGCGTCAGGGCACGATTGATTCAGTCATGACCGATATTTCTATGGTGGTTTTCGCACTGATCGTTTTAAGCAAGGGCGAATTGATTCGTCGCATGTGTGCGCTACCGCAGAAGGATCAACCGAGCAAGCGTCAAATCGGTGTGGTCGCTATCGCTTATGCAGGAGCTATTTTGCCCAATCTTCTGACCATGCTTTTTGGGTTAATAGGGTTGCTTTTAGGGCTGTCCATGGCATCTCAGCCAGTTAACCAGGCACAATCCTATTGGATGTTCGTCTTGTCTGTAGAGGCAGTGTCCACCCCTTTCCTTACGCTTGTGTGTGTGTTCGGGTGCTGGCTTATCTTCCGCTCAATGAAAGCGAACCGAACTTGGAAGAGGGCACTGGGTGCATATTTTGCGATTTTGGGCTTTGAGTATCTGTTCATGGTGATTGGCATGATGTGCTGCGGTTCTCTGCAGCAGTAAGCTCACCGCCGAACGCCTGCAAATCTTGCTTCCGATGGCGCGCAATCAGTTCGACCGCCTCGATCACTTCCTGCCGTGACCGCTGTTCTTGGCAGAGGGTTGCACCGAATCCGGTGCGGTGGCGACAATAACGCGCCTGCTGATTGCTACGGGAGAACCATGATCGCCCAGGGTAGCCCAGATCGTCAAATAGTAATATCCCTGCTGATTTTCATGATTGATCGGAATCCTTCCTTCAAAAGATGATCCCTCAATCTTAATGCCACCACGCACGGGTACAGGTAGTGAGGGGATCCATACAAATACTGGAGTGATATTTACCACCCGTTCCAAAAGCAAGCTGGGATCGTGTTTGGCATGCTTTGCATAACACATATAGTCGAAGGGTGGGAAATATGACGTTGCGTGACTATGCTTATCGTCGTCTGACATTGGCGCCTCAAGCGCACCACCCTCCCAGGCCACAGATACGTTGCTGAATTGATAGGGAGGCGAAATTTGTCCCTTAACGTCCACATCGTCTCCGACTTTCACTGTCAGTGGAATTGGATCGATTGCCCCGTGTTTTCTCACCACTTCGGCACAGACGATAGCCTTGCTCTTCGCTGGTGGCACCCTGAAGCTGAAGGCGAAATGCGTGGCGTATGGCGACAATAGCGAATCGCGATCGTCCTGACGCGCGAGCATCTGCTTAATAGCCTGAACGACGAGCCCTCGATTGAGATCTTGTGCCGCCACTCCAGTCACCGAGTCCAAACTCTCGACAAGATCGTCGTTACCACCGGCCTTTGTATAACGAAGATCAGGTCCCTCATCCAGCTTGTTGAAATAAGAGACGGTGTCGCGTCGGCAGAGGTCATCAACTTGTGAAGCCGCTACGCGATATGCGACGTCGTCCCATTGCAACGGGTCAAGCCCGTGTCTGCGCCTTTCTTGATTGACAAACTCAAGTGCATAGCTCTCAAGTTTTTGTTTGGATGTATCCTGATGGATCGTCTCATCTGTTGGCCGCACCGCATCTGATGCCGAGATAGATGCGGGTGTTGATGCGGGAACTGAAGCAGACGCAGATCCGTTTATCGAGAGCGAGCTGGAGTCATTATCTGCGTTTGCTCCCGCACTTTTAGTCGACTCCGACTCCAGTGCGGCCACACTAACCTCCGGAGCCACTTTAGTGTTCATTGTCAACCGCTGCGATTTCGTCATCAATTGGCCAGATACAGCATCCATGACTATATGCGACATGCCATCGAAAAGCTGCGCCGACGTATTTGCGTCATAATATTTCCCCCCTGACTGCTCACCAATGCAATTCAGTTGCTCGCGGGCGCGATGATCTCTCTTCAAGTCGAGTCCGATCACCTGTACGGTGATTGGCTCGCCTAAAGCCCGCAATCTGGCGATAAACTCGCAAGGGTCACCACAACACGTCTCTGCGCCATCGGAAATCAATATGATCGTCTTTGCGCCCCTGGTCTCTCGCAAATCGTGCTCTGCTTGCATAAGTGCCAATGTAAGCGGCGTCGCTCCGGAGGGCGCCAGCCACCTTGCCTCGTTGATGATCGAGCCACGGTTTCCCGTGCCCAAGGGCACCAATAGCTCGCACTGCTGGCAATCACTGAGATAATTTCGAGCGCGCGTCTGACCGAAGATCCTGAAACCAATATTCACGTCAGGTGGTATCGAATCCAGTGCGCTTTCTAGAACACGCTTGGCTTCAATTATCTTTGGTTGACCATCACCAAGCTTGTCTTTCATGCTAAAGGAACAATCAAGCAAGATTAGGATGTTGGTATCTGCTTTGACCTGAGCTGTGCCTCTTAAGGCCCTTCTTTCAACGCATAGACCTTCTTGCGCCCAGGCAAGCTGCGACACGCAGAGCATGGCGAACAACACGAAGATGAAAGTGTCTGGTAATTTAAGAGGCATTTTTATTGAGGTTTACTGCCTGTTCTGAATATATTGAATTTCCAGTTTCAATAATTGAGCGCGTTCGGCCAGGTCCAGAATGTGGAAGGCTGAGCGGCAATCATGCTCGCATCCTATGGCCAAAGTACAGTCGTAGATTGCATTGCTGAAGTTTCTCAGATAGTAATTAGCGCAAGCCTTTTCACAGAGGGCATCAACATTTGACGCTTCAGTCTTCAGAACTGAATCGCAGTCTCGGCGAGCCTCGCTGTACCGGCCCAGCCACAAGCAATCCAGAGACCTCTGCAAACGCGCTTTGCTATTGGTGGGATCTGTTTTGATCTGTCGTGATAAATCCTTGACCTCACTGACAAACTTCGACTTTTGTTCTTCAGTCACCGCAAAACGTCTCGGCATCTCGATTTTGTTATCTGCAATCGTCTGACTATCAGTGGGCAAGGCAGGAGTATTTTCGATGTTTGACATGCTTGGGGAATCGACGGCAGCGGCACTTTGAGCCCAGAACAAACTTAACATGATGGCAACTGACATTGTTCTGCCCTTCATCGGCGAGAAAGCTCTCACATAAGTGATGAATGGCATGGAAGAAATGACCTCGGGAAACGCAGAGTTAAGTAATTGGATCTACCACTTCTGGTCTTTTGACGCGCTCCCCTGTTTCTTTCGATTGGCTCAGTTCTTCTTCGTCCACTCGGTATGCAGTCCAGCTGCCTGCTAACAGCGTCTGCTCGCCATTAATCACCCAGGTTCCGCGCATAGTCTTGCCGTCGTCACTCATTGATCCTTCGTACTCAATCGGATGAAAGTAGGTCCTCACAGTGACGATTGTCTGCTCACCGATCTTTTCCACGTCTCTGACTACGCCCGGTCGATTATACACTTTGGTAAATACGACACCAGGAAATGAAAACGAACCCGTCAGAGTAGCTGGTCCCGGCCCAGAGTCGTCTATAACCGTTCCCTCTATTTGACCTCCTGATTCGGAGATGAAAGCAGTGAAGCTGTCACCCGGACGTTTTAGATGAACATAATGACCGCGCCACTCTCCCGCTATTTTATGAGCTGCCATGTTTATCTCCGTTTGGCATCAAGGGTGCGAATTTCCATCATAATTGAAGGTGGAGGAACTGGCACCATCACGGTTAAATCAGCGACCTGTCAAAAGCAGAGATGAGTTGCCGTGAATCGTCATCGTTGTCGACCAGGATACCGTTGGGCATACGCACCTTTTCGGAGCTACCATCGGCGGACTTGCCAAATCGAGAGTCAATTTCAGCCTGGTCGATGTCTTTGACTACGTCGTAAAGTGGGCGGCCACTCTTGATCAGCTCCTTACGACCGACTTCACCCACCCTAAAAAGCATCAACGAATCAGCAAGCATTTCATCAGGCGCTGTGAAATAGTTGGTCGCAGGACGAATGAGAGCTCTCTGGCGCACTTCTGAATTGGTTAGATGGGGAGCAGCGCTGGCATCGGCGACAGGCTTGCCATCCTCATCTAAAGGATCTCCTTTCTCATTGCAACGTATCCATCCTTTATCACTACTGAGTCCATCATTTGTCAGTCTGAAGAACTCTGCCTTGCTTCCCTTCAACAGCCAGTACGATTCGTCAGTCGAAACAGTCCAGCCAAGTTGTTTCGCAATTGGCTTGAGTTTCTCCACATCCCACAAACCCATATTCCATTCAGAATTGTGAGCTATTTCATGGGCAGCAAGCGCCTCTATGCTGGTTTTGATATCCTCGTGTTTGCCGACTGCGTCGGCAGCTGTAATCGGTCTGCCGGGCTGCGCGTCAGGCTCAAGAAATACGGAAAGTTTTCCTTTTTCGTCAGCGGCAAAAATCCCAGCGTCGTATGTGTTCTTACCAAAAGAAGGGGTCTTCAAGAAATAGAACTTGAGACCTGCTTGCGTGCGTGCATCTATCAACTGACTCGGTTGTGACGACTGAAGCGCGGCATCGATTCCCATCAGCTCACTCAGTCGGGGCGCTCGCGCCTGCAGCATTGACCCTGGCACTAGCTTATTCGCATCTTTTTTGCTTTGCACCCAGGGGCGCACCGCACTTTCGCCTTCCGTACTAAAAGAGACATGATATCTGGATTTCAGGTCGTTGATTTTATCTTGTGTCAATTGATCCAGCTTGTGCTTTGATTGCGCAAACTCCGCGGTTCCCTCCGGCGCTTCAAATAACACTTTGTTGTCGGCTGCACCCGCCATTCTGTACTGTATGAGCCCATCTTGGTCGGTGCGAGCAACACCGTATTTTTCGAGGATAATCGACTCTTCCTGCTGCTCTGAAAGTGCAGCTGCCTGTTGCGGCTGCTTGCGATGCGTATTCACAGCCCGACTCAGATGTTGCTTACCGTCAGCTACTGTCGAGTCAGGCTGCGCCTGTGCAATAATCCGCTCGTTTTGATCGTTTCCCAACGCTCTTCTCTCAATCAGGACTGCCAGAGACTTTATGCCACTTTCTCCCCAAAATCACCCGAGTTTCCGATAGCGTCCCTGCAAAACGGTCTGTGGAACGCTTCCTGTATCTTCAGATTTGGGCACAATAGCATTTACGGGTTATTGATGTGGCGTTCGAATCCCCTGTCGTTGGATCCGTTGTTGTCTTATTAGACTGCGATGGTGACGATAAGGGAGCAAAGTCTTGAGCCAAGTCCCAACGATATTGCGTATTAGCGTGAGCAAGGCAAAAATTGTTGATTGGCATGGCGAAAAGGTCGCCACTGGCATTTTCAAAATGCCTGTGGCAGGCAAAGTGAAAGCAAGGCGACTAAATCTGGACGGTGATGAGCAAGCGGATTTAACAGTACACGGCGGACCAGACAAGGCAGTTTATGCTTATCCGGAAGAACAATATGCATATTGGAAGAAAGAGCTGCCCAAGCGTGAATTGGAGTGGGGCAATTTCGGAGAAAATTTGACGGTATCAGGTTTCAACGAAAACTCGATTTGCATTGGTGACAAACTCAAGATCGGGACTGCACTTTTTGCGGTCACGCAGCCGCGTGTGCCTTGTTATAAGTTAGGAATTAGACTTGGCGATTCGGGCATGATCAGGCGCTTTTACAAGAGCGGCAAATGGGGATTTTATTTGTCAGTTCTGGAAGAAGGTGAGATAGAAACCGGCGACAAAATATTTCATCAAGGCAGCGACGGAAATGGTGTCACCTTAGCTGATGTGTCGCGATGTTTTCTTGATCCGGACGTCGGTTCGTCATTCTTAGCCAAAGTTTTGAATTCAAATCTGGCACAACAAATGAAAGGACAATTGGAATATCAAGCAGCCCGCAAGAACGGCTAAAGGTTGTGAGGATGTCATTTTTTTTGGGCACCACTCGTCATTCGTTAACTCGTGCCACGTATTGCCGCGATCGCGTGTCGACGCGAATTCTGTCGCCAACTTTGATGTGAAATGGATTCCCCAAAGCTGATTATGTAGTCGTTCGCGTTTCTAATCGAGATTGGGAGGGCGCAGCGGTCTCAGGAAATCTTCCCTCTGACGAATTGGTGATTGCTGCATGCCGTACATGACTCAGCTCTGGGTAACAAATTCTATGATGACAGATCCTGGCTCTTTGGGAGGAAATTCTGCCGGTCGGGAGCTCGATTTCCCACCGGTTGTAGTTGCAAGATTTTTGGACATAAGTCTTACAACATCAACCCTCGCAAATGCTGAATTTTGGGGAGTTGAAAATTTGTTTGGTGGAGTTGAACTTTTTCCCGGAACAAGACACCCCATAAAATCAGGGTTGCAGATAGTTGATGTTGAAAGATTTTTGGACAAATATCTCTCAACATCAACCTGTATGTTGCAGTGATCCCAGCCGGCGAAGAATCTCAACCGTTAACTGTTATACTTCTTTATGTAGCATAATCTGGGCCAGGCTTGATGCCTAAACTGACCCCAACAATACCAGTGTGTGCGATTATTTTGTGGCTGGCCGTCGGCACTGCCGCACGTTGTGCCAGCGACAAAACCAGTTCGCACTACCAGTTGACTCAAAATTCGCCGGAAACGGAAGACACCGTCACCGTTTCTTGCAATCAGACGGCTTTGCGCATGGTCTGGCCCAAGCACCACATGGTGCTTGTTGCCAAAGCACCAAAGTGGAAGGTAGTAATTTACAACGAAACAACCAAAAGAAAGTATTTACCCACATCTGAGCAGCTGTTTGAATTCGGGCTGCGTTCATCTGATCCAGTTCCACGAATGCTTGCCCCGATAACGGAGAAAAAGAAAGTGGACAACAATCTAAGCGTAACTGCCATTGAGGCAAATGCCGGAAGGGTTGAGGTGAGCGACGACGATGTGGAACAGTACTTTCAAACACAAGAGATGCGTCATCCAACTCAGTATGTCCTTTCGTACCACTACATCGTCTGGAACGAAACCGTTCCGGAGGCAGTAAGCCACATCATGCAGTGCGTCTACCGAACTCCGTTGAACCCGCATTTGCCCCTCTATTTACGCCGCACCATTAGTGATGGCACTCGCCGCTACGAATTGAGCACCAATAAGGTGGAAAAGCAGCCGGGTCCCGTGAACGCCGAGGAGCCGGTTGGATACACGATCACACACGACCCAGGCCCGGTGATCATGGGTGATTCTTCCGACGACGTGACGACGATGGGGCAGCAGTGGTACGCCGTAGAAACTAGAACGCCTGGAAAGCCTTCTGGCAAAGATAGCAAAGAGCACCCCGGCAAAGAGAATAGCCCTAAACCAGGCGGCCATACCGCGGGTGCTGCAAAGTAAATGGTGCCCATTCTGAGCATTCTGCGGCTACTGTTCAGGGCCGAATCGTCGCAGCTTTCTCACGAAGGCAGGATCAACCATGCAGACACCATCCACGCAGTTGCTCGATGCAACTGCGTTCAAAAGTTCCTTTTCGTCTGGCATGAGTGGTATAGACAAAAGTCCAGTCGGCAAAGTTCGTTTTTTTGAACTTGAGCTTGATGCTGTCACCATCGCCTCTAAAACCTGTTGGGCAATACCAGGGTCAAGCCAGACGGTGCCAAGTTTCAGACTCCTGATCGCCATTTCGAGACCTTTGTGATTTCCTTTCAGCACATATCCATCTGCACCAGCGTCCATAGCAGCAAAAATATCTTCCGGTTGATTACTGGCAGTAGTGATCAAGACCCGGACACTCGGATGTGATTGTCTGATCTGCCTTGTTAATTCGATGGCGTCAACATCCTGCGCTGCCACCTCAAGAAGAACTACATCCACAGGATTGGTCTTAAGCTTTTGCAACGCCTCTGACCGGTTGGTTGCTTCGTCAGTAAGCGATACACCAGAAATTGCGGCCAAGAATTCCCGCAAGTTGAGCCTGCTATCGTCATTGCTCACTATAGATAAGACTTGAATTGATGTGGAGCTTGCCATAAATTACCAACTACCCTACAACGGCACTGTCTTTTGAATCCGGGGCAGCCGGAAGCTGAGCACGCAGGCCGTGAGCATGCAAGCACCACCCAACAAATAGGGGCTGGTGGCACCCATGGTGTCAAAGAGATATCCTCCTGCCACAGGTCCGAGAATGCGCCCCAGTGTCATCATGGATTGACCGATGCCCATCACACCGCCAGTCTCTTCTCGAGGACAGAGCTTTGACAGTAAGCTGCTGTTGGAAGGATTGTTAATGCCAGAGCCGGTGGCAAGAATGATCAAGCCAATACAAAGTACGACCAGATTGTGAGTAACTGGAATGAGCAGCAATCCAATTGTAATCAGGGCAGTACCAGCAGATATAAGAGGAGCATCCGGGTATTTCTTGCCTAATTGCCTAATCAGACCGCCCTGGATAACGACCATGACAAGCCCAAGACCGGTGAACAGGTAGCTGTTCTGCACCATCGTGAAGTTGTAATACTGGTTCGTCAGTAACACCAGGGTCGTCTCCATGTTGGCAAAAGCGAACGTGGAGATGAACATAATGAACAAAGAGAGTGCGAACTTCTGGTTGGTGAGCGTGCGGAAATAATAGTCGACACCGGAAGCAAAAATGTTGTGAGCTTTACCTTTGCGACTTTCCGGCTCCGGCAAGACCAGGGCCGTAAAGATCAGATCGCAGATGCTGAAGAAGGCCGCGATAAATCCCAGATGATTTGGCTGCACGCCAAAGTGGCTGGCGATGCCTGCTATGGCAGGTCCGAGCACGAAGCCCAAGCCGAAGGCGGCCCCTATCATGCCCATGCCCTGGGCGCGATACTCTTCAGGAGTAACATCTGCCACATAGGCCTGGGCAACCGCCAGGTTAGCGTTGCCAAAGCCTGCGACTATGCGAGATAGAAACAACATTGCCAGTGAGCCGGAGAAACCCCAGATTGTGTAACCAATCGCTGAAGCGGCAAGACTGATCAGGAGAACCGGGCGACGACCGATTCGATCTGACAAGCGCCCCCACATCGGTGCGAAAAAGAACTGCATCAGCGAATAGGACATGAGCAGAAGTCCAACTGTCAACCCGCTTGCACCAAACTGTTTGGCATACAGAGGCAACAACGGAATGATGATGCCAAAACCGATCAGGTCGATAAACACAGTGAGAAACATAAGTCCCAGAGCCATGTGCATCTTATGTTTTTTGCTGTTTTTATCTGGGGACACGGTTGCGCCAGATTTGCTCTGATTGTTGTTCAGCACCATAATCTGAATCCTGTAACTAATCTGCGCTAGCTTAACGCAGGTGGGGCAGGAGTTCACTAATAGACGAGGATTTCCTTTAGTGACCGACGTGGCAAAGAGCAAGCTCCATGTCAGATAAGAAAAATCCTACAAGTTAATTGGGCTCTGCGGATTCTGGTTTGAGGGTAAGATTGTGTGCTTTAAGTCACATTAACTGGGCGCCGGCTGACATCTTGAGATTGTCCTTATGAGCGAAAAGCAACCGGCTCTGAAAATCATCTTGGCTTTCATAAACCTGACACGAATACGCATCGTTGTCATGATCATGGTCGCCTGTGCAATCGGATTTATCCTCGCTTATCACGGACACTTTCCTCTTCCCCGCTTTTGCTGGACTTTGCTTGGAACAGCGCTGGTAACAGGTGGTGCCTGCACACTCAACTGTTATATGGAACGAGAAGCAGATGCGCTCATGCCGCGAACTTGTCGCAGACTCCTTCCAGCAGGAATTATCTCGCCCACCAGTGCTCTCTGGTTCGGCGTCAGCCTGGTAGCTATCGGTTGCTCTTTGCTTTTTGCAAAAATCAACGTGCTCGCCGGCCTTCTCGGTCTGGCAATCGTCTTTGTCTACCTGGCCATTTATACGCCGTCAAAACGGATGACATGGCTGAATACATCGATCGGCGCACTGCCAGGCGCGATTCCGCCCTTGATTGGATGGGTTTCGGCAAGAGGGCAGATCGATTCTGGCGGTTGGATTTTATTCGCAATGCTTTTTGTCTGGCAACACACCCATTTCTTTCCCATCGCCTGGCTATATAAAGACGAATATGAAAAAGCTGGCTTCCGCATGCTGCCCGTTTTGGAAAGCACAGGGAAAAAGACTTTTGCCCTCACGCTTGCCAGTGCCGTAGCCCTTCTACCTATATCTATGTTGCTTTACGGAAGTGATTTTACCGGCCTGGCCTACTGTATCGGTTCCGCCCTGGCTGGCATTCTTTTGATTGCGGCCGGTTTGCGTTTGTCTTTGCAGCCCTCCCGCCAGGCCGCGCGTGCTGTCTTAGTTCTTAGCCTGTTCTATCTTCCCGTCATTCTCGGGGCAGTTGTTGTAGATCGTTATGGTTCGCAACTGGGCAGTTATTTCCTTGGCTGGTTGGAGCCCTTTTGGCGATGGACTTAAACAACGCACAGACCTCTAGCATTTTCCACTTCGCCACCGAACAGGCGCGAAGTATTGTTGATTTGCAAATCATCAATTTAGTTATCTGTCTGGGTCTGTTTTTTACAGTCGCAGGGCTTATCACTGCTGCTGCAATCAAATTTCGCCAGCGCCCCGGAGACGGCGAACCTGACCAGAGCGAAGGCCACTTGAAGCTGGAAATTACGTGGACTGTGATTCCGTTCTTGATTTTCTGTTTTCTGGGAGTAATGACAGGCATCGTCATGTACAAGGTCAATCCGCCGGTGGGTAAGCGGCAACCTGATGTCATTGTCAACGCCCATCAATTTTGGTGGGAATATCGTTACCCAAAATCGGGTGTTGTCACCGCCAATGAGCTCTATTTGCCGGAAGGAGAAGATTTGCTGCTGGAAATCAGAGCAGCGGACGTGATTCATTCATTTTGGGTGCCTGATTTTGGACAAAAAATGGATGCCGTGCCCGGACATCCCAACAACCTTTTCCTCAAGCCCACCCGCCCGGGACTCTTCATCGGACAGTGCTCCGAATACTGTGGCGCCCAGCATTCGCTCATGCGCATAATGGCCAATGTGGTATCACCGCAAGAATTTGAAACCTGGACCCAGAGCCAGCTCAAAGTGCCCGCAGCGCCCATCGACCAAACAGCAAAGCACGGCGAAGAACTGTTTATGTCTAAGACCTGCGTGCAGTGCCACAGCATTGCCGGCACTCCGGCCAAAGCACAAGTGGCTCCCGACCTCACTCATATTTGCGACCGCAAGACAATCGGCGACGGTGTCCTGGCCAACAATAGCGACAACCTGACGCACTGGATCATGAACGCGCAAAAGTTTAAGCCCGGCTGTTTTATGCCGAACATGCGTTTGAATGAGAGCGATGCTCATGACATAGCCGTTTATTTGGAGAACCTCAAATGACCGAGGCATCAGGCACACACAGACCGATCAACTGGCTGGCCGAGATTCCGGAATACCAGGGGCTCTGGAGCTGGGTGACATCGATCGACCATAAGCAGCTGGGGATCATGTACATCACTTCAGCGCTGTTCTTCTTTTTAATCGGACTGGTATTGGCTCTGATGATGAGAATTCAGCTCATGGTGCCGATGAATCATTTCGTTTCCCAAGATTCCTATAATCAGATCTTCACCATGCACGGTACCACCATGATTTTCCTCATGGGCATGCCGCTTCTTTTCGGATTTTCTGTTTATCTGGTGCCTTTGATGATCGGTGCCAGAGATATGGCCTTTCCCCGGCTCAATTCGATGGGATTCTGGGTCTATATTTTTGGCGCCCTCATGCTTTACTTCAGCTTCATGGGCGGTGGCGCTCCAGCTGCGGGTTGGTTTAGTTACGCGCCCTTGACCGAAAAAGGATTTCTCTCCAACCCGGGCGTCGACTACTGGGCTCTGAGCCTGCTCGTCATAGGCATCGGTTCCGTGGCCACAGGCATCAATCTGATTGCCACCATTCTCACCTTAAGGGCCCCGGGGATGACCCTGCAACGGGTGCCACTTTTTGTTTGGATGATGCTAACCACAAGCTTTCTCGTCGTTTTGTCGTTTCCGGCATTGAACGCGGCAATTATTATGATTCTCTTCGATCGCCTTTTGAACACTCATTTCTTTTCGCCTGCCCACGGCGGTTCTCCTCTTCTCTGGCAAAACTATTTCTGGTTTTTCGGACACCCGGAAGTCTACATTTTGATCTTGCCTGGTTTTGGAGTGGTGACGGAAGTCATTCCTGTTTTTTCGCGAAAAACTATTTATGGAGCCGGATTCCTGGCGGCCTCGACAGTGGCCATCGGATTCCTCAGCTTCGGCGTCTGGATGCACCATATGTTCGCAACCGGCCTTGGTTTTTCCGTGCTTTATGTTTTTGCCCTCTCCAGCCTTTTCATCGCCGTGCCGACCGGCATCAAAGTCTGGACCTGGATTGCCACCATGTGGGGAGGTTCAATCAGGTTCTCCACGGCCATGCTTTTTGCCACTGCATTTATCATTCAATTCACGATCGGCGGTTTAAGCGGAGTCACCTTCGCGGTGATACCACTGGACTGGCAACTGACCGACAGTTATTTTGTTGTCGCCCACATCCACTATGTGCTTCTGGGCGGAATGATGTTTGCGATGATCTCGGGGATTTACTACTGGTTTCCTAAAGTGACCGGGCGCATGCTTTCCGAAAAACTGGGCAAGTGGCATTTCTGGCTGATGGTACTCGGTTTCAACGGCACATTTTTAGGCATGCATATCCTTGGCGTGTTTGGAATGCCGCGCCGTGTCTGGACGTATCCATATGGACTGCCGGTTGTCTCGGCCTTGAATTTATTTTCCAGCCTCTCTGCGTTTGTGCTTGCCGGTTCGATTGTGCTTTTTTTCTGGAACATGGCCCATAGCTTCGTAAAAGGCAAAATCGCCGGCGACAATCCCTGGGAAGCGTGGACCCTTGAATGGGCCACCACTTCGCCGCCTGCTCCAGAAAATTTTGACCGCCTGCCTCCTGTATACAGTCGACGCCCGCTCTGGGATCTGACGCACGCTGCGCAAGAGCCCAAGCCCGCTGCGCAAGAATCCACGCACACTGAGCCAGATTCAGGAAGCGAGCCGGGAGAACAGCCATGATCAAGAACAGAGTGCTTGTGGGGATGATCCTTTTCGTGGCATCGGAATCAATTTTCTTCCTGATGCTGGTGCTCGCTTACGTCCACTTCCACAATGTAACCGGGGCGACGGCGGCTGCCCAGCTAGATCCGATTAAGACAGGATTGTTTTCAATCGCCCTTTTTTCCAGCAGTTTCACCATGTGGCTGGCAGAAATTGCACGCAAAAAGGAAAATGCGGCCCTGGTCAGATTATGGCTCTTCACCACCATCGCTCTTGGTGTCACTTTCTTGACCGGTCAAGGAATTGAATATGCCCGCCTTCTCATGAACAACATCACGATCAGCCGAGACCTTTTCGGAAGCACTTTTTTCACGTTGACAGGCTTCCACGGTTTTCACGTTCTTATCGGTCTGCTGCTGCTCTTGCTTATGTTTGGACTGGCTGTTGCGGGCCGTAAAGATGAACCAACGCATGTCGGCATGCAGTCGGTTGCGATTTACTGGCATTTTGTCGACGCTGTCTGGCTCGTCGTTTTCTCTGTCGTCTATCTGTGGAGATATGTATGACCGGCTGGAAGTTGCTGCTTCTGTGGGAATTTGAGCCGTCGGTGGTGATTGGTTGCACGCTCTTGTTGGCAATTTATTTTTACGCAGTCCGTTTCAAGATCGACGGCAAAGCGCTGGTTTACTCGGTTGGCGTACTGATCCTTTTTCTGGCATTGACTTCGCCGATAGACGTTTTGGGCGACGATTATCTTTTCAGCGCGCACATGTGTCAGCATATGATGCTCGGCATGATCGCTCCGCCTTTACTGGTGGCCGGTCTTCCTGCTTCCATGGTTCAATCCTGGCTGCGCTTCCCGTTTATCGCAAGGCTGGAGCGCTTGTTTGGTCATCCTCCCTTTGCTCTCTTCGTCTTTCTCGCCACGCTTTGGATTTGGCATCTCCCGTATCTCTACAACATCGCTTTGGAAAACGAAAGGGTGCACGTCGTTGAACATCTTTTGTTTATCGCTACCGGAGTGATGCTCTGGTGGCCCGTTCTCAAACCTATTCCGGAGGGGCGCCTGAGCCCGTTGGCGGGGATCGTTTACATGTGGATTGCGGCATCCTTAGGTTCGTTGTTGGGAATCATTTTTACCGTTGCCGATACACCGTTCTACTCGTTCTATGCTTCCCCGGAAGATGAAACGGGCGCGCTCCACCTCATTCGAGACGAATGGGGTTTGACCCGATTGGACGATCAAAAATTGGGCGGCGCAATCATGTGGGAGCCCATGGGCGCTATTTTCTTATGGGGGATGATGACGTCCATGATCAACTGGTTTAAACAATCAGAGAATGATGCGCTGCAAGACATCAAACGGAGGACAGAAAGTGTCGGAACAGAATGACGATAAGGATAAGTGGAGGATCAATGGACCAAAAGCGCTGCCTGAAAAATTGCCACCGCCGACGGTGTGGCCGGCAACCTTATCGTTGGGAATTACTCTAATGGCGTTCGGAGTGGTCACTTCGTGGATTATGTCTGTGACTGGGCTGATCCTCTTTCTTTTCGGGGCGGGCGGCTGGGTTGAGGATTTAAGACATGACCAACTCCAATGAAGAACCGAAGTGCAACGAAGAGCCGAAGATTCTTCCTGACTGGAACAAAGTTTTCGTCAGCCGAGAAGAATTTCTAAAACTGTTGAGTTTGGCTTTGAGCGGGCTGATCGCGCTTATAGCAGGGATTCCAGGTGTAGCGTTTATCTTGAATTACTTGTTTATTTCGAAACCGCGTAGTTGGATCAACGTCGGCCCGGTCTCTAAATTCAAAGACGGTGAAACGGTTCGGGTTGGCTTCAAGGACCCGTACACCCTTCCATGGGACGGGGTCAGCGGTGATCGCTCGGCCTGGCTGCGCCGAGTCAGCGAGGACACGTTTACGGCTTTTGCAATCAATTGCACACACCTGGGATGTCCGGTGAGGTGGGAACAGACAGCGGAACTTTTCATGTGTCCATGCCACGGCGGAGTTTACTACAGTAACGGAGATGTGGCTGGTGGTCCGCCTCCGCGTCCGTTGGTTCGTTACCCGGTGCGTATTGTTGACGGTCACGTCCAAATCCAAGTAGGTACTGTTCTCACCGAAGGCTAAAATCGTTCGCCATGAAAATCATCGACAACATAGCAGCATGGCTTGAGGAGCGAAGCGGCCTGAAGCAGCCCCTGATCCATATGGCGACCCACCTGGTTCCGCCCGGATCAAAGTGGTACTACGTTCTTGGAACGGCGATCATGACCACATTTATTGTGCAGATAATAACTGGCGTTGCTCTCTCTACCCTGTACGTGCCGTCGGCGGGCGAGGCCTACGGAACTGTTCAGTACATCACCAATCAGGCTCCGTTTGGCAAATTGATTCGGGGAATGCATTATTTCGGCGCCTCAGCCATGATTCTCTTCACAGGGCTGCATATGATCCGTGTCTATCTAATGGGATCGTACAAATTTCCCCGCGAGCTTAATTGGCTTTCCGGAGTTGCTCTGCTCTTTCTCACAGTGGCGATGGGATTTACGGGACAGATTCTACGCTGGGACCAAAATTCGGTTTGGACGGTGGCCGTCGGTGCCAAGCAGGCTCTTCGCATGCCAATTATTGGCAAGATGCTGGTTGAAGTATTGGTTTCAGGAGCGGAGGTAGGAAGCGCAACGCTCAGCCATTTTTACACGTATCACGTTTTTCTTTTTCCTGCCATTCTGATCGGAGCGCTTGCACTGCACGTTTGGTTGGTTCTTCATCACGGTATTTCCGAACCACCTGTAGTTGGTGAACCGGTCAATCGTAAAACGTATAAAGAAAAATATGAGGCGATGCTGAGCCGAGTCGGTCGACCGTTTTGGCCTGATGCTGCCTGGCGTGACATAGTGTTCAGTACGCTGGTTGTTCTAGGCATTTTGGCGCTTGCCATTTGGATCGGGCCGCCGCTAATTGAGAAGCCCCCGGATCCATCTTTGATCAATGCCCAGCCCAAGCCGGATTGGTATCTCTTATGGTATTTTGCCCTGCTGGCGCTTTTGCCTCATAAAGCCGAAGATTACGTGATCATCCTGTTTCCGATGTTCATCGTTGCCGGCTTACTGTCAGTTCCGTTTTGGTCGAACCAGGGCGAACGCAGCCCTCGTCGTAGACCCTGGGCTGTTGCCATTGTCGTCTTTGTGGTCACCTGTATAGGCACCATAACAATCGAAGGGTTCAAAGAACCTTGGACCCCCAATTTTGATGCGAAGCCACTCACC
>Ga0182024_10007217_pt1 | contig 24036 bp, 25 predicted proteins | sample P32metaG_FD_120480 | JGI IMG/M metagenome (GOLD analysis project Ga0182024, IMG submission 120480) | Permafrost microbial communities from Stordalen Mire, Sweden - P3-2 metaG (Illumina Assembly) | ecosystem: Environmental > Terrestrial > Soil > Wetlands > Permafrost | place: Sweden: Stordalen...
GGACGCGCTGCTGGCGATCAAGGACGGCATGGCCGTCGGCTATGCCGGCGTGCTGGCGGTGGGGGACCTGGGGCGCATCGACCAGGTCTACGTCGCCGCCGCCTGCCGCCGGCAGGGGATCGGCCGGACGATCATGAGCCGGGCGATGGAACTGTGCGTGCGCTCGCAGTTCCGTCACGTGATGCTCGCCGTGGCGCCGGACAACGCTCCGGCGCAGGCGCTCTACCGGCAGTTGGGCTTTCGCAAGATCGGGCAGATCGTGACCTATTTCGTGACGTCGTAGCTTTCATCCCGGTCCGGCGGCGCAGGGGCGTTAGGCGCCGGGACGAGTTCCTGGGGAGCGGCTGGCACTGCCGGCAGAGGCTGTGCCTCGGGCCGTGGCACAGGATGAGTGTTCTGCTGCTCCCTGGCCTTACGCGCTTCCTCGAAGCCCTTGAGAATGGTATCGATCTGCTTCTGCGCTTCGGGCGGCTGCGACACCTTGAGCTTCTTCAGCACTGAACTCACCGACGGGCCCAGGCCGCGGAGCTGGTCGGCCGCCCGATCGCGGTGCTTCCAGTCGGGGTCGGCGAGCTCGCCCACGATCGATTTGATCCGGTCCAGCAACTCCTGCGACGGCTGCGGCTCCGGCTGCGTGTATTGATCGATCAGGGCGGCCGGCACCTTCATTACCACGCCGCTCTTGAGCGTGAAGGCGACCATGTCCCCCTTGAGCTGTCCGCTCAGCGTTGCGTCATCCCAGAGCGTCACCTGGACTTCGGCAGGCGATTGCGCACCCGCGCCGGCAGCGCCGGCGGGAAGGTTATCGGGCTGGGCATGGCTCATGGAGCGCACCTCGGCGCCGTTGATCCGGATCGTGTCGAAGCCGGTCTGCAACTCCAACTGTCCGGCAAGGGCCCCCACGAGCCGGTCACCGTTGGTGACGGTGAGAGTGGGCGTTTGATCGCCGGTCTCGTCCGGGCTGGCGGAAAACTGAAGACGGGAAAGCGATTGCGTCGGGAAGGCCACGGTCCTGGAGACCGCGCCGGCCAGCAAAGCGCCGTGCCCGGGACTCATTGAGCCGGTGCCGACAGCGGGGTTGCGGATCTTGAGGTCGAAGGATTCTTTGGTGACCACACCGCAGAAGCGCGACCCGTCAGCCAGCACGATTTGATGGACCGGTTGGTCGTCCCCCTGGAAGACCAGGGCGGCGATGGATTCGGGCTTCAGCAGCAGTGGCCCATAGACCGTCGAAACGGGAACGGCGTCGGCGGGCAGTTGCACGCCGATCCGCTGGCCGTCGCGGAGGAACGCGGTGGGGCGGTCGAAGCGCCACTCGTCGGGCTCGCCGGACCGCTTGCGGTATCCCAGGCGGGTGACCGAATGCAGCGGGATGCTGGTGATCTGGCCGCTGGTGAGCTGGAGCTTGATCGAATCGGCCTGCAACGTGCCGCCGAAGACTTCGCCCTCGGCGGTCACGAAAAGTTGGAAGGGGCGGAACGAGCCGATCGTCATCATGCTGACGACCTGGTCGGCCGGCAACTCCAGCGGGCCGCAAAACGTATCGAGCTTGTAGCTGGCGTCCTTGAGCGTGCCGCGCCACTGGTCCCCGCCGCGCAGCTCGACCACGTCGAGCAGCCCGCCGCGAAGGACCTCCAGGTCATTGATCATTTTTTCCGAATGGGGGAAGTTGAGCACCACCCGGCTCAAATCGGCGGGAATGTCGGCGGTCAGGTCCCTGTCCCTGGTCGCATCCCAGAAGGCGGCCGCCTCGGGGAAGCCGGGTCGGACGACCTGGAAATGGAAGATGGCGACTTTTTGCTTGGCTGGCACATCGACGTCCCAGGTGAAGTCCACCTGGTCGGCGTTCTGCTGGTAGGCGATGTGCGGGATGACCCTGGCGCCGCGGCCGGCGCCGATCATGACCAGGTTGTGGTTGCCGTCGAAGGTGGCGACGCCGACGTTCTTGTGCGACTTCTTGTCATCGACCAGGTCGCGGCTATTGGCGATCTGACCGCCCAGGCTGAAGTTCACGTGGACTTGCGTGTGGATAGGAGCGGCACCGGGGTTTTCCAGCACTTCGATCCACCGGCACCAGTTCTGTCGCGCGTTGACGCAAAGCCGGCGGGTAATGTTGAGGCCGTCGATCTGCGCCGGCGCGAGGACCACTTCGTTGGAGACCGGGTCGAAGCCGGCCTGCTGCTGGGGCGAGACCCACTGGGTGTTGTCGCTGCCGACGAACAGCTTGCCGCCGCCGTCATAGATGTTGTTCCCGCCGTCACCGATGCGGCCATCCTGCTGGACGTCCCAGTTGTTGCCCGCGGAATCGCGCAGGACGCAGGGGAGGGGAGTTTGTTGCAGTGGGACGGCGGCCTGGGCCGCCGCCGGAGGCCGGGCCGCGGCGGGATGCACGGCAAAAACGGATAACGCAACGGCAGCCCCGAGCCAGATTCCGATCCAACGATTCACGACGACCTCACGAAAAAAAAACGCGCGGCGGTCAGATGAGCAGGGTCGGCTGTTCCGCATTCAAATCCATCACCAGGTCCACCTCAGGGCCGATTGGGTGCCATAGGCAAGCGTGACGGCCCGGCAAAAAAGCCGAAATGGCAGTCTCGTCCCGCGTTTCTGGGCCAGAATCGAGGCCTTTTTCGCGAGAATTCGACTTTTTGCCGGGCCGTCAAGCGTACTCGCAAGCCCGTGGAGAATGCGATGGCCGACACTGGCAACACGGGCAAGCGAGTACGCTTGCCCATGGCACCCAATCAGCGGCCCCCCACGGATTCCCGGGCTCTGTCCGGACCTTATTGCGTCAAGAAGTTCTCGATAAGGACTCCCTGAGGCACGGGGACCTGAGGCTGAGCCGACGCGCCGGGGCTGGTGCCGGTGGCCGCACATGGCTTCTTGTCTTTCTGTTTCTCCAATTCGTTGAGGATTTCGGCGATCCGCTTCTGCGCTTCGGGCGGCTGGTTCTCACGCATCTTCTTCAGCGTGCTGATGGCCACCGGGCCCATGCTGACCAGCGCCGCCTGGGCACGATCGCGTTTCTTCCAGTCGTCGGCGTTCAAGTCGGCAATCACCGTGCGGATCCGGTCTTCCATCTCGTGGCTGGGCTGTGGCTGCGGCTGGTTATATTCCACCAGCAACGACACCGGCACGCGCATCTCCACGCCGCCGCCCAGTTGGCAGGGCAGTTCCAGCTCCTGCAACTGGCCCGAGAGCGACGACCCATCCCACAGGACGACCTGCACGTCCACACTGCCTTCCTTGGGGTGGACCATGGAGCGAATCTCCGAAGCATTGATTTGAATCGTGTCGAAGGCGGTGTCCACCTTCAACTGCCCGGTGATCGTCCCGACGAGCTCGTCTTCATTGGCCAGCCGGATGGTCGGCGTCGCGTCGTCCGGCTCGCCGACCTTGGGGGTAAATTGCAGCCGGGCGATGGAGCTGACCGGGAACTTCACCGACTGCTCCGGTGCCCCGGCGGCGGCGTCCAGCTTCATGTCGAAAGCGTCGGCCGACAGCAGCCCCGTAAACTTGCTGCCATCGGTCAGGTGGAACTCGTGAACGCTGGTGTCCTCGCTCTGCAGCACGACGGCGGCGATCTGCTCGGGCTTGAGCGAAAGCCTGCCGTAACGGGTCTGGCATTCGATGGGTCCGGCGGGCATCTTCACGCCGATCCGCTCTCCGGTGCGCATGAGGACGATCGGCTTTTCAAAAGTCCACTCCTCGGGCTCGTCGGCGCGCTTGCGGTAGCCGACCCGCGACACCTGGCTGAGCGGGATCTGGGTGACCTGCCCGCTGGAAAGCTGCAGGTCCATCGTCTCCTTCTTCAATGTTCCGCCGAAGATCTGGCCATCGACGGTCACAACCAGTTGCCGGGGGCGGAACTGGCCGACGTTGAGCAGCCCGATCACCCGGTCCACGGGAACCGAGACCGGGCCGTAGAAGGTCGTCAGGTCGTAGGCGGACTCCTTGAGGGTGCCCTTGAGCTGGTCCCCGCTCTTGAGCTCGACCACGTCGAGCAGGTCGCCGCGGAGGATTTCCACATCGCCGATCATTCCCTGCGTGCCGGCGAAGTTGACCACCAGCTTGCGAATGTCGTGGGGCAGGGTCTTGAGGATGTCCGATTCCTTGAGGTTCCTGACCCAGTTGGCGGCGGCGTCCTGCGTGGGTTGGATGGCATGCAAGTGGACCACCGCCATCTCCTTGCCGGCGGGGATATTGAGCTGGATGGAGCCGGAGACGACATTGTTCCCGTTCTGCCAGTCGATGCGCATCGGGTTTTTGGTGTTCTTCCCGGCAAAGACCTCGGCGACGGCCGCCCCGGCGCCGGTCTGGGCCACCCATCCGACGTCCTGCCCCTTCCGCTTGGCATCGGGCACGTTGGCGGCGGTGTTGACGCCGTAGTTCAGCGTCGTCTGGATCATCAGGTTGACCTGTTGATCGGTGTTCTGGGTGTTCTTGACGATGTCCACGTAGCGGACGACGTTGGTCTCCTTGTCGATCAGGATTCGACGGGTGACGTCGAAGCCTTGCATGTTCATGTGCTCCAGGGCGATTTCGCCGGTCTTTTCATCGACGACGCGCGCCTGGTTGCGCAGGACGGCCGGCTGGTTGCCGTTGATCATGAGCATGGCCCCCTGGCTGTAGATGGGCATGTTGCCGGTCTGCTGGATCTGGCCGTACTGGTAGACGCGCCACTGGTTGCCCTGCCCGTCCTGGACCATGTAGGGCAAGTTGATCATGCCGGCCCCGGCGGGGCCGCCTGGAAAGAACGGTCTGGCCAGCAACTTGGCCGAAACGATCCCGCTGCAGACCAGCAACGCCGTCAGGCAACCGACCAAGGCCGCCTTTTTCCCGCCGTATCGCACCATAAAAGACTCCCGTAAACCAACTCGAACATGCATTGGATGTTTATCTTCGCACAATGTTGCAGTCAGGTCACGCGAAATGTGAACTGACCTCTTTGTGCAAGTAGATGACTTCGCCGCTGGTGTAGGCGAGGTCACCACGGATACAGGCAATGATGATAGCCGCTACGTCCGCGGGGTCGAGAGCGCTTTGGGTCGGATATTGTTCAGGGGAGAACAACTGGCGGAGCATGGCGGTTTCCACGGCACCGGGAGCGACCGTATGCACTCGCACGCCGATGCGCTCTCCCTCGCGGGCGGCACAGAGGCCGAACAGGTTCAAACCGGCCTTGGCCGCCGCGTAGGCGGCGAACCCGGGGAAAGGGTCGCGCGCCGCCTCGGACGAAATATTAACGATGACACCCGACTGCTGCCGTTGGAACGCCGGCCAGGCCGCCTTGCAGAGGAAAAACGCCGCCGAGAGGTTTGTGTCCAGCACCGCCTGCCATTCAGGGACGGTCATTTCGGCGATCGAGCGTGCCGGCGCGGCCCCGGCGTTGTTCACTATGGCATCGATCCTTCCGAATCGATCCAAAGTTGTCTGTGCCAGGCGATCGACTTCTTCCGGATCAGTAACGTCCGTCGGGACTGCGATGGCGGTATCACATGGCGCGACGCCGCAGGCTAACCGCGTTGTCTCATTCAGTTCATCGAGGTTGCGGGAGGCGAGCGAGAGGCGATAGCCGAGGCGGGCAAGGCCGATGGCCGTCGCCCGGCCGATCCCGCGGCCGGCGCCGGTGATGATGGCCACGGGGGATGCAGGGCTCTGAACGTCCATCGCTGATCTCGAAACTTTGTTTAGCGGCCTTGCTTGCGAGGCGTGGATCTTTATTCGGCACGATTCCAGCGGTCCACGCCCCGCAAGGCAAGCGGGGCCGCTAAACGGACTGCCCGCAACTCAAACATGACCTGGATATCTACGGACCCTGCTCCCCCTGCGGAAGCGCAGCAGCGGGTTGCTGATCGGGGCCCGGCAGGTGCTTGTCCTCGGCGATGATCTCGGCCACGTAGCTCTTGATCCGCTCGTCGTTGAGCAACTGGCTCATCAGCACCCGGCGGTAGCCGGTGGAACGCATTTGCTCCTTCAGGGAGTCGGTCCGTTCCTGCTTCAGTTTCTCGTTCTGCGAAAAAAGGGCTTCTTCCAGCGACTCGTTCTCCAGGAGCAGGGCGTACATGGCGTCGGCGCGCTTGCCGCCGGAGTTGAACAGCCCGCCGAAGCCGGCAGCCTTCTTCCGGTAGTCATCCACGCGCGCGGTGAGGCTTTTCACCTGGTCCCGCAATTCGGCATTCTCGGTCTTAAGTGCCGACAGCTCCTGCTCATACAAGTTCTTGAACCCCTTCTGGGCGGTGAAAAGCTCCTGCTCTTTCTGGGCCAGGGCCTTGGACGCAGTCAGCGAACCCACAAGGCGCCCGAGGCGGTAGCCGATGAACAGCAACACCGCTGCGGCCACGGTATAGAGAATCACTTCGAGCGTCGGGTTACTGAAATGGGGCATACGCGAGTCCTATCGAAACTGGAACGGCGCGGCACCCGATTGTAGTTTCGATTTTCCCGCCCGCCTTGCCCGCGCCGCGGGAAATCCGAAATTCGAAGCACGAAGGAAATTGACGGCTTCAAGCCGTCAACCTGAGCGCAGCGAAGGGTTTCCTTTGCTCCAAACGGGTAACGCCTTTCGCGCAGGGTTGTTTTGTCATCCAGAAAGCAGCGAGAGCCTTCCCAATTCGGAATACAAGGAGACCCTTGGCTGCGCTCAGGGTGACGGCCTGAAGCCGTCAATTTCCCGCAAAGCGGGCATCAGGTTCTCCCCGGCCGCTCGAGGCTGCGGGCGTGCTCGATGGAGAAGCGGGCCCAGGGTTGGGCTTCGAGGCGGGGCCTGCCGATGGGCTTGCCAGTGCCTTCGCAGATGCCGAAGGTGCCGTTCTGGATTTTTCCAAGGGCCGCGTTGATCTCGCGGAGGAGATTGCGGTCTTTTTCGACCAGGCCCAGGGTGAACTCCTGCTCGTAGTTGTCGGTGCCCATGTCGGCCATGTGGATGGGCAGGGTGGAGAGGTTAGTGCCGCTGGTGCGCAGGGCTTCCCGCTCCATGGAGCTCATATCGCCGACAATTTCCCGGCGTTTTGCCAGGAGCAGGTCACGGAAGTGCTCAAGGTCACGCAGGCCGAACCCGGCCAGGTTCTTTCGGGGCTTGCCGTCGGTGGGGACGGCCTCGGCTATGGCAACCGGCGCCGGGGGCTCGGGGGCAGGCTTTCCCGGACGGCCGGCGCGATGCGTCGCCGACTCACGCTGGACCCGGTCGTTTCCGTCGGCCGGCGGGGCCGGTGGTGCTGCTGGAGCAGGCACGACGGCAGTCCGCTTCGGCGCGGCGGCCTTTTCCGGGACCGGTGAGCCCACCCGGACGGCTTTTGCTGGCTTTTCAGGGGCTTTTTTACCTGTCGGTTTTCCAGATTTCATGGAATCAGCCGACTTGGATGGGGTTGAGGCTGCGTGGCGGGCCTTGGGGTTACCGGCATGCGACGAGCCGCCGCTCTTGTTTGCGCCGTTGCGACCCGCTGCAGAGGCGCCCGAAGGCTTCTTCGAAACTGGCTTTGCCACGATAACCCCGCGCTCCTTTCCGGAGAATTACATGTGCACCGCGAGAGCCCACGTCCGCCAATTGTGCTCCCGGACAGAAAAGGTCTGCAACTATATCGTATAAATGGGATTGCCGTCAAGGACCACGAGAACCGAAGTATTATGGGCTGATCGCCAGGCTCGTCACCCGGTACGTCCCTGCTGCGCTGGACACGTGAGCCGTATAGTGCCGCTGGCCTTTGTCGAAGGTGACAACGCCCTGGAGGGAATTGTCGCTGTCGGCGGTGTTGTTGAAGGTGGTGTTCTCGACGTTTTGAACCAGGCCGAGGTCCTTGACCTGGTCATGCAGCGTGCTGAGTCCGTCAGGAGAAATGCCGGAAGTCGCCGCCGCGCCGCTCAGGTTGTTGCCGGTGATATCGCGAAGGAGCTGCTCCACAGCAAGTCGCGGTGGCTCAACCGTCGCGGAGTTAATCACGGCTTTGCCAAGGTGAAGTGCCGTCAGAATCGTGGACCAGAAGATCGCCCAGGAAAGAATGCTGATGCCGCCGAGGACCATCCCGGCAATCGACATTCCCTTGCCGGTGTGAGTTTCCCTGGACCTTCGGATGCCGAGGAAACCGAGGATGATCGCCGTCAGCCCGCCGACGAACGGCGTGCAGAAGCTGGCGAGCCCGGCAATCAGGCTCGCCAGCCCAAACCCATTGGTGGTCGTCGGCGTCAAACGGTACGACGGCGTTTGAGACACGCAACATCCGCCTTTCTACGGGGCCGGGTTCGCCGCCGGTTCGGTAGTGGGCGGCGTCGGCGTCAGCGCTTGATCGAAGGTAAAGATGGAGATCTTCCAGGCATCGCCCTTCTTGACCTCGTGAACGGTGTAACTCTTCGTTTTGCCCGAATCGAACGTCGCCACGCCCCTCATGTCAGCCGTGTCATTTTGAACGTTGATGAAGGGGTTCGTAACGTCCTTGACAGTGCCGAGGTCCTTGACCTGGTCAATTAGTGCCTGCACGTCGGATTGGCTCATGCCATCGGTATCGTTGACCGCTGCGGTGGCGCTTCCGGAGGCGAGGTCCTTGATGAACTGCTGGTTCGCCATTCGTGCCGGCTCGCTCGCTTTGGCGATGCCGAGAATTGCCAAGCCGCCGACGAGCAGGAAGATGACCCAGCCGATGATGGTTAGAAGGCCCAGGACCAGCCCGATGATGGACATGCCTTTGCCGGAGTTGGTCTTCTTCGATTTGCTGATCCCCAGAAAGCCGAAAATGATCGCCAGGATCCCGGTCGCGCCGCCAGTGCAGAACGACAGGAGACCGCAGATCAAACTGGCCAGGCCCCAGCCATTGCTCTGGGCGGGCTGCATCTGGTAAGCGGGCTGCGCCGGTTGGCCGGGGGGTGGAAATTGCGACATGGTTCGGTTCTCCTTCGAGGTGGTCCCTTGGTTCCTACACTTCCGCAGGTACTGATCATACCAGCAAGTCCTGACTTTACGATAGGCCGATCAGTTTGGTTTTCGGTTTGAGGTTTTTACTCCATCACCACGAATTTTGATTTGGCCTGTTGCCGAACGTACGTCCGCGTGATGTCAACCGTGCCCGGTGGCGGGGCCGTCTTGCCGTCCCCATGGCCCTCGTGCTCCGTGCTACCGTGGGTGGCGAGCCACTTCTGGCCTCGCGCGAAAAAGTCGTCGAAGGCGCCGGGCGTCATCTCCTGGGCGAAATACGTCTCCCGGCGCACCGGGATGACGCGGCAAAGGGGCTCGCCCTTTGCGATGCTGATTCTCTTTTCCTTCCGGTCCAACTCGATAACCGTGTGCCAGGGATAGCTGGCCGGGTACCAGTCGGTGTCGATCAATGCCGTCACCGCCCGGAATGGCCGCCGAAGGTTGGGGGGATCGGTCATGTAGAGCAGTTCGTTCGGGTCGGTCTTGAGAAAAAGAAAACTGCTCACCTTCACCTGGTCGCGTATATGCTGGAAGGCGTTGTCGGTGATAACGTGCGGCAGTTTCTGCCTTTTCTGCCAGAACCAGGCGTATTGCTGGGTCAGAGGCCGGCCGGCAGTCCCTTCATCCGCGGCGTAATCAAAATCACTGTCGATCACCACGTCCGGCTCGACCCGCCAACCGCTATCGGTCCGCGCTCGGACGAAGTTGATGTCGAAATTGGCCAGCAGGTCGAACCCAAAGGCATTCGCCGCCCGGATCGGCGGGCATTCTTCAGGCCAGCCCCGGCCGGCGCCGCGTTTCACATAGATCTCTTTGGCGGGGCGGGGGGCGAAGAGGTCTTGTCGGAACTTGAAGTAGTGGATCATTCAACCGTGTCCTCCATGACTTTTTTTGTCTGCTCCTCGCGGAACTGCCGCAGCTTCTCGCGCAGTTCGGGACGGGAATTCGCCAGGATGGCCACCGCCAGCAGGGCGGCGTTGGCCGCGCCGGCCTTGCCGATCGCCAGCGTCCCGACGGGGATGCCGGACGGCATCTGCACGATCGACAGCAGCGAATCCATGCCGTTCAACGCGTGGCTTTGGACCGGCACGCCCAGCACCGGCAGGATCGTCTGTGCCGCCGTCATGCCCGGCAGGTGGGCGGCCCCGCCCGCCCCGGCAATGATCACTTCCACCCCGCGCGCCTCCGCTTGGTTGGCGAACTCCTTCAGCCAGCCCGGCGTGCGGTGGGCCGAAACGACCTGGCATTCATGGGCCACGCCGAACCGCTTGAGCATCTCATCGGTGTGGGACATTGTGTCCCAGTCGGACTTGCTGCCCATAATCACCGAAACCAGTGGCTTATCGCTGCCTGCGGCCATTCTGTTCCTTCCCGGCGAAAGTCGAGGAATCGACTTCGACGGTCATACAACCGTACGCGCCCGCTCAAGCTCGATTCGCACCAGCAAGTGGACCGGCATCCGCCTCATCGCACTGACGCCAGCAACTCGGCCCATGTCGCGAACGAGCAGTCAACCACTGCATCGGCCAACGCTTCCAATCGGACCAGGTCGTTGATCTCCTCGAGTTGGGCTTGAGCTAACGCATCGGGAGCGCCTAGCGTTTTTGCACCGACCCGCGTTACGAAGGAACGGGCACCACGGATCTGGCCTATCTTAAAACCTTCTTCAAAGATTTCCTGATACACGACGGAGTCTTTCATTTGCGGTGCTCCTTTCGCGTAAATCGTCCGTCCCAAGCAGTCGCTGATAACGGCGACACGTCGACCGAGATTCGCCTCATCCCACCGACGCCAGCAGTTCGGCCCAGGATGTAAACGAGCCGAAAGACACCCGCTCGATCAATTCTTCCAGGGTGCCCACCTCGTTTATCATGTCGAGCCGGGAATGAACCGACGCATCGGGGATGCCGAACTTCTTCGCGCCTAGCCGCAAAAGAACCAATCGCACTTCGCTGTCGCGGCCCTTTTTGATTCCTTTCTCAATACCTTCTTCAAGGATTTCCTGATAAACAACCGAGTCTTTCATTTGACGTGCTCCTTTCAGCACCTGGTGGATCACTTGGCGAGGCCAGCGAATCCCCATCAGGATTCGGGTACAGGTCCAAAGTTCGGGGACCTCGTGCGGCGCGGCCTCGGTTTCAATCCGCCGAGCGACGGCGTCGATCAACGCCGGCAACTGGGCCTCCGTGACGGCGCTGATCGGCGCCAGGGGCAGCGTTCCAATGCCGCCGCTCAACAGCCTCTGGGGCGGTAGTTCCCAAACCCGGATCACCTTATAGCTGAATTCTAGCTTATGCTGCGGGTCTGCGATATCAAAAACCCCTCCGGTCGCCCCGGATAGCGCCGAAGGCCTTAACGCGGTGACCACGCTCTTGACCGTCACTCCGTGCAGGCGCCGGCCCAAGACGTTGTAAAACAGCATGTCCAGGTCAAGATTGGGTTTTGGCCCGCTTTGAATCTCATGGTGAGCGGCGTACGGTTCCGGGCCATCGACCAGGATGAGCTTGTCGGCCGCGGCGCTGATGGTCGACAGATCTGCGTCGACCACCCGCACCGATGTCCCCGCCGGAAGGTCGGCGTAATCGTTGAAGTCCGCCGGGTGTGCCTGAATCATGTGCTTGTGAACGGCATCGAATGGATTTGGCATGAGAACTCGCCGTGTGATGCTCCCCTCGACTAGATCGCCTTGAATCCTACCATACCTCATCGCCCATGTCCGAACCCGCATCCATCTTCGACCACTCCGTCACCTTCGACCTCGAAGGCGATTTCGAATCATTCTTGCGCAGCGTCCCCGCCCGGTGGGTCGTCTACCTGCTGGCCGACGTCGATGACCGTCCGATCCAATTGCTCTGCGTGAAGAACCTTCGCTACAGCCTCAAACGCCGGCTCGGTCCGGGCGAGCCGGCTGCCGGGCTCTCCAAGCGGGTCAATTACCGCGACCTGGTACGACGCGTCCACTGGCGCCGCGTGGACAGCAGCACCGAAGCCGACTGGCTCTACTATGAGGCCGCACGGGCGATCTTCCCGCAGTCTTACCAAGGCATGACCGGCTTCCGCCCGGCATGGTTCACCCACGTCAACCCCGATGCCCGGTTCCCCCGCTACACCAAGACCATCGACCTGACGAGCCGGCCCGGCCTCTTCATCGGCCCCGTCGAAGACAAGCACGCCGCCGCCCGGCTGATCGAATTGGCCGAGGATGCCTTCGACCTGTGCCGGTACTACAACATCCTCACCGAAGCGCCGCACGGCAGGGCCTGCGCTTACAAGGAGATGGGCAAGTGCCCTGCCCCCTGCGATGGCTCGATCTCCATGGAGCAATACCGCGGGCTGGTCCAATGGAGTGCCGACACGCTGGTCGACCCCGAGCCGTTTGTGCACGACCAATCGCGCCGGATGCAGGCTGCGGCGGGGGAGTTCCACTTCGAGATCGCCGGCAAGATCAAGGCGTTCCTCGGTTCGATCAACCGGCTCAGCAAGGGACCGTTCCGGCACGTCCGCCTGCTGAAGGATTTTGCCTTTCTCTCGCTGCAGCACGGGCCGCGGGACGGGACGGCCAAGGTATTCCTGGCCACGCCCGGCCGGATTGAGCACATCGTCAGCCTCATCGCCGAGCCGGCCAGGCCGGCGGAACTGCTCCGCCACGCGCTCGATCTGGCGTCCCAGCGCAGCGAGGTAACGATCGATTCCGTCGGGGCCGAGCGAATCGGGATCATCGCCCATCACTTGTTCTCGCCCAAAAACGTCGTTGGCGCTCCGGGGGTGTTCCTGCCCATCGCCAGCGTGGAGGAGCGGGCGTTCCTCAAGGCATATCGGGATTTGAAAAAACAGCAGCCGGCGGAACAGGAAGTGGAATCGGAGGGGGTTACCAAGGAACTGCAGGCGCTGCCGGGGCCTTGAGTTCAGAATTCATTAACCCTGCCGGGCCAAGGTTGCGTAATATGTCGCCCTTATGACTAAGCTGATTTCTTCCCCGGTGCGCGGGCGCGTCGCGCGCATGCTGGCCCCGGCGCTGTTGCTTGCCGGACTGGTTCCCGCGTTGCTGACAATGGCGCCGCAGGAGCGTTGTGAGGCGGTCAATCTAAAGAAGCTGATGCGGGCAGCGCCGCAGACGCAGCCGGCCGGGCCGACGGAGACATTCGAGGTCGTCGACCTGCCCCTGAAAGAAGATGGCGTCAGCGGCGATCGGGCCAAATGGCTCAAGGCCTTCGAGCCCAGGCCGGAGAAGTTCACCTGCACGGTGCAACTGATCGAGGAAGAAGACAATCTGCGCTTCTACCGGCTCGTCTTCCCCTCCCCGGTCACATGCCCCTGGCCCGAGAACAACGTCGTGCCCTGCGAGCTTTATCTGCCCAGGCCGCCGGAGGGACAGGCCCCGGCCAAAGTGCCGGCGGCAATCGTGCTGGACATCATGGACGGGTCGGCCATCGTGCCGCGCGGGCTGGCACGGGGGCTGGCAGAGCAGGGGGTCGCCGCCGTGTACGTCCCGATGGCCTATTTCGGCGCCCGCCGGCCTAAGGGGGACGAATACCTGCGTCGCATGGCGGATGACCCCGAACAGGCGATCACCAACATGCGGCAAACCATCATGGACATCCGCCGTGCCAAGGCGATCCTCGCCGCCCGGCCCGACGTGGACCCGCACCAGATCGCCATCACCGGCGTCAGCCTCGGCGGGATCGTGACGTCGCTGGCAGCCGGGGTGGACGGCGAGTTCAACCGCGTCGTGCCGATCCTCGCCGGCGGCGACCTGGCCGAAATGATCTTCACCTCCGCCCGCGAGACCCGCCAGATGCGCCAGGTGATGGCAGCCAAGGGCATGAGCCGGGAGGATGCCGAGCGGTTTCTGGCCCCCATCGAGCCGCTGAATTTCGCCTCGCGGATCGCTCCGGGCACCTGCCTGATGATCAACGCCGCCCACGACGAAATCATCCCCAAAGACGCCACCGAAGCCCTCAACAAAGCCATCGGCTCACCCCAGATCCTCTGGCACCCACTGGGGCATTACTCGTCGATCTTCTATCTGCCCAAGATCCGCCAGAGCGCAATCGATTTCATTAAAGGCCGAAAGGTGGAGAGCCTGGACGGGGAAACGTTAAGGTGAGGGAGACCGGACGATTAGGATTACGATTAGGATTACGATTAGGATTAGGATGAAGAGAGAGTAGCATAATCCCGATAATCCCTTTGCTCCTCCGTTCGTAATCTTAATCCTAATCCTAATCGTAATCCCGCTTTTCAGTGCATGCCGCCCGCCCCTGCCCTTACGCTTTCTTCACGCTCTGCCCCTCTCCTTGCCGATAATTCGTGCAGCTAGCAACGAGGACGGTGGCATGTCCGACCATCGGGATCATTGTCCGTTTTTGAACCGGTCCGACGCGAGATGTTCGGCTCATTTCAGCCTGAACCACCTGGATGACGCGTTCGAGCAATGCTTTGACCGGTACCAGTCGTGTGCGGTATACCGGGAACTGCTCAAGGAGCGGCGCGACCGGCGGGCGGCCGCCGGCCATGGCGTCCGGCGCGGCTTTTGGGCCCGCGGAGGGTTCGATGCCGTCTCGTCCAACCCAGCCGAACCCGCAACCGCCGGCCAAAAAGCCCCCTCCACGGGCGACCAGACCCCGGCCGGCCGGCTCACGCAGTTCACCCGGCTCACGATCGCCCACCGAGACCCGCAGCCCGCACCCGGCGGTGCGGTCCTTTCTGCTGCACCTGGCCTCTGAGCGGGGCCTGGCCGAAAACTCCCTCCACGCCTACCGCCGCGACCTCGAAGACCTCGGCGATTTCTTCGCCTCGCTCAACCGGGACTTCCTCTCGGCCACGGTCGACGATTACCACGGCTACCTCCAGGACCTGTCCCTTCGGCACAAGGCCACCCGCACCGTCTCCCGGCGGCTGGCCTGCATCCGGATCTTCCTGCGCTTCCTGTCGGCCGACGGACACGACACCGGGCCGATCCTCCAGCAACTGGACCGGCCCAAGCCCGCGCAGCCGCTGCCCAAGATCCTGAGCCGGGCCCAGGTCAATCAGCTCATCGCAGCCCCGAGCCCCAAATCCCGGCTGTTCGCCCGCGACGTGGCGATTCTCGAGCTGCTCTACGCCAGCGGCTTGCGCGCCACCGAATTATGCGAGTTAAAGCTGCGCGACACCAACCTGCAGGTCGGCTGCGTGCGCGTGCTGGGCAAGGGAATGAAGGAACGGATCGTCCCCCTCGGCCGCGCCGCCGCCGAGGCGGTCGCCCGGTATCTGCTGGAGTGCCGGCCCCGGCTGGAAAAGACGCCGTCGGACCTGCTCTTCCTGTCGCGCAGCGGCAAGCCCCTGGAGCGGGTGGGCTTGTGGATGCTGGTCGAGAAATACGGCCGGTCCAGCGGCCTGCTCAAGAGGATTTCCCCCCACACCCTGCGACACTGTTTCGCGACCCACCTGATCGGCGGCGGGGCCGACCTCCGCGTGGTCCAGGAACTCCTGGGCCATAGCGACATCAGCACCACGCAAATCTACACCCATGTCGATCAGGACCGCCTCAAGGCGATCCATCAGAAATACCATCCGAGGAAATAATACGGACGGATCACGCCGCCATTTCGCTCATGACCTCGGGCATCCGCTGGCACTGAAGACACACCGCGACGAAGATGTGGCGCAGCCGGTCGAGCTCAACTGTCTCCAAAAACTCGCTTGTGAAATCCAGCGGGAACGACGAGCGGTATTCCCGGATCAACTGGCACAGCGACGCGCGATCGAGCGTGGCGACCAAGGCAAGAATCTCATCGATTTGTTCGGCGTTCAGCATGACCAGTTCCTCTACCTGTATATTAGACGCGGGAGATGCCTCACACATTACGCGAGCGGGTCCGGGCGCATACGGAACTTGAATTCTTCTTCCGGCGCCGAACGGCTCTCCAACATGCCGGCTCAGATGAACAGGTCGATCATGCGTCCTTTTTGTGCTTCATCGGGCCGGTGCCCCACCACCTTGACCTTCAAAATCACCGGCGGCGGGTTCTGCCACGGAAGGACCTTCCACGGCGGCTGGAATGGCAGCTCGCAGTCCGGCACGCGAGCCGGGCCGACGCACTCGACCTTCACTTCAACGGGAGCGCGGCAAGACCCCTGGAACGGCGCCGCGCAGTAATAATAGACCGGCCGCGGCTCGAAATACGGCTCGGGGTGGTAATTGATCCGCGGCTCGACGACCGGCGCGGGGTTGATGCAAGTCGCCGGCTGGATGCAAGGCGCCGGCCCCGATGCCGCCGCGCAGGAACGGTTCCCCAACTCCGCCGCGGTTGTGATGTCCGCCGTGCGGATGGCGTCGATCAGCGACTCGACCAGCTTCAGGTCGAGCGTGGCGGCCAGCAGGCTCGCGGTGTCGGCGAGGTTGGACGACCCGGCCAACGGGCTGGCGACGGAGGCGATGTCGGATGCCGCAGACCGGGCCAGCAGGTTCACGGTTGACGCAATGTTCAAGTCGAGCGACACGCCCCGCCTGAAGCAAACGGCGGTGCCAGGCGCGCCGCCGCTCGGCTCGAGCAGGCGAAAACTTTAGGAATTCCGTGTATTGGAGCGCGAAAAAAAGTTATTCCCCGCGAAAAACAATGCAGCCGGCGAATGCAGTCTGAGCCGCGTGTTGCCTGAACACAACAGCGCCGCTCTACTGGTGTTGAGCGGCGGCGACGTTGGCCGGTCCGATAACCTTCAATCGCTTTGCAGGCCGAGCCGCATGGAATTTTGCAACGCCCGATGAAGCATGACGGATGGACGGACTACCTTACTTGCCTCCCCCGGTACTCCGGGGGAGGCAATGAAAATGCGAACCGACGAACTGGATTTCCACCTCCCGCCCGAGTTGATCGCGCAGACGCCTTCGCGGCGCCGCGAGGCCTCGCGGCTGCTACACTATCGCAGGTCCGAGCGCAGCGTTGCCCACCGCATATTCTCGGACCTTCCCGGCCTGTTGCGCCCCGGCGATCTGCTGGTTTTCAACGACACGCGCGTCCTGCCGGCCCGCTTCATGCTGCGCAAAACCACCGGCGGCCGGATCGAAGGACTGTTCCTCTCCGAAGTCCGCCCCGGACGGTGGCACGTCCTGCTCAAGGGTTTGGAGCGGTACGGCTCCCGGCCGCTGCATTTCGAGCTGGCCCCCGAAATCCAGGCAAACGTTGTCCGCTTTGGTCCCGACGGGGAGCACGAGTTGGAGGTGCATACCGACGAGCCCGCCCTGGCGGTCCTGGCCCGCGTCGGCCGGATGCCGCTGCCGCCGTACATCAAGCGCGACAAGGCACACGACGAGCGCGACGACATGGACCGCACCCGCTACCAGACCGTCTTCGCCCGCGCGCCCGGTGCGGTGGCGGCCCCGACGGCGGCGCTCCATTTCTCCGACGACCTGCTCGCCGCCCTCGACGCCGCCGGCGTGGCCCGCGCCTTCGTCACGCTGGACGTCGGCCCCGGCACCTTCAAACCCGTGACGGCCGAGGACCTGGAAAGCCACGTCATGCACGTCGAGCCATACGCGATTTCGCCGCACGCCGCCGAGGCGCTGAACCAGGCGAAGCAAGCCGGCCGGCGGATCATCGCCGTCGGGACGACCGCCGCCCGGGTGCTGGAAAGCCAGCCCGCCGGCGTGCCGTTGGCCGCCCGCACCGCCAGCACCGGCATCTTCATCCGCCCGCCCTACGCGTGGAAGCACGTCGACGGCCTTATCACCAACTTCCACCTGCCGCGCAGCACCCTGATCGCCCTGGTTGCCGCCCTGACCGGGTTGGAAGAGCAGCGCCGGCTGTACCAGATCGCCATTGACCAGCGATACCGATTTTTCAGCTATGGGGATTCGATGCTGATCGAGTGAGCCCGCGTGCCGTTCGGGTACGTTGACGGTCGTCGGGTAGAGTTGACGGAATCAGAATTCCATGGAAGGCATATTCCTCATAGGGTATAATCTGTCCCAGGCGTGGAGGTCGTCGTGGATGTGGGCAAAAAGGTGCGTTTGGAATTGTTTTTCGACCGATTGCGGACCGCGCGCCCGGCGAGCACTCACGATGAGGCATTCGAACTGCTGGCGACCGTGTTGAACCAAGCAGGCTGGTATGGCGGCAGCAAATCTTCCAGAGCAACTCGCGGCGGTTGAGGAAAGAATCCGTCATCGCTTCCCGGACGCGACGATCGAAGTAGATACTCCGTCGGATCCGAAAGGGCCATGGTTCCTTGACATCAGCCTGCAGGGACACGTCGTTGCCGTCCAGTGGAGACAGGATCGTGGCTTCGGGATCAGTACCAACCCGAGCGACGGTGGGTACGGCGAGGGGGTGCACGAGAGGTTCGAAGGCCCCGACAGCGCTTACAAGCGCATCACCGCGCTGCTTCTCGGGCAGGCGAGCACCGCTCCCCCCGAGCCTGTGAGATTGCGTGAGCTTCGAGCCCTGCGTGGGGTCTCTCAGATGGAATTGGCCGAAGCTTTGAACGTGCAGCAGGCGGCGGTGTCGAGGTTTGAGAACCGGAAGGACAACATTCTTCTCAGCACCCTGAAGGCCGTAGTCGCGTCCATGGGAGGTGAGCTCATAGTGACGGTGAAGTTCCCCGACGGGCTGGAGCGGCAGCTCAAGCTTGACGACGACATCGAGTCGCCGCCCCCTGCTTCCACCTTGGTGAAGGCACCAACATGAACTGGGAGTGATATTGAAGAGCCGGTTCAATCTTCTCACGATTCGGTCGTCGGACATCGACCGGGCGGTTTGCTTCTACGAGGCGCTGGGCCTGCGATTCAGCAAGCACGCTCACGGGACCGGTCCGGAACATTATTGCTCGCAGGACGCAGGAATCGTTTTCGAGATTTATCCGCTGCGGCCAGGGAAGATTCCGACGACCGATGCCCGGATCGGGTTTGCTGTGGCGTCGGTAGAGGCAGCGACAGCAGCGCTTTCGGCGTTGGGGGCCCGCGTGGTTTCCGCGCCGGCGGAGTCGGAGTGGGGCCGGTGCGCGGTCATTGCGGACTTTGACGGCCATCGGGTAGAGCTGACAGAATCAGTCTATCGGGTCGAAGTCCCGCCCGGGGCATCGACGCCGATCACAATTTCCCCGCTTGAAACGAGGCGGTCGAAATCGGCAGTCGAGAAGGGCGACGGCAGGCCGAAATCGGAGATGTAAAAGCCCATCGCCCGCAGCCTGTCGCGCGTCCGCTTGGTTCGGGGGCACACTCCAGAAGGATGGCTCGAATGCGTGCCGCATCATCTAGGTTGAAATGGCGCCTTCCCTTCATGGATCGCCTGATTCTTTGACCGTTTCGTCCGGCAACCATCGCGGGTGTATGCATCCCTTCGTGTCTCTTCGTGCCCCTTCGACGTACTCAGGGCAGGTTCTTCGTGGATCGATTCAATTCTTCGCGGCCCCGCCCCCTTTTCCATCCGCCGCCTTCCAGAATGCCTTGCCAACGTCGGTTTCGGTGTCGGCCAGGAGCCAGAGGATGCGGGCGGTGGCGGCGATGCTCATCATGTCGTCCGGCGGCTGCTTCTTCCAGGCGGCGAACCAGGCGTCGGCATTGGCCCGGGCCCGGGCCATGAGGTAGTCTTCGCCGGTGGTGCGGTACAGGGCCAGGTCGGCTTCCACCATGAACTGCGACCACTTGAGCGGGTCGCGGTAGACGCCGGTGCCGGCGTCGGTGAACCATGCCGCGGCCTTGCCGATGCGTTTGGCCTGCTCGAGGTAGTCGTTTTCCCCGGTCTGGTGATAGAGATCGAGGCAGGCGCGGAGCATGAGGGCGGAGTTATAGGTGAGCTTCCCCTTTTTCACTTCGCCGGTGGCGACGATGACGCGGTCGTCGAACAGGCCGTCGCTGGCCTGCAGCCGGCCGCGCGTCCACTGGACGGTCTTGGTGGCGGCGGCGAGCCAGCCGGCGGCATCCCTGGGTGGGCCGAGGCGGGCCAGGGCCAGGTAGCCGACGGCTGCCGGGCCGTTGGAGCAGGCATTTTTCGAGTTGTCCTTGTGGGTCTGGTGCCACCAGATCCCGCCGCCGAGCTGCTCGTCCCAGCCGCTGGCAACGAAGCGGGCGACCTGCTGGGCGCGGGCCAGGTAGGCCCGGTCCTGCGTCAACTGGTACGCCTCGGCGAAGGTGATCACCAGCCACTCGTTGTCGTCGTAATACTTGTCGTTCCCGTTCCCGTGGGTGGGCGCCGGCTCGTAGGCGGGGATCGCCACCTTGGTATCCCAATAGGCGTCCAAGGCCGTGAAGTATTTGGCCAGCAGAGGCCGGTAAGTCTTTGGCTCATGGCGTGCCGCCCCGACCAGCACCGAGAACGCGGCGGCCTGGCGCCAGATATAATCCGGCTTGGGATCGGCGGCGGAGCGAATGTACAGGCCGGTCCTGGCGTCCCGGAAGGTTTTCTGGAAATACTCGGTCACCTCCCGCGCCTCCGTGCCGTACTGGCCGGGCGCCGCCGGCGTGCCGGCAGCACGGGCGGGGGATTGGGAAAAGAGGAACATCGCGGTGACGCAAATGGCGATCGCGCGCCGATTCATGACGGATTTCATGTCTTCATGTTACCGACTTGCCCTCCCCTTCGCCCGGGCATGGTTTTCGATAGCCCGTCTCAGTGTCCTGCTCCAGGCGGATCGGCGTGTTTTGGTGTGCCTCCCCCAGGCAGTGCAGGGCGCGATGGAAGGCTTCGGCGTGGGTGCCGGCATCGAACGTGCACAGCCATTCCCAGCGACCGTCGATCTTGATGTAAAGCTGATACGTCTTCATGGCGACTCGGCGAACCTCTTGCGTGGCTTAAGCGAACTAAGAGTTATTTCCAATTAAAGTCTCCCCGCAGCAAGTCCGACCGAAATGCGACATGCGCGGTTGCGGGGGGCAAAGGGCCGTCGGACGTTGACAAAGGCGTCCGGGCCGGCCTATATGACCTAAGCGGGGGTGGTGGTCCGTCTTGCTTTTCTATCGACCGGCGGGTAGCCGGTCCGGCAAGCGGAAATGGGAACGCATTAATAATCCTTGAAGATTGTAGCAAGGCGAGGAAATGAATCAGGTCGGAGCAGTGGCAACAGAGAAGTTTTTTTCGGTGGTCGTGCAAACCAGTGACGGTAAAACCAGGGCCGTGCCGCTGCGCGGCGAATCAAGCGGCCAGGTATTCCAGCAGGCCAGACAACAACCTGACGTACGGCGTGTGGGAAAGGTAACTGAAATTTCGCAGGGCGCCTTCGATGCCATCGTGGAAGGGCGGGAGCCAGCAACCGATGCCGAGCCGGCCCACCCGGGACCAGCGGAGCGCAACGACAAATGGATCGGACACGTGATCTCCGGCCCACGGGTGATCATGCATGACCGGGCAAGCGGGGAACAGCCGTTCAAGCACCTTCAGCCGCCGCCGGAACGTCCCAAGCCTCAGAAGCGCGACCCCGATCCGCCGCCACAAGCGCCGGCCCGCAGCCAGCCAACCCAGTCGCTGGCGACGTTCCAGCAGCCCGCAACGCCGCCTGCCGCAGAGCCGATCGCGGCGGCATCACCGGGAGCCGAGTACCGGATCCTCAAGAGCCGCCGGCAGGGCGGCCCGCCATACCTTCTGCAGCGCGGCACCTGGCAGCAACAAAAAGGCAAACGGGTCTTCCAAATCGAATGGGAGAAGGATTTCGCAACCCGGGACGAGGCGGTGCAGCACCAGACATCGCTGGCACCGTGAGGCCGCAACGGCGGAACCACGAAATTCGAAACCCGAAACTCGAAATAAATTCAAAAGCCGAAATCCAAATGGCAGAAACAGGAGGGCACTATCTCACGGCCCGCATTTGCCCCTTTTGAATTTCTCATTTTTTTGCCTTTGAATTTATTTCGTGCTTCGGATTTCGAAATTCGAGTTTCCTGTCTCCCGTCTATTTCCCCGCCGGCGCCAGATCCTCCCCGCCGGCAATGAACTGCTGCGGCTTGAAGTCCTTGGGGTATTCCTCGTCTTTCCTGAAGCCGTACATGTGCGGCTCGTAGGCGCCGACGATGTCCACGTCCGCCTTGGCGGGGACTTCCATGCTGGCGCCCCAGAAGCAGGCGTTGACCACCAGGCGGCGCAGGCCTTCGTTGGTGAAATCGCTGCTGGCGCCCATAGTGGTGCAGAAGGCCCGGCCTTCCTTGCCGGTGTCGGACGCCTTGTAATTCCGGCTCCAGGCGATCGGCATCATGGGGTCATTCTTCTTGCCTTGCACCGGCGGGTCCTTGGGGTCCATTCCGGTGAGCACCTGGCCCTGCACCAGGACGGTGGTCCCTTCGGGGAGTTTCTTGACTTCATAGACGTCGGTGGAGACCCACAGGTCGGAGACGCCGCGGAGGATGGGGTTGTCCTTGACGTCGTCGGGGATGATGCCGCGGGTGCTCTCCTTCTTGTGGGAGCCCCAGTGGTTGACCCATTGTTCGCCGAGGATGTGCTTGCCGAACCCGCCCTGCCAGCCGTCGGCGTTGCCGCCGTTGTTGTAGCGGGCATACGTCCCTTTGAGTCCGGCGAAGGCGTGGGTGGCGGTGCGCAGGCCGACGACGCCCTTGCCGGCATTCAGGAAGTCGTCGATGTGCTTCATCTGCTCGTCCGGCAGGGAGCGGAAGCGGGTGAGGATCACCATGAGGTCGGCCGAATCCAGTGCCTCCAGGCCGGGGATGTTGTCATGCTGGTTGGGGCTGATGTCGCCGGTCTTGGGGTCGATTTCAAACAGGACGGTACACTTGAAGCCATAGTGCTTGGCGAGGATTTTGGCCAGCATGGGCAGGCCTTCCTCAGAGCGGTATTCCTCGTCGCCGCTGACGAAGACGATGCTTTTGCCCTTGCCGGGGCCATCTTTGCCCTCGAAGGTGATCCACGGGTCGGCGGCCAGCGCCGCCGAGGCGGGGACGAGGATCACCGCAGCCAGGGCCCAGAGCCAGGAACGATTGCCGATGGACGGTTCCTTCACGATGGTTTCTCCTGAAAATCGGACGTGCGCAAGTACGCGCACATGCAGAGGTATTGCGGCCCTTCGGGCCAGCCGTTAAACGCTCTTAACTTGCGCCTGATCGCGCACCATTGCTTAGGGGGCCATTGTGGCGTGAACGACGAAGTGTGTCCACACGCCTGCCGGGCGCGAACGACTGGGGCCGGGACGCACATGGGTTCTACCGCGGGGAGCGCGAGGCGTTTGGCGTGAGGAGATGAACGGACGAGCGGCGGACCCGGGCTTGTCATTACCTTTAGAAGCGGTTTTAAACAGGGTTGGGGAGCTTTGCGGATTTTACCAACGGGGTGTATCCTCCGGCCCAACTCATCTCACTGGAGCCGACATGGATCCGCTGCAGCGCATTGCCTGTGACTGGTGTGGGGCGCAGAGCCCGCCGAACGCGACGAGTTGTATGGCTTGCGGGGCGCCGCTCAACGTCAAAAACCTGGTCAGCGATTCCGGCTGGCGGGAAGCGCCCCGACTCAAGGACATGTCCGAAGTCCACTTCGGGTCGAGCATCTGCCAGGTCGAAGGGGAGATCGTTCCTGTCGCGGAGATCACCCTCGGCGGACAAGACGGGATCTTCTTCGAGCACCACGTCATGCTCTGGAAGGACGATTCGGTGCGCATGGACGTGATGCCGCTGCAGGGCGGCATCAAGCGCGCCCTGGCGGGGATGCCGTTCGTGGTGTCAGTGGCGTCGGGAGTCGGGCGGATCGCGTTTTCGCGGGACGCCTCCGGCGAGCTGGTGCTGCTGCCGCTGCACCCCGGCATGGAGATGGACGTCCGCGAGCACGCGTTCCTGCTGTCGTCCCATTCCATCGAATACTCCTACACACGCATCCAGGGACTGCGCAACATCCTCTTCGGCGGGCAGGGGATGTTCATGGACCGGTTCGTCACCCGCGCCCAGCCGGGCCTGCTCATCCTGCACGGCTACGGCAACGTGTTCGAGCGCCGCCTCAAGCCGGGCGAAAGCGTTATGCTCGAGCCGGGCGCCTTCCTTTACAAGGACGCCTCGGTGACCATGAACGTCGAAACACAGAAGCTGACGACAGGCTTCTTCGGCGGCGTCGGCATGAACCTGGCACGCATGACCGGCCCGGGAAGGCTGGGAATCCAGTCCATGTACCATCACCACAACACCGACTGACCGCTCACGCGGGAAATTCGAAACCCGAAACTCGAAA
>Ga0182024_10007218_pt1 | contig 24036 bp, 24 predicted proteins | sample P32metaG_FD_120480 | JGI IMG/M metagenome (GOLD analysis project Ga0182024, IMG submission 120480) | Permafrost microbial communities from Stordalen Mire, Sweden - P3-2 metaG (Illumina Assembly) | ecosystem: Environmental > Terrestrial > Soil > Wetlands > Permafrost | place: Sweden: Stordalen...
CGCGACCCCTCGCGTTGGCGAGCTACCCCGTAGCAACGCCATCAGCGCCCTCGCGCGCGCGCGAGGGTGATAAAAGTGGTTAACGCGGGGCCCGATGCTGTTTTGGCGCGACCCCTCGCGTTGGCGAGCTACCCCGTAGCAACGCCATCAGCGCCCTCGCGCGCGCGCGAGGGTGATAAAAGTGGTTAACGCGGGGGCCCCCGCAGCCAACTGGTGCGATCGGGTCGTGGCGACGCTGACCCCGTAGCTGAGAGCGTCGCGGCCGCCGCCAGCCGCCGCTGCACCGCCCAGGCGGCCCGAGCCGCCTCGCGCCGGCACTCTAGAATTTAGGAAAAGCTCGCGCGCGCGCATATGGGTGACAAAAGAGGTTAACGCGTGGGGATAATAACCGCGCAACATCTGGGACTTTTTACATCAGCGCCGAAATGCTCCGATGCGGCATGCCCCGAGTGATTCAAATTCCGTTGTCAGGCGGCGACCGCAAGGCGCAGGCGAAGGAATTGCGCCGCGCCCGCGGCCTTTACGATGAGTACATGAAGCAGTCGGCTCAGGCTCGCGCTGAGGCCCATGAGAAGTATCGCGAGGCTGAATGAAAATGCAGAATCTCGAGCCCATCCTGATTTTCATAACGGTAGCGGAAATGGGGAGCTTCACCCGCGCAGCCGATAGCCTGGGTATTCAGAAGGGAAGAGCCTCCACGGCGGTCCGGAAGCTGGAAGAAGATGTCGGTGTCAGGCTTCTGCACCGGACGACGCGTAGCGTGCAGTTGACGGAAGACCGACGGGTATTTCATGCACGTGCCCGCGATCTGCTTGCTGAAGTCGATGATCTACACTCGATGTTCGCAGGCGAACGCGTGGCACTTCGCGGGCGTTTACGGGTCGATCTTCCGACCGAGGTGGCGCGCACAACGATCGTGCCGGCCTTGCCGGAATTCATGGCAACTCATCCCGAGTTGGAGCTGGAGGTGTCGAGTACGGATCGGCAAGTCGATCTGGTTCAAGAGGGGTTCGACTGTGTATTGCGGCTTGGACCCATATCCCTCGTCACCTGAAGGTTTATCCGGTGGGGGTAAAACTGATCTTGCCGGTTGCCAGCCGGGGTCGGCCTCGCAAGCGGCACATTCCGGATATCCTGTCGAAGCCGGCCGAAGACATGCTGGCCAATGCCAAGTGGCAAAATGTGAGCTGGCGAAACGGCACCAAGGGCCGGCTGGAAGCTCGCTTCGTCGCGGTTCGCGTGCGGACTGCCGATGGACCACCTCAGCGGATCAAGGACATGGGCCAGCAGCATCTTCCGGGGGACGAAGCGTGGCTCATCGGCGAGCATAGGACGTCGGGAGAGAAGAAATATTATCTCGCCAATCTGCCGGCCAAGACGAATCTGCGCAGGTTAGCTGCCACGATCAAAGCCCGATGGATTTGCGAACAGGCGCATCAGCAATTGAAAGAGGAACTCGGACTTGATCACTTCGAGGGACGATCCTGGCAAGGCCTCCACCGTCATGCGCTCATGACCATGATCGCTTACGCATTCCTCCAGCATCGCCGTCTGGCTCAAGCGGGGCGGAAAAAAAAGAATCAACGGTCCACCGCCTCAGCCGAGCATGCCGGCCGTACGCCACGCCATCGTCGAACTCATCGTTCAACTACGACCTCGGCAATGCCCATACTGCAGAAGACAAATCGGCGAAAAGCAACGGCGTGAATAAATCTGCCAAAGTAGTGCTAGATGGATTAGTGTCCAGCCTCACCACTATTTGCCGCTGATGCGAACTACCAATCTTTCGCCGGGTGGGGTATTCAAATTGTAACGGCGAACTACCGCCAATCTCCCGAAGACTGGATGACCCCGAGCGGCCTATGTCACCTCCCTCCAATTTTAAGAACCAAGGCAACGGCCGCCGTCGCATCGCTCAGCACTTGTATCTTGATAGAATCTCTATATCACAGGTTGGTACTCATATCAGTGGTCTGAAGAGACTAAAGATGGCAAAAGTCAGAGCAAAAACGATTACGCGACCGATATTTCAGTCAGAGAAGAAGCGCATTTATCTAGAGCTTCGGAAAGAGATTTTAACTTTATCGCTTAGCCCTAAGGTGCTTTTGGTCGAGTCTGCGTTGGCGGAACGATTTGGCGTCAGTAAGGCGCCCGTCCGCGAGGCGCTTGCTATCCTACAACGTGACGGTCTGGTTGAGGCGCTCCCGCGAAAGGGTTATCTGGTCACCCCGATGACCGTCAACGATGTTCACGAGCTGTTTCAGTTGCGGATGGCGCTCGAAGGCGCCGCCGCGGAATTAGCAGCAACAAAAATAACCGAAGATGAATTAATCTATTTGGAAAGCCTTCAGCCTAAAGCTGCAAAAGGCGCGGCGCCCGGAATGGCACAATTTCTGGATAACAATCGGAAGTTTCACCATGCAATTGCATCCGCGTCTCGAAATACGCGCTTAATCTTGCTCATAGAACAAATTACGGAAGAAACGGGTCGTGCTATAGCGGCAAGCTATCGGATTGGTGAGCACACCGCTATCGTCAAGGCACTTCGAGATCGTGACCCCGAGGGAGCACGCACGGCTATGATTGAGCACATCCGAGGGGCCGAATCTCGCGCGCTCAATTGGGACGCGTCCGTGTATCAGCCTGGTTTTCCATCCGAAGGCTCTCGCGTAAGACGCTAGCCCCAGGACAGTATGAGCGCTGCCAAGCGTCGTTAAGAGCCCGCTCGACCAAAACCTGCACGGCTTTCTTTCGATATGTTCCGGTCCCATGGACATCGGATTTTGGGTCCAATTCCGCCACAGCGGTCGCTGCTGCAGCCCGGAAAGCTTTCGCTGTACCAGGCGAACCTTCTAACTCACTTTCTGCAGCTTCAGCGCGGATCGGTCGATCCCCGATCGCGCCCATAGCAATCTTTGCATTCAGGACGCTACCCTCTTTGCTCCGACCGAGGGTCACGGCAACCAGCGCGAACTTTGCATGATGCTTGCTTAGCTCATGGAATGCCCAGCCAGTACCGACAGGTAAGAGTGGCAACCTAACTTCTGTAATAAGTTCTGTTGCGTCGAGCGACGTTTCAAAAAATGAGATAAAGAAATCTTGTGCGGAAATTATGCGCTGCCCATTTGTGCCTAAAGTGACGATCTGAGCCTTCAGACAGCATGCAATGACCGGCATTTCCGCGGTGGGATCAGCATGCGCAATACTACCGCACAGCGTGCCTCGGTTTCGCGTCGCATCGTGACCAATATGAGGGAGTGCCTCACCAATAAGGTCGCAAGGGAAGACAGTCTTACAGTGACTGAGAGTAGAAAGTCGTCGCATCGCTCCGATGGAGACATATTGGCTTTCCAGTCGTACATAATCGAGAGCCAGTACGTCGTTTATGTCGAGCAGCGCAGTAGGACGCACCAATCGCATTTTCATCATGGGAATAAGGCTTTGGCCGCCTGCTATTACTTTGGCGTCCGATCCTAGTTGCGAGAGTTTTGAGACGGCGTCATCGACAGTAGAGGCGGTGTAGTACTCAAAGGTGGCCGGTTTCATTTGTTAGCTTCACCTATGTTTTTGGAAGTAGAAATCAGATCCAAAACGCGATCGGGTGTAAGCGGAAGCGAAGTCACGCGCACTCCGAATGGGGCGAGAGCGTCTGTTACAGCGTTGCCTACGGCAGCCATCGGTCCGATAGCGCCCCCTTCGCCGCAACCCTTTATGCCATCGACCGTGAAAGGCGACGGAGTCATTAAATGATGTACTTCGATATTAGGTACGTCTTGTGAGCTCGGCAAAAGGTATTCCATCATCGTCTGCGAGAGAAGCTGACCATCTTCGTTGTAGTCTAAATGCTCAAGTAATGTGCCCCCGATTCCTTGCGCAACGCCGCCGTGGACTTGGCCGTCCACGATGATCGGGTTAATGATGGTGCCGCAATCCTCAACGACGAGATACCGCGACACATCGACTATGCCTGTCTCCACATCCACATCAACGATGGCCACATGAACGGCATTCGCCCAAGTTCCCGTACCGGGAGGCGCATCGTAAGTTTGATTGCTAGAAAAGTCTGACGGCGTCAGTCCGGGCGGGAGCCGTTCAGGTCTGTGAAATACGAGCCGCGCGATCTCTGCCACAGTTATGGTCACATCCGATCCTGCGACCTTGACGATACCATCCTGAATTACGAGGTCATTGGTGCTCGCTTCGAGCAGATGTCCGGCCATTTCGGTAACGGATTTCCGAACCGTATCGCTGGCGTGCGCGACCGCACCGCCACCCAAAACGGCACTACGACTTGCGAACGTGCCCATACCATAAGGTGAAGAGTTTGTATCACCAAACTCGACGCGAACGTGCTCAATTGGAAGGCCCAGATGATCAGCCGCTATTTGAGCGAAGGTTGTCTCGTGTCCTTGCCCGTGGGAATGCAAGCTTGTTTGAATCGTGACGCAACCAGAAGGGTCAAGCGAAACTCTTGCGGACTCATAAGCAAACGAGATCGGTGTTCCTCGGTGGACAAACTCACGAGAGTGCCCAGTTTGCTCTATGTAAGCGGCGAATCCAATTCCGCGATATCGGCGTTTTGCGCGAAGCTCTTTCTGCGCTGTCCGAAATGCACCATAGTCGATTGCGGACGCCGCTTTCTGAAGCGTTGCAACGAGACTTGCGCAGTCGTACACATGTCCATTAGCGTGGTGATAGGGATACGCATCGTCAGGTACGTGGTTCAGTAGTCTTATTGCTACTGGGTCGATGCCCAGCTCTCGAGCAGCGTCATCCATTGCACGTTCGATCGTAAAGGCTCCTGCGGGCCGACCAACGCCGCGATGTGCACCAAATGGCGTTTTGTTTGTTGCAACGCACCGGATTCGAACTTGAATATTCTCCACAGCGTATGGGCCGGTGATCATCGCTGCCGCGATTCCGCCATCTTGAGTAGCTGACCACGGAAAAACCGAATGTGCACCAACGTCAACGATAACGTCGGCTTTAACGCCGATAATTCGTCCATTTTTCGTTAACGCGAGCGCTATGTGGTGGCGTTGGTCCCTTGCGTGAACTGTCGCACTAAGATGTTCACTTCCATCTTCCACCCATTTAACGGGTCGGCCCAATTGCATCGCAAGGGCACTGACGACGACCTCTTCGGGATAGAGTTGAGCTTTGGCGCCAAAACCCCCGCCAACGTCAGGCGAAATAACTCGAACTTGATGTTCGGGAATATTTAGAATGTCGGCGAGAGCGGTCCGCACCAAATGCGGGATCTGCGTCGTAGAATACACGGTTAGCAAGTTGGTGGCAGCTGAGTAATCTGCGAGGCATGCTCGGGGTTCCATTGGATAGGCTGTGTATCGATGCACCCTGTAGGTGCTTTCGAAAATATGATCAGCGTTACGGAACGCCGAGTCAACGTCGCCTGCCGATCGCCGTCGATCAAGAAAGAGATTATCTTTCCATCCTTCGTGGAATGGCTCGGCCGTATCGAGCGCGTCGTCAAGGTCCACGACGGGCTGCAGTGAATTATAGTCAACGCTGACCAGTTCGGTGAGGTCTTCAGCCAAATAGCGACTCTTCGCCACCACAGCTGCAACAATCTCGCCGGAATACCTCACCCGCCCGTGCGCAATGGTTGGCCAATCCGCGCCCTTAAACTCTGGGTAAGTAGAGTCGCAACGGATTGGCTTTGCAAACATGCGCAGTTCATCGCCCGTTAAGGCAGCCACACAGTCGGGATGAAGACGCGCTGCTAGAACATCCACACCTGAAATCAACGCGTGAGCGTAGGGGCTGCGAACAAAGGCGACCTGAACAGTTTTTGGGAGTCTAATGTCGTCGACGTACCGGGTATCGCCTCTTAGGAAACGAGCGTCCTCTCGGCGCTTAATCGACTGGCCTATAAAGCTGACTCCCTCCGCTTTGACAGCAAGCGTCACCAGTCCAACTCCTTGACTAACAGGCGGTCCTCTTGGATCCGACTAATATGATCAGTGCATGGTTCAAAAAAAATGGCAATGTGTTTCGGATCACTTGATATCGATAGGACCTTGCGGGCTACGTTTTGCGCAATAGCTTTGAGGCCCATCTGCATTCCTATTCAGATGGATGACTGCGACGAGTTTTCATTCCGCCTTCGCTCTGCCGCGAGCCGGATCGCATCAACAATATGAACGTATCCTGTGCAGCGACAAAGATTCCCATTAATTGCTTCACGGATCTCTGCATCGCTCGGATTGGTGTTTGTTTCGAGCAATTGATAAGCAGACATCAGCATTCCAGGCGTGCAAAAACCGCATTGCAACGCGTGACATTCCCAAAACGCTTGCTGAAGCGGATGTAGATTGGGACCGCTTGCGAGCCCCTCGACTGTGAAGAATTCGCGCCCATTAGCCTGAACTGCTAACATCAAACAAGCGCGAATTGCCTTGCCTTCCATGATTACAGTGCAAGCTCCGCAAATGCCAATATCACAGGACAACTTTGCGCCCTTGAGCTCTAGATCTTCACGGAGAAGGTCCGAGAGAAGTAGTCGTGGCTCAACTAAAGCTTCGTAACGAATTCCGTTTACGGTGAGCACGACCGGTTGCACCGACATCTTTCAAAACTCCAAGGTCCCACTGACCATATCAGTAGTCCTAGTAAATTCAAGGGAACCGGTTTGCAGACTTGACAGAAAGAAAACAGATGTGTTCACTGATATGATTAGTGGACATCGTAGTTATTGAAATGATCGATGCAGCGGTTTTCGGGATGATTAAGGCGCGTCTTTCGCATTCGCATCTGAACGCCGCGACAGTTTTCGCAAGCGAAACTCGGCAGGTCGCCGCGGTGCAGGGCATGACTATCGACATCGAGTGGGACGATCTAAAGATTCCAAGCCGCCGCCGGCGGGTGCTGTGGGACGGGAAACTTTGCGTATTGGATACCAGACTTTGAGAGTCCCGTCGCTCGCAAAGAGTTCAGACGTGCTTTTAGCTTCCAAAGACAAGTGAGATTGGGCGCCAACGATGTTTGGTGGACGATGATGCCGTCGACTGCGAGTTCAGCTTGTTTGGCTGTGCTGAGAGCGATCTCTTACAGTTTGATGGGCTTATGACGCTCTTTCGAGAACAGAGCGACGCCTTCATGGATTTGCGAATCGAGACCAAAAATAGATGATATGCTGGTCGCTTTGTTCCAGGCTCGGAGCACGGAGCTTCTGATTTTTGACGACTGTATTTCGATCGATACGGGGTTGGCAGCAGCAATCCGGATGATCAAGAACAACTTGCATCGTCATATTAGAAATGAAGTGCTTGCGCGTTGCGCGTGCATGAGCGTCGACTTTCTATCGGAAATTTAATTATAAATACGGGATGACGCCTGGCCGATCTGCCAACGTGGTCCGCATAGCTAAAGCAAGAGAGCTGCTCGCGAAAAGCGCCAATTTCAGAAATCACTTTCACTCTTGGATTTACAGACGCCAGTTATTTTACGAGAATCTTCAAAGAGGGAACGGGCCAAACGCTTGCCGAGTTTCGTCGCCACCACTCCCAGCCAGCAACGTTTCGACTTGTACAGAAGACTCAATTGCAAGCGGCGCATCCTTAGTATCGAAGCGCGATTGCTTATGTTTAGCTCGTGAAGGCCGGTCGTATTCACCTATAGGTAATCGATATCCGGTTTTCGGCCGCGCAACGGGGCAACCGCATCGCGCGACGCGTTGATGTGATTGTACTTCGATGCAAGGGCTGTGAGCCACGCCCTCATCGCAGTTATGCGCGTCCTGACAATGTTTCTACGGACGTCGCTTACTGCCTCAAAATCAACTTTGGGCAAATGAAGCTCTTCCATGATTATCCCCTTCAGCCAAAAGTTGGTGTCTGCCTAAACCGGCCGTTACGTCTTATTTTCGCGATCGCGCCCTCACGCATTAGAATTGTGGTTGTTGGCAAGGGGCGACACCGCAGTGGAAGTTGTAGTCATCATCTCGGATTCCGAAAGCACGTAAAACAACTTGACATCGTCTGACCTGTGTAGTGATCATATCACAAGAGCCGAGCGCGCCAAAGCGAAATGTTTCGAACAAGTCGGCTCGGCTCGTGCGGCCGTTAACGCTTTGCCGAAACAACATTTGATTGGATTTATTAGTAGAAATGGAAACGAACCAGATCGACGCCCCTTGCGACGCTTCGACAAAATAGCCGATCACCGATTATTCGTATCAGTTTCGCTAGATCAAAAATGCGGGTTCGCGGTCACAAGTCAGATTTCGATGCTTGGGCGGACGCGGCGAGAGACGCGAGTTGGGGATACGACCATGTTCTAAACATTTACCGCCGAATTGAAAACTGGGCCGGAAAGCCCGACCCGAAGTATCGCGGTGTGGATGGTCCAGTTCACGTCGAACCCTCAAGCAATCCGAACCCGCTGTCCTCCGCGATGGTGAAGGGGTGTGCATCGATAGGAATTCCGGAGTTTAATGGACCATCCTGGTCGGACGGCATTGTTGCCGGGCGTGGATGGATCGCAGTTTCGCTTGTTATCTTTGCGGGATACCGGCCAGTTGCCGCAGTATTGTCGGGACTTCTCTTCGGATTTGTTACAGCAGTCGGGTTCGTGGGCCAAGCAAGGGCGTGGCCAATCCCATCTTTGTTTCTTTCCATGCTCCCCTATCTCTGCACCGTGGCCTTGATCATTGTTCCCGCCATTGCAGGGAGGCGCATGCGTCAAGTGATGGCTGGTCCGGAAGCGTTGGGGGTTCCTTATTTTAGAGATGTCCGATAAAAAAAGGGCGGCGTTCGAACCAGAAGCGTTAAATGTCTCGATGCTTCGAAGCGACCGTTTGTTGCCGCCTGCGCAAGTTCTTGACAGAATGATGTTTTCGCTACATTTCTGACATGGCCGTGCACAGTTCAGAAGAATTGGCAATGAGTGTAGTCCATGAAAAGATTCGCTTTAATTCCGTGCAAGGCGCTGACGCAGGGCAAGTCTCGGCTGGCCAACTGTTTGACACCTCTGCAAAGAGAAGGATTGTGCGCCGAGTTCTTGGCTAATACGCTTGAGATTGCTTGTGCGATCGTGCCGAATAACCAGGTCATAGTCGTTAACTCAGATACTCAAAACCTACTGCTTAATGCTCAGGTTGAGGGATTAGGGGCTTGTTGGATGTGCGCGCCTCTTTTTTGCCAGGACACTGTAACTTCGGTTCTGGGATTACCCAGCAATTGGAAAGCTCAAGGTTTGATCACGCTTGGCTGGCCCATGCATCAAGGAACAACACGAACACGACGATCATCCGAATCCTTTGTTTGGCGACCGAATGCCATTGCAAAAAGTGTTCTGTGACGCTGAGTGACACCAACCGTGTTGATATTAGCCGTTGTGCGCTAGGTCGAAAATAAATCAACTTCCAAGTGCAGCCAACATATAGTCGTTCGATGGCTTCTATGAGCCATCGAACGACCGGAATGATGGCGGCATTGAACGACCTATGGCGATACTCAATGTCGGATTCCTATAACTGCAGGGATCGTGGTCTGCTCCTTTGAATAGCTAGCACAGCAGCTGTCGCGAACGACTTCTCCGGCCCCGACGTATGCCCGGCGGCATACCATCAGATACGCCAAGCGGCAAAAGAAATGCCCGAGGTTCGGCGCGCCGTCCTGAATGCTAACGGAGGGCGAAAATATGATGACCTTAAGGAGGCGCCCAGTGACGTCTTGGTAGGTTCTCTCCGTGGGCGGACAGAATGTCGGGTTAAACATAACCATCCTTTCACCCCAACCGAATGCACCGGGACTTTCCGGCACGTCTTTTGCAGCCGTTATTCTAATCAAAAATGCGCGCCGAATGAGCTTGACTTAACGAATGCAGAGATGTTCACTGATCAGATTAGTGAACATCTTAGGTGCAATATGAAAATGCCGACACCACACTGATGAGTGATGCATTCGTCTCGCTCAAACAAGTTTCCAAGGTTTTCGAAGGCGAAAGCCGCGCGGTGACAGCCGTGCAGGACATCAACTTCGAGATTGGTGCCGGAGAGTTTGTCTCAATTGTCGGCCCGAGTGGATGCGGCAAAAGTACCGTTCTTACGATGCTTGCGGGGCTCATGGCACCATCAAACGGTGTCATAAAAGTTGCTGGCGCACAGGTCAAAGGACCGATCACTAACGTCGGCATAATGTTTCAACGCGACCTTTTGATGGATTGGCGCACCGTAATCGACAACGTGCTCCTGCAGGCAGATGTGCGCGGAACTGACCGCGAATTGGCAAGGGCGAAAGCTGTGCGCTTGCTTAAGGCAGCTGGGCTTGGGGCTTTCCAAGAAGCGTATCCTTGGGAGCTCTCCGGAGGGATGCGACAGCGAACAGCATTATGTAGGGCGCTGCTGCCAGACGTGCCCTTGTTGCTCCTAGATGAGCCCTTCGGAGCGTTAGACGCAATGACGCGAGATCGAATGAATCTGGATTTGCAGCGTCTCTGGGCTGCAGACAAGCGGACAGCCCTTTTGATTACGCATGACATTTCCGAGGCGATATTTCTATCGGATCGAGTATTGATTATGTCACCCTCGCCAGGAAAAATAATCGAAGATGTGAGAATCGAACTCCCTCATCCAAGAGATTTCTCAGTGAGAGAGGAGGCCATATTCATCGGATACAAGAAAAAGCTCCGAGGCATGTTTGACGCGATGGAAGTCGCACACTGATAGCGCGCCGCCTAGGCGCTAAACGCAAAAGGTTAAAAGGCATGGTGAACGCGTCCGCGGACGAGTATTTCGACATCGATAAAGTCCCGCTCGGAACGAGCGAGAAGCGCCGCATCCGCGCGGTCGAGTTACCTGATGGGTCTTGGGTCGATATCCCCGTGATTGTGGTGCGCGGGATGATGCCCGGCCCGGTGATCTATGTTGGAGCGGGCCTCCACGGCGACGAAACGACAAGCGTTGCTATTGCTGCTCGCCTCGCACATGCGATGGACCCAAAGCAACTCTGCGGCACACTTATCGCCGTTCCAGTCCAAAGCCCTCTCGCTTTTCGTATTCAGCATCGACTGCCAATTGATCAGTTCGTTAAATCGCCGATGGACCAAAATCCTTCTGACGTATTTCATGCGTTCCCTGGGGATCCAAACGGAAATTTGGCATCAAAGATCGCTTACATCCTTTTTGACCGGCTCATGTCGCAAGCCGAGTACATTTTCGATGTACACACGCCGACTACAGGCGGAAGGTACGCGCCGTTTGCGTTCCTACCGCCAACCCGTTGCGGCGGGGTCGTTGAGCGGTGCAGGGAGCTTGCGATGCTGTTCGGCGCAGACTTTATCCTAGCCAACGACAAAGGGATGTATGTCGGGGATAAGAACCCGCATGTTGTGGCGGCTGAGAGGGGAAAAGTGGCGTTCGGCATCGAGGTCGGTGAAGGCGGTCGGCTCGAGCCTACGGAGGTGGAGCGAGGAATTCGTGGATTGCACAACATTATGCGCCATCTTTCTATGATACCTGGGAAAACCGAAGTATTCGGCAGACGTGAGATGATACGCACGATGACCGTTATTAGATCAGCACGCGCTGGAATGTTGCAATTATGTGCGGCTTTGCAGGATCATGTTGTGCGAGGGCAAGTCGTCGCGACGATAACCAACGTGTTCGGCGAATTGATTGAAGAAATTGTGGCTCCGCACGACGGGCCGGTCGTACGCATTACCACATTTCCAACAGTTCCCTCGAATGAACGCGTGATGCAACTTGGCGTCGGTTCATAATACCTGCTGCGAGGACTTATGTCGAAGTTTCGAATTGGACTCAATCTACTTCCAACCGTTTCCGCGCGTGCAACAGCCGATGAGGTAAAGCTAGCGGAGGATCTCGGGTATGACTTTGTAGGTATTACCGATGGGCAAATGATTTGGCGTGACGTCTATGTTGCCTTGACGCTAGCGGCGGCCAAAACAAGCCGAATTCATCTTGGCCCTTGGGTGACCAATCCTGTGACGCGTCATCCGACCGCGACCGTAAACGCCATTTGCAGTCTGAACGAAGCCTCAGATGGGCGTGCATTCCTCGGAATAGGAAACGGCGACGATGCAGTTCGAACTATCGGCGGCGACCACGCCAAATTGAGCGTATTGGCCGACAGCGTTAAGTTGATGTATCGGCTCGCCCGCGGTGAGAAGGTTGAGACTGAACATGGAACGTGGTCTCTCGCGTCAGCGCAAGGAAACCTTAAGATCTATTGGGCGGTCGCCGGTCCGAAATCCATGGAAATGGGTGCTGAGCATGCTGATGGGATCATTGCGAGTGCCTGGCTCGGACCCGACCTTTTTGAGCATCTCAAAAATCACGTTCGAATTGGTGCGGAGCGCGCAGGAAAATCGGAAGCCGACGTAGAGACGATCATACATACCGCAGTTGCGATTGACGAAGACGGGGAGGTAGCGCGGAAAGCGGTGCGGCCCTATGTGGCGCGGGGCCTTTGCTACGTGTCTAGCCTCTGGCTCCCTGATTGGACCAAAGAAGACATGGAAGAGTTTCGAAAAAAGTACGACTACTATCACCACTTTCGGGCCGATCACGATCTTGCGTCTCTCGTCCCAGAGCGTTTCGTAAGGCGCAAAGCGGTGGTGGGTACCCCGGAAGAATGTATCGAAACACTACGTATGATAGTGGCAAACGGGTTTACTACAATCTCGATGATGCCTGCAGGCAATGTAACCAAAACAATGAAATTACTTGCAGAGAAAGTCCTTCCATTCGTTTAACGGAGACTAATCATGCGACGCGACTACAAAGCCACGCGCAGGCATATGACGAAGTTATTAATCGCAGCGGGTCTTATAATTGGCCTCGGAAGAGCGCCTGCAGCCGGACAACAGCTGGAACAAGTGACCCTCCGTCTTGATTGGACGGTCTTAAGTTATCACACGCCCTTCTACCTTGCTGTGGCTCGAGGTTACTACCGAGAGGTCGGTTTAGATGTCTCGATTCAGGAGGGCAAAGGTTCCAGCGGGACAGCTCAGCTAGTTGCAAACGGTGCCGATACGTTCGGCTTAGTTGATGGGGCGGTATTGGCGAAGGCAATCTCGGTCGGGTTGCCGGCAAAAATGGTTCTCGGAGTGTTCAAGAATTCGCCGATGGCTCTCGTTTATTCGGGAGCAGGCGCAATCAAGAGCCCCCAAGATTTGACGGGTAAGCGCATATCAACTTGTGCAGGGCAAGCAACCGGTGTCCTGTTGCCGCTTTATCTCAACAAGGTGAACGTCGCGCCAACTAGCGTCCATATCCTCAATACTCAGTGCGGTCCTCCAATTTATATTGCAGTTGCACAAAACCAGGCTGACGCGGCAGCCAGTTATGGGCCGGCAGGGAAAACATACCTGACGGCTTTAGGCGTTCAGGACATCAAGCGGTTCGAATTTTCGGACGCTGGTATCTTGCTCCCAGCACACGGTATCATGACTTCGAATAAGATGATCGAAACGAAGCCCGACACCGTGCGCCGTTTCATCGCTGCAACTGTTAGAGGCTGGACAGCTGCACGCGAGTCCCCGGATGCTGCGATAGACGCCGCAGTCAAGGCGCTACCGCTGCTGAAAGGAAGTGAGCAAGTCATGCGCGCGGAATTTGATGATTATGTTCAATACATCGACACACCAAATACCAAAGGGAAGCCCTTTGGTTGGCAATCAGAAGATGATTGGAAAAGTGCCGAAGCAATTCTAGCGAAATACATGGATCTGAAACCGCAGCCATCTGTGTCCTCGTATTTTACAAACGAATTCTTGCCCAAATGAATAGAGTGGCTAGTTGGCTACGCGCGCGGAATTCGAATATGCCGTTTATCGATTTGGCTATGGCTTCAATACGCTAACGCCGGTGCGTTTCAACGTGCGGACAACAGCCATCGATGGCTTGCCTTAAGCTGCAAGTTTAAGGACTAATAAATGGCGTTTAAAAAACACTTCGCGCGCATTGTCTGGCCGGGCTCAACTTTGCTTGTGGGGCTGATCGTATGGGAAGCTGCGACGCGCGGCGGCCTCGTTCCGCCGTTCATTCTTCCGGCGCCGACGGCGATAGTTGATCGGCTGTTTACATCTGCATCAGTGCTGGCGCCCCATGTATGGGTGACTGCTACGGAAATTGTGATTGGATTTATACTTGCTGTCGTCGGAGGAGTCGGTCTCGCTATTGCTACGGTATATGTGCCGGCGTTTGAGCGAGCAGTGTACCCATGGATAGTCGCCAGCCAAGCCATTCCGAAAGTTGCGGTAGGGCCTCTTATTGTAATGTGGCTCGGCTTCGGACTTCTTCCGAAGGTTTTTATAGCATTTCTCATCGCGTTTTTTCCGGTAATGATCGATACGGTTATTGGCTTGCGTTCGGTAGAAGCGGAGTCAATCTCATTGATGCGATCAATGGGAGCCACTCGATGGCAGACGTTTGTCCTTTTGAGTCTGCCCAGCGCAATGCCAAACATCTTTGCTGGCATGAAGGTTGCGGCGACGCTCGCGATCGTCGGGGCGATAGTCGGGGAGTTTATTGGCGCTAACGAGGGCTTAGGATACGTTCTAATTTTTGCAAACGGAACCTTCGATACCACTCTAATTTTTGCCGCGCTGGTTCTTATCTCGATACTAGCGCTCATTTGTTATGCTGCGGTCGGCTTTGTCGAAGACTCGTTTATCTGGTGGCACGTCTCCAAGCGCGGACGCGCTGGAGTCCGACGGCCTCGTCCGTTCGTCGCCCGGGCGGCCGAATCGCGATCTGACAGTTTGAAAGAAGTGCCTAAACATGCTTCCGATGGAGAGAGCAAGTGACGCAGGATATGAGCCGCCGCCTCGACTTTATGCCTTCTTATAAAGCCGCGGAGTCGATTGCGAGAACCGGCATAGCGATAGTGCCCGTCGGCGCTATTGAACCGCATGGGCGACACGCACCATTGGGAAGTGACACGTTCATCGCGAATGAAATTGCAGAGCGTCTCGCGAGGGCAGTCGATGCGGTTGTCTTCCCGCCGATGCCGCTCGGGGTTATGAATGTCGGATACGACTTTCGCTACTTGCCAGGTACGATTTCGATCGACTCGGATATTTTAATCGCGCTCTACACCAATATTGGTCGCGAGCTGGGTCGATCAGGCGTGCGCCGACTGGTTTTTGTGAATGGGCACGGACCAAACGCCGCGGTGCTCGGTATTTCAGCGTATCAGATACGTGATCAAGCTGATGTTCAGGTGGGTCTCTTAGAATGGTGGACGACCTCTGACGCCGAGATCAAAGCAATCAAAGGTTACAGCTTCGGAACCCACGGTGATGAAATTGAAACTTCATTAATTCTCACAACCGCTGAAGCAAAAAGTGTCGATCTAGAAGATGTGGTGATTAACAGCCCAACATTAGACCGATTGTCCCCTGGAGAGACCGCACTTTACCACGCCAAAGTGCCGTTCACGCGGACACTCGATGAGCGTTGGATTGGCACTGACGGGAATATGGGCGATCCGACCAAAGCGACGCGGGAAAAAGGCGAGCGGATAATCGATAAGGCGATAGCCGTCGGAATACAGCTTGTCGAAGTGCTTGCAGAGCAGGCCACTAGACCACGGTAGGTAGTCCACTTCGTCGGCTTCAAAAGAAATGCAAATTGGAAAGCACGGGGATTAAAGATGTTAGAAGTAAATCTACTTTTGACTGGTGGATGGGTGATCGCTCATGAACGGCCAGGTGAGGTGTTAGAGAACGCTGCGATTGCTATCTTGAATGATAAGATCGTCGATATCGGGCCTGCTGATGAAGTTCGTGCACGTGTGACTTCACAACGCGTAATTGATTGCGCAGGAAAAGCAATTTTGCCGGGATTCGTAGATTGCCATGTTCATACCTGCCAGCAACTTGCTCGTGGCCTCGCGGACGACGTTCCTGTCTCGGAGTGGCTCGCTCGGATCGTCCCTTTCGAGTCGGAAATGGATGAAGAGGACGTAAATGTCAGCGTGAAGGCCGCCTGCATTGAGATGATCAAGAGCGGAACCACCGGCTTTATGGAAGCGTGTGCGAACGCACAATATATCGACGCTGCCGCGCAGGCTATGGAAGTATCGGGCCTTCGAGCAAATTTGACGCGGTCCACCATGGATCTACAGCAAGTCGATTACACAGTTCCCGAGTCGCTTCTCATGAAAACGGATCAGCAGCTCACGGACACTAAAGCAATGATTCGTCAGTGGAACGGAGCTGGCAATGGGCGTTTATCGGCCTGGTGTGGGTGGCGTCACAAGTACGATACCTCGGATGAACTAATGGTAGCTATTGTAAAGCTAGCCCGAGAGTACGGCGTCGGGTTGCATGGCCATTTGTCTACTCGTCATTTTGGAGAGCTGCAGGATTTGGATCGCCTTGGCGTGCTTGGACCTGAGTTTCTGTTAGCGCATGCAATTCGTTACACCGCACATGAACTCGATCTAATTGCTCACTACGACATCAAGATCGATCATAACCCCGGCGCTAGTATGCATGGTGCTTATGGTTCTTCGGTAGCCGGAAAATTTCCCGAAATGTTAGAAAAAGGGATATGCGTCGGCCTTGGCTGTGATGCGGCAGCAAGCGGCAACTTTCTAGATATGACACAGGCCGTGCGCATGGCAGCGTCGCTGCATAAGGAAGTGCGTCAGGACGCTACAGTCATATCAGCGAAGCAGGCGTTGTATATGGGAACGACAAATGGTGCCCGCGCATGCCAATGGAAAGACGTTGGGATACTGGCTGTCGGAATGAAAGCAGACATCATTGTCATGAATGTAATGCAGCCGCACCTTCTTCCCATTCACGATCTAATTTCGAACATAGTGTACTGCGCGATGGGCAGCGATGTGGTCACTACAATTGTTGACGGGCGAATTCTAATGGAAGATCGCCACGTTTTGGCCTTCGACGAAACAAGAATTATGGCTGAGGTGATGGAACGGGCTGACCGGACAAAAGCCCGATGGGAAGCTCGGACACGTCGGCAATGAAGTTACCTGAGGATGTCCTAAATGAAATAATGCGGTCAGCGACATTGTTGGCAGATCTCGGCGCCATGGCGGATTGCGGCGGCCGCCTTGCCGGATCTCAAAGTGAGCAGCTATGCCACCGCTGGCTCATGGAGCGCCTGAAGAGAACTGAATCGGCCGTTGTTCGGGAGCAGGTGTTCCAGCATGAGGGCTGGAGGCGTCGGAGCGCCACGTTAGAAATCGTTGGAGGCTCTTGCAATCCGATCCGTTGTCACTCTCTTATTTTATCTCCCGACACACGGGATCAAGGCCTAGTCGCGGAAGTCGTTGACGTAGGTCGCGGGACGACAGCAGATTTCGATTCTGTTGGATCGAAACTCAAAGGGCGCATCGCGCTCGTCGAACACGAATATCCCTTTGGATCGAATTCAATTCACCGCCGCGTAAAGTATGACCGAAGTCGCGACGAAGGTTGTGTCGCATTCATGATAGCCAACAATCTGAAGGACGGTGGGCTCGTTACTGGTTCAAGTGGATTAGCAGGATCGGATGATATTCCGGCGATTGGTATTGGGTATGATACTCGTCTAATTATAACAAGTGAACGAACAACCCCGGCACAGGTCCGGATTGATTTGAAAAGCGAACGATTCTCCGCTGAAGGCCGGAACATCGTTGCGGATTTATCGTCGGGCCATTCTGAGACCGTGATTTTGTGTGCACATTATGACGGCCACGATCTTGCCGAAAGCGCAATGGACAACGCTACCGGTGTTGCTGCGGCCCTCGAGATCCTTCGGGTCTTAAGTCCGTATCTTTCAAAATTTCGAAGAAACCTCAGAGTGATTTTCTTCACAAACGAGGAATGGCGGTTACTAGGGTCGAACGCGTACATCGAATCCTTAACTGAAAACGAGCTCAGCAGTATTTCAATGGTCATCAACCTCGACACCATGGCAGGAAGCGCAAATCTTAGTGCGCTTACCAGCGGGTACGACGAACTGAAGAGCCTTGTTGCAGAGGCGTCGGTATCCTGCCATCGCGATATTGCAATCGTTGCGAAATTGCTGCGCAATTCTGATCATTATAATTTTGCGATCCGCGGCGTGCCCGCATTACGGCTTATTGTTGGATTTGATGAGCCGATCGCGCGTACGAGATATCTTCTCACGGAGGGTGATACCCGGGACAAAATCGAGCCACTCGAGCTAAAGTCCGCAACTATCGCCGCCGCTTCGGTTGTTTGGAATGCGCTTACACGTCCTTTGAATCTCAAACATAAGTCGATTGATGAGATGCAAGAGTTAGTCTGAACGAGATTATTGCTGCTTAGTAATCAGTCGATTGAGGCCTTCTTAAAGAGCGTGCGAAACCATCCAGGCTGAGCGAAATCAGCAGTCTCGCTGGTGGATGGCGCGACGGCATCGCGTAAATTTGCGAAGAATTCGTCCGCTAACTTTTTAGCGGTGCTGTCCATCACTTTTGCGCCCAGGGCCAGCTTACCACCAAGTACGGCTTTCACCTCGTAAGTGAGAAGAGTTGCAAGATCATTCGGTGTAAGAGTCACAATCGCACTGCCTTTGGCAAACCCAACAGAGCCAGCCGATCCCGAACCTGTGATAGTATATCCATGAGGAGGGTTGATGTCGGACAAGGTGACCGCGCCGTTAAGTGAAGCCTTTAAGACGCCAATCCGTACGGTAATTTTGGCTTTAAATTCTGTGTCGGATGTTGCCTCGATAGCTTCGCAGCCAGGGATACATCGCCTCAATACTTCGACATCGTTGAGCGCCGCCCATACCATTTCGTTCGAGGCGTCGATCCGTTGCATCCCGGTCATGTTCATTAGAAGCCCATTCTATATTGTGCTTACAATTATCTCTGATATGATCACTATTAAGGTCAGAGATCAAGCCATGTCTGAGGCATCGCCGCCAACAATACCTGAGGGCTTGCTATTGAAAACAAACGGAGGGTCTGTGCTTAAAATCGGATACAAAGCATCAGCGGAGCAATTCTCTCCAACGGCGCTATTGCAGTTTGCATGCCTCGCTGAGCAACTTGAATTTGAGTCTGTATTCATAAGCGATCACTTCCAGCCATGGAAGCACACCGATGGTCACGCTCCTTACTCGTTTGCTTGGATGGGAGCAGTCGGAGCGAAGACTAAACGAATTCAAATTGGTACGAGCGTGCTGACGCCGACGTTTCGCTATCATCCTTCCGTGGTCGCGCAAGCCATCGGAACACTCGGCGCGATGTTTCCGGGTCGAGTAATCTTAGGGGTCGGAACGGAAGAATCACTCAACGAAGTTCCCGCGATCGGAATTGAATGGCCTCCTTTTAAAGAAAGGTTCGACCGCTTGAGTGAGGCGGTTGTTCTGATGAAACGGCTGTGGAGAGAAGATCGCGTCACCTTCGAAGGTCGGTATTATCAGACGCGTGCCGCGACGATCTATGATCGTCCCAACGAACCGGTGCCAATTTACATTGCTGCTGCCGGGCCAACGGCAGCATTCTTGGCGGGGGCACAGGCGGCCGGCTTTATTTGTACCAGCGGTAAAGCACCCGAGCTGTACCGCGCAACGTTGTTGCCGAAGGTGCTCGAAGGCCTGTCATCATCAAATCGGGCCGAAAACAACATTGATCGAATGATTGAGGTGAAACTATCATTCGATATGGAACTGGAGACAGCGAAAAAGGACACTAGGTATTGGGCCGCATTAGCGTTGTCCCCTGAGGAGAAAACTGGCGTAAAGGACGCTCTGGAAATGGAGCGTCTCGCAAATGCGTTGCCGCTAGAAAGGGCGGCGAGTAGATGGATCGTTTCATCCGACCCGGATGATGTCGTTGCTAAGATACGGCCATACGTTGACCTAGGATTCAATCATCTGGTTTTCCATGCGCCCGGGCCCGACCAAGAACGATTTCTGCGGCAATTCGCTAAAAACGTAATGCCGAAATTGCGGTCAGCTTTCGCGAGTGTCGGCAACGCATAATTGATCTTGATAGAGACGTTTATTTCAGCATCCATCGTTGCAAGACGGTAGCTCCATGGCGAAGAGCTGCGACACTAATGAGCTGAGAGATGACGATCCTCGCTTGACTATGTGGAGAGTGGAACGGTTTTTGCGGCGCCCGCGGGGCATTACATCGATTGGTTGAGGATTGAAAGCTGATTTATGTAGATACTGACGACGGCGTACATGTGGGCTTTGTCCGGTATGAATGACGATTTCTTGAGTGGTAACTACATTGGTTGTCTGATGGTTCTTGCTCGATCGTGTGAAGGCCATTTAGGACAGAGATATCGCGCCGGAAAGCGAAATGAGAATTGAAGATGGTTGCATTATGGACATGCGAGACCAAGCGCCAGTTGAAAAATCGTATAAGGGCCTTGTGACGGAGTGTGGGCATCCCAGCCGATCCGCTCACGGTGAGTAGGATATAATGAAGATGGTAACGTTGGCGAAGAGCAGTATGGATCACCAAATTACTGCGCTCCAGCGCATGCCGATATCTGAATTGTTAGCGCAGGCGCAAGATCTACGTCGCGCTGGCCACGGCTCAACAATCAGTTATTCGCGAAAGGTGTTCATCCCGTTGACGCATCTGTGCCGCGACGTCTGCGGCTATTGCACTTTTGCAAAGGCGCCGCGCGCTGTGGCAAAGCCATATCTATCGCCTGACGAGGTATTGACCATTGCGCAGGCTGGTGAGCGGGCCGGCTGCCATGAGGCGCTGTTTACGCTCGGCGACAAGCCGGAGCTGCGCTACGCTGTTGCACGCGAGGCGTTGGTCAAACTCGGATTTTCCAGCACGGTTGACTATTTAGAGTATGTCTGTTCCCTGGTAATTAAGGAAACGAGCCTGCTGCCGCACGTCAATGCTGGCGTGATGAGTGGCGAGCAAATCGCGCGGCTACGAAAGGTCAGTGTTTCCCAAGGTATTATGTTGGAAACCATCTCACCGCGGCTTCACGAACGCGGCGGTGCGCATTTCGGCTCGCCAGACAAAGATCCCGCGGTCCGCATTGCGATGATTGACGCTGCCGGTCGGCAGAGCGTGCCGTTCACTTCGGGCATCCTAATCGGTATCGGCGAGACGCGAACCGAGCGGATTCAATCGCTGCTGGCGCTGAAAAATCTGCACGATCGTTACGGCCACTTGCAGGAGATCATTGTCCAAAACTTTCGCGCGAAGCAAGGCACGCGCTATGCCGGCCGGGACGAACCCGATCTCGACGACCTGCTGTGGACGGCAGCAGTTGCACGGATAGTGTTCGGCGCGTCGATGAATATCCAAATTCCGCCCAATCTCAGTTATCTTAAATTCTCGCGTTTGCTGGATGCCGGTATAAATGATTGGGGTGGCATCTCGCCTGTCACAGCCGATCACGTCAATCCGGAAGCGCCATGGCCGGATCTTGCGATGCTTGAGTTTGCAACCGAGCGCGCTGGTTTCTCTCTGCAACAGCGCCTCGCCGTTTATCCGGCCTATATCGCGAACTCTTCGTCATGGCTCGACAACAAATTAGCGACGAGAGTCCTGCGTGCTGTGGATGCCGATGGCTTTGTCCGCGAGGATGGCTGGGTGCCGGGTTCGCTAGAGCCGCTGCCTATAGTAGCGCCCCGCCTACGAATCGATAGTAGCATCGATGTATTGGTCGAGAGAGCACGTGATGGCTCGCGGCTATCCGAGGCAGAAGTTACGGTGCTATTCAAAGCCCGTTCCGGTGACGTCGATTATATCTGTTCGGCGGCAGATGCGCTGCGCGCTCAAATGAGCGGCGGTCTAGTGCGCTACGTCGTAAACCGCAATATCAACTATACCAATGTTTGCAGCTATCAGTGCAGCTTTTGCGCGTTCTCTAAGGGCAAGATGCAAGAGCAGCTGCGCGGTAAGCCCTATGATCTCGCGCTAGAAGAAGTCGCGCGGCGCGCCCGGGAAGCGTGGAATCGCGGTGCCACCGAAGTATGCATGCAAGGAGGCATTAATCCACGCTACACCGGAGAAACTTATCTGGAATTGCTGCGTACGGTGAAAGACGAAGTGCCGGGAATGCATGTTCATGCGTTCTCGCCACTGGAGGTCTCGCAGGGTGCGATGACCCTTGGTATCTCTGTTCGTCGTTACTTGGAAATGCTGCGGGATAATGGTTTGGGTTCGCTGCCTGGCACCGCGGCGGAAATTCTCGATGATGAGGTCCGCGCGCTCATCTGCCCGGATAAGCTCAACACCGAACAGTGGCTTAACGTGGTTGAGACAGCTCATGACGTGGGCCTTCGTACCACGTCAACTATTATGTTCGGCCACGTGGAAAACTATTCCAGCTGGTCTCGCCACTTGCTGCAGTTGCGCGACCTGCAGCAACGCACCGGCGGTATCACCGAGTTCGTACCGTTGGCCTTTGTTCACATGGAAGCACCGATGTCGCTACGAGGGCAATCGCGCATCGGTCCGACATGGCGCGAGGTTCGGTTGATGCACGCCGTGTCGCGTCTGGTGTTGAACCCGTTAATCACCAATATCCAAGCGTCTTGGGTCAAGCTCGGGGAACAGGGCATCACTGCGCTACTCCAGGGCGGCGTCAACGATCTAGGGGGTACGCTAATGAATGAGAGCATTTCTCGGGCCGCCGGTACCCAGCACGGTCAGGAATTTGCGCCGGAACAAATGGAAGGAGTGATCCGCTCGCTCGGTCGCAGCTTCGAACAGCGCACTACATTGTATGAGGAGGTTCCGAAAGAGCGAGTTCAGGCTAGCTTTGGCGCCGCGCCGTTGACGGATATGGTATTGACGCCATTTGCGGGAAGGCAAACGCAGTTTAAACGGTCAGACGCTCGTGTGGATCAGATAAAGCCTCAATAAGACGCGTTCAATCAGAGAAGCAGCGCCGATGGCGAGATCGATCACCTATACATCTCTACCTGGCATTCCGCTTGTGTATCCAGGCGATGACATTTGTAGGTTCATCAAGGCGGGACTCACGAAAGCTGCGATCGTTTTACAAGACGGCGATATAATCGTTATCGCGCAGAAGATCATTTCGAAGTCGGAAAATCGATACGTCAATCTGGCTGACGTTATTCCGTCTGCACGTGCGCTCGAGCTAGCCGAGATTACCGGCAAGGATGCTCGGCTCGTCGAGGTCGTGCTGGGTGAATCGACAGAAGTGCTGCGCGCAAAAAAGAACGTGATGATCGTCGCGCACCGCCTAGGCTTCGTGATGGCCAATGCTGGCATAGACCAATCAAATATTACGCAGGCCAGTGGAACGGACCAGGTTCTTTTACTGCCCGTTGATTCCGACGCGTCCTGCCGCGCAATCAAAGTAACGCTTGACCGCGAGTTTGCTGTACGTATCGGCGTTATAATCAATGACAGTTTTGGCCGCGCATGGCGGCAGGGCGTGGTTGGTGTAGCGCTCGGGGCCGCGGGCATTCCCTCATTACAGAGTCTCATCGGCTCACCTGATCTGTTTGGTCGCCCTATGAAAGTCACAGAAGTCGCGATCGGCGACGAACTGGCCGCAGCGGCCTCGCTGCTTATGGGGCAAGGGGCTGAAGGCACGCCGATCGTGCATATCCGGGGCTTTCAAAACAACGAGACCGAGAATGATGCAGCGACACTAATTCGTCCCAAACATATGGATATGTTCCGGTGAGCAAGCCCCCTTCTCAAGCTTCGATTACAGCATTCAAAGCCACAAGCACGGTGGTGGCCATATGCGGCGGTGTCGGTGGCGCCAAGTTAGCGCTCGGCCTTCAACATCTACTTGGCGATCGCCTGACGGTTGTGGTCAATGTTGCTGACGACCTCGAGCATATGGGACTTCACATCTGCCCTGATCTATACCGCGAAGGCCCACAGCACAGGCGGGCGCAGCCTGATTCAGGCCGATGCCAACAAGCAGCGCGCGCGCGTATGGGTGATAAAAGTGGTTAACGCGGGGCATCCCGCCCGAATTCAACCTCGCCGTTGAGAAGGTAATACGGCATAGCCAGGTTGTCTGACGTAAGGACATCGCATTGACGTTAGATTCGAGGCTCCCCAGCCAGCGGGATTCGAG
>Ga0182024_10007219_pt1 | contig 24033 bp, 22 predicted proteins | sample P32metaG_FD_120480 | JGI IMG/M metagenome (GOLD analysis project Ga0182024, IMG submission 120480) | Permafrost microbial communities from Stordalen Mire, Sweden - P3-2 metaG (Illumina Assembly) | ecosystem: Environmental > Terrestrial > Soil > Wetlands > Permafrost | place: Sweden: Stordalen...
CCCAGCCGTTCGATCAACTCCTTGTAACGCTTGTCGTCCGTGCGACTAAGATAATCAAGAATCTGGCGCCGTTGCGACACGAGCTTAAGCAGGCCCCGCCGCGAATGGTTGTCTTTGATATGGTTCTTGAAGTGATCCGTCAGGTTGTTGATCCGCTCCGAGAGCAGCGCAACCTGAACTTCCGGCGAACCGGTGTCGCCGGACTTAACGGCGTAGGTCTTAATGACTTCCGCCTTACGCACAGTCGTTATCGACATCGTCATCAACCTCTTTCTCTGCCGGCACGACCAGCGATGCCGGATAAATTAAACACGCGTCGGGGAACGATTTCGCCGCGTTCAACCTCGGCAATGGCTACAAGCTGGCCGCCGGAAGCGACCTGAACCATGCCGCGGAAGATGGAAGCGTCCCGTCCGCGCAACAATGCGGCTTGGCCTCTTTGCAGCCTCGCCGCGTCTGCCGGGCTCACGGCCAGCGCCGGGATGTCGTCCAGCGCGGTCTCGATCGGCAGGAGCGTATCGGCAAGGTGTCCCTCGCCGGAGGCCGCTCTATGGCACAAAGACTCGACCTGTTCCAGGGGTATCATATCGCCCTTGTCAAAAGGCCCCACCCGGCTCCGGCGCAGTGCCGAGACGTGACCGAGCGCGCCCAGCGCGCGGCCGAGATCGCGGGCGAGCGAGCGCACATAGGTGCCCTTGCCGCATTCGGCCGCAAAGACGCCATGGTCGCGATCGGGCGTTTCAAGCAATTCGAGCCGATGGATCGCCACGGGGCGCGGCGCGAGATCGACCGTCTCGCCGTCGCGCGCGAGATCATAGGCACGCTCACCGTGAATCTTCACGGCCGAGAAACGCGGCGGCACCTGCTCGATGGTGCCGGTGAATCGCGGCAGCAGCGCCCGGATCGCGGCCGCCTCGGGGCGGCTTTCGCTTGTCGCCAGGATGCGGCCTTCGGCATCGTCGGTGTCGCGTTCTTCGCCCCAGCGCACGGTAAAAAGATAAGTCTTACGGCCATCGACCACGAACGGCACCGTCTTGGTCGCCTCGCCGAGCGCGATCGGCAGGCATCCCGACGCCAGCGGATCGAGCGTTCCGGCGTGACCGGCGCGCCTGGCCGCGAACAAATGCTTGATGACGGCAACGGCATGCGTCGAGGTCATGCCGACCGGCTTGTCGAGAATGATCCAGCCGTGCACGTCGCGTTTCGGGCGCTTCCTGTTCGCGCGTCCACCTTGTTCGGCGGCGTTGCTGCCGTCCTGCGGCGGGGCGGCTTCGCCGATAACGACATCGTCGGCCGCCGACATCACTTGTCTTTCCCGCCCGAATCTTTTGCGCCGTCCAGATCGCGCCGGACTACAGGTGTTCGCAAAAGCTTCTCGATTCGTTCCGCTTCGTCGAATCGCTCGTCGATGCGGAATCGAATTTCTGGTGCGAATTTCAGGTTAACGCGCCGCGAAATCTCGCCACGCACGTAACGCTTATTGCGCTCCAGGGCGTCGAGCACCTCGGTTACGTCGCGGCCGCCGAGCGGAATGATGTAGATCGTGGCGAGCCGCAGATCGACGCTCATGCGCACTTCGGGGACGGTGATCATGTGTTTCTCGATCACCGGATCGTGCACGTCGCCGCGTGAAAACATGTCGGCGAGCTCGTGGCGAATCGATTCGCCGACGCGAAGCTGACGCTGCGAGCCGCCGATGGATTGATCGCGATGTTGGTAACGTGCCATTTTTCTTTTCTAGTCTGTGTCATGCCTGGGATTGAACCGGCAATGACGGCGGAGTTGCGAACGTGAGTATTGAACTCACAGCGTCCGCTGAACGGTCTCCACCCGATAGCACTCGATCACATCGCCGGCCTTCATGTCCTGGTAATTCTCGAAGGCCATGCCGCATTCCTGGCCGGCGACGACTTCGCGCGCGTCATCCTTGAAACGCTTGAGCTGTGATAGCTTGCCCTGATGGACGACGACGTTGTCGCGAATGAGCCGCACATTGGCGCCGCGCTCGACGGTGCCGTCAGTGACGCGGCAGCCGGCGACGTTGCCGACCTTGGAGACCTTGAAGATTTCAAGGATGGCGGCGTTGCCGAGCATGGTCTCGCGTAGTGTCGGCGCGAGCAGGCCCGACATTGCCTTCTTCACGTCGTCGACGAGATTATAAATGATGTCGTAGTAGCGGATCTCGATGCCGGACTGCTCGGCAGCTTCGCGCGCTTCTTTGTGCGCGCGGACGTTGAAGCCGATGACGGCGGCGCCCGAGGCTTCCGCCAGCGTGATATCGGATTCAGTGATGCCGCCGGCCCCCGCATAAATCACGCGCGCGGCGACCTCCCCGGTGGAAAGCTTCTCCAACGCGCCGACGATCGCTTCGATCGAGCCTTGCACATCGCCCTTGATCACCAGCGGAAACTCTTTGAGGCCGCTGGTCTTGAGCTGATTCATCATCTGCTCGAGAGAGCCGCGTAGGCCGGTCTGGCGCGCCGCCATTTTGTCGCGCTTCTGCCGCGCGCGGTAATCGGCAATCTCGCGGGCGCGAGACTCTGAATCGACAACGGCGAGCCGGTCGCTGGCTTCGGGCGTGCCGCTAAAACCTAAAACCTCGACCGGCATCGAGGGGCCGGCGGCGACGACGGAATGACCGGTATCCGACATCAACGCGCGGACGCGGCCCCATTCAGAGCCGGCTACGACGATGTCGCCGGGCTTTAGTGTGCCGCGCTGGACTAGCACGGTGGCAACCGGGCCGCGGCCGCGATCGAGACGCGCCTCGATCACCGTGCCTTCGGCGAGACGGTTCGGATTGGCTTTGAGCTCGAGGACTTCCGACTGTAGCGCGATCATGTCGAGCAGCTTGTCGAGATTGGTCTTCGCCTTGGCCGAGACTTCGAGCTCGAGCACGTCGCCGCCGAGCGACTCGACCTGGATTTCGTGTTGTAGCAATTCGGTGCGCACACGCTCGGGCTTGGCGTCCGCCTTGTCGATCTTGTTGATGGCGACAATGATCGGCACTTTCGCCGCCTTGGCATGGTGAATTGCTTCGACCGTCTGTGGCATGACGCCGTCGTCGGCCGCGACCACCAGCACCACGATATCCGTGATCTTGGCGCCACGCGCGCGCATGGCGGTGAACGCGGCATGGCCGGGCGTATCGATGAAAGTGATGCGGCCGCCCGACGGTGAAGTTACCTGATAAGCGCCGATATGCTGAGTGATGCCGCCGGCTTCGCCGGCGGCGACCTCGGTCGAGCGAATGGCGTCGAGGAGCGACGTCTTGCCGTGATCGACGTGGCCCATAATGGTGACGACCGGGGCGCGCGGCTGCAAGTTCGCAGGCTCATCCGGAGTGTCGAACATGCCTTCTTCGACGTCGGATTCGGCGACGCGCCGCACGGTGTGACCGAGCTCCTCGGCGATGAGCTGGGCGGTGTCGGCGTCGATCGTGTCGGTGATCTTCGCCATGTGGCCCTGCTGCATGAGGATGCGGATCACGTCGACGCCGCGCTCGGCCATGCGATTGGCTAATTCCTGAATGGTGATCGTCTCGGGGACAATCACTTCGCGGGCGATCTTTTCTTTGGGCTCGGCGTCGCGGTGCCCGGTCATGCGCTGCACGCGGCGCCGGAATGAAGCGACAGAGCGCTCACGCACCTCGTCGGCTGATAGTGCCGTCACCACCGTGAGCCGGCCGCGGCGCTTTTCAGCGCCACCGCGCGGCGCTTTTGGCGCTGGCGCCGGCCGCGCAGCCACGCCACCGCGGCGAGCGGTGCGCGGCGCTTCATCGTCATCGGCTTCGAGAGCGGGGCGTGCGCCGGGCTTTGTCACGGTCGTATCCGCGCCGAAACGCTTCTTGGCGACCTCGTCGGCCTTGCGCTTGGTTTCCTCGTCGTGCTTGCGGCGTACTTCTTCGTTGAGTTTGCGTGCTTCCGCGGCCGCGCGCTCGGCACGATCGGTTTCTTCACGGCCGCGACGAGCGCGGGCGTCATCCTCGGCGCGTTCGCGCTCTTCGTTCTCGCGCAGACGCGCATCGGCGAGCGCGTGAGCGCGCGCGTTGCGCTCGTCGTCGGTGAGCGTGCGCAGCACGACGCCGGAGGATTTGGGCGCGGCAGGCGCGACACTTGTGGCTGCGGCGGCGGCCGGCGCCTTGGGTGCCGCGCTCGTACGCTTCGGCGCGGCCGCGCGCTCCGGGGCCGCGGCCGGCTCGGCCTTGGCTTCGCCAGGACCGATGCGGCGCTTGACCTTCTCGACGACGACGGCCTTGCTGCGGCCATGGCTAAAGCTCTGGCGGACGACGCCCTGCTCGACACGCGGCTTAAGGGTCAGCTTGCCCGAACCCACGCTCAGCTTTTCGCCACTGTTCTTGGTCGTCTCAGTCATCCGCATCCATTTCCATACGCAGTATTGCCGGCCTGAGGGGCCAAATCGCCGGTCCGAAACCCTTCAAGACGCCGTAAACGCGCCAAAAACGTGTCACTCGCGGGCCCCGCGAGCAGGGCTGCATGTATCACATTTGGGCGCCCCAGTGCCAAATCCAATTGCGCGGAGGTCAGGAATCCAATCACAGGGACTGGGTGGCCCCGCAGCCTGCGGCGGAGCACGGCATCGAGCTTTCTGACCCCGTCAGCGGCGGCCTCGGCCGCGTGCAGCAGCACGGCGACCTCGCCATTCGCCAGGGCCGTCGCGGCCTTGGAGAAACCGGCCGCGACCAAGCCAGCTTTGCCGGCCATCGCCAACGCATCGAGCGCGGCCGTCTCAAGCAATCGCTCGGTGCGGCTCAAGAGGTCGGCGGGAAGACGAACCTCACGCTTAAAACCGCGCGCAAATGCTTTGCGCTTGATCGCGTCACCAAGCGCGTCTTGGGTCGCCGTCACCCAGACACCTCGTCCCGGCAGCTTGCGCTTGAGATCCGGAACCGCCTCGCCATTCGGGCCGACGACGAAGCGGATCAAGTCCGCGACCGGACGCACCGTGCGCGTCGACACACACAGCCGTTCGCGTTCGCGGTCGTGCGGTCCGGTATCGAGCTCGCTGTCGGTTGACTGCGCGGTCATACCTGGCTGCGGTTCCCTTAAGGTTGCGCCTCGGCGGTGGGCGCCTCTTCAACCGGCGACGGCGACGGCGGGGCAAGATCGGCCTCGCTAACCCATCCGGCTTTGAGACGCGCTTGCATGATGATCGCCTCGGCCTCCTCGCGCGAAATTTCGAAGCCATCGAGAATGCCGGCCTGACGAACGGCTTCGCCGTCCTTGCGTTCGGTCCAGCCGGCAAGATCGTCGGTCGCGCAACCGGCAAGATCCTCGACGGTCTTGACGCCGTTCTCGCCGAACCGCACCAGCATGGCCGTGGTGACACCCTCGATGTCTTTGAGCGCATCCTCGACGCCAAGCTCCGTGCGCTTGGCGTCGAGCTCGGCCTCGATCTTGGCGAGATAATCGCGGGCGCGGGTTTGCAATTCGCCGGCCGTGTCCTCGTCGAAGCCTTCGATGCCGGCGATTTCCTTGACATCGACCATCGCCAGTTCCTCGACCGAATTGAACCCTTCAGAGGCGAGCAGTTGTCCGATCACTTCGTCGACGTTGAGCGTGTCGATGAAGATACGCGTGCGGTTTTCGAATTCCGCCTGGCGGCGTTCGGATTCTTCCTGCTCGGTCAAGATGTCGATGTCCCAGCCGGTGAGCTGAGACGCCAGCCGCACGTTCTGGCCGCGCCGGCCAATGGCAAGCGAAAGCTGCTGATCGGGCACCACCACCTCGATGCGCTCGCGCTCTTCGTCAAGCACCACTTTGGCAACCTCGGCAGGCGCCAACGCATTGACGACGAAGGTCGCAATGTCGTGGGACCACGGAATAATGTCGATCTTTTCGCCTTGCAGCTCGTTGACGACGGCCTGCACGCGCGAGCCGCGCATGCCGACGCAGGCGCCGACCGGATCGACCGAGGAATCCCGCGAAACCACGGCGATCTTGGCGCGCGAGCCGGGATCGCGCGCAACCGCTTTCACCTCGACGATGCCGTCGTAAATCTCCGGTACTTCTTGGGCGAACAGTTTGGACATGAATTGCGGATGCGTGCGCGACAGGAAAATCTGCGGCCCGCGCTGCTCGCGCCGGACGTCGTAGATATAGGCGCGGATGCGGTCGCCGTTGCGGAACACTTCGCGCGGCAGCATTTCGTCGCGGCGCACGATCGCTTCGCCGCGGCCGAGATCGACCACCACGTTGCCATATTCGACGCGCTTGACGATGCCGTTGACGATGTCGCCGATACGATCCTTGTATTCGTCGTATTGGCGGTCGCGTTCGGCCTCGCGCACCTTCTGCACAATCACTTGTTTTGCCGATTGCGCGGCGATGCGGCCGTATTCGAGCGGCGGCAGCGGATCGGCGATCGTGTCGCCAATTTGCGCGGCGGGATGGCGCCGGCGTGCCTCGTCGAGACTGATCTGCGTCGCGGGATTTTCGACGGCATCCACCACCAGCATGTGGCGCGAGAGATGCAGCTCGCCGCTCTTCGGATCGATCTCCGCGCGCACTTCGGTTTCGCTGCCGTACCGCGAGCGAGCGGCCTTGGCGATCGCGTCTTCCATCGCGCCGAGCACGATCCTTCGATCGATCCCTTTTTCGCGGGCAACCGCCTCTGCGATCTGCAGCAATTCAAGTTTGTTGGCGCTTACGGTCGCCATCGGTCAGTCTCCCTTGCGTTGGCTCTGCTTGCTCTTGCGCAGCGATTCGGAAATGAGCATGTCGGTCAGAACAAGCTTCGCTTCCATCATGTCGTCGATCGGTAGCAAAACTTCGGAACTCTCGGTTGCCGCCGCATCGCTGTGGCGAATGCGCGCGCACTCTCCTGCGGTGCCGATGAGCTCGCCGCGAAACCGCCGGCGGCCGTCAATCGGGGCCTGCATCTCCACATGGGCGACGTGACCGGCATAACGGTCGAAATCCGAGCGCCGCACCAGCGGCCGGTCAATGCCGGGCGAAGAAATCTCCAGCTGGTAGGAGGTTTCGATCGGATCGGCGACGTCAAGCACCGGCGACAGCGCGCGCGAAGCGGCCTCGCAGTCCTCGATGCGCATGGTGCCATCCGGCCGTTCGGCCATGATCTGGACCGTGCAGCCGGCGGAGCCGGAGATACGCACTCGGACAAGCCTGTAGCCAAGACTGGCGAGCACCGGCTCGGCGAGGGCTGCAACGCGCGCCGACCGGCCGGGCTCGGTGATGCGCCGCGGCTCCTCGGCAAAATTCGTGACTTCAAAGCTCTTTGGCCTCTCGTCCATGCTTTTCGCGGTCATTTAGCCCGCAAACGTGCTGCAACTCACCGCCAAGCCTCAGGTAATAAAAAAGAGCGGGTCCCGGGGGGCCCACTCTCAAAACCGTTCGGATAATCCGACCGTTATGAGGTATCCATGACGGATAGGCCAAATATATCGGTTTGCCGGGCCGTTGCAAGGGCCCTTCAGGGATCGGTAATCAGTAATCAGTAATCAAGTACGTGCCGGAAAACGGCCGAATACTAATCCCTGACCGCTGATTACTGATGTCTGGAATGGGTGCCGCTCACTCGCTGATCCCGGAACTGGAAGAGGTCATCCAGCGCGGCTCGCGCCAGAAGCGCGTCGAGACGTTGCAGCGCATTACCGCGCTCTTTCTTGACGGCGCCAGCCGCTACAGCGACGAGCAGGTCGATTTGTTCGACGACGTGTTCGGGCATCTTATCGAGGAGATCGAAAACAAAGCGCGCGCCGAACTCTCCAATCGTCTCGCGCCCGTGCACAACGCGCCGGTCAACGTGCTCCGCGCGCTTGCCAACGACGACGATATTTCCGTTGCCGGCCCGGTGCTCAAACTGGCGCCGCGGCTTTTGGAAGCCGATCTCATCGATCTCGCAAACACTAAAAGTCAGGCTCATCTTCATGCGATCTCCGCGCGGCCGGCGCTTGGCGAAGCGGTAACGGACGTGCTGGTGCGGCGCGGCGATTGCGAAGTCGCCCGCACGATCGCCGACAACCGCGGCGCCCGGATTTCCGAATCGAGCTTCTTCCGCCTCGTAAAGCGGGCCGAGAGCGACGGCATTCTCGCCGAGAAGGTCGGGTTGCGGCCCGACATTCCGCCGCAGCTGTTCCGGGAACTGCTCACACAGGCAACTGCAATCGTGCACGAGCGGCTGCTCGCGTCGGCGACGCCGAAACAGCAAGCGGAAATCCGCCACGTCCTGGAAAGGGTGTCCAAAGAAGTCGGCCAACGTATCGGCCCGCGCGACTATCGTGCGGCGCAACGCGTGGTGCTCAGCCTGCATCGCGCCGGCCGCATGAACGAAGCCGGGCTCGCCGCATTCGCCGGCGACGGCAAATTTGAAGAGACGGTGGTTGCGCTCGCGGCGCTCGCCAAGGTGCCGGTCAACGTCGCCGACCGGCTGATGGGGGGCGACCGGCCCGATGCGGTGCTGATCCTTTGCAAGGCGGCCGGTCTCGGCTGGCCGACCGTAAAGTCCATCATTTCGGTGCGGCCGGACGGCAAGACGCCATCGAGTCAGGGCTTTGATTCCGCCTTCGCCAATTTTGGCCGGCTTTCGGCATCGACCGCGCAACGCGTGGTGCGCTTCTGGCAGGTTAGCCGGAACAAATAGCGCTTGCTTCGTTCAGAGCTTTCGGAAGATTAGAAAACAGGACGCGCGGTCTTCGCGCGCGGCCTTGGCGTGGTAGCGCGTGTGGGTGAAGCCGGGCCAGGGCTCGCGCCAATCGCCGGCGCCTTGCGCAGTCCACTCGAAATCGGCCGATCGGGTGAGCCGCTGCAACGTCCAAGCGGCATAATCGGCAATGTCGGTCACGAAGCGGAACTCGCCGCCCTGGCGCAAGATGCGGGCGAGCCGCGATACCATTTCATCTTGAATGAATCGCCGCTTCCAATGCCGCCGTTTCGGCCACGGGTCGGGGTGGATCAGATCGATGCGCGTCAACGACGCTTCAGGAAGCCACGTGATCAAGCGGACGGCGTCGTCAAAGTGCAGACGAACATTGCGCAGGCTGTTGCCTTCAATCGCGGCAAGCGCCTTGGCCATGCCGTTGACGAAGGGTTCGACGCCGATAAAGCCGACGCGCGGTTGCGCTTGTGCCTGTGCGATCATCGACTCGCCGCCGCCGAAGCCGATCTCGAGCGTAACTTCGGTGACCGGCACCGGGAACAGCGCGCTGAGATTTTCGGGAGCGCCACGCGACAGATCGACGGTAAGGAGCGGCAAAAGTGTATCGAACAACAGCGCTTGGCGCGGACGCAGCTTATGGCCCTTCCGCCGCCCGAAGAATGCGCGGGTTTGATGTGTCGAATTTTCGTTCATCGTCGTCGCGCCCGGCCTCGTGCCGGGCATCCACGTCTTACGTTTTCAATATCAAAGACGTGGATGGCCGGGACAAGCCCGGCCATGACGATTAATCAGCGCAAAGCGCGCTTGAGCGCGTCGGCGAGATCGGTGCGCTCCCACGAAAAGCCGCCGTCCTTTTCCGGCGCACGACCAAAATGGCCGTATGCGGCGGTACGCCGGTAAATCGGCCGGCTGAGTTTGAGGGTGCGGCGGATATTCGTCGGCCGCAGCGGAAACAGCTCGGGCAACAGCCTCTGCAGCTTTGCCTCTTCGACATTACCGGTGCCGTGGGTGTCGACCAGAAGCGACATCGGGTCGGCGACGCCGATCGCATAGGCGATCTGAATCGTGCAGCGCTCGGCAAGCCCGGCGGCGACCACGTTCTTGGCGAGATAGCGCGCCGCGTAAGCGGCGGAACGATCGATCTTGGTCGGATCCTTGCCGGAGAACGCGCCGCCGCCATGCGGGGCGTAGCCGCCGTACGTGTCGACGATGATTTTGCGGCCGGTCAGACCGCAATCCCCATCGGGTCCGCCGACGACGAAATTGCCCGTGGGATTGACCAGAAAATCGCTCGGCTTTTTCGGCATCCAGCCTTTCGGCAGCGCCGACTCGACGGTGTCCGCGATCATTTCCCGGATCATATTCGGCGAGTATTTCTTGCCGTTGCGGGTCTGCGCATTGTGCTGCGTCGAAACCACGACCTTGGTGCAGCCGACCGGCTGGTCCTCGACATATTTCACGGTGACTTGGCTCTTGGCGTCGGGCTGTAAGTCGAACAGCGCACCCGAGCGGCGCTTCTCCGACAGCACCTTTAAAATTTTGTGCGCGAAGTAGATCGGCGCCGGCATGAACGAGCCCTTCTCATAGACCTCGCTCTCGGTGCAGGCGAAGCCGAACATCATGCCCTGATCGCCCGCGCCCTCCTGCTCGCCGTCCTTCTTCTTCTTGGCGTCGACACCCATGGCGATGTCCGGCGACTGGCCGTGCAGCAGCACCTCGACGTCGGCGCCGTAATAGGAGAACCCGTCCTGGTCGTAACCGATGTCCTTGACCACGCCGCGCGCGATCTCGGTGATCATCTCGCGATTGACCACCGCTTTGGCGCCGTGCTTGTGGAACAGCGGTGCTTGTCCGCGGCCTTCTCCGGCAACGATGATCTTGTTCGTCGTGCACAGCGTCTCGCAACCGAGCCGCGTATTCACCGCGCTCTGGTCGGCGATGCCGAGCTTCATGTCGTTTTCGATGAAGGCGTCGAGGATGGCGTCCGAGATTTGGTCGCAGACCTTGTCCGGATGACCCTCGGATACGGATTCACTGGTGAACAGGTAGTTGGCGCGGCGCACTGCGAAACACTCCCCTCGTGACTAGCCTCAAACCGGCCCGGCGCGGTTGATCCGTGCTGAACCGGGTGGTTGTTGCAGCGTACCCCTGCGCGGTCAAGATGTGGGCGAAAAGTGGGCGCCGCCCCGGCGGCGCGCCGGAGATTCCTCAACGCTTGTCGCGTCCGGCAATTTGCTCGACGAGATCGACGATACGCCGCCGCAGTTTTGAATCGTCGATGCGCATAAATGCCTTGGTCAGCGCCAGGCCGTCCGACGTCGCCAGAAAATCCGAGACATAAGCAGGCGAGGGCGCCTCGCCCATGCCCTCGACGCGTGATCCGAAATGGACGGTCGGCGCGCCTTCGAAGAAAAACGAAACCGGCACTTGGAGAATGTGAGAAATTTGCTGCAGCCGGCTCGCCCCAATGCGATTGGTGCCCTTCTCATATTTCTGCACTTGCTGAAACGTGAGATCCAGGGCGTCGCCGAGTTTCTCCTGACTCATGCTCAGCATCATTCGGCGCATGCGCACGCGGCTCCCGACGTGTTTGTCGGTCGGGTTCGGCGCCTTTTTGGCGATCATTGCAGTCAACTCCGTTGCCCCTAATTTCTCTTAATGGCTATACGTTATAATTATAGATAGCAAATCTGTCACAATTGAAACCACTTGCCGCGTAACGGGCAATCGTTCGGCGCAAGATTCTTCGGAAAAGTTCTAATCCGTTTTAAGTTGGCTGCTATGCGTCTAGATCTTTTCGCGTCTCAGTTGCGTTCCGTTGGCAACTAACATCCTGGAGTCGTCACGGTCGTTTAGATGCGAGCCGGCTTTTTATTTGCGTTTAGCTAACGTTTTGTTGTTACGGGCTTTCAGACTTTCAACATATCCGAACGAAGCCGGCGGCGAACGACAGCAATGAATGCAACCGCAACGATGATTGCCGCGGGAGCGTCGCCAAGACGGGCGTAAAGAGGTGCGCTAATCGGTCGCGGTAAGGCAGAATCGAGCACGCCTTCGCGTCCCAGCGGCAATGAATTGATGATCCGCCCGACCGGATCGACGACGGCGGAAATGCCGGTATTGGCGGCGCGCGCGAGCGGCAAGCCCTCTTCGATCGCGCTCACGCGCGCCTGCTGGAAATGCTGGTAAGGCCCGGTTGAGATGCCGAACCAGCCGTCATTGGTGACGTTGACGATCCAGCCCGGCCGCTTGCCGGATGGCGTCAGTTCGCCGGGGAAAATGATTTCATAGCAAATGAGCGGCAGCGCGATCGGAGCGCCGGGAATCGAAATCAATCTGCGGCGATCGCCCGCGAGGAAGCCGCCGCGTTGCTTGGTGAGTTCCTGCAAGCCCAGCCGTTCGAGGATTTGCTCGAACGGCAAATATTCGCCGAACGGCACGAGATGCACTTTGTCATAGACCGCGGCAATCGAGCCGCTGTGATCGATGACGTAGATCGAATTATAGACGCCGGACTCCGCCGGCTTATCCGGATCGGAAAGTCGCATGGCGCCGGTGATGAGCACGGTGCCTTGCGGCAAGAGATTGGTGATCTGGGCGAGCGCATCCGCTTCGCGCGTCAGGAAAAAGGGAAACGGCGATTCCGGCCAGATCAAATGCGTCGCATCGCGCACGCCCTGCGATTGCGGACCCGAGGCGCGATCGGAAAGCGCGAGATAGCGGTTCATCACGTCCTGCTTGGCCGCGTAGTTGAAGCGGGTGTCCTGCTGCAGGTTCGGCTGCATGATGCGCAGATACACGCCATTGACGAATTGCGTCGGTGTGTGCGCGAGCCGAAACACGCCGTAGCCGCCAAGTCCGGCAAGCACGATGACGCTCAACGCGAGCGGCAACCATGGGCGGCGGGTTTCGGTCCGGTCGTCGGTGAGTGTGGCAGGACTCGCGAACACGATAATGGCGATGAAGGTCAAACCCCAAAGACCGACGAGCGAAGCGGCTTGCGCCAAAGCCAAGGGTGACGTGAGCGCATAGCCGAACGCGTTCCAGGGAAACCCGGTCAGCACGTGGCCGCGCAGCCATTCTGTCGCCGTGAGCGCCGCACCGAGCGCCGCGATGCGGAGCGCCCCGCGCGTCCACAATATGCGTGCGAGCGCGACGCCGAACGCGGTGTAGATGGCAAGCACCGCTGGCAAGCCGATCACCGCAATCGGCAACAGCCAGCCGAAGGTTGGCGCGTCGACCAGGAAGGCGAAACCGATCCAATAAAGCCCGGCGAGAAAGTAACCGAAACCGAACCACCAGCCCGTTGAAGCCGCGACCGTCACGCCGCCCCAGCGGCCGATACCGGCGCCGTCGATCAGCCAGACCAGTGTGGGGAAAGTCAGAAACAGCACCGGCCAGGCATTGAAAGGCGCCATCGCCAGCGCCGATAGTGCGCCGGCGCCGAATGCGATCAGCCGGCGCCGCCAGCCCCACGCCAGCACGATGCTATGGATCAGTCCCTTGAGCTTCACGACGTGCGCGGCAAGTTCGGATTCGGCCGGTTGGCTTCGTCGCGCGACGGCGCCGGCCGCGGTGGCGGTGTCCGCACCAGCGTCGGTACTTCGCGCGCCGCGGCAGGCCTGCGATCCTTGCGGTGATAAATCCTGACCCGCTTGACCCGGCGCGGATCGGCGTCGAGCACTTCGGCCTCGAACGGCTCCGGTCCGGGCACCAATTCGCCGCGCACCGGAACGTGACCGGCCTTGGTGACGAGATAACCGCCGAGTGTCTCGACCTCTTGAGCCACCTCGCCGACGTCGAATTCTTCGCCGATCGCGGCGCGTACGTCATCAAGACTGGCGCGGCCAGTGGCCAAAAACGAACCGTCGCTCTGGCGCGTCACCGCCGGACCTTCGTCCTCGTCGTGCTCGTCGGCGATGTCGCCGACAATGAGCTCGACCAGATCTTCGATTGAGACCAGCCCATCGCTGCCGCCGTATTCGTCGATAACGAGCGCGAGATGGATGCGCGTCGCCTGCATCTTGGCGAGCAGATCGAGCACCGGCATTGACGGCGGCGCGTAGAGAATCTCGCGCACAATCTTGGCTGCTGCCAGCGGCATCGAGAGATCGATGTTTGCAAAATTGAGATCGGTCGACTGCGGCTGTTCACGTTGCGAGGCTTTTTCAGGATCGTGCGCCGCGCGCGACGCCATGAAAGCGACCAGGTCGCGGATATGGACCATGCCGGCTGGATCATCGAGCGTGTCGTTGTAAACGACCAGCCGCGAATGTGCGGCGACCTCGAACACTTTGACGAGGTCCCCGATGGCGATGTCTTGCTGCACGGCGACGATATCGGCACGCGGCACCATGATACGTTCGACCCGCGTTTCGCGCATCCCGAGGATGTTCTTGAGCATCGCGGCTTCTTCGGGTGAAAAACCCGATTCGGGCTGCTCGGCGGTCAGAACCTGTTCGAGATCAGCGCGCGTTGCCGCTGCCTTCCAACCAAACAGGATGCGCATGACGCGCGCGAGCCAACCCTCCGGCTGCTCGCTTGCCTGCGGCACGACCATTGGCAGACCGCTGTGCTCGTTCTCGGTCGGATCGCTGCGCGTTGGGGTTTGCGACATTGGGATAAGCTTCAAGCTCGGAGTTCAGGCCTTGGCCGGACGCTTGGCCGGGTATTTTGCGGGATGTTTGTTTCTCGGTCGATACGGATCCGGGATTGCGAGCTGCCGCAGAATATCGGTTTCGGCGTGTTCCATTGCGGCGGCGTCTTTGTCGCGTTCATGATCGTGGCCGACGAGATGCAGGAAACCGTGCACTGCAAGATGGGCGACATGATGAGCGAATGGCTTTTGCTCGGCGCGGGCCTCCCGCGCGATGGTTTCAAAGGCAAGAACGATGTCGCCGAGATATCGTTCAGTCCCGGCGCTTTTGGCCGGAAATGACAGCACGTTGGTGGCCGCGTCGATGCCGCGCCAGTCCCGGTTAAGCAGGCGCATCGCCGAATCGTCGGTCAAAACGATAGCAAGCTCCGTTCCTCTTGTTGACGGCCCAGCCGCCGCTGCCTTCGCGACGGCGCGCCGCACGATCGACTTCACTTTTTTGGCGTCCTTCCAGCGTTCGGACTGAACGAGCACGTCGATCTTGACCGCGGCGCGGGCGGGAACCTTCATCCCCGCCGCTCGCGCTTGCGCGCCGCTTCTTTGTCATAGGCCTCGACGATGCGCGCGACGAGTTCATGTCGGACCACGTCGGTGGCCGTGAACGTGACATGCGCGATACCGTCGACGCCTTCAAGGAGCCGCACCGCGTCGGCGAGACCGGAGATTTGGCCCGGCGGCAGGTCGACCTGACTGGGATCGCCGGTCACCACCATCCGGCTGTTCTCGCCGAGCCTGGTCAGCATCATCTTCATCTGCATCGCGGTCGTGTTCTGCGCTTCGTCAAGAATTACGGCGGCGTTCGAGAGCGTGCGACCACGCATGAAGGCGAGCGGAGCGATCTCGATTTCGGTGGTCTGCAACGCGCGCTCGACGCTACGCGCGTCCATCAGTTCGAACAGCGCGTCGAAAATCGGGCGCAGATAAGGATCGACCTTCTCGCGCATGTCGCCGGGCAGAAAACCGAGCCGCTCGCCGGCTTCGACCGCCGGCCGGGACAGAATGATGCGGTCGACTTCCTTGCGCTCGAACAATTGGATGGCGTGGGCGACCGCAAGCCAGGTCTTGCCGGTTCCAGCGGGACCGGTCGAGAACACCAGTGCATGGCGTTTGAGCGCGCGTATATAGGCATCCTGCGCCGGCGTTCTGGCGCGCACGCGGCGTTTGCGCAGATTGATTTCCTCGAAATTCTCGCGCGCGGAGGCAGGATCGAAATCGAACAGCGAGCCTTGCGACAAAGCGAGCCGGATGGTGCCGTCGACGTCGCCTTGCACCAGTTCGTCGCCGCGCTTGAGCCGCTCATAAAGGCTTTCGAGCACGCGGCGCGCCTGATCGCAGGCTTCGCGAGGGCCTTCGAGCGCGACCTGGTTGCCCCGCGAATTGGCGACGACGCCCAGCCGGCGCTCGATCAAAGCCAGGTTTTGTCCATATTGGCCGAACAGCACGGATGCCAAGCGGTTGTCGTCGAAGGCGAGCACGATCTGGGTCGCGTTGTCCGGCGCGACAAAGATCGATTCATCCGTCCCAGAGGGTCCAGGCGTTCGCAATTCAGGCTCCTGCGCCGAGCTGTGCCGGCTCGCGCACCGGCGCATGCGCAAGCGTGCCGAACAGGCTGTTTCTGGCGATATCGGTGATGGTCACATCCGCAGTCTCGCCGATCAGCGAAGCCGGCGCCTCGACCTGCACCAGCTGCAAATATGGCGAACGCCCGACGATCTGGCCGTCATGACGGCCGGGCCGCTCGAACAGCACTTCAAATGTGCGGCCGAGACAGCGGCGATTGAACGCCGCTTGGCTCCGGTCGATTGAAGCTTGCAGCCGGTGCAGGCGTTCCGACTTCACCTCTTCCGCCACCTGATTTTCCATGTCGGCGCCCGGCGTGCCGGGCCGCGCCGAGTATTTGAAAGAAAACGCGCCGGCATAGCCGATCTCGTCGATAAGGCTGAGCGTCGCGGCAAAATCACTCTCCGTCTCGCCGGGAAAGCCGACGATGAAATCGGACGTGAGCGCGAGATCGCCGCGCGCGGCGCGCAGGCGCGCGACGACGTCCAGATAATCGGCGCGGGTGTGACGGCGATTCATCGCCGCGAGCACGCGGTCGGAACCCGATTGCACCGGCAGATGCAGATGCGGCATGACTTTTGGCAAATCGCGATGCGCCGCGATTAGATCATCATCCATGTCACGCGGATGGCTGGTCGTGTAGCGCAACCGATCTATGCCGTTCATCCGCGCGATACGCTCGAGCAGGCGCGCCATCGACCACGGCTGTCCATCAGGTCCCTCGCCGTGATAGGCGTTGACGTTCTGGCCGATCAGCGAGATTTCGCGCACGCCGGCCGCCGCCAGATGCTCGACTTCGGCGAGAATCTTGCTCACCGGCCGCGATATTTCCGCGCCGCGCGTGTAGGGCACGACGCAGAACGTGCAGAACTTGTCGCAACCTTCCTGCACTGTGACGAAGGCGCAAACGCCGCGCGCGCGGATAACCGCCTGGCTGGGCGCGGCGAGGTGATCGAACTTATCGTCGACCGGAAACTCGGTATCGACGGCTTTGCCGTCGCGCTCGGCGCGCGCCAAAAGGTCGGGTAGCCGGTGATAGCTCTGCGGACCGAAAACGAGATCGACCGCCGGCGCGCGGCGAATGATTTCTTTGCCCTCCGCTTGCGCGACACAACCGGCGACGGCGACGACAAGACGCCGGCCTTCGGCTTGCGCCGTCTCTTTCATGCGGCGTATGCGGCCCAGCTCGGAATAGACCTTTTCCGCCGCTTTCTCGCGGATGTGGCAGGTATTGAGGATAATGAGATCGGCGTTGTCGGCGACCGCGGTCTCGACATAACCGCGCGGCGCCAAAGTGTCCGCCATGCGCCGCGAGTCATAGACGTTCATCTGGCAACCGAACGACTTGACGTAGAGCTTGCGGGGTCCGTTCATGCCGATTGTCGGTCGAGCCTAAGCCTTTGTTTTCACTAGTAAATTCCGCTCATCAGCGGGGCCGCCATCGCGCTTTATCCTCTTACCGGGATTCCCGGCAAAAAGGAATGGCGGTCACGGCGCCTAGTCCAGTGCCTGGATATTGGCGTCCTTGATCACTTTCGCCCACTTGGCGATCTCGGCCTTGATATAGGCATCGAGTTCTTCGGGGCTACTCGTGCGATTGGTCATGCCGAGGTCCGCGAAGCGCTGCTTGGTGTCGTCGCGGGCAAGGGCCTGCCGCGCCACGGCGTTGAGCTTCAACAGAATGTCATGCGGCGTTCCGGCCGGCGCGACGATCCCCCACCAGGTTTCAGCTTCGAATCCCGGAATAGCCTTTTCCGCGACCGTGGGAATGTCGGGCGCCGACGGCGAGCGCTGTGCACTGGTGACAGCCAGCGCCCGTAGCGTACCGCCCTTGATATTGCCCATGACGGCGGACAGGTTCGCAAACATCAGCGGAATTTGCCCGCCGAGAAGATCGTTGATCGCGCCTGCTTCGCCGCGATAGGCGACGTGAACCATCTTGATGCCGGCGTCATACTGAAACAACTCGGCCGTCATATGCGGCGTCGTGCCAAGGCCTCCAGTGCCGAAATTGATTTTGCCTGGCTCGGCCTTGGCCATGGCAATCACGTCGGCAACCGTATGCGCGGCAAACGACGGGTTCACCACCAGCACGAGCGGCGATGCGCCGGTCAGCGCCACGTCCGCGAAGTCTTTCGCCGGATCGATTGTGGACTTGCGATAAAGGTTGGGCGCGCAGGCAAATGTGGTCTGGCTGCCCATCATCAGCGTGTAGCCGTCGGGCGTCGCTTTCGCCTCGACGTCCGCCGCGATGAGGCCGCTCGCGCCGGTAATGTTCTCGACCAGAATCGACTGGCCGATGATTTCGCTCATTTTCTGCGCCATGATCCGGGCGGCGACATCGGTCCCGCCGCCGGCGGCGAAGCCGACCAGCAGTTTGATCGGCCGGTCCGGGTAGCTTCCGGTCTGCGCGCGAGCGGCGCCAGCGGCAAATCCGAACGCCAGCGCAAAGCCGAGCGCGACACGCAATGAGCGGCTTGCCGTCATGGCACTCTCCTCCCGTGCAGCCCGATTGAGGACCATTATTCCTGGAAATATTCTAGTAGGCCGATCGCCGCGCGTCAGCCGAGGTCGCGGCGCAGCACCAGGGCCGCGGTGCCCGCTTGGTAGTAGCCCTGACGGCGGCCCACCTCACGGAATCCGGCGCGCCGATAGAGCCTGCAGGCTGGGGCATTGTGCTCGTCCACTTCGAGAAACACCGACCGCACGCCGAGGCCGGCCAAGCGCCGCAGATGCAGATCGAGCAGCGGACGCGCGAGGGCGCGCCGGCGCCATGCCGACGCGATGGCCACCGAAAGAATCTCCGCTTCACCGGCGGCAAGCCGCGACAGGATGAAGCCAACGAAGCTGCGGCCCATCATGGCGCGATGGGCGACGACATTTTTCTCGAGTAACAGCCGGTGAACCTCATCCTCACCCCAGCCGCGCTGAAACGAAGCGCCGTGCACGGCGGCAATCGCGGCGGCGTCGCCCGGTCGGGCCTCGGAAAAACTGGGCTCGGCGCGCGACAACAGACGGGAGACGAAGCCCATCATCGGCGCGGCAATTGGGCGGCGTTTTGCGGCTGCGCGTCGGGTGCGCGCAGATATTGCGGTTTCGGCGGCGAACTTGCTTCCGACACGACGGTGCCGATCTGCGCGACCCAAGCGATGTCGGGCGCCGCGCGCGCGTCGATCGTCACCGGCGCCGGCGCGGTTTTGGCGAGCCCGCCGGCGACGGTCAGCGCGGCCGAGCCGACAATGCATGCCGAACTGTCGGACGCCGCGCGCACCGCTTCGCTTAGCGGCGCAAGCCTCGGCGTGATGAGCGTGCGGCCGCCAGGAGCAAAAACCTGCAAATAAACGTGCTCATGCCGCGCATCGATTGCGGCAATGACCGGGCTTGTATCGTCGGCGCCGAGATAGGGCGCGGCATAGGCGGAGAGCGTCGATACCCCAACGACCGGCATTTCGCTCGCAAGCCCGATGCCGCGCGCGGCCGAAATGCCAACCCGCAAGCCGGTGAAGCTACCGGGCCCGGTCGTCACCACCACCCGGTCGATATCGCGGAACGCCATCCCCGATTCTTTCATCACCCGCGCCAGGAGCGGCATCAGCGCTTCGGCATGCCCTCGCACCATCGGTACGCTTTCGCTGGCGACAATTCCGCCATAGGCCGTGTCGAGAACGGCGGCGGAGCAGGCCCCCAGCGCCGTATCAATGGCCAGCACGCGCATGAAGAGTCACATCTGCGATGTCCAGCGTAGCGCCGGATTACATCGGCCGGACCTCGGTGACGTCGGGAATGTAATGGCGGAGCAAGTTTTGGATGCCGTGGCGCAAAGTCGCCGTCGACGATGGGCAACCTGAGCAGGCGCCCTTCATATTGAGAAAGACGACGCCATCCTTAAAGCCCCGGAAGGTGATATCGCCGCCGTCATTGGCGACGGCCGGGCGCACCCGGGTTTCGATCAGGTCTTTAATCGTGGCCACGGTCTCGGCGTCCGCGGCATCGAAGAATTCATCGCCATCGCTGGGCTCGGCGCTGCCGGCGGCAACGAGTGGCGCGCCGGACATGAAATGCTCCATGATGGCACCGAGGATCATCGGCTTGAGCTGCTGCCATTCGCCCGCGTTCTTGGTGACGGTGATGAAATCGGAACCGTAAAACACCCCGCTGACACCGGCGATGCCGAACAGCCGTTCCGCGAGCGGCGACTGCGCCGCCTGCGCGGGCTCGCGCATGTCGAGCGTGTTGCCTTCGAGCACCGCCCGGCCGGGCAGGAACTTTAAGGTCGCCGGGTTCGGCGTGGCTTCGGTCTGGATGAACATTTTCTCCGTCCTCCGTCACCATGCGCCGGCCTGGTAAAGCCGCGCCGTGACTCGCGTAAATCTATCATAATACGTGGCGAATTACCTTGGAAGTTCAAGGGCCACCTTACCCGCCTAGGACCGTACGAAGCCGACGATGTCCTTAACGGCATTCATCGTTTCGCCGGCGAGCTCTCGCGCCCGCCTGGAACCGTCCGCCAGCACGGTGTCGATCGCGGCAGGATCGCTGAGGAGCCGCTTCATTTCCGCGCCGATCGGACCGAGTTTTTGCACCGCGAGCTCGGTCAGCGCCGACTTGAAGGTCGAGAACTGCGCATTGCCGAACTGTGTGAGCACGCCCGCGCGCGTGGTGCCGGCGAGCGCGGCGTAGATGCCGACCAGATTGTCGGCTTCGGGGCGCGTCGCCAGGCCCTTCTCTTCGCTCGGCAGCGGCTCCGGATCGGTCTTGGCGCGGCGGATTTTCTGCGCGATCGAGTCCGCGTCATCGGTGAGATTGATGCGCGATTGATCGGAGGCATCCGATTTCGACATTTTCTTGGTGCCGTCGCGCAGCGACATCACACGCGTCGCTTCGCCGGTGATCAGCGGCTCGGGCTGCGGAAAAAATGCGTCGCCATAGCCCTTGTCGCGGATCGACGCGCCGAAGTCGTTGTTGAATTTCTGCGCGATGTCGCGCGAAAGTTCGAGGTGCTGTTTCTGGTCCTCGCCGACCGGCACATGCGTCGCGCGATAGGCCAGAATGTCGGCGGCCATCAGCGTCGGATAGGCGTAAAGGCCGACCGAGGCGTTCTCGCGGTCCTTGCCGGCCTTCTCCTTGAACTGCGTCATGCGGTTGAGCCAGCCGAGGCGGGCAACGCAATTGAACACCCAGGCGAGCTCGGCATGCTCGGCGACCTGACTCTGGTTGAAAACGATGTGCTTCTTCGGATCGATGCCGCAGGCGAGAAACGCCGCCGTCACCTCGCGAATGGCGCGCGGCAGCTCGTTCGGATCCTGCCAGACCGTGATCGCGTGCAGGTCGACGACGCAATAGATGCAGTCGTAGCGGTCCTGCAGCTCGACGAAGCGCTTGATGGCGCCGAGATAATTGCCAAGATGCAGGTTGCCGGTCGGCTGCACGCCGGAAAAGATCAGTTCCTTGAAGGCCATGCAAAACTCCGCACGATTGGGCGTGCATGCCATGACGACGGCTTGCCGTGCAAGGGCCGGCCGCTATAGTGCGCGCCTTCCCGCCCAAACTTTTCCCACGAGTCTTCCATGCCCTCCGCCCGTTACGACGTTCTCGGCATCGGCAATGCGATTGTCGACGTGATCGCCCGCGCCGAAGAGGACTTCTTGCTCAAACAGGGCATGCGCAAGGGCACGATGGCACTCATCGACGAGGCGCGCGCCAAGGCGATCTATGACGCGATGGGCTCGGCGGTCGAAATGTCCGGCGGCTCGGCGGCGAACACCATCGTCGGCGTTGCCGGCCTCGGCGCGCGCGCGGCCTTCATCGGCAAGGTCAAAGACGACGGGCTCGGCCGCGCCTACACGCACGATATTCGTGCCGCCGGCGTGACATTCGCGACGCAAGCGGCGTCCGGCGGTCCTTCGACAGGGCGCTGTTACGTGTTGGTGACGCCCGACGGCGAGCGCACCATGAACACCTATCTAGGCGCCGCGCAGGATCTTCATCCCGCCGATATCGATGCCGATACGGTCGCGGCAAGCCTGATCACCTATCTCGAAGGCTATTTGTGGGATCCGAAGGACGCCAAGGACGCATTCCTCAAGGCGGCGCAGATCGCGCACCAAGCCGGCCGCAAAGTGGCGCTGACCCTGTCGGACGCGTTTTGCGTCGACCGTTGGCGCGACGAGTTCCTCAATCTGATGCGCTCGGGCACGGTCGATCTCATCTTCGCCAACGAGGCCGAGTTGCACAGCCTTTATCAAACCGCGGAGTTCGATGCGGCGGTCGCGGCAGTGCGTACCGATATCGGCATCGCCGTGGTGACACGCAGCGAGAAAGGCTGCCTCGTCATCGGCGCCGATGGCACTGAAGCGGTGCAGGCTTTCCCGGTCGAGCGGGTCGTCGATACGACCGGCGCCGGCGATCTGTTTGCGGCGGGCTTTCTTTCCGGGCTCGCCCGGGGCGCCGATGACCGCACCTGCGGCCGGCTCGGCGCGCTGTGCGCGGCCGAAGTGATTCAACATCTCGGTGCGCGGCCCGAAACTTCGCTCAAAGAACTCGCCCGCGACAACGGCTTGGCGGATTGAAGCTTGGCGGATTGAATTTCGGCTGCGGCCGCTCCGGTAACCAATTGCTAACCAAACCTCGGTTACCGACGAAGGAGCCGCAATCCGGAGATTTCCAACATGGCCGAGAGCCTGGGCAACAGCTCGGATGAGAACGCGGGCAACGGCGGCAAAGCCGAAGCCGGCGCCGCCAAATCGCACGCAAATCTGCCGATGGTCGTGGCGCCGAAGCTCGGCGCCGGCGAGGACGAGGCGGTGGATGAGGCGTCCGGAGAGCCCGGAGACGAAACCGCCACCTCGGCCGCAGCGCCAAATTCCACGCGCTTCCTCATGCTCGCCGCCACGGTCGCCTTCGCCGCGGCCTTCGGCTCGTTTGTCGGCTCAGTGTCCGGCTCCGGGCTGGCGCGGTTTATTTATCCGGCGCCTCCGGCTTCCGGAGCGCAAGGTGTCAACGAAGCCACGCGCACGATGAATCTTCAGCTCGCCGAGCTCACCACTATCAAGGCCAGTCTCGAAGCCGCGGCCCGCAGCACCAATACGCAAGTCGCCAAGCTGGCGGATCGTCTCGACCGGTTCGATCAGCGCACCGCGGCGACCGACACCACGGGCTCGATCGCACCGAGCGCGCAACCGGGGGCCGAGCCGGCGAAGCTGACCGACAGAATTTTGCAGGACTGGATCGTGCAGGACGTGCAGAACGGCCGCGCCCTGGTCGAGAGCCGCTACGGCGGCATCTTCGACGTCGGCGCCGGCAGCGTTTTGCCCGGCATCGGCAAGGTCGAGACGGTCAAGCGCCAGGACGGCCAGTGGGTTGTCATCACCGCGCGCGGCCTGATCACGTCAGGCCGCTGATCCGCTAACAGCACCCACCATCCCGCGGAGCCCCCGGCGCGAGTGCAACGGGGTGCTGAGGCTGCCGGACATTGATGGTTTAGTCGGCCCACTTCCGGCAATGCCATGGGTTTGCTAAGAAAAGACGGTACGGGGGAGAACGATCTTGAAGGCCCGATTGCGGCCGGCCGCGCGGCGTTGCCCTACAAAAATTTGATAGCGCGGGCATAAGGGCGGTCGTGGAACGGACGATATTCATCACCTATTCGTCGAAGGATCAGAGAGTCGCACGGACCATCTGTGCGGCACTCGAAAATCGCGGCCTCTCTTGCTGGATTTCCGCCCGCGACGTGAAGCCGGGCCAGAATTTCCAGGAACAAATCGTCAAGGCGATCCGCGCCGCCAGGATTATGGTCTTGGTGTTTACGGCCAACGCCAACAACTCCAGCGAGATCAAAAAAGAACTCGCACTGGCGAGCCAGAACAAATTGGTCGTCATTCCGGTTCGGATCGAGGATGTGATCCCGAATGAGGCCTTTGCGTACGAATTTGCGACCCGACAGTGGGTCGACCTCTTTGGCGACTGGGAGAACGCGATCGCGCAACTGGCCGAAATGGTCGCCGCCGCCATTGACGAACAACTCCTGGACGGTCGAGCGGAAGGAGGTTTGGGAATGACGGGCGCTGCGACAGCAGCGTTCATGCGGCGGTCGGGACGACGTTGGGCGATAATCGGCGGCCTTGCGGTCATCGTCGCTGCGGCGGTCGCTTATGAAGTCGCCACACTCCAGCAACGGCCGG
>Ga0182024_10007220_pt1 | contig 24030 bp, 27 predicted proteins | sample P32metaG_FD_120480 | JGI IMG/M metagenome (GOLD analysis project Ga0182024, IMG submission 120480) | Permafrost microbial communities from Stordalen Mire, Sweden - P3-2 metaG (Illumina Assembly) | ecosystem: Environmental > Terrestrial > Soil > Wetlands > Permafrost | place: Sweden: Stordalen...
CGAATGCGCTCGCGATAGAAGCGGGAAAACAACGCGGCGGAGGAGGCTCCGTCAAAGCATTTGTCGTGGTAGAAGACCCGTACTCGCAATGAATGCCCCGATCGCTAAGAAATTCCCGTCGGCTGAAAACCACGGTGATGACGTGGAATTGCGACGCGGGTAAAAGCTAATAGGATTGACAGCTTACAGGAAGAAAGTCAAGGGCGGGAGTTTTGAGTCGCGACTCAGGTTGCCGGTTCTGACCGACAGGCTGTCGAGCTTCGCTCGACGGACAGCCGAGGGCGGCTGTCCCCACATGATGAGGCTCTCGGAACGGAGTTGCAAGAACGTCCGACGACGACGTCCGGCAAAACATGCGACGAAGCCCGCATGCGCCGGCGCAACGGGCCCGCGCTACATCGCGTTCGCCTGCTTTTCGGCGATATCGCCGATTACGGGCAGCTTGTACATCTGGCCCTGATTCGCCTTCATGAGCAGGACGATCCAGATGATGAACCCTCCAAGGCTAACCAGAAGGTGAAGGGGAAAAGTGATCAAGGCGAGGAACGGCATGAACGTGAAGATCGTGAGGCCGATGTGAAGAACAAACAGGGCCGCGGCGAAAAACAGGCACTGCCACGAGTGGAAGCGGATAAAACGATTCTTGTTGTACGGTTCCATCACCAGGAAAATGATGGCTGGGATGATGGTGATGTAAGCCAGCATTCCCGCCACGTTGTCCGTCATTCCCCCAACGGTGGCCGTGGTCGAAGCGGGGACGGTTGCACCTCTGCCTGCACACACGGAACAGGTGGTGGTGCCGTCCGCGATTTGTGCGCCGCACATATTGCAAAAGGCCATAGAGGTTTCCTCCTGGTGTTGTTTGGAATTGAAGGGATGCGGCTCTGCAGCCTGCACGAGAGCGCTGCCAAGGGACGCTGCGGCAAGGTATCAAAAAGCCCAAGGCAAAGCAATCGACAATTTCGAGCCCCATGGCTAGGCCTTCTCAGCATGCTGCGCGGCAAAATCGCCGAGCAGCGGGAGTTTGAACATCACTCCCTGGAAGGCCTTGACCACCAGAACCAGCCAGATCGCGACTGCGGCCAGCCCGGCCACCGTGGAGACCACCAGCACAAGGAGCGGGCCGAGCACGGGAATGATGAAGAGCAGGAGCCCCGCGAGTTTGAGGGCGATCACAACTAGAATTCCGGCGCCCCAAAGCAAGAGGCACTGGAAGGAATGGAAGCGCACAAAGCGATTCTTGCTATACGGCTCAAGAACGAGGAAAGCGATTGCGGGAATGAATGTGAAGTAAGCGAGCGCTCCCGCGAGGGGTTCGGAAAGAGCACCGACTTTGCCTCGTGCGCGCGCTTCGGTTTGCATGGGACGGCCGCAACTGGGGCAGAACGCAGCGGTCTCGGGCATTTGGACGGCGCAGTCCGGGCACGCGGTCAGGCTGACATTCGTCGGATCCATTGTCGGGACCATATCAAAATGGGGGGTGGGGGGCAAATGGGCAGAATCCATCTAGCGAATTGACGCGGAGCCTCGCGGATAGTATGTTTCGTGCAAATTTCAGTTTGAACGTAAAATGGCGTTTCGCGCGCCCGGAGGGTTTATGTCATCGTTCTGTGCAGGTTGCGGGAACAGCATCACTGCCGACGACAAATTCTGCCGGGTCTGCGGGCGCCAACCTTCCACCGGTTCTGCCGTGACACCGGCAATCGGCGCGCCTGCTCCGCTGGGGAGTTCGGGGACGAGCGGAAAGGCCATTGTCAGCCTGATTTGCGGGCTGTTTTTCTTCGTTCTGCCGTTTTCGATCGTGGCCGTCATCTTCGGGCATCTTTCTCTGTCGGAGATTCGCAAAAGTGCGGGGCGGCTCAAGGGAGATGGCTTGGCCATTGCGGGCCTGGTTCTGGGCTACGCAGGGTTGGCGGTACTTCCTGTATTGATCATCGCGGCCATTGCGATCCCGAACCTGCTGCGGGCACGGATGGCGGCTAATGAGTCGTCGGCTGTGGCGTCGGTGCGGACGTTGCTGGCTGCGGAAGTTAGTTACGCGACACTTCATCCCAGCCAAGGTTACACTTGCTCGCTTTCGGATCTGGCCGCGGCCGCTTCGATTACCGATCCGCTGGCGACGGGCCAGAAGAACGGATACGTGTTCGAGTTGACAGGTTGCTCGGCGGGAACTGAGGGCGGAGCCAATGTGAAATATCAGGTGGTGGCGTATCCGTTGAGGGTGAACCAAACGGGTGTGCGCGCCTTTTGCTCGGACGAGTCCGCAGTAACTAAGGTCGATTCCAGCGGCTCGGCGCGAGCATGCGTGGAGAACGGCATCGCCGTGCAGTGAGCTTTCCCGATCCCTTCTCAGGAGGAACCGAATGTTTTGTACCCAATGTGGGGCGAATAACGCGGACACTGCGGCAATCTGCGCGCAGTGCGGCAGAAACTTGCAAGCGGTCACTCCGGCAGTTCCATCGCAGGCGACCGGGGTGATTCTGCCGCCGGGCACCACGGTGCAGAATTATCTGGTGTTCGCCATTCTGGCTACCGTTTTCTGTTGCCTTCCGGCTGGTATTCCGGCCATCGTCTATGCCGCACAGGTGAATGGCAAGTTGCAGGCAGGCGATTTGGCGGGAGCGCAAATGGCTTCCAAGAATGCGAAGATGTGGTGCTTGATCTCGCTGGGAGTTGGACTTGGGGTGGTAGCGTTGTACGCGCTCCTGATCATGGTAGGGGTTCTGAGCGGCCTTCATCAGAATCGATAGGATTGGAGACGGCGGGATGCTGCGAAGGGATGAGAATCGATTGTTGGCTGCGATGCTCGCGGCTTTTGCCGTGGGTGTGATGATGCTGCGGGTTTTCGATCCGGCCACGTCCGGCATATTTCCGCCCTGTCCGGTGCGCTATCTGACAGGCTGGTATTGTCCGGGCTGCGGATCGTTGCGGGCAATTCACCAACTGTTGCATGGGAACCTGCGCGCGGCGTGGGCGATGAATCCGCTGACTGTCGTTCTGTTGCCATTTCTGACATACGGTTTGGCATCGTCTGCGCTTTTCGAAATTCGCGGGCACGGACTACCACAACCATTCCTGCGGGCGGTCTGGATACGGGCGCTTTGCGCGGCGATTATTCTGTTTGGAATTGCTCGGAATCTTCCGTTGCATCCGTTTCATTTGCTGGCGCCGGGGACGATGCTGCACCTGTGAGGTGGTGGGCGCGGCCGTTCTGCGCGCGAGATCCTTCGCTCGGCCTGAAGAACGGCGATGCCCAGGATGACGCCCATTCGGATGACGTCCATTTATGAGAGTGGGCGGGGGGCGTGGTTTTTCCTGCGGCAGTCTTCGCAAACTCCGTAGATCTGAAAGGTGTGGCGAGTGGTGAGGTAGTGGTATTTGCGGCCGATTTCCTGCTCGAGTTGGCCGACTTCCTGGGAGAAGAACTCCACTGAGCTGCCACAATCGGTGCAGACCATGTGGTGATGACTGCGACGGTTGTACTGGTGCTCGTAGCGGGCGATGCCGTCGTGGAAGGCGACTTCGCTGGCCAGGCCGCACTCCGCCAGCAGTTTCAGCGTGCGGTAGACGGTGGTGTAGCCAATGCGGGCATCTTTTTTCTGCACCAGGCGGTGGAGTTCGTCGGTGGAGAGGTGATCGCGGGTTTCGAGGAAGGTGTGCAGAATGGCGTCGCGCTGGGCGGTCTGTTTCAGGCCAACGGTCTTCAGGTGGCGGTGAAGGATCTCCTGGGCTTCGCGGACCATCTGGCGGGAGATGGTGGGCTGATCATCGATGCGCTTCTGCAGCATGGCGGGTGGAACTGAGGTCAGGATACCATCGGGCATCTTGAAAATGAAATTCATTTTCAGCGCGAGGCGAGGCCGCGCGGCGTGGAACTGGACTACAATCAGAGTTCCCCATGAGCACTCTGGCAGAGATCGGCGCATTTAAAACCCGCCGTACGTCCATTTCCCGCATTCTGCTGTGGCTTTTGCTGATGGTGCTCCTCCTTCTGGCTGGCGTGGTGGGTTATGCCTATTATGTCGCGCGCTCTGCGCTTCCTCAGCTCGACGGGCGGTTGCAGGTCAGCGGTCTCGCGGCGCCGGTAACGGTAACCCGCGATAGTCACGGCGTGCCCACGATTGAAGCGTCCAATCTAGAGGATCTTTTTTTCGCGCAGGGTTACGTGACGGCGCAGGACCGTCTGTGGCAGATGGATGTGATGCGGCGCTTTGGCAGTGGAGAACTCTCGGAGATTCTGGGCGAGGACCTGCTGAAGGTGGACCGCGAACAGAAAATTCTAGGTTTGCGCGCCGCAGCGAAGAAGGCGCTGGAAATCGCGAGCCCACGGGATCGCAGTTTCTTCGAAGCTTACGCGCGCGGGGTGAACGCCTACATCGCGACGCATGGTCACAAGCTGCCGATTGAGTTTCGCATCTTGCATTACGGTCCCAGGCCGTGGGAGGCGGAAGACTCATTGGTCATCGCCAACGAGATGGTCAAGGATTTGAACTATCACTATTTTTTTGACGCGCTGGCGCGGGAAAAAATCCTTGCCAAAGTGGGGCCGGAGTTGACCGCAGATTTGTACGTGAACCGCTCCTGGCATGACCGTCCGCCGACCGTGATGCGAGAGGATTTGAATCAACCGGACAAGAATGCGGGCGACTCCGATGACGAGGACGACGACGATTCTCCGGACAACTCGGTCACGCGGGAAATCTCTCCGCCGGAAGGTCTGCCTAGCGAAGCTTTAACGAGCGAAGGCGTGCCGGTGAATGGATCGAATGACTGGGTGGTTTCCGGGGCGCACACGGTTACGGGCAAGCCGCTGCTCTCAAATGATATGCACCTCGGCCACCAGATGCCGAACCTCTGGTACGAGGCTCAGCTGCACGCCGGCACTCTGAATGTTGCGGGCGTGACTCTGCCGGGCATGCCCTATGTGATCGTGGGCCATAATCAGCGAATCGCGTGGGGATTTACTAACGTCGGCCCGACCGTGACAGACGTTTTCATTGAAAACTTCAACCCGCAGGGCGCGTATCAGACTCCGAGTGGATGGGTGCAGCCGGACCATCGCGTCGAGATCATTCACGTTAAAAGCAAGCCGGATGTGAGTGTTGATGTAAAGATCACGCGACACGGGCCCATCATCACAGAACTGGTACCGGGCGAAACGCGGCCGCTGGCGTTGCGTTGGACGCTCTACGATAGCTTGCACATTCCATTTTTTGACGTGAATGCGGCGCAGAACTGGCAGGAATTCCGGCGCGCGTTTTCGCAACTGGACGCGCCTGGCCAAAACGTGGTCTATGCCGACGTGGACGGGAACATCGGATATCAGACCACGGGCAAGCTTCCGATCCGCGCGGCAGGGGATGGCAGCCTTCCGGTGAGCGGAGCCGACAACGCGCACGAGTGGACTTCCTACATTCCATTTGAAAAGCTTCCCAGCGTCTACAACCCGCCGTCGGGAATCATTGGCACAGCCAACGGAAGGATTACACCGGACAATTATCCGAACTCGATCAGCATGGAATGGGAGGCGCCGTGGCGCACGGCGCGCATTTATCACGTTCTGGAATCGGGACGGCAGTTTTCTTCGGCGGACATGCTCGCGCTGCAAACGGATATTCACTCCGAGGCCGATTTGTTTGCGGCTGAACGTTTTGTGTATGCCGTCGACCACGCCTCTAAACCTTCGGCGCGAGCGAAACAGGCGGCGGATCTCATGCGAAGTTGGGATGGACGCATGCAGGCTTCATCGGCGGCGCCGACGATTGCGGAGAATTCGATGCGTGAACTGAGGCGATTGCTTCTCGAACCAAAGCTCGGGTCCGCGTCCGCCGATCCGAAGCAAGAGAACGAAGTCTTGAGCTGGAAGACCTATTCGTGGGAGATGCGCTCGGTGTGGATGGAGAACATTTTGCTGCACCGGCCTAAGCGCTGGTTGCCGGAGGCATTTCCGAACTATGACGAACTCCTCACTGCGGCTGCGGAGAGGGCAGTGAATGGTCCGGAAACACCAAAAGATTTGGCGTCGTGGCGCTGGGGTTCGTTCAATGCAGTTGAGATCGAGCATCCGGTGTTGGGAAAGATTCCGATGATTCGCCGCTGGTCGGGGCCCGGAGTGCAGGAGCAGTCGGGCAGCGGATATACGGTGAAAGCGGTGACCCGGACCCATGGGCCGTCGGAGCGTTTCACGGCGAATCTGGCGGACCTGGATCAGTCGACACTGAACATTGTGACCGGGCAGAGCGGAAATTTCCTGAGCCCTTACTATATGGATCAGTGGAAAGCGTGGTACGAGGGGACCACATTCAGTCTTCCCTTTAGTGCGAAGGCTGTGGAAACGGCCAAGGCGCATCGGCTGATGCTGGTGCCGGGAAAGTAGCTTGGGGCGTCTTCGGCCGCCGGGGGCGAGCGCCTTCGGCAAGCTCGGTGCTGGCTCTCGCGACAGCCGGCAGGATGCCGGCGCTAGACTAGAAGAAATCGATCGCCTTCACGTCGCCCACGTAGCCAACGATATCGATGGTTCCCTGCGGCAGCAAATCGTAATTGATATACAGGATGTCTTGAGGGATTTCGTACACACGCAAGGCCCCGCCCTCGGCAACGTATTCCACCAGGCGGCTGGTAAAGCCCTGCAGGCCGTTTACGTCGCCGTTGTCGGGAGGAATGAATACCGAGTTGTCGTAGGTTCTGTAGATGGATAGACAGCCACGGACTTCGCCGCTCGGATTGTTTACATTGCCGATATTGGTGCAGGTGTGCGACCCGATGAAGAGCTGGCCGTCGGTGGTCAAATCCATGCGCCAATGGTAGCCGTCGGTGATGACGGCGCTGCCCGTCACCGTTCCTGAACTTAGATCGACGATATCGAGGCGGCCGCAGGTCGTTGCGGCTGTCGTCTGCCCTGTACACGCGTGGTTGGTCGGCGACGTGCCGGCAACGTAGAGGGTTGAGCCGTTGAGTAGCGCCCAGGTGGCGGCGTCGACGGGAATCGTATTGGTGATGGTAAGACTCGGCAGGTCGAAGACCATCACACTAGCCTGAATCCCGCCGCACTCCGGTCCGCAGTTCAAAATATAGGCAATGTTTCCATTGACGATGCCATAGACGGGCCGGTCGAAGCCAGGGACGATGACGCAGACTGCGTTTGGTGGATTGGTATAACAACTGGTGTCGACAGGAGGCACCGCCACGCCGGGCGAGAGCACGGACACCGAGTTGGAATCGTTGCTGAAAACCAAAAGTTGAGATCCTGCTGAGTTCGAAATCACGGTTTGAGCATCGGCGACTGCAATGGACGTCGTAAGCCCGCTGGCGGCGAAATTCATCACCTGCACGGCACCCAGGAAAGAAAAGCCGTTGATGGTGGCCGAGGGGACTGCGGCGTATCCCATTGGGGTGGCGTTCGGAATGACCATGCTGGAGGTCGGCCCCGCAAGGTGTACGCTGCCGATGTCAGCCTCCCTGGTCGTGTCCGCCGCATAGACGGTGTTACTACTCGAATCGAACGCCGCCGCAATGTTTCGGGAAGGCGAAATTGCCATCAGACCCGGGTTACTTCCGGCGCCGATGGGGGCGATTCGAGGTATTATGTCGTAAAGCCCATTGATAATGACCAGGCCACCCAAAACGGAGGTCGAACTCACCCCCTGCGAGGCTAGAACACGATCCGGCAGACCGCTGGTTGAGCTCTTCTTCCCACTACTGCCACAGGAAATGGAACTCAGGCTGGCCCACAATCCGATCCCGAGGACAAGAACGCTTCTCTTCAAACAGCGTGCTCCTAACGACATGAAAAAGGAAGATTTACTCGTGAAATGGTGGATTATAACAGAACCTATCCTCATGCGGCTCGCCGACGAAAGTGAGATGACTGGGAACTTTCTCGGCGCTTCCAAATCAGGGTCACGGAGATGCACGAACCGCTCTTAATCCTGTATTCTCAGACACTATATGGCACCTGACTTTCTGGCCCGGATCAAGCAGTCCCCTGTGCTGTGCGATGGCGCCATGGGAACGCTGCTCTACGCCAAGGGCATCTTTATCAACCGGTCCTACGACGAACTGAATCTCTCGCAGCCCGACTTGATTCGGGGCATTCACCACGAGTATCTGCAAGCGGGAGCCGAGATTATTGAAACCAATACTTTCGGTGCCAATTCTTTTCGCCTGGGGCGGCACAGTTTGGCGGACAAAGTGCGCGACATCAATCGGGCGGGCGTGCGCGTCGCCCGTGAGGCCGCCAAAAGCTTCGATGTATGGGTAGCGGGATCGGTTGGCCCGCTGGGTACGAGAATCGAACCTCTGGGGAAAACTTCGTTCCAGGAGGCTCGCGAGGCTTTTCGACAGCAGATTGAGGTTCTGGTGGAGGGCGGGGTCGATCTGCTGATGTTTGAGACTTTCGGATACTTGGAAGAGATTCACCAGGCGATGCTGGCCGCGAGGGATGTGAGCGCGACGCTGCCGATCGTCGCGCAGGTCACCATCGACGAGGATGGCAACTGCCTCGACGGCTCTGACCCGCAGACGTTCGTTCCGAAACTCGTGGAATGGGGAGCGGACGTGATTGGGTGCAACTGCAGCGTGGGACCGGTGGCCATGCTGGACGCGATGGAGCGAGTGCGAGCGGCCACTTCCCTGCCGCTTGCAGCCCAACCCAACGCAGGAATTCCGCGGTCGGTGGACGGCAGAAATATTTATCTGTGCTCGCCGGAATATATGGCGAGCTATGCGCGAAAATTTGTGGCGGCAGGAGTTCGGCTGGTGGGCGGCTGCTGCGGAACGACTCCCGAGCACATCCGGGTGATGAAGTCAGCGCTGCGGGTGGGCGAGGCCCGAGGAAGAATGGCTTCCACAAAAGTGGCGAGCAGCCAATCGGCACCGATAGCAGCTCCGACCGTACCGCTGCAGGACCGGTCGCTGCTCGGCGCCAAGCTGGCTCGGGGTGAATTCGTGACCATGGTCGAGATCGTGCCTCCGAAAGGGATCGACATTCAGAAGGAAGTGGAGGGAGCGCGGTTTCTGAAGTCGGTGGGTGTGGATGCGGTCAACATTCCGGACAGCCCGCGAGCGTCGGCACGTATGAGTAACCAGGCGCTCTCGCTGCTCATTCAGCGCGATGTCGGCATTGACGCGATTCTGCACTACACCTGCCGCGATCGCAATGTGCTGTGCATCCAGAGTGATCTGCTGGGAGCGGCCGCGGTGGGCATTCGGAACCTTATTTGCATTACCGGCGATCCTCCAAAGATGGGCAATTATCCGGACGCGACGGCGGTATTTGACGTGGACGCGATCGGCTTGGTCAACATTGTGCACAACCTGAACCGCGGGCTCGATCTTGGCGGAAATCCGATTGGAACCGGTACGGGCTTTGTGATTGGCGTGGGAGCGAATCCGGGGTTAACGGATATGGACGAAGAGATTCGCCGCTTCGAGTATAAAGTCGAAGCCGGAGCCGAGTATGCAGTGACCCAGCCCGTGTTCGACCTTCGTCTGCTTGAGAACTTCCTCAGGCGGATCGAGCATTGCCGCATACCGGTGGTGGCCGGAATCTGGCCACTGGTCAGCGTGCGCAATGCGGAATTCATGAAGAATGAACTGCGGGTCTCCGTGCCGGACGCGATTCTGGAGCGGATGGCGCGGACGCAGACTCCGGAATTGGCGAGGGCGGAGGGAGTCGCCATTGCGCGAGAAATGTTGATTGCCGCCCGACAAACGGTGCAGGGAGCGCAAATCAGCGCGCCGCAGGGACGTTACAGCTCAGCGGTGGACGTGCTGGAAGCGCTGGGAACGAATGCGCCGGCCACTTCGTCCTGAAGCGCCAATGATCCGGTTCGGGACGGTTCCCGCAGCGGGATCACATTGTGCATTTTTTTAGATACCTCTCATTGAAAAGACTGGACACATCTTCCAAATAGTTGCATTACAATAAGAGACGGAGCGAAATCCGTTGCCCAAGTTTGAAGAGTGCCTCCAGCGACTGGAGGAAATTGTTCAGGAACTGGAAAAGGGAGAAGTCCCTCTGGAAAAGTCTCTGACACTCTTCGAAGAAGGGATGCAGCTCTCTTCGGCCTGCCGCAAGGAGTTGGAACAGGCGGAAGGAAAAGTCGAAATCCTGCTGAAAAAGAACGGGAAGCTTCAAGCTGAACCATTCGAACCGCTGACAGAAAAGTTGCCTGCGCGAGGGTAAGGGTGTGGAGTTCTAGCCGCGATTCGAGAGCTTTAGATGTCTGTGGAGTTTGTGGTATCTCAGCCCACCCCGCAGCCCTAGTCGAACGTTGACGTACGCAGTTGACGACGGTTGAAAAAGGGGAAAATGGCTCAAAATAATGTCGTTGTGCTCGAGCAAGATCCTGGAGTAGCGCGGTCACTGGCCGGTGGACTTCGCCAGCATTTCTCGGTTCACGTAACCCAATCGAGCGAGGAATTGCGCGACAACGTAGTCCGGAACCGTCCGGAGGCTGTAGTTCTCAACATCGAGTACTGGCGGCTGACGGATGTGGAAAGTCTGCACCGCGACTTTCCGTCCTTGCCCATCGTCTGCACCCACCGAATTCCTGACGAGGAAATGTGGATGGCTGCGCTCGAGGCGGGGGCCAGCGATGTATGCCCCAACGATGACGTGGAAAACGTGCTGACGTCGGTTCTGCGAAGTACGGCGCTTTCGCGCAGCGCCGTCGCGTAGCTTTATTCTTGGGCCACGAGGACGCCTGCAGGCGTCCTCATTTTTTTGTTTTCCGAACACTTTCGCGGCTGACGATTGTCATATCCGTGGCCTTGTTATACTCACTGCTTCATGCTCCAGGAGACTCTCGAACAAGGACGGATGCTCACCGACGCCGCGCTCGACCGGCTCATTCCGCTGGAGACTGACCATCCGGTCTCGATCCACAAGGCCATGCGCCACAGCGTGTTTGCGGGCGGGAAGCGGCTGCGGCCCGTGCTCTGCATCGAGGCGGGGCGCATGGTGGCTGGATCCTTGCCGGCGCAAATCGAAGAACTGGGCGCGGCGCTCGAGATGCTGCACACCTATTCGCTGATTCATGACGATCTGCCCGCGCTCGATAATGACGACCTGCGCCGCGGGCGGCCAACCTGCCACAAGGCCTTTGGCGAGGCACTCGCGATTCTCGCCGGAGATGCCCTACAGACGCAGGCCTACGAAGTTCTGGCGCGCTTGAAGTGTCCGGCCGAAGCGCGCGTGCGCATCATTGAGGAAGTCGCCCGCGGTACGGGTACGATCAATGGCATGATCGGCGGGCAGGTTGTGGATCTTGAAGCGGAACACACTCGGCCGACGAAGGAGATGCTGGAGTATATCCATCGCTCGAAAACCGCTGCTTTGATCACCGCCAGCCTGGTGAGCGGCGGGTTGTATGCCGGCGCGAAAGATACTCAGGTTGTGAAGCTGCGCGCTTTCGGCTTGGCGATTGGCTTGGCCTTTCAGATTGTGGACGACGTGCTCGACGTGACGCAGACCTCCGAACAACTGGGAAAGACCGCGGGCAAAGATACCGCTTCTGAAAAGGCGACGTACCCGGCGCTGTTTGGGATTGAGGCGTCGGAACACAAGGCGGATGCGCTGGTGAACGAAGCATTCGCGGAACTAGAGAGTTTCGGCGAGCACGCGGAGAAGCTGAAGGAGTTGGCACGATTTTTGGTGGAACGGAAGAAGTAATTTAGGAATTAGCAAGTAGCAGTTGGCATTTAGCCACAATAGCCTCGCAGTGGAAACCTGGGCTTCTCCGGGTGGCCAAATGCTAACTGCCAATTGCTAAATTGCGGGTGGTTCCCTACGTGTCCGTGTGATAAAAATTAGAGACGGCGATGGAGTTCGCCATAACCGCCTGGGCTGCTCACACACTCACGCTGATAACTCCTACAGAATTGAACTATTTTTGTAGGAGAGACTCCATCGTGAAAGATTTCCTCGCCATATCCGTCGCTGCGATCGTCGGCGCCAATCTGCGGTTCCTCATGAGTCGTCTCGCTGCCAGAGAATTTGGCCCGGTGTTCCCTACTGGAACGCTCATCATCAACATCCTGGGCAGCTTCATCGTGGGGTTCTTCATCGTCTGGACCAGCGAGCGCGTGCTGGTGGACCCGCGCTGGCGGCTGTTGGTGGTGGTGGGCTTCTGCGGCTCGTTCACCACTTTTTCCAGCTACGCGTTCGAGACCATGGCTTATTTTGAGCAAGGCCAATGGGGACTGATGCTGACCAACGTGCTCAGCAACAACCTGCTCTGCCTGGGCAGTGCACTCGCCGGCATGGCGCTGGCGCGGGCGCTGTGAACAGGAACACGCTTCCCCACGAAGGCTGCCAGCGCGAACACCTGCGCAAGGGATCGGTCTGTCGATTCTGAGTTGTACGGCATGTTGCGCCAGGAATGGAAGGATCGCGAGTAAAATGCCTGAAGCTATGGCTGTCCAAGTCACCATCTACCTGAACGAAGCGGACCAGTGGCATCGTCGGCCCTTGCACATGGAGATTCTCAATTACCTGCGCAAGGAAAATGTCTACGCGGCGACCGCGATCCATTGTGTCGCGGGATTCCTGGGGAGGCATCGGGTGGAGACGGCGCATCTAGTCGAGGCTGGAGGCAAACTGCCGGTGATCATCACTTTCGTGGACACCGATGAGCACGTGAGTCGCGTGCTTCCCACGCTGAAGGAAATGGCGGCGCACCGCTTGATTGTGCGCGAGAACGTCGTGCTCGAACAAGGAAGCCTCGATTGATATGTATTCTCTGCCGTTGAGTCCGCCTCTGGACATCCTTGCGATCGCCGCGCACCGCGACGATGTAGAGCAAACCTGCGGCGGAACGCTGCTGAAAGCCGCGCAGCGTGGGCAGCGCACGGGCATCCTCGACCTGACACAGGGAGAAATGGGAACGCGGGGCACGGCGGAAGATCGTGCCCGGGAAGCAGCCGACGCGGCGAAGATTCTGGGTGTCATTTGGCGAAGGGCGCTCGACCTTCCCGACGGTCGCGTCGAGAACACGTGGGAGAACCGGCTGAACGTGGCGGCTGTAATTCGGGAGACGCAGCCGCGGGTAGTCATTCTTCCTTACTGGAAGGGGCGGCATCCAGATCATTACACTGCTTCTGTGCTTGGATATGAGGCTTGCTTTCTGGCCGGGTTGGCGAAACTTGATCCGCAGAAAGCTCTCAGCTCTCAGCTGTCAGCTGTCAGCGCCTCTGAGAGCCAACTGAGGGCGGGACACCATCAGGACAGCCGGCAGGATGCCGGCGCTACTTCGCTGGCTCCTCATCGCCCCTTCAAGATCATTTACGCTACGCTGTATTACGACATTCGGCCCTCGTTTGTCGTTGACATCGGCGAACAGTTTGAGGGGAAGTTCGCTTCCATTCTGGCTTACAAATCGCAATTCAGCGATCAGGATGCGGGCAAAGACCTGTTCCCAGCCCACGACGAGATTCGCGCGCGTGTGGAGGCAATGGCGCGGTTCTATGGCATGCTCGGCGGTGTGACTTATGCCGAACCGTTCCTGCAGAAAGAAGTCGGCCTCGTCGATGATTTGTTGGCTATTCCGGTCAAATCCATTTAACATTGCCGAACTCAACTAATCCCAGAGGAGAACTCGCAAATATGTTTCGCTTATTCTTCGCTTTTGTTACCGCATTGGCAATTGCCTCCACCGCCGCAGCCCAAGCTGGAACCTGGCAGATCGATTCCAATCACTCCGCCGCACAATTTTCGGTACGGCATTTGGGTGTGTCGACGGTGCGAGGCGCATTCACGAAAGTGACCGGAACGGCGAAGCATGATGCGGCAGATCCGTCGAGGGATTCTCTCGAGGCCACGATCGATGCGAATTCGGTAGACACGCGCGTGGAAATGCGTGACAAAGATTTACGCAGCCCCAACTTCCTCGACGTGCAGAAATATCCGAGTATTACTTTTCATTCCAAGCAAGCGAAAGTTACGGGGGCCGAGAAACTAGAGTTCACCGGCGATCTTACGATTCACGGCGTGACCAAGGAAGTCGTGCTCGACGTGGACGGACCTTCCGCTCCGATCAAAGATCCGTGGGGCAACCAGCGCATCGGCGCGTCGGCATCAACGAAAATCACTCGCCAGGATTTTGGCGTGAATGGCGCTCCCGGCGTCGTCGGAGACGAGATTACCATCACCATTGACGCGGAATTGATTCAGCCGCAGGCGAAGTAAAGCGGGCACACCAAACAGCCTAGCGTGGTAATCTTGCCTGGCTATCGCGAGGGCGTCTCGCCCTAGGCGCGGCGGGCGGGGACACCCGCCGGACAACCGCCGGGACGGCGGCGCTACTTTTTAGCTATTTCTTAACTGCTACCGCGAGGCCGTCGCGGATGGGAAGGATCGTCGTGTAGAACTCGGTCGCGTCGTAGAGTTTGCGGTTGAACTCGAGGATGGCTTTGGTCCTCGCGTCCGTCGGATTCTTTTCGGCGACGCGTCCGCTCCACAGCACATTGTCGGTGATGAACAATCCGCCCTTGCGCAGGCGCGGCGCAACCAGGCGCAGCACGCGCGGATAATCTTCTTTGTCGACGTCGTTAAAGATGATGTCGAACTCCTGCTTTTGTTCCGACAGGAATTCCAGGGCGTCGCCGGTGTGCAGCGTGATGCGGCTGGAGACTCCGGCGCGAGCGAAGTAGCCGCGGGCGCGCTCGGCGTTCTTCGAATTGCCGTCGGTATAGATCACGCGTCCTTTATCGCCCACCGCCTGCGCCCACCAGATCGTCGAATATCCGATGGCGGAACCCAGTTCGAAGACTGTACGGGCATTAATCGTCAGAGCCAGTTGCTGCAAGACGCGCGCTACGGCCGGGCCTACGATCGGAACGTTATGCTCGGTGGCATAGTCTTCCATCTCGGCCAGCACCGGGTCGCGTTTGGGTAGCATGGAATAGAGGTAGTCATCGACCGGGCCCGCGGTGGTGAAGTTGTAGTGCCGCCAGCTGGCTCTGTCGTCTTTCTTCTTGCTCTGGGTCACAGGCTTCCCTTTCATTCGCTTTTCAACCCCCGATCACTATGCCCGGCTTCATTTCGACTACTTCAATGCCGGGAACCAGTTTCTTGAATTCGCTGGGAGTGCCTGTAAGCTGCGGAAATGTGCCGAAGTGCATGGGAATCACAGTTTTCGGCTTCAGCAGATTGCAGGCGTAGGCCGCCTCGCGGGGCGACATCACAAAGCGGTCACCAATGGGAAGCATGGCGATCTCTGGAGCGTAGAGATCGCGAATGATCGCCATATCGCCAAACACGGCAGTGTCGCCTGCATGGTAAATCTTCAGGCCATTGGCAAATTCGATCACATAACCGCAAGCCTCGCCGCCATAGACGACTTGGTCGCCGTCGGAAATGCCGCAGGAGTGATCGGCGTGAACCATGGTGACTTTTATATCGCCTACGGTCTGCGTTCCGCCTTTGTTCATGGGAGAAGTCTGCTTCGCGCCTTTTTTCTCCATCCATCCGCAGAGTTCGAAGATACCCACAACGACTGGATTGTGCTGCTTGGCGACTTCGACCGCGTCTCCGATGTGGTCGAAGTGACCGTGGGTACAGAGCACGAGGTCGACCTTCTTAACTTTCTTTTCAGCTTCAGGGCACATGGGATTGCCCATTATCCAGGGATCGATGATGATGGTTTTAGCGCCTGCGGTTTCAATACGGAAAGTCGAGTGTCCCAACCACGTGAGTTTGATGCCTTTCAGATTCATGCTGCGTCTGGCTCCTGCTTCTAACTTTTTCATAAACAACGTTCCTAGTTTAATATGAAACGCCATGGCAGAACTCAAGGTGCTGATTTCGCGGCAGGACATTGCAAAGCGCGTGGGCGAACTGGGCGCGCAGATCACGAAAGATTTTGCCGGCGAATCGGTCATTCTCGTCGGCGTGCTGAAAGGCGCAGCGATCTTTCTCTCCGATCTGGCCCGGCATATCGATCTCGACTCCACTTTCGATTTCATAGGAGTATCCAGCTACGGCAACCGGCCCAGCCCAACTCAGGAACTCAAGAGCGGATGGGACTCGACCGGTGAAGTAAAGTTGACCAAGGATGTAGACCAGTCCATGAAAGACAAGAATGTAATTGTGGTGGAAGACATTCTCGACACCGGGCTCACGCTTACGGTTCTCAAAAAGCTGCTCATGGCACATCAGCCGCGGACGCTGAAGATTGCGGCCTTGCTCGACAAACCCTCGCGCCGCAAGCTTCCGCTCGAAGGCGACTACGTTGGTTTCAAGATTCCCGACGAATTTGTAGTCGGCTACGGGCTGGACTACGCAGAGAAGTATCGCAACCTCTCCGACATTTGCATTGTGCCCAGAGAATAGTTTCTCGCGGACCGAGCGCAGAAACTCACAACCTGCCAATCGAGCCGCTGCCCTTCCAAGCTAAGGGGACGGGGAACGCGGCTGCTATCATACGAGCGATGAGTTCCGTCATTTCCAAACCGGATCGCTTGCCGGTCGAGTCGCTGCTGCTCGACGTCGCCGACGTGCTGGCGACGTCGCTCGACCTGGATACAACCGTGAGCCGGGTCGCCGAGGTCGTTCGCAAAGTCATCGATTACGAAATTTTTGCGATTCTGTTGCTCCACGAAAAAACCCAGGAGCTTCGCTTCCGCTTTCAGGTGGGATATCCGCCGGAATTTGCCGAGCGGAGTCGGATCAAAGTCGGCGAGGGAGTTACCGGGCAAGCCGCTCAATTGCGGCAGGCGGTCCTGATTGACGACGTCACCCAGGATCCGCGGTATATCGAAGCGGTTCCCAACGTGCGTTCGGAGCTTGCCATCCCGCTGATCACCAAGAACCGCGTCATTGGCGTAATCGATATTGAGGCGCGGGAGCCCGGCTACTTCAACGAAGAGCATGTTCGCGTGCTGACGCTGGTGGCGTCGCGCATGGCAGCGGGCATAGAAAATGCCCAGCTGTACTCGCGAACGACGAAGCAGGCGCGCATTCTGCTACTGCTGAATGAAATTGCGCGCGAACTAACGTCGATTCTGAATCTGGACGAATTGCTCGGCCGGATCGCGGAACTGATACGGCGGTTGATTGACTACCAGATGTTCAGCATCCTGCTGCTCGATTCTTCCGGCGAGAAACTGCAACACCGTTTCTCATTGCGCTTCAACGAGAATATTCATCTGAAGAATGAAATTTCGTTGGGACGGGGATTAGTGGGCGCGGCGGCAGAGAGCCAGCAGGCGGTTCTGGTGCCCGACGTCACGAAGGATCCGCGCTACGTCGAGGCAAATCCCGAGACTCGATCCGAACTGGCGGTCCCGCTCGTCTACAAGGGCAAAGTGATTGGCGTGCTCGACCTGGAGCACACCCGGCGCGGATTTTTTACCGAAGAGCATCAGCTCACTATGACGACTCTGGCCGCGCAAATTGCTATCGCCGTGGAGAACGCTCGCCTGTACGAAGAAATCGAGCGGCAAGAGCGGCGACTGGAGCGCGATCTGGCTCTGGCCCGGGAACTACAAGGGCGGCTGCTGCCGCAAACAAATCCGAAACTTGCCCATCTAGACGTGGCCGCGAAGTTTGTTCCCGCACGGGCCATCGGCGGCGATTTGTATGACTTCATCCCTTACTCGATGTCGCGGCTTGGAATCGTGATTGGCGACGTGAGCGGAAAGGGCGCCCCTGCGGCCATCTATGCGGCACTGGTAAGCGGAATTATTCGCTCGCACGCTCCGATTGAACCGGGGCCGGCGGAAATGCTTTCTGCGGTGAATCTATCTCTGGCTGAGCGCCGCATCGAGGCCCAGTTCGTTTCCATCATTTACGCCCTTTGGGACGATGAGCATCGCACCCTGACGGTCGCGAACTCCGGCCTTCCTCGCCCCATTTATGTTCACGGCAAGGAAGAAGTGATCGAAGCCGTCGAAGCGACCGGCTTGCCCCTCGGCCTGTTTGACGAAGCCGACTACGATGAATTCAAGTTCCGAATGAAGCCGGGCGATATGTTCGTATTCTTCAGCGACGGCATTCTCGACGCCCGCAACCGCAAGGGTGAACTGTTTGGACGCGGCCGGGTCGAGAGAATCGTTGGTGAGTGCACGGGAAAGTCGGCGCAATGCGTCGTGGATTTGCTTTTCAAGGCAGCGGCCGAACACTCGGCGGGCGTGGAAACGTTCGATGACCAGACTGTTGTCGCCATTCGGGTGCGCGGCGGCACGCAAACATCCAACAAGAAAAAATGACCTCGCGTAGTCAGAACATAGTGGCGCGTTCCCCCGGATTCGTCTATCGCGAGATGAAACGCGGCATCTTTCGACGTGGCGGACAGTTTGTCCTGCACTGCGAAGACGTGGCCCTGCCAAAGCTGGCCGAGCGGCACGGCACGCCTCTCTATGTCTACTCCGCGTCTACAATCCGCGAGCGCTATGACGCATTCGACGATGCGTTCCGTGACCTGCCGCATACCATCTGCTACTCCGTTAAAGCGAATTCGAACCTGACCCTTCTGCGACTGTTAGCCAGGAAGGGATGCGGGTTCGACGTGGTTTCCGGCGGAGAACTGGAACGTATTCTCATCGCAGACCGCAAGGCGGCGAAGGAAGTAGTGTTCTCCGGCGTGGGAAAGACGCGCGAGGAACTGAGCGCTGCGTTAAAGGCCGGAATCATGCTTTTTAACGTGGAGAGTGAGTCGGAATTATGGACGCTGGCAGAGTGCGCCGGCCGCCTGCGGAAGACGGCGCCTCTGGCGCTACGGGTGAATCCCCATGTCGCGGCCGAGACTCATCCCTACATTTCTACGGGCTTGCGCAAGCACAAGTTCGGAGTGCCTATCCGCGAAGCGCGGGCGCTCTACGCTAAAGCGTCGGGGGCGCGATATCTCAAGGTGTGTGGAGTAAGCGTTCACATCGGCTCGCAGATCACGGATGTCGCACCTTTCGGCGAAGCTATGGCGCGTGTGGCAGATCTGGTCCGCGAACTGCGCAGAGATGGCCATCGCATCGACTACATCGACGCGGGTGGCGGGCTGGGCATTGCCTACGAAAAGGCCGATGCGGATGATGTTTCCGCCGATGTGGTGGCGTATGCGCGCGCGCTCGCCAGGCCCCTGCGAGGCTTGGACGTTTGGCTACTTCTGGAACCTGGGCGGTCAATCATAGGCCCGGCGGGTGTTTTGGTCACCTCAGTGGTCTACCGCAAGGCAAATGACGGCAAGCGATTTCTGGTGGTCGATGCTGCGATGAACGACTTGATCCGGCCCGCGCTTTATGGCGCCTATCACGAGATTGTTCCCGTCACTAAGAGCGCGGCTTCGGCGGCGAAAGCAGAAGTCACCGATATTGTCGGCCCAGTATGCGAGACCGGAGATTTCTTTGCCCGCGACCGCGAATTGTCGGTGGTCGATGAAGGAGATCTGCTCGCCATTCTGGATGCTGGCGCCTACGGAATGGTGCTGGCGTCGAACTACAACACTCGTACGCGCCCGGCGGAGGTGCTGGTTACAGGCAAATCGGCCAAGGTGATCCGGCGGCGGGAAAAAGTTTCGGACCTGCTGCGCGCCGAATTGTAATCGCTGCTGACCTAGGCACTCATGGACTGGCTGGCGGCACGATGCCATTCATGCGCAGTACTTCATGATTTCCGCTTTGCTCTTCTTCGGCTCTTTACCGTTAGTAACGGCAGTCCTCGCCCGGCTTCGTCCCCTCGAATTCTTTGAAAAAGGCAAAATCGGCGCACGCCACATGCCCCACCTGTTGCGCAAAATTGCGCGCCTTTGAATTCTCGGCCGAGGGAACGAAGGAATATTTTTCTTCCGGCATGGTATCGGCGGCGGAGGTAAAGTCTTTCTCGATCATCGACCAGGTTTCCAGAATCGAGGAGGACTCGCTGGCAGGCTTTGCGACCGGATCCTGACCGAACGCGGAGGCTGCCAACGCGAACAATGCGGCAACAACGCTAATTCGAAGGATGTTCATACTTCCGCCTCAGTTTTGTCGTTCTCCCCACTTCAGCTTGGTGCGAAGCACGTGAAAAAAGTCGGTTCCGGTGCGGAAGAGATTCACCTGATGCTCGGAGCGGCGGCAGCGCACGCGATCGCCGTCCCGCAGGTCCAGACCCGGCTGTCCGTCCAGGCTCAGGTAGGCGACCTCCTCTTCGCTGCGCAGCAGGATTTCAATTTCCACCGAATCCGGCACTACCAGCGGGCGATGTGTTAGGGAATGCGGCGCAACCGGCGTCACCACGAATGCCTTAACGCTGGGCATGAGGACCGGTCCGCCAGCAGATAGAGAATACGCCGTCGATCCTGTCGGCGTAGCCACGATCATGCCATCCGCCCGATAGCTGGAAACAAACGCCTTGTCGATGTAGAGGTCGTAAGTATTGAGGCGGGCGAGGGCGGTCTTGTTGACTACCGCGTCGTTAAAGACCAGATAGCTGCTGCGAACCTCGTCTTCGCGCATCAACTCAACCTGCATGAGTGAGCGATGTTCGACCGCGGCGCGTCCCTGCGCGATCGCTTCGAGCATGTGGTAGAGCGATTGCAGAGGCACTTCCGTCAAGAATCCGAGCGATCCAAGGTTGACGCCGAGCAGAGGAACATCCACAGCTGCCGTAATTCGTGCGGCCGACAGAAGCGTGCCATCGCCGCCAAGCACGACCACGAGATCGAGCGCCTGCGACGCCATTTGTGCACGAGGCACGATCTGCTGCCCATTGGTATATTGCGATGTTTCCAGATCGATGATGACTCTGTAGCCGTGCTCAGCAAGCCAGGCGAGGAGCCCCGGAATAATTTGTGCGACCAGAGGGCGAGCAGGCCGCGAAATTATGGCGGCGGTCTTCTGGAAAGATGCATGCGAATTGGCCATGGGATGTTGAAAGAGAGATTGTACAGAATCTCAAGGTTTTGACCACAGAGGACACGGAGAACACTGAGGACTAAAACAGGCCGTAGAGAAGGAACTCGCGATTGCCTTCGGCGCCCAAGATTGGCGACTCGATTGTATCGGTCTGCGCCGCGCCCAGAGTTTGCAGCGCGGTTCTCACTTTCTCCACGGATGCGAGTTGGGCGGCCTCGTCGCGCACGATGCCTCCCTTGCCCACATGTTCCCTGCCCGCTTCGAACTGGGGTTTTACCAGCACGACAATTATTCGCCCCGGGCGTTCGTCCGGCGATTCTGGAAAGGCGGCGCCAATCACGGCCGGAAGCACCAGAGTTGCGGAGATGAAGGAAACGTCCATCGCGATGAAATCTGCGGTAACCCCAATCGCTTCACCCGTCAGGTAACGAGCGTTGGTTTTTTCCAGGAGCCGGACTCGCGCATCCTGGCGAAGTTTGAAGTCCATCTGCCCGTAACCTGTGTCCACCGCGATGACTTGCGCAGCGCCATACTGCAGCAGACAATCGGTGAACCCTCCGGTGGACGCGCCTATATCAAGACAAATCTTTCCCGCGACTGCAATATTCCAGTGGTCGAGGGCGCGCTCCAACTTCAGTCCGCCGCGGCTCACATATTTGAGATCTTCGCCGAGCAGGCGGACCGCACACTCCGCTGAGACCTGCGCGCCCGCTTTCTCGAGTTTCTGATCGTCCACCAGCACCTTGCCCGCAAGAATAAGAGCCTGGGCGCGCTCGCGCGAGGCCGCCAGTCCACGGTCCACAAGAAGCTTGTCGATTCTAACTTTCAAAACTTATTTTGCCCGCGAGTCCTACCACGAAGGTGCCAGCACTCGCTTCAGTGCAAAGTGTTGAAGCATCTCTCGGTGAATCACTTACGAAGGTAGCGTGGCCCTTTTCCACAGCATTTTCCACGAACATGTTGAAAACTTCGGTCCGCAGAATGCACTAGTGATTCGGCAAGAATCTCGCAAGAACAAAAGCCGCCCCAAACCAGGGCGGCTCGGCGATCTTCGGATATTCCAAAACTATCCCGCGACTTCTTCCAGCAGTTTCTGATCGATGTCGAAATTCGAGTGCACGTTCTGCACATCGTCCTGTTCTTCGAGCGCTTCCATGAGGCGGATCATGGTGTTGGCCGCGGCGCCTTCCAGTTTGATGTAGTTCTGCGGAATCATGGCAACGCTGGCGGATATGGGCTCGATGCCGGCTTTTTTCACCGCTTCCAGCACGGTTTCGTAGGCGGAAGTTTCTGTCAGAATTTCCCAGTTGTCGCCATCGTCATTCAGATCTTCTCCACCGGATTCGAGAACGATGTTCATCAAATCGTCTTCTTTGGCAGCCGTCTTGGCGATGAGGATGTCGCCCTTCTTGTGGAACATCCAGGAGACGGCGCCGGCTTCGGCCATGTTGCCGCCGTTTTTGCCGAAGACGTGACGGATCTCGCTGACGGTGCGATTGCGATTATCGGTGTTGATGTCGAGCAATACCGCGACTCCGCCAGGCCCGTAGCCTTCGAGCGAGAATTCCTCGTAGTTGGCGCCGGGCAATTCGCCGGTGCCCCGCTGGATGGCCCGCTTGATGTTATCGGCGGGCATATTCTCGGCCTTGGCCGCGACGATGGCGCCGCGCAAGCGCGGGTTGGTATCAGGATCGCCGCCGCCGTTCTTTGCGGCAATGCTGATTTCCTTAATGAGACGGGTAAAAATCTTGCCGCGCTTGGCGTCGAGCGCGCCCTTCTTGTGCTTGATTGTCGCCCATTTCGAATGGCCAGACATGGTTAGACCTCGTATCTAAAGATCTTGGATGGCGCAGGATTCGCCTTCAGAGGAGATCACAGGATTACCTCGATGATGGATACAGGCGAACACGAATTATAGCACGGAGCCGCGGCTCGACTGCACCGATATTAGTCCGCGCGAGTCTCCCGGAAGTTAAGCGCTTGACGCGTATGGCGACGGCTTTCAATTCCGCGCAGCCATCTCAGCAGGCGAGTCGTTGTACAATGTGTGCCGCCTTGGAAGCTTCAGAAGCGAGATTTACACCGATGCAGCATTCGTCATGGATTTTTGGAACAGCTATGCAACCAAAAAAGAAACGACATTTTGGCGTACGCCAAGCGTTTGGCCGACGACGGGGCCCACTATCTTTGGGGCGCTGCCGGGGACAAACCAACGGCCAATGGGGCGGTCCAATATGCTCCGGGAGTGCTGGACGCCAATAAACCCGAACAGTCTTGCTTCGGCGCAGCGACGATCACCGTCAGCAATGTTGTATATGTCTGCGCCGGCCGTTTTCGACACGACGGTCTGGCAGCCGCAAAGCCTGCCAGGAAGATTGCTATTCCGGCGGTGGGCCCGCCTGACGCTATATCCACAAAGGAGTTGCTGGCGTTTATCGAGAAGAATGGCAAGAACCCGGCGTCTCAGGTCGGCTGGGGGATGATTTAACACCCAGAGTCGTCAAGGGCGACTCCATCATGGACTATTCGACCTCGATGAACGTGACCAACGCCGTGGTTTGGGGAGAGGGATGCGATGATACACAGCGCTTCGATTGTGGCGGATTCGTGAGGCACGTGTTCAGGAAAGTGTGCGGGGTTCCAATCGACGGCATCAGCATGAACCGGAGGAAAAAATATCCTCGGGGAGCCGATGGGCACTCTGGTGGAGGAAGGGGATCCGATTCTTCCGGCGGATATTCTGGTCTATGCTGGGCATATCGCTTTTGCGATCGGAAGCCCGTCGCAGTCGTATTCTAAATTGACCAAATATGCGTTGGCCCAAGCGGAAAGTGCGGTTTATGGAGTGAATTACAGCAGAACGCATTCCCAGCAGTCGCAGAAGTGCATTCGCCTGTCCGCATCGACTTTGCTGAACAAGAAAATGACGGTACCGTAGGCACCGTAGGCACTGAGTCTTGACGGGATAGGAGGTAGCGCGTTTTGAAACCGGACTCCATAGTGACAAACCAGTAAACATCAGGGGTTTGGGGTTGGTTCTGGCCGCCCGCACTCTACACCCTTCTCATTCGCGCCAATGTCGAAACCAGGCGTCTCTGACAATGTCGGGGGTGTCAAGTACTTTTTGAGCGTACTGCTCCCTGCACTCCGAAGAGCGCGCCATTTCGCTCTAGTTGAAGCTGTGCCATACCAACCTAAAGGCCC
>Ga0182024_10007221_pt1 | contig 24030 bp, 22 predicted proteins | sample P32metaG_FD_120480 | JGI IMG/M metagenome (GOLD analysis project Ga0182024, IMG submission 120480) | Permafrost microbial communities from Stordalen Mire, Sweden - P3-2 metaG (Illumina Assembly) | ecosystem: Environmental > Terrestrial > Soil > Wetlands > Permafrost | place: Sweden: Stordalen...
ATCTTGGTGGTCTCGGCGGCGCTGGGACTCGTCGTCCTTTGGACCGTGGGGCCTCACTCCAAGCCCGGATCGTCCAGCCACGGGCTCCAGATTCTCGCGTTCCTCGCGGTCGTCGGACTCTGCCTGGTGGCGTCGCGGCGGGTCTGGCATCGCCAAGTTTCGCACTGACCGCGCGCCGCATCGCTCGCCCGCCTCACGGCGAGCTTGCCCCGACTCCCGACTTATCCGACCGACGCGATGGGCGAACGCCGACGACGATCGGCACGCGCCGAGCGTGGGTGCACGTCGCCGCTACTCGCGTGCGCGAAGCGCGGCGCCTGGAATCAGCGGCAGGTCGAGGACCGACAGCAGCCCGCAGGGTGCAGCACACACGGCGGGGATCGCGTTTGTGAGGCGAGCGGCAGTGCCGACGAGCCCTCCCGTGTTGTGATCGCCGTCGTCGCCCATCATCTGCACGTCGCAGGTATACGTGGGATTGCCGGTGACGACGACTCGGTAGCCGCTGTGCCCGACGGGCTGCGGCCAGTCGGGGCACAGATCATCGGCGAGGCGTGTCACGTGCTCGACGACGATGCGTGTCCTGCCGTTGCGGATGCCCTGCACTTCGAAGCGCAACGCGGCCGTGGTCCCCTCCTGAACGACGCCGAAGCCGAGATCGATGTCCCGCGGCGCGGGTCGGCGTTCGTGCACTTCGCGCAGCTCGTCGATCTCGACACCGAGACCGGCGGCAAGCACCTTGACCACACCGCCCCACGCGAATGACAACACGCCCGGCAACAACAGCAGCGGTTGCGCGTCGAGAGGTTGTCCGAAGCCCATCGTGTCGAACAGCACCGTCGGCTGCGCGTACGTCGCGTAGTTCACGACCTCCATCACCCGCACTTCGTCGATGTACTCGCAGGCTCCGGTCAAGACGAACGGAAGCAGGTCGTTGGCCCAGCCGGGATCGATGCCCGACGTGAAACACGACGAGTTGCCGGTACGGCACGCAGCTTCGAGCGGCTCGCGCATGCTGGGCGCGACGTGCGGCGGATAGATCAACGACACGACCGAGCTGGACACGACGTTCTTGCCCGACTCGAGGATGCGCACGAGGTCCCGGACGGCCTCGCTCGGGCGCAGATCGGCGGTCGCGGTGTAGCACACACAGTCGGCGTCCAGTGCGAGCAGCGCGTCGGCATCGTTGGTTGCCAGCACGCCGTTGGGCGCAAGGCCGGCCAGCTCCCCCGCGTCGACGCCGGCCTTGTCCGTCGAGTGCACCCACAGCCCAATCAGTTCGAGGTCGGGATGACGGTCGATACAGCGCAGCGCGTGGCGGCCGACGTTGCCGGTGCTCCACTGGATGACCCGGTAGGTCATGTGAGCCGTTCGGCCGCGGTCGCCGCTTCGATCGTGGCGTCGAGCCGGCGTTGGATGATGTCGAGACCGCGGTCCCAAAAGCCCGGATCGCCGAGATCGACCCCGACCATCGCGCCCAGGTCCTGCGGCGATTTCGAGCCGCCCGCACGCAACATGTCGAGGTAGTTCGACACGAAGCCGCTGCCCTCTTGCTCGTAGCGCGCGTACACCGACAGCGCGAGCAGTTGACCGTACGCGTACGCGTACACATAGCCCGGGGTGCCGATGAAATGCGGGATGTACGACCACCAGCAGCGGTAGCTGTCTGTGACCTCGACCGAATCGCCGAGCATCGCATGCTGGGTCTGATACCAGATCTCGCCGAAACGGTCGACGGAAAGCTCGCCCTCCTCGCGACGCGCGGTGTGCATCGCGTGCTCGAACCGGTTCATCGCGACCTGGCGGAACACGGTTGCGATCTGGTCTTCGAGATTCGAGGCGAGCAGCGTCAGTCGTTCGGCCGGATCTGTGACCGTCTCGAGGAGCCGGCCGAACGTGACGGTCTCGCCGAACACCGACGCCGTCTCGGCGAGCGTGAGAGGTGTCCCCTGATGGAACACGCCTTGCTCGCGTGCGAGGTACGCGTGGAGGCCGTGACCGAGCTCGTGCGCCAACGTCAGCACGTCACGCCGGCGCGACGTCCAGTTGAGCAACAGGTACGGATGATGCGACGGCACGGTGTAGGCGCAGAACGCGCCGGGCCGCTTTCCGGGTCGTGCCGGTGCGTCGATCCAAGGGTTGTCGAAGAACCGGCGTGCGGTGTCTGCGAGCTCTGCGGAGAACGACCCGTACGCGTCGAGCACGAGGTCTCGGGCGGACCCCCATCCCACTTCGCTCTCGACGCCGCCGACCGACGCCATGCGGTCGTAGTCGGCGAGTTTGTCGATGCCGAGGAGCTGCGCCTTCAGGGTGTACCAACGCTGCGGGATGGCGTAGCGATGCTGTACCGCTTCGACCAGAGCCTGTACCGACTCGTCGCTGGCTTCGTTGGCGAGGTTGCGGCTCGCGATCCACGAGCCGAAATGGCGCATCCGATCGTCGATCGATTTGTCCGCGAGCAACGTGTTGAGCACGAACGCACGTGTACGCAGGCCGGGCTGCAGTCCTTCGGTGACGGCCGCGGCCGCGGCCTGACGAACCGTGCGGTCGGGAGCGTGCAGTCGGGCGAGTCCAGCTTCGAGGGTGGACGTCTCCCCGTCGAGCTCGACTGTGATAGCCGAAACCTGCTCGTCGAACAGTCGCTCCCAGGCGCTGCGGCCGGTCACCGACTTTTCTGTGAGGACGACCTCTTCGGGTTCGGTCAGCAGATGCGGCCGGTACCGGCGAGCGGAACGGAGATGATGCGCCGCGAACGTGAGCCGTTCGTCGGCGAGCAGCGCCTCGACCTGCTGGTCGGACAGTTCGGCCCACTCCAGCTCGAAGAACAACAGTTTGGTGCTGATCACCGCGCTGCGCTCGTCGACTTTTTGCATCCGCGCCCCCCGCTCCGGGTCGGTCGTGTCGGCCGCGAAGTCCAAGCCGACGAAGCTCCCGGCGCGGCCGATGAGGTCGTGAACCTCGGCGAGGCCGCGCATGAACTCGACGAGCCCGTTGGCGTCGAGCGAGTCGACACGGCCGTGGAAGCCGGCCAGCTTGTCGGCCGTGGCGTCCGCGGTCGCGAGCAACTCCTCCAATCCAGCGTCGTCGGGTGTCGGCAGCAGTGGGCTCAGATCCCACACGATGTCGGTTGCGGAGAGGTCGGTCGCAGTCATCGAGGGAAGCTACTGCGCGATGCATCACCAGCATGTGTGGCGTGCCGCCGCCATGCTCGACGGATGCGAGTGCGGCGACGGCCGGGAAGCGTCGCCGCGACGACACCGGAACATCGCGCGCGCCCCACAACGACACCAGCCGCTCCCCAACCCGCGGTCCCCCACCCCACACGGCCCGGCGCCCTGGGTCCTCGGCAGCCCGTGTCACACACGCCGAGGCGGCCGCGTCGCGGCGCCGTTCGCCGTGCACGACTCGCAAGCGACGACCTGGTCCTCGAGTCTCGACGATCACGGTCGCGTCGTCGTGGCCGACACACGACGCGACATCGTCGGTGACCCTCCTAAGCGGAGATTTGGTCGATCTTGCCGAGAATCGTGCGCCGGTTCCGGTGCGCGCCTTCATATGAGCGCACTGCGTCGAGCTCGTCCGACGACAGCCCTGCGAGTCGTTCGACGACCTGGGACGCCGACAGCGCGTCGTAGCCGGGGATTGGGAGTGAATCGCCTGCGTCCGACGCGCCGTGCGTCCCGTTGGTGGTCGCTGCGTTGGTTTCGGTGCGGCCGGTCTGCGGGGCCGGACTTGTCCGCGGCTTCACGCGGGCGCGGGGCGCGTCCGGCGATTCGTTGGACCGGTTGGTCGGAGCCGCACGCGTCGCAGGCGCGTCCGACCCGCCGATGGAACCGAGGAACACCTGTGCGCGTTGACGTGCGCTGTCGACTTCATGCCCGACGCGTTGGCGCACCATCGGGACGCCGAACGTCATCGCGACCTGGCCGATGCTTTTGGCGGTCGTCGTCCGCTGCTGCACCTGCGCCTGGCGCCGGTCGACCTCGGCCCGCCCACGCGCGACGAACATGTTCACGAACGTCGGACCCATGTCCTTGAGATACAAGCCGACGCCGATCGGCGCCAACACGAGCACCTCGATGGTGTGTTCGATGCGATCCTTGGCCTCGGTCATGCGCTGTCTCCTGACGTCTCGCTCGGGGACGCCGTGTCGCTCGTGAGATTGCCGTTCAGCGCCGGCCGGCATGCCGCGACGGTTTCGTCCCCCGCGAACCGGCTCCCGACCGACGTTGGCTCGTCGGCGGCGCGCGGCAAGGAGTCTATGAATCTCGACCGCCCGCCGCGCTGCAGTGCGAAGCCGGCCGCCGCGACCAACGCGAGCGCGCAGGCCCAGATCGCCCACTCGCCGTAACGGACATACGGCGTCTCGCCGGTCGTGGCGGTCACGGTGGCTTCGAGCAACGTGCGCTGGAACAGCGCTGTGTGTTGGTGCACCACCCCGTTGGCGTCGATGATCGCCGAGATCCCAGAGATCGCGGCCTGAACGAGGGGTCGTCCGGTTTCGGCGGCGCGCATCTGCCCGATCGCGACGTGCTGGGCGGAGTTGGCCGAACGCTCGTAGGACCGGTTGTTCGTCGAGACGACGATGACCTGCGCCCCGGCATGCACGAGCGGCCGAACCTGGTAGCCGAATGCCGACTCGAAGCAGATGATTGTCGCGACCTTGTGTCCTGCGATCTCGAAGAGCCCCTTGGAGTGGCCGGGCTCGAAGTCGCGGGGAATGCGGTTCAGTTCTTTGATGTGCCCCTCGAGCTCGGCACGGAACGGGACGTACTCGCCGAAGGGCACGAGATGGCGTTTGGCGTAGGTCCCTTCGACCGTACCGTCGGGAGCGAAGAGCACATCGAGGTTGAGTGCCTTCGCGCCTGCAGGTTGTCCACCGGCGGCGGGCGCGTTGGCGACGGCGTTGGCCAACACCCACGCGTGCGTGCGGCGGGCGATCGCCACGATGTTGGAGCGCAGATACGGGTCGGTGCGGGGATCGGCGTCCATGCTCGACTCCGGGAAGATCACCAGGTCGACGTGATCGTGGATCTCGGCCGCCAGTTGGAAATGGCTTTTGGGCAGGTACCGGTCCGCGACCTCGGCCGCCGTGAGATCACGGTCGATGTCTTCGCCCTGCACGATTGCGACCCGGATCGTGCCGTCGGGGTGCGGTGGGCTGCGAACGGCGTCGGCGACGATCGGGATGCCAACGACCAACGCCAGGCCTGCGGCGACCCCAAGCCATGCGACGGGCGGGACCGATCGCCGGTTCCAGGCGTTGGCGACCGCGTCGGCGAGGAGTCCGTTGAGCGCCACCGCGAAGAACGTGACGAGCTCCACGCCGCCGTCACTGGCGAGCGCCCGGCCGAGCTCGATGTTGTGAAACGCGTAGCCGACCTCACCCCACGAGAAGCCGCCGAACGGAACTCGGGCGACGGTCGCTTCGGCCAGCACCCAGACCGACGCGATCAGGAACGGATTGGCGACGCCTCGGCCGCGGAGCCAGGCGAGGATCGCCCCGGCTACGGCCCAGTAGGTGGCCAGGACGAGCACGAGCGGAACGATCGCGATCGCGCCGAAGTACCAGCTCCACGACATGAGCAGCGCGTAGTAGATGACCGCGGCGAGGAACGTATATCCGACCGTCGCGCGCACGGAACGGCCTCGCCAGGCCACGAAGAGGGGGACGAACGCGACACAGGCGAGCGGACCGACATCGAGAGGCGGTCTCGCCGCGGCGAGCAGCGCTCCGGTGACGGCCGCCGCGCCCAGGCGCGCCGCCGTCGCGGCTCTCACGCGCAGTCGCGACAGATCATGCGGGTCTCATCGGCGAGCTGATGGCGCGGAAGCACCAAGAAGCAACTCCGACACAGGAACTCGTTCTCCCGGCGGGGCACGATCTTGGTGCCGCCTTCGCCGGGTTCGTCGGGCTCGTCGTCGTCCTCGTCGCCTTCGAGGCCGGCCGCGACGGTTCGCTCTCGCAGGACGACGTCGAGTGCCTCCTCGACGTCGTCGGGATGGAGTTCCTCGTCGAGGTCGACGACGTCGTCGTCATCGTCGTCCTCGACGTCTTCCACCGCGGGGTCGACGACCGGTACGACGACACCCGCCAACGGGACGAGCGCGACGTCGTCGACGACCTCCACGTCGAGGTCGTCGTCCAGGTCGTCGTCGAGGAGCTCCTCGTCGAAGTCCTCCGCGATGACGTCCTCGTCGAGGTCTTCCTCGTCGATCTCAGGTTCGTCCTCGAACTCCTCGTCGCTCATGTGCTCGGCGCCCTCTTCGGAGAAGAAACGTGCGGTTGGCGACCAACCCCGGAACCTTCGAAATGCTTCCCGTCGGGGTGTTCCGGGCAATGCGCAGCCCGCCGGGGGCGCGGAGTATAACGCCGCGCGCGGGGGTGCTTTGACATGCCGATCGGCACGGCGACCGGCATGTCAACAGGATTCGACGGACTGGTCCAGGAGACCGGTGGGGCCGCTGGGTGGCCTAGCTGCACACGGCAGTCGGGTTATCGCAGCGTTCTCTACTGAGCCTCCTGGACAGCCGTCGAACCCCCTGATGTTGCCCCGCCCCCTCGCGGTGCAGGCCTTGCTCACGACCACGGCCGTGGATGCCGGGGGCGCGGAGTAGTACGCCTCAGGGCCGCCTCTGCTGTCAAGCGGTGTCGTGCGACGATGACCTGCCCGGACGCGCGTCGGTGCAGGTCAACGACATTCCGATTCCCGGTAAAGAAATGTGAACACTCGCGCGTAACCGTTCACGCAGTGCGATCGTTTGTGTCGGCTTCGTACAGGTGCGCGCTATTGCGTCAGCTTCGTACCACGCGTCGTGCTTCGGCTGCGCGTTCGGCGACGAGTCGTTCGAGGTCAGTTTCGGCGTGATCGACGTAGCTCATCGCGGCTGCGATCGCGCGGTGACCGGCCTGCTCGGCGATGAGGCGATGCATCGACTGTGCGATGCGTCGGTAGCTGGCATGGCCCTGCGGAGAGCTGCGCAGTTCGCACAGGTGCATCGCTTCGCGCGCGTTCATTTGGATCACGTACCGCATCCGGTACGCGAGTGAGACTGCGTACGCGGCCTGTTCGGGAAAGCGTCCAGCCAGGACGTCGTACAGTGCCGCCGACCGTTCCATCGCGTCGTCGAAGCGCGCGCCGAGGCCGGCTTCCACCACCGGTTCGGGAACGTCGTAGCCGTGACGTGTCGACAGTTGCTGCCACTCGATCGTCAACATTCGGTGTCGCTGGAGATCCCGAAACGCGCCGTAGTCGCCGAGCACGTCGAAGCGGTAGCCGGTGCGTTCGAAGGCACGTCCGGGTTTGTGGCGACGGTTGCTGCGGTCGCCGACGTACGCGTGCATCAACGCGATGCGGTCGTCGGCCGGCAGTCTGCGAACCCGATCGAGCAACTGCGCTTCGGGCAGATGTGAATGCGCGTAGCAGATCGCCGCGAGGACCTTGTCTTCGCCGTCGGGATCGAAGTCGACGAGCGTCACGTCTGCGGTCGGTTCGGGCTCTTCCGGCGCAAAAATGCGGGCGACGAGGTCGGCGGTTTCGTCGCGGGTGCGGGCCAAGTAGGCGGTCCACATGTCGCCGCGGTCGGGTCGGTCGACCCGTACGAGGAACGACGGGATCACCTTACGGAGCTCGTCGAGCATCAACCTCGCGTAGAGGGCTGCCTCGGGCAGCCGGTGGGCTCGCATGCGCAGCAGCAGCGCTTCGTACGCCTGGCCGGTGCCGTAGATGCCGACGTTGGAGATCGTCGCCGCGGGCAGGACCCCACGGACCGCGTCGCACGCCTTGGCCTTGATGGTCTGCTTGTACACGAAGTCGGAGTCGTGCGGCTCCTTCGGGTACCGCTCTCGGGCCCAGTCGGCCATGTCGTCGATCAGGGCGCTGTAGGTATCGAACAGCCCATCGAGGTCGGCGACGTACCGCATGCCGAGAGACGATTCGCACACCTCTGACGGGCGGCAGTACCGGTACCGTCCCTGGAGTCGAGAGTTGTACGGGATGTAACGCGTCGACTGCTCGAGGTACGCCATCAGCCGGCCCCACTCGAGGATCTTGGTGAGCAGGTTCGACGCTTGCTCACACGCGAGGTGCACCCCGCCGAGCTGCGCGACGGAATCGTCGCCGTATTCGACAAACACGCGGGCGTACAGCTCTTCGGCGCGTTGTAACCCGACGGTCGCGTCGACGGTGAGATCTCCGGTCAGATCGAGATCGCCGACGAACTCGTCGAGAAAGAGCCGGCGCAAGCTCTTGTCGGAACGCGAGTACCGGGCGAACAACGCGCCCTTGACGACCTCGGGCAGGTTGATGAGCGCAAAGACCGGTCCGTCGAGATTCGTGAAATACGGCCTGAGCGTCGCGGCTTCGTCGTCCGTGAACTGCTCCGGCGCGTACAGCATGGACGGCTGATGGTACCGGTGAGGGTACGGGTCCGAAGGGACGTTGGGGACGCTTCAGACCAAGAGCCGGTAGGCGCTCGCAACGACCTCGATCGTGGTGGTGCTGGTCAGCGGCTCGTGGCCCGCTCCGTCGATCTCCGACGGCGCCGCGGGCCGAAATCGCAGCTCGATGGTGTGGGCGCTGCGCTGGCGGATACCGGGATGGGGCAGATGAGTGCCGCTCACCAGGCGGGATCGCATCGTGCGCCGTTCGCGTCGCCCGACGTCGTACACCTGGACTTCGGCCTTCCCGTCGCCCGGGTGGCTTCGCGGCACGACATCGAAGCCGCGCAGGAACTGCCCGATCGCCACCACCACCGTTGTCGCCCGGCCCGAGTACCACGGGCGGTCGTCGAGTTCGACGTGGATCTCGAACGACGGGCTCGACCGACGCAACCGGTCCGGTGGGGTGCCGAACACGCACATGTTGCAGGCGACCGCCTCGCCGAACGCGAGCAGGTCGAGGGGCAGGGCCGTGCCGAGCGCGGTGGTCGAACCATGAACAGTGGTCGGTGCGAGCCCGACCGCGCGGGCCAGATCGCTCGTCCGGTCGGGGCGGAACCGCACGAGCGCTCCCGGTGTCCGGCCCGCCACCGCGGCGAGCGCCGCGTCGCCGCCTGCGACGTCGACGTCGGGAGGCGACGAGGTCGGGTGCCCCCACGGCTCGCCCGGACGGATCATGGCTCGGGGACTCGCACCGTGCTCGATGCGGCCACGACGCCGCGGCGGCAGCGGTCGGCCGCGGCCCGGGCTGTGGCCGCGGTCGCCGGCTCCGGGGCGACGTCGGCGAGTTGGCGCAACAGATCGATGACCTGTTTCACGTTGCGGACGAAGTCGCCGCCGGTCATTTCCTCGTCCTCGAGGATGTCGGCCAGATCGTCGCCTTCGGCCCACGCGTGGATCGCGGCCGTGAAGCCCGGATCGGGCCGGCGCGTTTCGCTCAGGCGATGGTCCCGTTCCGTGAGGCGCAGGTCCTTCCAGATGCGCTCGACGGCGGCGACCCGCTGGCGGACGATCGGCGCGGGCCAGCGGCGGGGCGGCATCGGATCGTCGCTGTCGGGGCCGCGGCGCTGGTACACGAAGCACGACACGATCGCGGTCAGGGCCGCGGCGTCGACACCGTCGAGCAGGCCGGTTCGAAGCGCCTCGGCGACGACGAGATCACCTTCGGTGTTCAGGCGCGACAGCAGCCGGCCGCCGGGGAGCAGCTCCCAGCCGCTGACGTATCCCCACGACTCCAACACGGCCAACACCCGGTCGAACTGCCGGGCGAGGGTTTCGGTGCGGCCCTCGATCCGGCGCTCGAGGCGGGCCACTTCGCGGGCGATGCGGTCGGCCTGCCAGGCACTTCGGAGCGCGACGTCGGTTCCGCTCGCACCGTGCAACGGGTGGGCGTGCACCCGAGCCTGCAGGTCGTCGACCCGTGCGTCGGCGTCGGTGTCGGAGGCGTCGACGTCGGGCAGCCGGCGCAACAGCGCGACCGTCGCACGCTGGAACGTCGGGCTGCGAGGCGCGTACGGCCGTGGAAGTTCGACGTTGGCGAGCCGGCGAATCGGTCCGGGAAAGTCGTCGGGTGTCCAGCGCACCATCGTGCGCTGCTGGGTGAGTGCGAGCACACGGTTGCCGGAGCGGCCACGTTCCTGCTTGAGCACGACCGCGCGTCCACCCCGTTTCGGGGCGATGACCACGTCGCCGGGCCGCAGCTTGTCGAGGCGGCTGGCCTGCGCCGCGTGTGCGGCGCGGCGGGCGTCGTCGAGACTGGCGAGCAGGGCGCGGTACTCCTCGATGTCGCCGCTCGGATGGCGGGACACATCGCGGGCCCGTGCGAGCTGCGCCCGTGTGCGGTCGAGTTGACGAGTGAGTGCGACCGCGTCACGGTCGGCGTGGAACTGCGCGAATGACAGGTCGAGGAGGCGGCGCGCTTCTGCCCGCTCGTATCGCAACACGAGGTTGGCGGCCATGTTGTAGGTCGCACGGAACGATGATGTCAGCGCGTACGTGCGCCGCGACGCCAGACCGGCCACCTGGTCGAAGGCGACGAACGGATCCCACAACACGATCGCATATCCGACGTCGTCGATTCCGCGTCGACCGGCGCGGCCGCCGAGCTGGGTGTACTCCCCCGGCGTGAGCAGCTCGTGGTGTTCGCCCGTGAACTTCGACAGCTTCTCGACCACGACCGAACGGGCAGGCATGTTGATACCCAACGACAACGTCTCGGTCGCGAACACGACGCGCAACAGGCCCGCCGCGAAGGCTTCTTCGACGGCTTCCTTCATCGGAGGGACCATGCCCGCGTGGTGTGCTGCGACGCCCGCTTCGAGCCCGGCGAGCCAGGTGTCGTAGCCGAGCACGTCGAGGTCGGCGTCGTCGAGCGCTTCGACATGCGAGTCGGCGATCCGGCGCAGCGCGACCCGATCCGCGGCGTCGGTCAGGCGGATCCCACCGTCGAGGCACTGCTCGACCGCCTGATCACATCCGGCCCGCGAGAACACGAAGACAATTGCAGGCAGCATGCGTTCGTCCGCGAGCCGCTCGACGACCTCCGTCCGCCACGGTTTGTACAGCCGCGGCCGGCGGGTGCGCGCGCCTCGAGCCGGGCCCCGACCGTCGAGGCGGGCGGCGACCGGATTCGGTCGGAGCTCGCCGTTGTCCTCGACGAAGGTCGGTAGGAGATGGAGATGTTCGGCGCCGCGCTCGCCGACCATGTACAGGTGTACGAGTTCGACCGGCCGCCGTTCCTCGATGATGGCGTCGGTTTCGCCCCGTACTGTCTGCATCCAGGCGGCGACCTCCTCGGCGTTCGACACCGTCGCCGACACCGCAACGATCGCGATCTCGGTCGGAAGATGGATGATGACCTCTTCCCACACGGCGCCGCGGGCCGGATCCTGGAGATAGTGGACCTCGTCGAGCACCGCGTACCGCAAGCCGTCGAGCGTCGGCGATCGCGCGTAGATCATGTTGCGAAGCACTTCGGTCGTCATCACGACGATCGGCGCTTCGCTGTTGACGACGTTGTCGCCGGTGAGCAGTCCGACCTTCGCCGCACCGTACAAGCGCACGAAGTCGCCGTACTTCTGATTCGACAGCGCTTTGAGCGGCGTCGTGTAGAACGTCTTCGCCCCCGCTTCCAGCGCGGCCGCGATCGCGTACTCGGCGACGAGGGTCTTGCCGGCGCCGGTCGGCGCGGCCACGAGGACCGACCGGCCGGCGTCGAGCGCGTCGAGCGCGCGACGTTGGAAATCGTCGAGCGGAAACGGATGCTCCCCGACGAAGCGGGCGCGCAGACGTTCGTTGCCGGTCACCGGCGCGCGGTCGTGGATGTCCGTGTGGTCGTCGTGCCGGTGACGGATGTGCCGGTCGTCGGTGTCGTCGTCGCGCCGGCGGCGGTTGTCGTCGACGCGGCCGAGGTCGACGTCGACGCGGTCGTCGTGGACGTCGCCCGGGCCGCCGTCGTGGTGGTGGTTCGGGCGACCGTCGTGGTGGTCTTGGGCACGGGCGGTGGCGCAACGTCGTGGCGCAAGAGCCCGCCCGGCCACACGAATCCGCCGCCGACCGTCGCCACGAGGACAACGCCGAGCGCGCTCGGGAGCAAGACCTTGGCGCGCGATCGCGTCTTACGGCTGCCGCGCACGATGAACCAGGCCGCGATCGCCGCGACCCCGAGTCCGCTGCCGACCAACCAGCTGGCACGCGGTTGGCGATTCATCAACCCGCCGGTCGCGGGGATCCCGGACGGTCCGGGTCGCATCAGCCAGACCAACAGCGCGGTGACGGCGACGATGCCGACACCCACCCCGACCGCCTTGACGATTTCGGCCCGGGCCCGCCGGTGGGGTACTGCCTGGCGCTTGCTGCGTGCGGGACTCATCGCTTCATCATCCGCCCGACGAGGATCGCACCCTCATAGAAGATGTACATGGGAACGGCCATGAACAATAGGGAGAATGGATCCTGGCTGGGAGTGATGATGGCCGCGAACGTCGTGATCCCGACGGCCGCCCAGCGCCGGGTGCTGCGCAGCTGGCGGGTGTTCACCACACCGACGAGCATGAGGAACACCAACAGCAACGGGAACTGGAACGCGAACCCGAACGCCGCGAACATCAGCATCACGAGGGTGAGGTATTTGTTGGCGTCGATGAGCGGGCGAAGTGAGTGGCCACCGACGCCGAGGAGGAACGAGAGTGCCTTGGTGACCGTGAACCAGGCGACGACGCAGCCGAGGAGGAACAGCACGATCGCCGACACGAGGAATCCGACCGCGTAGCGCCGTTCCCGCTGATGGAGTCCGGGGACGATGAAACGCCAGATCTCCCACATCACGATCGGTACCGACAGTGCCAGCCCGCCGTAGCCTGCGATCTTGAGCCGCACCAGGAACGGTGCGAGCGGGTCGGTCACGATCAGGTCGCAGCCCGATTTCGGACAGCCCTGGGTGTTGGCGGTCACCTGACGGTACGGACCGGACAAAAAGTGCAGCACCGGGTTGTAGAAGATGAAGACGACGATGGCGCACAGGCCGATCGCCGCGAATGAGATCAGCAGTCGTCGACGGAGCTCGATCAGGTGCTCCATCAACGGCATGGTGCCGCTGCTCTCGCGTTTCGCCCGTCGTCGCTTCAGCCGCAATTCCATCTATGTGTCTACGGATCAGCTGAACGAGTCGGGCGGACCGAGGAAACGACGTTCGTCGTCGAACGCCTCTGAGGCGACCTCGACGGAGGTGATGTCCCCGGACGAGATTGCGGTGTGATCTCCGGGCTCGGACGGCACGTCACTGGACCGCGTGCCGTGTTCGGGATGCAGCACCATGTCGAGTTCGCCCCGGACGGCAGTCTGCATCTTGCGCAGCTCGCGCACCGCGGTGCCGACCTGGCGGCCGATTTCAGGCAGGCGCTGCGGTCCGAAAACCAGCAGCGCCACCACCAAGATGACGAGAATTTTTTCGGGTCCGATGCTCATGCTTCCGATCCGAGCTCGGGTCCGAACAGTAGTGCCGCAGACGCAGAGTTACCGTTCTCGCTGGCGCCGCATAATCTCGGCCTGCGTACGCGCGGTCTGTGTCCGCAGTTCGATGAGTGCGGGGCGAAGGTCCCGGCCGAGGCGATCGAACGCGGCTCGGGTGGGGGGAACCTCGCGGCGAACCCGCGCCACCAGCACCGCCAGCAGGCTTGTTCCGAGCGCGGCGACCGCCAGCGCGAATATCAGGGTCACGGACACGATGGTACTAGCTGCCCGAATGCCGGTCGACGTCTACCGGTTGAGCGACCGGCGGACTTCGGTTGCGAGCTGGTCGAACCACTCTTCGCCGGCGAGGAGCAGATGGAAGTCGAGGAGGTCGTCGGGCGTCAGGGGTGCTCCCACCCGGGTCTCGTTCAGCTCTGCGGGGAGCCGCCAGACCTGCATGCGGACGCCGCTCGATACCAACAGGTCGACGATGCGCCGGCTGGCCTCCTTGGCGACGGCCCCTTGGCAGTCCGGGCAGCGGAAACAGTACGAACCGCGTTCGTCGTCGGCACAGACACGGACGGTGAGGTCGTCCGCGGTCAGCTGTACATCACCGCAGCTCGGGCAATTCGCCCTAATTGTCGTCACGGCTCCGTCCCCGTCCCTGGTGGTCATGGAGCCCACGGCTGACCGCTTGACGCGCCTCCGTGGGTTACTGAGTACCCTTCGGCAGCCCAGATAGGCCGCTTGAGAGCCTGTGCGTCGATGCCTCACCGCTCGGGACGTCCGGCCTGACCGGCCGCCGCGTTCCGCGCGAACCTTGTCCGAGCCACCTTCAGGACACGAACCCGACCGACCATGACGATCACCTTCGCCCACCGGGGGGCGCGACTCGACGAAGCCGAGAACACGATCCCCGCGTTCGAGCGGGCACTCGGAGCCGGCGTGACGGGCATCGAAACCGATGTCTGGCGGTCCGCCGACGGCGAAGTCGTCTGCTCACACGACCCGACCGTGCGGCGGGGCCGCCGTCGCCTGCGGATCGCCGAGTCGACCGCCGCCGAGCTCGCCGAGCTCTCGGTGCCCCGTCTGGCGGACGTCTACGAGAAGCTCGGCACCGCGTTCGAATGTTCGGTCGACGTGAAGTCACCCGACGCGGCCGTTGCCCTCATCGACGTCGCCCGGCGCTATGAGGCCCTCGAACGGCTATGGGTGTGCAGTCCGGATCTTGACGTGCTGCGACCCTTGCGCAGCGAGCCCGCGGTCAAGCTCGTACATTCGCATCGCCGGGCCGCGATCTCGGGTCCGCTCGAGCGTCACGCGTATGAGCTCGGGTCGATCGGCATCGACGCGATGAACCTGCACCACAGTGAGTGGACCGCGGGGCTTGTCTCGCTGTTTCACCGATTCGACGTCCGTGCGTTCGCCTGGGACACCCAAGAGGTGCGCCAGCTGCGAGCGGTACTGCGTATGCATATCGACGCGGTCTACTGCGATCGCCCCGACCGAATGGTCGCGACCGTGGCCGAATGGGACGAAAGCGACCCGCGCTAGAGGAAACCCAAGCGCGACAGCGGCCATATGCGCACAAAGACGCGGCCGACGATCTTGCCCTTCGAGATGGTCCCGAAGACACGGGAGTCTTTCGAGTTGATGCGGTTGTCGCCCATCACCCAATACGAGTTGGGTGGAATCTTGACCGGCGCGAAATCGGACGTGTACATCCCTTTCGGCAGGTACGGCTCGGGCAGTTCCTTGTTGTTGATGTACACGTGGCCGCCGTGTCCGGAGACGGTCTCGCCGGGAAGCCCGATGACGCGTTTCACGAGATCGTCGATCCCGGGGTCGCTTCCTGGGGGGGCCTTGAACACGACGATGTCGCCGCGGTGCACGTCATGCAGCTTGTACGACAGTTTGTTGACGAGCACCCGGTCGTGGACCTTGAGGGTCGGCACCATCGACTCGGACGGGATGTAGAACGCCTGGAACAAGAAGGTCTTGATGAGCAGGGCGATGATGAGCGCCAGCACCACCAGGCCGACCCACTCGAAGGCCATCCTGACCGCGTCGCCGCCGCTGCGTTTCGGCGGATCGGTGACGACCGTGCCGGTCGGTTCGCCCGCTCCTACCGGCTCGGGGATGTTCGATAAGGGCTCCACCGGGTCATCCTCTCATGCGCGAGTGCGCGCGAACGGGTCAGGGCGACGGCCGGGTGGCTGAGCCCTGGAGGGAGCGTCGGCGGTTCGGTTGTCCGTCTGTACGTCGGTTCTGCGGATCTGAGCTCTCGTTGTAGCGCGCGAGTACCCGCCGGGCCGCGTCAGCGCCGGCCCCGCGGGCCCCCTCGGGCGCGATCACGCGGGCTTCGGGTCCGAGCCGCACGACAAGACGTTCGAGCCACGCCGGCTCGCTCACTGCGAGGACGACCTCGATCGTGCCGTCGGGCCGGGTCGTGGTCGACTCGGCCGGATATGCCTCGGCGACCCACGCTGCCGTCGGTGCCAGCTCGAGGGTGACCCGAGGATCGTCGGCGTGAGGGTGGAACACCTCGGCGATTTCGTCGTCGGTGGAGTTCGCCTCGAAGTGCTCACCCGTCGCGCGCAGCGCGCGAATGCGGTCGACGCGGAACATGCGCTCGTCGTTGGCTCGGTGGCAATACGCGCTGACGTACCACTCGCCCATCGCGAAGAACGCGACCGCAGGATCGATCCGTCGAGTGGTCAGATCGTCACGTCCGGCCGACCAGTAGTCGATTTCGACGCGTTCGCCCCGGATGGCCGCGTCGCGCACGACGCCCAGATGTGTCGGTCCGCCGACCTCGACGGCCACCTCGGGGAGCTCGAGTGCGTCCTCGAGCCTCGCGACCGCGGTCGCGAGCGGGCCCTCAGGATCGCTGCCGGGGACCGCGAGCAGTGCCCGTCCCGCGGCGAGGAGGGCGAGACCCTCGGCCGGTGTCAGACGTAACGGCCGCGAGAACTTCTCGGCGAGGCGGATCGTGACGAACTCGCCGTCGTCGACGACGTCGAGGTAATCCCCGGGCGAGTACGGCGGCACCCCGATCATGAGCACGAGTGCGAGGTCGTCGTCGAGTTGTTCGGCGGTCATGGCGAATCGGGCCGCGATCTCGTGTTTCGACGTGCCGGGGTGCGCGACGATCCACGGCACGATCGCGAGGATCCGTTGTATTTCCGTGCCGGCGACCGGACGGCCGCTCACGACGTACCGGCCGCGACGGCTTCGAGCCACTCGATCATGTCCGCGCGTACGTCGGGTGGGTCGAGGATCTCGGCGTGTTCGAGGAACCCGAGCACGAAGCTGCGGAACGCGGCCCGGTTGGTCATCGTGACCTCGACGATGGTGTCGCCGCCGGATGCCGGGTCGGACTCGACGTGTGCCTCCGTTCCGAGCGCGCCGATCACGCCCTGGGCATGGTCGGCGTCGACCGCGATGCGCACGGTGACGGCTGGGGCATCTCCGAGCATCCAGGCGCGGTCTTCGATGTGATCGTCGGCTCGGAACTCGGCAGGCACCTCGAAGCTGTCGGCGTCTCCGAGTTCGACGTCGCCGTCGATACGATCCGCGCGGAACGCGCGAACCGCGTCGCGTATGCGGTCGAATCCGACGACGTACCAATGTCCACGTTTCGACGACAATCCCCACGGCTCGAGGGTGCGCGCCTCGCCGCGGTACGTGAAGTGCACGACCGCCCGGCGCCGGAACGCCTCGAAGAGTGTCGCGAGCGCGGGAGCGAGCGGGAGGGAAGCGATCGGCGCGGCGGCGTGGTCTCCGACGCCGCCGAGCTTCATGAGTGCGCCGTGTCCGGTGCTGTCGCCGAGCGAAATCGCGCTCACCGCGACTCTCAAAGCGGCGGTCTCGTCGGGTGTCAGTCCAAGGTCGGGCAGGCAATAGTCGCCGGGTCGGACCCGGTACCCCACTTCGGTGCCGTCGCCGATCGTCTCCATGGTGATCGGGACGCCCATCCCCCGCAGGATTTCCTTGTCGCGTTCGAATGCGCGCCGATTCGCCTCCGGTTGTGCCGGGTAGCCGGCGATCTCGCGCACGTACTCCTCACGGGTGCGCGAGATTTGGGTGTCGAGCATCAGGGCGAGCAGGTTGAGCACACGTTCGACCCGCGACGGAGCGTCAGCCACCGCGGCAGGCTATCCAGGCGCTGCGACGGCGCGATCACCGAACTCGGTGTGCCGCGACGATGCCGGCGGCGGCGGCGGCTTCGAACATGACGGGATCCTGCGCGGCTGGTCGGCCCATCGACACGACGTCGAGATCGAGCGACGCCAAGAGCTCGACCGCGCCGGCGGGCGCGACGTCGATCAGTGCGTGACGGTCGGCGAGGCCGCTCGACACGAGATCGGCACGCAAGATACGTTCGGCTTCGCCGCCGACGCAGGGCACCGCAAGGAACACGCGGCCTCGCGTCGCGATCGTGAGCGCGGTCGCGCTGTGGTGGGACAGGCCGCGATGGCGTTCGCGGGGATCAGCGAACGACACGCGCAGGCACGCGATCGGCACCCCCCCGAGTCCGGCGGTGGCGTCGAGGACCGGGCCGACCTCGATGCCACTGAATCCGAGCCGGGTCGCGGTGCCGACGCTGCCGGGCCCCATGGCGACGATCGCGGCGTCGGCGTGGACGATGTGATGCGCGATCGCGAGGGCGCTGTACACCGAAACCGCTTCGTAGTCACCGCCGAACGCGTGCCCGCAGGTGATCGTGGCGTCGAGCAGCGCTCGGTCGCGGAGCTGGGCGACAAGATCGGACAAGGCGAGCGGGAGTGCGGCGCCGTCGGTCATCACGTAGGCGAGTCGGAGTTCCGGTCGCTCACGTTTGAACGCCGCCGCGATGGCGGGGACCTGGCTGTGCAGCGCCGCCGCGACGACCGGCATGCCGTCGATCGACGTGACATCGGTCAGTTCGGCCCAGCGTTCCTCGCTGCTTGCGACGTCGGTCTGCAGGCTCGTGTAGCGAGCCTTCATGAGGTGGCCCGGTCCGGGCGCGACGTAGCGGTCGCGGGCCAGGTTCCAATGCACGACATGCCAGCCGCCGGTTCCGAGCCCGAGATCGACGGCTGTCGTGTTCACGACGACACGATCGCCGGATTCGACCGGCCCGGTCAGCTGGGTGAGCACGTAGGCCCGTTCGGCTCTCCCGTCGACCGTGACCTCGACCCGTTGCAGCCCGGCCCGTTCCTCGAGGATCCGTTCGACCTTCCCGGTCTTGAACGCGGGCACGCCGGGCCTACAACGAAGCGATGAGACGTTCGACGCGCTCGTCGCGCGACTTGAAAGGATCCTTGCACAGCACAGTGCGCTGAGCTTGGTCGTTGAGTTTCAGGTGCACCCAGTCGACGGTGTAGTCGCGCTTGCGTTCTTTGGCCCGCTTGATGAACGCGCCCCGGAGTCGAGCGCGCGTTGTTTGGGGCGGCGTATTGATTGCTTCGTTGATCTCCTCGTCGGTGACGATGCGCTCGACCTGATTGCGCCGTTCGAGCAGGTAGTACAGGGAGCGTGATCTCGTCACGTCGTGATAGGCGAGGTCGAGGAGCGACACCCGCGGATGGGTCAACGGCAACGATCCACGGGTGCGATACGAGTCGATCAGGTTGAGTTTGATGACCCAGTCGACCTCGGTGGTCAGTTTGAGCGGATCCTGCTCGAGGTGACTCATGACGTGTTCCCACATCTCGAGTGCCTTTTGCTCGAGCGGCGGCAGTCCGTGACGCTTGGCGAACCGAAGCGCCCGATTCAGGTATTCGGCCTGAATGTCGATCGCCGAGAGTTCCCGGCCGTTGGCGAGGCGGACCCGACGCCGGCACGTGATGTCGTGACTGATCTCGCGGATCGCGCGGATCGGGTTCTCGAGCGTGAGGTCCCGCCACGGTGCGCCGTCGTCTTCGAGCATGCGCAAGATGATCGAGGTCGCACCGAGCTTCAGAAAGGTCGCGTACTCGCTCATATTGGAGTCGCCCACGATCACGTGCAGACGGCGGAACCGCTCAGCGTCTGCGTGAGGCTCGTCGCGGGTGTTGATGATCGGGCGCGATCGGGTCGTCGCGCTCGACACGCCCTCCCAGATGTGCTCGGCGCGCTGCGCGATGCAGTACATCGCCCCGCGCGCTGTTTGCAACACTTTGCCCGCTCCCGCGTACACCTGGCGGGTGACGAGAAACGGGATCAGCACGTCGGTGAACTTGGAGAAGTCACCTTCGCGTTCGACGAGATAATTCTCGTGGCAGCCGTAGGAGTTGCCGGCGCTGTCGGTGTTGTTCTTGAACAGGAACACCTCACCGCGGATGCCCTCTTCCCGCAGCCGCTGTTCGGCGCTCTGCACGAGCCCTTCGAGGATCCGCTCCCCCGCCTTGTCGTGCACGACAACGTCGTGGATCGAGTCGCATTCGGGGGTCGCGTACTCCGGATGGCTTCCGACGTCGAGGTAGAGCCGAGCACCGTTCTCGAGGAAGACGTTGCTCGAGCGACCCCACGACACGACCCGCCGGAACAGGTAGCGGGCGACCTCGTCAGGGCTCAGTCGTCGCTGCCCGCGGAGCGTGCACGTGACGCCGTACTCGTTCTCGAGGCCGAAGATGCGCCGCTCCATCGTGGCGAGTGTACGAGTTCAAGCGCCGAGCTCGGGTCCTGGTACCTGTTCTGGGGCCAGACGGTGGCTCCGGGCGGTGCCGGGGCTCGGGCGCTCATACACTCAAGGCGTGGTCCCGATGAGCCGCCTGACATCGCTCCAGGGAACGTTCCGTGCGCACGTGCTGGCCGCGCGACTCCTCGACGAGGGATTCGACGTCGAACTGCGCGGCGCCCTCGACGGTCCGTACGGTCTGACCGTCGGCGATCTCGCACGTGTCGACGTGTACGTGCCCGGAGATCAGATCGAAGAAGCGAGCATGGTGCTGCTCGTCACCGAAGTCGACGAGGTCGACGACCGATTCGACGACGATCGTCCACCGGCGGGTGCTCGGCGCCACGTGAGCGGACGTGCGGTTGCCGCGCTGATCCTGTTCGTGCTCATCGCTGGTCCGCTTGCGCAAGTGTTGCGCTGGTATTGACCGTCCGATTTCGGCGGCGCGGTGTCCGCCGGGGCGCTATTTGGAGTTCAGCAGGCCGGTCAGCTCGGCGTTCTTGATGCGTCGAAACGCGCGCCGGGGGCGTGCGCGTTCGAGGAGCGCGACCTCGAGCTGCTCGGCGCCCAGCGACGCGCCGTCGGAACCGAGGACACGTGCCCCCAATTTCAGCGCGTCGCCCAGCTCCATGGCGTCAGCGAACTGGGTCTCGAGCGCTTGGGTGATCTGTTCGGTTTGGCCGCCCAGCACGGCGTAGCGGCGTTCGTCGATGACGACCCCGTCGTAGAACAGGTGATACATCTCGGCGTGGTCGTCGCCGCTGCGTCCGACTTCGGCCACGAGCAGTTCGACCTCGTACGGCTTCATCTCGTGCGTGAAGACCTGGCCGAGCGTCTGCGCATACGCGTTGGCGAGCTCTTTGGCCGAGACATCTTCCCGGGAGTACGAATAGCCCTTGAGGTCGGCGTGTCGTACGCCGGCGACCCGCAACATCTGGAATTCGTTGTACTTGCCGACCGCGGCGAACGCGACCCGGTCGTAGATCTCGCTGATTTTCGAAAGCGTGCGCGATCCGTTGTCGGCGACGATCAGCACGCCCGGTGCGCACTCAAGCGCAACCAGGCTTCGACCCCGGGCGATGCCCTTGCGCGCGTAATCCGCGCGGTCCTTCATGACCTGCTCGGGAGAGACGTAGAACGGCATGTTCATGCGCCTTGGACCTCCGGGCCTCGATCGCCGGGCGACGCCGCTTGAATGTTCGGCCGTCCGGATGTCCGACTGGCCTTCATCGGGGGTCACCGCCGCCGCGCTCGGGACCGTCGAGGAGCGTTCGGCTGCGGGTCTCGACCTCGGACTCCTCGAGAGCCCGGAAGCCGTCCGCGTCGATCGCGGCGACGAGCGGGAAGATGCCCCGCACGAGGTCAGGTCCGCCGGTTGCGACATCTTCGTCCGCTGCCGCGAACAGCGATCGGATCGCGAGGGCGACCGTGTCGTCCAGCGTCATACCGTCGGTCCAGCCGGACTTGATCCAGTTGCGGGCGTGGATGCTGCCCGACCCCTGCCCTTGGTAATCGGTCTCTTCGTAACGTCCGCCGGTCACGTCGTACGAGAACACCCGGCCACGGTCGCGGGGCTGGTCGTAACCGGCGAACAGCGGCACGACCGCAAGGCCCTGCATCGCGGCCGGCAAGTTCGCGCGTACCAGCAGGCCGAGCTGGTTGGCTTTGCCCTCGAGGCTGAGGACCTCGCCCTGTACCTTTTCGTAGTGTTCGAGCTGGGTCTGGAACAGCTTGACCATCTCGATCGCGGGCCCGGCCGCTCCCGCGATCGCCACGCCGGAGAAATCGTCGGCGGCGAACACTTTGTCGATGCGCCGGTTGGCGATCGTGTAACCGGCGGTCGCTCGCCGGTCACCGGCCATGACGACGCCGCCGGCGTAGCGGACGGCGACCACGGTCGTGCCGTGGGGCAGGTCGAGCGGCGCCGTTCCGCCTGTCGCGCCGGCCCCCGGGAGCTGGTGTGGGCTCACCTGGCGCAGCAGGTCGGCGAACGAGGGTCCAGGGTCGGTGCTCGAGGCGAACAGCGGTAACGAGCTCGGTTCAGACATCGAGCGCGGAGCCTACAGCCGGATCTCCGCAACGCTGGTCAACCGTCCGCACCCGCCCCTGCGTCCGTTCCAACTGACAGGGTCGGTCGGGAATGTTGCGTTCGCGGCTCGTCGCGCCGGCCTCGCGCGTCGTTCGAACGTCGTCGGTCTTCGTGCGCGTCGGCCGACCCGACACGCGCCGTGGGTGCGCGGTCAGGCGATCTCGTCGGCTCGGCGGGCACCGACGTGCAGGTCTTGCAGTGCGAACGGTGACCGTCGTGGGTGTGCGCCGCCCGGCAACGGTCGTCGATGGGCCTCGTCGCCCGCCCGAACGCGCGCCTGCATCGCGCGAGCGCGCAACCGGGCCGAGTCGGCTTCGGTCAGCGTTGGACGTCCGCCGACATCGCCCAGGCTACTGGCCACCCTTTTGCACATAGTTTCGTACGAACTCTTCGGCGTTGTCCTCGAGCACCGAGTCGATTTCGTCCAACAGATCGTCGATGTCTTCCTTCAGCTTCTCGCCGCGCTCGGACGAGGCTGGCACCTCTTCGACGACCTCTTCTTCGCGTTCTTTGGGCGCCGGTTTCTGTTTGCGCTCACGTTCCGGCATCAGGTCCTCCTAGGGCGACGCGAGCCGCTCGACGAGCTGGCGTGGCGTCGATACCTCCGTGAACAACTGTGCGACATGCAACTTGCTACCACGCGTGGGCTCCATCATTGGGATCCTCCGCAACGGGTCGCTGCCGACGTCGAGGACCAGGCTGTCCCAGTTGGCGGCGACCACGGAGTCAGCCCAGCGGGCCAGGCAGGTGCCACGGAAGTAGGCCCGGGTCGTTTCGGGCGGATCGACCATCGCGGCCCGCACGGCGGGTTCGTCGAGCAGGCGTTCGACCTTGCCGGCGCGCACGAGACGCTCGTACAGCGAACGTGCGGGGCGCACGTCGTGGTATTGGAGGTCGAGGAGCGAGAGTTTCGGATCCGTCCAGCTCAACTTGTCGCGGTCGACGTAGGCGCGCAGCAGGTTGGATTTCGTGACCCAGTCGAGCTGGCCGTCGAGCTCCGACGGGTCGCGTTCGAGCGTGGTCAGCACCTGCTCCCATCGGTCGAGGACCAGTCCGCCGATCTCGTCGCCGCCGCAGGCTTCGAGGCCGCTTTCGTCGGCGTACTTGCGGGCCAGTCGCAAAAACTCCCATTGCATCTCGATTGCGCTGCACCGGCCGAGCGAGGCAACTTCGACTGTCGCTCGGCACGTCGGGTCGTGCGAGACGGCGCGCATCGCCGGCACCGGTCCGCTGATGGACAGGTCCTTGTCGATGAAGCCGTCTTCGATCATTGCGAGCACGATCGCTGTCGCGCCGACCTTGAGGAACGTCGCGACCTCGCAGAGATTCGCGTCGCCGACGATGACGTGCAGCCGACGGTACTTCTGCGGGTCGGCGTGCGGCTCGTCGCGGGTGTTCACGATCGGACGCTTCAACGTGGTTTCGAGTCCGACCTCTTCTTCGAAAAAGTCGGCGCGTTGGCTGATTTGAAAGTCGACCGCGTCGGCGCCGTTTTCCGAACCGACCTTGCCTGCGCCGGTGAACACCTGCCGCGTGACGAACCAGGGGATGAGGTTGCGTACAAGTGTCGCGAACGGGACCGCACGATCGACAAGGAAGTTTTCGTGACAGCCGTACGAGTTGCCTTTGCCGTCGCTGTTGTTCTTGTAGACGACGATCTCCTGGCCGGACGGCAGCAGCTGGCGCGCTGCGTCCATCGAGCGTGCCAGGATGCGCTCTCCCGCCTTGTCGAAGAGCACCGCCTGCATCGGGTCGCTGCACTCGGGCGTGGAGTACTCCGGGTGAGCGTGATCGACGTAATACCGGGCGCCGTTGGTGAGTACGGCGTTGACAAGATGGGTTTCGACCTCGGGTGGCTGGGCGCCGTCTCGGGCGAATCCACGTGCGTCGCGGCCCGGAGACTCGTCTTCG
>Ga0182024_10007222_pt1 | contig 24028 bp, 18 predicted proteins | sample P32metaG_FD_120480 | JGI IMG/M metagenome (GOLD analysis project Ga0182024, IMG submission 120480) | Permafrost microbial communities from Stordalen Mire, Sweden - P3-2 metaG (Illumina Assembly) | ecosystem: Environmental > Terrestrial > Soil > Wetlands > Permafrost | place: Sweden: Stordalen...
CAGCAACCGGCCGTTCGTGCCAACGTAAATCCAGAAGCCTTTCTTCGCCGCGTAATAAACAATCTTGTGCGCGACCTGCGGGCGCAACAGGGGCTCTCCGCCCATCAGCGCCAACACCCGGCAGCCATGATCGTGGAGCCAGTCGATGGAGCGTTTGGCCACGTCTTCAGTCATACCCTTAACTTTGTTGTTAAACGCCCAGCAGTACCAGCAGTCGAGGTTGCATTTGTAGTCGACAAACAAATAGGCGGTAATGGGATGAAATTCTCCGGGCATCACTCGCGAGCGAATATACGGCAAAAGCCAGCCGCGCACTTTCCGCCATACTTGCGGGGCCGTCCAGTCGCGCTTTTCAAGCGGCGTTTCCGGGCCGCGATCGTGCAACAGTTCCGGGTACTGGGGAAAAACAGGTTCAGGCAATGTCGTGCCTTTGGCCTCGGCCGGAGTCGGTCCTCCGGAGCCCGAGTTCATCAGCAAATTGTGAATGTCGACGTCGATGCGAAACTTGGCGGGAGCTGAAGTAGCCACTTCTGTTTTCCTTTCTGAATCGGTTGACCTTCGGCAATAAACGCTTCTGTTTTAACAACGATGCTAGGACTTGAGCTCTGGTTACATGGATTTTTGTGGAAAATGACAAAAGGTCTGCTCGATAACGGGGTTACGCAACTGCCTAGCGAAATCGGCGGGGGCGAAAGATTCGAATGACCTCGGTTTAGAAAAAACGGCCAGGAATCTCTTCCTGGCCGTTGTGCGGTGGCTTAACGCCTTTCCAGTGGTTGTGTTGACCGCTAGAAATGGAAGGCATCAAACAGATCGCCAAGCGCTGGCCCATTAACGGGAACGTAGGGGTTGTCGGGTTTTGTGACCGGGTTAGGGAAGTTGTCCCGGCTGCGATAACTGATGGTGCCGATTCCCCAGTTCCTTTCGATGAATTTGTCGATGGAGACGTGGTCGGTATAGCTGTGCGTGATATGACCGCCAGTCGAATACTTGGAAACCACCAGCAGCGGGATGCGCGTGCCATCGCCGAAAAAGTCCAACTGCTGCACGTAGCCCGAGTCATAGTAGCCGCCGCCTTCATCGAAAGTGATGAAGATCGCGGTATTGTCCCAATACGGCGAATTCTGCACCATGTCGACGATCTTCTGCGTATACAACTCGAACACGTTGAGCTTTGAAGATGAGGGGTGGCCATCGGAATAGCCGCTGGGTTTGGTTATCGAAACTGCAGGTAAGGTTCCGGCGGCGATATCCGAGTATAGGTCAGTCACATCCTTCATGTGGGCTGCAACTTGATCCGGGTTTGACATGATCGAGGTGTCGTATTGGAAGGGGTTGCAGATGGTGCAATATTCATCGGCCTTCGGCCCATTGACTCCATAATTCAACTGGTATGGGTCGGGAACGTAGTTGTTCCACTGATCGCCGTAGTATTTCCAGGAGATACCGTAAGCGTTGAGGTTGTCGCCGATGCTGGGCGTTGAAGCAGGCGGGACCGTGAAGGGAGTGTTTGCGGGATTCTGGTCGATGTAGGCATTCTTGCCGTTGCCGAACCAGCCCGGGTTGTAATTGTTCAGCAGGTAGTAGTGGCCAGGTTCACAATGCGGATCGACGCCGAGGCCCTTCAGATAGGTGAGGACTGGCCCGACGCCTGGCTGTGTGGCATCGGAGCAATCGCTGTACGATCCGCCGCCGTAAACTGCGGAACCATAGCCGCCGCCGCCGTAGCCGTCTTCGACCCACCAGTTGTCGGTGCCGTGCGCAGGATTTGGATTTTCGATTTCATGGACCACCCCCTCGTCTGGGTTGGGTTTCCCTTTATAGGGCTTGGTGAATACCTTCTTGTTCTCCGGTGGTACAGCGGGATTGCCCTTGCCATCGCTGAACCAGATCGCGTCGGCATGGCCGAACATGATGTGATTGGGCCCAGTGCCTCCAAGGAAGGACTGGTGGAAGTTATCGCTCATGGTGTATTCATCAGCGAGGCTCTTGAAGTAAGGCACGTCGCCTGTCTGCACGTTGTAAAAGGCGAGGGAGGTCGATCCTTCACCCGTAGTTTGTGCATCAGGAATTTTGGGATTGTAATTGTAGGCAAAGCAGGGAAGCTTGCCGCCATTTTTATAGCAGAGCGGCGGCTGAGTGGTGCCGTTGGTGCCCGCTCCTACGCTGATTTCAACGAAGGAAAACAGTTTGCCATCGCAGCCGGAGGGATTCTCGCGGGTCGCCCGGGATAACGAGCAATTCAACTGCTGCTGCATCTGATAGAAGCGGTGAACCGGGCTGGCCGCATAGTCGTCATAGGTAAACGTGGTGCCGTTGGTGATTTGGAACGGTCCGGCGGGCAATGACGTGACGTCGGTGATGCGTGTATCGGGCGTGTGGCTGGTTTCGCCCGTGCCGCCGCTGGCCAGGGCAGAGTACGAGCCTGCCGGCAATGCGACTTCCGAAATTGCAGCACACTCTACCGGAGTAAGCTTCGGGTACCCTGGACAAGCGGGGCTGCCCGAAAAATAACCGTACTGCCCCGAGGGGCCGCCGACGAGCGGCGCCGGCAGAACGTTCTTGGGGTATTGCTTCGTCGGCGGGCTCAACAAGAAGGTATCGGTATCCGTGGCGAAAAACTGTTGCGCCTTGTTGAAATTCGGACCAGGAACTGCATGCTTGTTGGAATCCAACTCAATGATCTGTTCCGAGAGGAGATTATGGATGCTATCTCCGCTCTTCGGTTCGTAGGTGGCGAACACGTGATCGAAGCTGCGATTCTCTCCCATGATCACGATGACGTGTTTGATTGGCGTGACGGTTGCATCGTCGGGTGATTGTTTTCCTTCCGTAGCCGCGCTAGCGAAGGGAGCAGCGATGGCAAACTGGAACATAGCAAGAGTTGCCAGTCCTAGGCGCAAAACATGCACCCCCTTTGAAACGACATATCTGAGACTCATTTTTCCTCCTGTTTCTGCTTTGGTTGGTGTTGCTGGTTGGTTTTGTCTCGGAACAAACTCGCCTTTGAACCCTGAACTTGCGGATCAGGGTTCTACGCGAATCAGCCCCATCATTCCTCCGTCCTCGTGTTCTAAAAGGTGGCAGTGATAGACAAAGTCGCCAATTGTGTTCGGATCACGGAAATCCATCCGAAGTAGTACGCGGGGATATTCAAGAGCTCTGCCGTTGTAGTAAGGAACGTTGACGGTGTCACGGAGAAACGGCTCATTGACCGGCCTGCCGTTGTAATCGAGCAGCATGAAATGCAGCTGATGAATATGGAAAGCATGAAGCTCGCTGGACCGGTTTTCGATGATCCAATCCTCAACCGTTCCCTGTTTGGCGATGATGTTCGGAACGCCCGATTTTGGATCGAACTTTTGGGGACTCTGGCCGTCTACGGTTAGATAGAATTCCGTAGCGCTGTTGGGATTATTCGGCTCAAGAAGTTTCTCCGAGAAATAAAGCCTTCGCGTCCGCACGGGTGTCACGCTTCCGAGCCAGGGAAGCTGCGAATCAGCAAGCGGCTTGGGTGTCGCGGTGAGTTCCACAGATTGCTCCGGCGCGTCTTTCGAAGCCGTAATCGTGATGAGCGCGCGGTTGGGATCATTCTCGCCACCCGGGCCAGTGTCTACAGCTTTGGTGACGAGAAGTCCTGAAACGCCCTGAGGAGGACCCTTGACGATGAATTCCGCGCGCGCCCCCGGGGGCAGCCCGAGATGGGTTTGCCAGTCCACAAAATCCCTCGGCAGGCCGGCAGTGTTGAGGGGTACTCCATCGATAGCCACAAGGCCCAGTGGCTGCGGTTGGTGTCCGAATAGAAGTTCGAGATTAAGGTAGGTAATTCCAGACGCGTTTACCACCCGCCATAGTTGCTGCTCGTCCGGTTTCATCTCGATTACCGCCGGCTGGTAATCGGGATAAGGCACAGGCACAAAATTGACCGAGAGATCCTTAGCCGGCTTGCCGAATCCCGTCCCGGTATTTGCAGCGTCCCCGTCGCGATCGAACAGCATCCTGGGAACAACGGGCTCCGATTTCGAGGGCGGCGCGTTGGGGTTCAACAGATCCTGATCGCGAATAACTAAAACCCGTTCCGGCAATCCGGCGACAGCTTCGTCCGCGCGCTCAATCCCTTCGACGATGATGGCCCCCGATGCGCCGCCGAGTACCTGCTCTTTCGTGAAGCCGTGAATATGTGGGTGATACCAATACAAACCGGGGGGCTCGTTTTCCGGAATGCGGAATCGATACTCGAACGGCGCATCACCTGGTTGAATCGAAGTGTGCAGGACATCGTCTTGGTGGCAAGCTGGCGGAATTGTTAAGCCATGAAAGTGCAGATTCGTGGATTCGCGCGTCATCGATTCGCTGGCTGCGCACGCGGTTCCAGACTTATCGATATCCACGTGCATGTGCCCGTGGACAGCGGTTGCTACACCTGACCCGAAGTCTGTGAGATCGTTTTTTAAGCTTACGATGACGAGATCACCGGGATTTACTCGTAAAGTGGGTGATTCTTTACCTTCCGTGTCGACGAAGCAGTAGCGCATCGACCCGTCTTTCTGCTTTTCGTTGCGGGCAGTGAGCTCAACCTTCAGCGCGCCGTCGCGGCTGCGCAGATTCGCCGGTTCGATGACAGTGCTTCCGGGCGAGGGACGCGGGCAACTCTCAGTGGCACCTTGGACAAGCAGCGTCGGGTGTAATTCGGCAAAGCACTGGCATATGAACAGCACAGAGAGGATCCGATAGGCCGTGGGATACAGACCTCTGAGGCTCATTCGATTTCCTCACAGCAGGGGTCTTCTCTGCCGTCCCCAGTCTGCTTTAGTCTGACATTCAAAAGTGACACCGACGTGACTTCCTGTTGAATTAACTACCAGCCCGTGTAAGGTAAGCATGCAAAACAATCGCGGCCAGCGCGCCGTTCTCCGGTTCCGGCGACACCGACTCAAGCTTAGTCATGCATTGTTAACAGCGCCATCGTAAGCAGTAACCGGTCTCTGAAATCGGAGTTGCTGTCGTGGGATGGTTCTGGGTATCCGCGGCTAAGCTGGGAGTTGCCAAATTTGTGACGGTGGAGAGGAGTGCGGTGCGTGCCGCATACCGGCTGCTCTCGCGAAAGAGTCTTGCAAAATGCATGGGGGAGTTCCTCCAAATGAGGTTCTTATTCAGCCGCTCAAGGTTGCCATTCGGCAGCTATCGTTAGGTGAATTAAGAATGAATATTCGTTTAAAAAATTGTTACAAAAGTCACCGCGAACGGTATGGGTGTGGAAAAGTCACCAAAGTTGGTCAGTTTCTTGTTTGAGCAGTCCTTGATGGAAAACCGGGCGCAGAACCGTTTAAACTGAAAAGCTAACAGAGGCGTAGCACTTATGGGAACCAGCGGTGTGGGCGAACCCGCAACATTCTCCCGAGACTTTTTATCAGGCGGCAGCGAGTTGGGTGCGCTTATGCGCACCATGGATTGGTCGAGTACCAAACTCGGTCCGATCGAGCGATGGCCGCAAAGCTTGCGAACATCCGTCAGCACCTGCCTCAATTCTCGTTTTGCAATCCTGGTCTGGTGGGGCCCAGACCTCATCATGCTCTACAACGATGCCTACCGCGACATTATTGCTTCCAAGCACCCGGCGGCGTTAGGCCATCCGGGTCGCGACTGTTGGCCTGAAATCTGGGACACCATTGGACCCATGTTGGAAGGAGTGATGCAGCGCGGCGAGGCCACTTGGTCCGACGACCTGCTTTTGCTGCTTGCGCGACACGGCTATCCCGAAGAGTGCTATTTCACATTTTCTTACAGTCCCATCAGTGATGAATCGGGTGGCATCGGCGGTGTATTTACGCCTGTGATGGAGACAACAGAAAGGGTGATTGCCGAACGTAGGTCGAACACACTGCGTGAATTAGCTGGTTCCAGTGTAGAGGCCAAATCCGAGGACAGCACGTGGGCCTTAGCGGCAGAGATTCTCGGCAGAAATCGGTACGATATTTCCTTTTCCGTTCTGTATACACTCTCTCCCGATCGTAAGTACATTCATGTAAAAAGTTGTTGTGGCATTCCATTGGATCATGTTCTTTGCCGCGCTCCGAAGGATTTAGACGAAGTACATTCGCCTCTCCTGCGCGCTGTCAGGGATGCTCTGCGCACGGGCGGAATGGTTTTAGTTAGTGACGTGCAACAGGATTCTCCCGAGTTGCCACTCGGAGTGTGGGAAATTGCTCCCGTCGAAGCCATCGCCCTGCCGGTTGTGTTTCCAGGGCGTTCATCAGCCGAAGCCTGCATCCTGGTCGGCCTGAATGCCCGCAAGCGATTTGATCAGGATTATCGGCTGTTTCTTGAGACGCTGGCTCGCCAATTCGCCAGCAACCTGGCAGCTGCCCGGGCCCACGAAGAAGAAACCAGGCGAGCCGAAATGCTCGCGGAATTGGATCGCGCAAAGACGGTCTTCTTTTCTAACGTGAGCCACGAATTTCGAACCCCACTCACTTTGATGGTTGGTCCGGTTGAGAGCATGCTGGCGCGGGCGCGTCCCTCTGCGATCATCAGCAAAGAGGAATTGCAACTGGTGCACCGCAACAGCATGCGCCTGCTGAAGCTAGTTAACACTTTGCTCGATTTCTCCAGGATTGAAGCGGGGCGCGTTGACGCGATTTACGAACCGACTGATATCTCCACTTTCACTGCAGACACCGCCAGCGCATTCCGTTCGGCAATCGAACAAGCCGGCCTTGAATTTGTCATCGACTGCGAGCCTTTGCCCCAGCCTGCATACATCGATCGGGATATGTGGGAAAAGATCGTCCTCAACCTGATCTCAAACGCGTTTAAGTTCACACTCGTCGGAGGAATCACGGTACGTTTGAAAGCCGTCGCCGAGCAGATTGAACTGCGGGTGGAAGATACCGGCCTGGGCATTCCCGAAGAGCAACAATCCAAGGTTTTCGAACGCTTCCACCGCGTAGAAGGCGTGCGTGGTCGAACCCACGAAGGCACCGGTATAGGTCTTGCATTGGTTCAGGAATTGGTGAGGCTGCATAACGGCTCCATCCGGGTCGAAAGCGGCGTGGGGAAGGGAAGTATCTTTGTGGTGTCCATTCCGAAAGGCCGCGCACACCTACCCGCCAATCGTCTGGGATCGCAGCAGCGAATGCTTAAATCGACCGGAGTATCTGCGGCAGCGTACGTGGATGAAGCCTTGCGATGGTTGCCCGAGGTAGCGCAAACGGCTGAGTCGCCGCAAGTGTTTGCTTCGGATTCAGTGCAGGCGCCTCACGTCCAGACCACCAGCGGAAGAATTCTACTCGTCGATGACAATGCTGACATGCGCGGATACGTGCGCCGTCTTCTAGGCGACAACTACGACGTTCATGCGGTTTCGAACGGAATGGATGCACTGGCCGCGATTCGAACCCAACCTCCAGACCTTGTATTAACCGATGTCATGATGCCGGGACTTGATGGCTTTGGCCTGTTGCGCGAAATTCGCGCCAGCGTCTCCACAAAGACTATTCCCGTAATTCTTCTGTCTGCTCGTGCCGGCGAAGACGCACGCATCGAAGGGATGGAAGCTGGCGCTGACGACTACATGGTGAAGCCTTTCACCGCCAGAGAACTTCTTGCCAGAGTTGGAGCTCACCTCGCCATGGGTCGTCTGCGACGCGAGACTGCAGAACACGAGCGAGCTTTGCGCGCAGAAGCTGAGGCTGCGCACCAGCGTACTTCCACGATTCTTGAAAGTATTAGCGACTCCTTCTTTGCGCTCGACCGAGACTGGCGATTCTCCTACGTTAACGTGGAAGCTGAGCGGACCCTGAACATGAGGCGTGATGACTTAGTGGGACGAACTTTTTGGGATATTCTCCCGCCCGCAAAAGGCACCGCTTTGGAGACGCAATATCGACGCGCGATGAGTGAACGAGTTTCCATCCAGTTCGAACACTACTATCTCCCTTGGCAGCGCTGGTATGACGTCAGGGTCTACCCTGCAAATGACGGCGGCATTTCCGTGTTCTATCAGGACATTACCGATCGCAAACAAATCGAGCAAGCGCTGGAAGAAGCGCGACTGGAATTGGAAAACCGAGTAGAGAAGAGGACTGCGGAACTTCAGTTGGCGAATCAGGAACTCCGTGAACTCTCGTCACGTCTCCAGCAGATGCAAGATGACGAGCGTAGACGACTAGCAAGAGAGCTGCATGACAGTGTGGGGCAATTACTCGCTGCTCTCGCGATGAATATTACAGTGGTCAAGTCGGAGGCTCACAAACTTAGCGGCGAAGCGGCGAAACGGGTCGCGGAAAACGCCGCAATAATCGATCAACTTAGTAGCGAGATCCGCACTCTTTCGCATCTTCTGCATCCTCCCCTGCTCGACGAGGTTGGTCTTTTTTCTGCTCTTCGTTGGTACGTCGAAGGCTTCGCAGAGCGAAGCGGGATTGCGGCAACCCTCGATATGCCAGAACGCATGGAGCGCTTTCCTGCGGATATGGAGATCGCGATCTTTCGTGCGATCCAGGAGTCATTGACCAATGTTCACCGCCACTCCGGCAGCCTGTCTTGCGCTGTGAAAGTTTTTCAGGACCAGAACAACCTGCATGTCGAAGTCCGGGATCAGGGAAGAGGAATACCGAATGAGAAGCGCGTGGCCTTGACATCATCCGGTGGTGGGGTTGGCCTGCGAGGTATGCAGGAGCGAATTCGTCAGCTCGGAGGAATTTTGGCCATCCGTTCCTCGGAAAATGGCACCACGGTTGTAGTGACACTGCCAATTCCAAAACTGGCAGGCCCTCGCACTGAAGGCGCAGCCTGAACTGACCTCTGCTGACCATTAGGCGTACCCGACATCACTTCACATCCTCTGTGCGGCCACTCTTTATGCTGCGATAGGCTGCATCCAGAATTTGCTGATTGCGCCAGCCTTCTTCGCCAGGAATCGGAAACTCGCAATTGCCTTCGACCGCTGCGGCGAATGCATCGACTTGGCGCGCGTATGCAATGTCGTTAGATACAGTCCTGCTTTCAACCACGGCTCCGCTTCGGCAAAGTTCGAGGCGAACCGGGCGGTCAACAGTCAATGCGTTATCGGCCCGCAGGACGCCCGATTCACCCACCAATTCAAGCGGTGTGCGGTAGTCGGCGCGGAAGGAAACCATCACCGTGGCCAAAGTTCCGCGCGAGAATTCCAGCAGCAGAGCCGCGCCCGCTTCCACGTTTCCGGGCTTGCCGACAATTTCACGGGTGCTAACCGTTTGCACTTCGTCCTGAAGCACGAAGCGCAGCGCATCCACGCAGTGCACGCCGACATCAGCAATGGGGCCGCCGCCAGCCACTACCGGATCATTGATCCAGGTGCGGGGATGAGAGCCGTCGGCGCGAAAAGAAAATTCGGAGCGTGCGAAAACGACTTTGCCAATAGCTCCCGCCGCGACCTGTTCGCGAAACCACGCCAGGCTGTCTTCAAAGCGAAATACCTGCGCAACTCCCAGCAAAACTTTTGCTTTGCGGGCAGCTTCGACCATCTGCTGGCATTGCTCGGCGTTGATGGCCATTGGCTTTTCGCACAGTATCGGCTTGCCGCATGCGGCAGCGACCAGGACATCCTGTAAATGGCAGGCATTCGGAGTAGTGACGAACACAGCGTCAACCTGCGGAGAGCGGCATAGCGCTTCGGCCGAATCGAACGCCAAGGGGATTTCATACTTGCGGGCTGATTCTTGTGCTTTGCCGAGTTCGCGTCTAGAGAGAGCGGTGACCCGACAGTTTTTGGAAAGTGTGAATCCGGGCATCAGCCGCTTCGCGGCGTGCAATCCGAAGCCGATGATGCCGAAGTTAACCATTATCGGTGGGCGAGATTAATTATTTCGAAACCGACATCGAGGAAGGTGACGCCAGGGCTGCCGCCGATTGCGAAGTGGTGGCGATAGCTCCGGTACTGGTATTGATCGAGAATGCGGTAATCGTACTCGCCGTTTGACTGCCCACATAGAGAAACAAGTTGTTGGGATCGAGCACCAGGAAAAAAGGAGCGGTTCCCGCGCTGAACGGAGAACTGGTAACCTGCGTCAGAATCCCCGTCGTGCTGGCAATGGAGAACACCGAAACATTGCTGGATGCTTGATTCGCAACATAGAGATACGGATCCAAAGCTACGACTGATATGGGCAATGTGCCCGTAGGGTACGAACCGAGCAACGTCAAAGCGCCGGTAGTCGAATTTATCGACAGTACCGAAACCGTGTTGTCGACCGAGTTGCACACATATGCAAAAGTTTCTGCGGGATCGACCGCAATGGCCAGCGGCCCATTGCCGACCTGAACTGGAACGTTCGAGACCGGCGCCAAAACTCCGGACGTAATTGTGTATGCGAAAACCGACGCTAAATTCGTATTCAGCACATAAATAAATTTCGCTGAAGGAGTTATCGCGAAGGCAATCGAATTGGGAAAAGTAGCGAACGGCGAGCCCCCAACCGCGGTAAGAGCTCCAGTCCCAGAATTAATGGAATAAACCGAGATGTTGCCCGCAACCTCGTTAAGCGCATAAAGAAAATTACCCGCACCGTCCGTCGTGAGAGCGACCGGGGTGAGACCGGCCGCGGTGCGTGGCAACACTTCGTGCAGCGAGCCAATAGCGCTATCGATAGTGAACAGCGAAATATCATTCTCGGCCTGGTTGGCAACGTACACAAATTTATTGGAAGGATGCACGCGAACCGAGGTCGGAGAGTTCCCACCTGGGTAAGGCGATCCCACGATGTTGGTGAACACGGCAGAGCTGTTATTGATGCGGTAGGCGCCCACTGCATTCAGGTTGGGCAAGCTAACGTAGGCCGTATGAGTACCGGAAGAGCTGCACCCCACCAGGGTGGCGAGTCCCAAGGCAACAGAAATCAGTACCGTTCGCTTAATCGGCATCATTTTCCTTCGAAAGAAGTGGAAGTGTCGACGGATCGAACATCACAGTTTTGGACGCCGGCCGATCTGGCCAAAGTGGAAAACTAATCCGGTTGAAACCCGTAGATCCTTTTGCGTGGCCCCAAAAGTATCCGTGTCCAGAAAATCTGCCTGGATGCGAAACGTGAACCGGGGCGTCAGCTCCCGATCGTAGCCGCCTCCGGCGACGATGGCTCGCCCGACACTTTCAAAATGATTTCTCAGTGAGGTCGTAATGTCGACTCTGTCTTGCGCTTTGCCAAACAGACCATGAACGAAGAACTTTGATTTGTCTCTGCGCAGAGCGTACTGCGGACCAATCAAAAAATTGTACACAACCATCTGGGAGCCATATTGCCCGCCCACGTCGGCGGTCACTCCCCAGCTCGGTTTGATGTTGTAGGTGGCCTCCGCATCGAATCCATTTAAGTTCGAGCGGTTCACAAAACCGAAGGTAGTCGAATCGACATTCCGGTAGGCGAAGCCGCCAAATACCTCCCACTGCGGAGCCACCTGTCCGAGCGAACGGGAAGACCCCGCCATGACAACCAGACTTATGAAGAAGATGAAGACCGCCGCTCGCTTGCCGCAAACGCCCACACGTTCAATAGCCATTAGTATGAAAGTACCAACTTCCCTCCAGAGTTACGATCAGGCCGAGAGTAAATGCAGGCGCATCATTCCGCAGGCCGCTCACGAAGATCTGTTTTTTGTTAATCAACGATTCTACCCGGAAGTGTGAAATAGCAGAAGGGCAGCAGTGTAATTGTTTGTAAATCGTGACGCGAATCTGTGCGTTTGCTTACCGCTTAGGGCCGTGGGCTGCCAGCAAATGCCAGGCTTCGCGGTAGGATTCAAAGAGGCCGCCAGCTTGGCTGCATCCTGAAGGGTAGAAGTAAATGAATCCCTTTCCCCTTATGCTCTTCACTGGGATGATATACCAGACATTCCTGGGAGCGATATGGGCTACCAGAAAATCAATTTCGTCAGCGCCATAATGTAGGTCGTTGCGGCGTAGAATCCGAGTCCGATATCCACTGCTGCTGCGGCACCGACAATAGCTTGACTTCACTTGCACTCGCCATAGGCGCTCGCCGGAGTCGAGGATAAAATCATAGCGTTCGTTGTCTCCGTGGGGCTTGGCCACGCCAAATCCCAGGCTAGCGGCTTTATGCACGAAGGCTAGTTCCCCCAGTTCGCCCCTTGCTTTAGTGTTCATCGCCCCGCGCACTAGGGGCACGATGGGCGGCGGTAATTTGCGTTTCTTTTTACTTCCTTTTTTCAATTTGCGCTCCAATAAAAAAGGCGCGAGCCGGATTTCCGGTTCGCGCCGTTATTTTTGCCTATATATCCAGGCTAGCAAATTGGAGGGGGTAAACCCGCCAAATTTTGAACTTTATATTTCCATCCGAATCAGCGGCTTGAGGGGAAATGGACGGTTTTGGGGGCTTGACAAGATTTCGGCAAAATAGCGTTTTTGTGGGATTTTGGTCGCGGCGCGACTCTGCGGCAAGCGGTCGTGCGTTTTCTTCGCCCCCGCAACCGACTGTCATCCCGACCGGAGCCGGAGGTTCCGCTCGCGGAACCTCCGGCGCAGTGGAGGGACCTGCTGTTCCCCCACCGGGCGCCCTGCATCTCGCGGTTTTCGAGATGTGATTGCCGAGCAGCTGCCACGATCCGGTTCGTGTAGGGCGGACACTCCTGTCCGCTGCCTTTGAAGTTGGGACTGATTTTCGGGCCCCCCTCTTGATCCGCTACACTGTGAAAATCAAGGTGAACAAGAATGAAGAAGCGCGCACGTTTAAATACCGGAACGGAAAAGAGCAGCGGAAATGTTTTTGCTGACCTCGGTCTGCCCCATCCCGAACAGGAACTTCTAAAAGCAAAACTCACGCTGCAGATTTTCCGTCTCATCAAGCAGCGCGGCGTCACCCAAGCGGAAGCCGGCAAGATTCTGGGGATCAAACAACCCCACGTGTCGGCCTTGATGCGCAATCGTTCCGGCTCTTTTTCCGTAGAGCGCCTAATGGACTTTCTCACCGCCCTCGGACAAGACTTCGAGATCACCGTCCGGCCCACGCGCAAGGCGCATGGAGAAGTGTCAGTGGTCGCTTGAGTTCCCCTGTTACAAAAGTTGCCTAGGATTTCTAACGTGCTTCGCAATGACCTGTCGGTCCTTGTTGAGAGCCGGCCAGGGCGAGTGTAATGAGACAAGATGTTCGATATCACCTCCGTCTCGAATGGAGAAATCGATCCGGCTTATTTGCTCAAGTTCCTGTTTTGTGAACAATCGAGGAACCACGATGCCGAGCCAGCCGTCTTGTGGCACTTCGACCACTAGTGGCTGCTGTTTCAATTTCTTCCATAAGGATAGCGATTCCATCTCGATGTCATCACCCCAGACTGGACCGAGTATCCAGTCAGAGAAATCTTCGAGCAACACGCAGGGAAAACTTTCCCCGGTACCAAAGAGCACTGTCGGCTTCATTCTAATAATGCCTGTTGTCTTTTTCGGAGACACAATTCTGCACGACAAAAACAGGTACGTGTGATCCACCAAGAAACTGAGACCGACGCTGATCTCGTCCACGTATATTCGTGGAGCCATTGTTGAGGTATCGGCTGACGTGTGGGCTGAGGGTAGTCTTGAATGCTTTATGTTGTCGATGTCGATGAAGTCCTTCCGAACATCGTAGATCATCGTAAAATCCGTATAGAACGAATTGTTCGCGCGATCTCGATATGTGATGCGGCTGCTCTGACTAAATTTTGCGCCCATAGGAGGCTTGGGTTTGGTTTCGCGGCACCACATACTCCACCCACCATTAAAGGCGATTGCGATCCCGTAGTTGGGTACTTTTCCACAATGGATATCGAACAACTCAGGCGAAGCCATCGCATACTTTTTTGAGTGAATCAGAGCTGCTTTTCCAAAACGCAGGATGGTATCCCCAACCTGGAACTCATCTATTGTTACGTCATAAGCTTCAACAGCGCCTTCGTTGTCTAAGACAAACCAATCCGAATTATTGATTCCTGCTGCCGCGCTCGACGACTTCGCGTAACGCGGAATTATGCAAGGATCGCGATCATTTATCGGCAAACTCTGAACAGTTTCCCTGTGGAGTCGGCGCTGACTGTGTTGCGCAGGTGGAATGCAACGTTCCTCTAACTTTGCTGAGGCACTCTCTAGCCCCTTCATGACAAGGCGCACGTCGTATGCACTACAGGCATCCAACTCCAAAAGCTCCCCAAGTCTCTTTGGAATTAGAGCGCCCGTGACGTGCTCGTTTAACATTCCGAATTGGGAATACTCGCTTGTTAACCACTGCATCTCTTTCTTGTGTCTCAGGGCCATTTCACCGCGAAGCCCCTCGTCGGTTGGAATTGATTCGAAGGAGTCGTCCGGATCTGTTGTCCCTTCTAGGGGGTAACCGTGCCGATATAAAAGAGTCGTAAGCTCAGTCGCTAGCGTGATGGTGTGATCACGCAACTTAATAGCACGTGAAATTGGATCATCTGGCTGTCGTCCGATGGTTGCACCCTGAAGTGGTTCGCTCGTCGGGAGGTCTCGGCTCTCAACATACGCGTGAATGACAAGCCCGAAGACAGCGAGCAGAAATAAAATAAATCCGACCACAACGGGATGAATAAGCGGACTGCCCCATATAGAGGCAACCACCGGCTTGATCCACAACAGCGCATGGGCGTCCAGATAGCGATTTGTAGCACCGATAACCCTGTCCATGATCAAGGCCCAAATGAAGCCAACTAACGGGCCAACGATGACCCACCACCATCGCTTCCTAAAATCAGATACAAATCGACTCTTCCAGCGTTCGAGTCGATCTGAAAATGACTCGAAATTGGCCATCACTCCTCCACTGATTCCGAATATATTCGGAAACCTGGGACAGACAGGACGTTCCCTAGCTTGCCCAAAATGTTGCCAGTTTCAGGAAATTGGGAACGTTCCGTCTGTACCTGTATTTCCCCTATTGGGAAATGACCTTCGTTAAGGGGTCGTTAACTACTTGCCCTCGCTGTTGAGTTTTGCGCAATCGCGACAGAGCGGTTTCCCGCCGGTACCGGATGCGCGATTATGCGGCGGAATCTCGCTACCAGGGCCGCATTTGGTATTGTTGTGGTGGTGAGGTTCCTTGACTGAGTTCCACGCCGAAGTCTGAGTCATACTGACTGATCTCCTTTTCTGGTTAATACATCAGTTACGGTTGACAAACCAGAGAGGGCAGCCATACCATCGAAGGTTTTCTGGCTGGCCGATCTGGCCACCGGAACGGAGTGCAGGGCGCTTAGTTATGCGACCGAGTAGCTCTGCACTCCTCGTTTACATTGTTACTATTGCATCAGCAGCGTAAGCGAAAGAAAAGAGAAAACCCCTCTCTCGCTGTGGAAAAACTGTGAACGATTAGTATTAAGCTGTTGATTTGCTCGGAAAAATCAGCGTTTATCATCCCGTTAATAATCCTTTTCTAAAAAGCCCATGAGGTCCTGGATGCCCCACACGTGATTAGTCAGACCGCTTCTATTGCGGTGTGACGCGCAATGTCTTGGTGAGTCGCTAGAAGTTCAACTGCATGAAATACAGGGCAACTACGTGTCCGTGGTTTTCCAGTTCCTTGCTGAATGTGTTTGTGGGCCGCGTAAAACGGTGCGTCCAGAAGCTCCCTGCGCTATCCAAACTATTTACTGATGTGATCTGGATCACTGGTGAAAGGTTGTGCCGTTGATCGCACGGGCGCGGACGCTCGCGCCTACACTGGCCCCCTAGTGGAATTGACATCAGGCTTGCCTAGACATAACATTCCGACACAACGCCGCTTCAGCTTGCATGATGATTGGTAAAGTACTGGGTCACTATCGGGTTTTTGAAAAGATAGGCTTTGGGGGCATGGGGGAAGTGTATCGCGCCAGCGATGATCGGCTGGGGCGGGACGTTGCCCTCAAAATACTCAAGCCGTCTCTCTCTCAGGATCAGGACCGCCTGCGCCGTTTCGAGCAGGAGGCGCGGGCTGCCGCCGTTCTGAACCATCCCAACATTGTTGCGATTTACGACATCGGCATGCACGAGGGTGCGCCCTATATTGTCTCCGAGTTGCTGGTGGGGCAAACCCTGCGCGAGCGTTTGCTCGACGGTCCTTTGTCGCGGCATCAGGCAATTGACTACGCCCGGCAAATTGCCCAGGGGCTGATGGCGGCGCACGAAAAACGCATCGTGCATCGCGATCTCAAGCCGGAAAATATTTTCATCACCAAAGATGATCGCGTCAAAATTCTGGATTTTGGCATTGCCAAGCTGCTCAACTCCGAGTTTGGCTCCGAGCCCAGCAAAGCCGGACCTGTCGAGGCTTTGACCACGCAGACGAAAATTGGTTCTGTGCTCGGAACGATCAGCTACATGTCGCCCGAGCAGTTGCGCGGCAAGGCAGTGGATCATCGCAGCGACATTTTCAGCTTTGGCGCGATGCTTTACGAGATGTTGACCGGGCGGCGCGCATTCGCCGGCGACAGCCAAGTCGACACTATGAGTGCGATCCTGAAAGAGGATCCGGCGGAGATGGTTCGCGACGGCCGGGAGATTCCGCATGCCATCGAACAGGTGGTCCGCCATTGTCTGGAAAAAGACCCTGACAACCGTTTTCAATCGGCGCGCGATCTGGCTTTCGCGCTCAGCACACTGTCAAGTTCGACGACTGGGAAGCAGATCGCCGGGTTCCGGCCGCGGACAAAAGGATTTCGGGCCTGGTTAGTTCCTATTGCCGCGGTGGTGGTGTTCACAGCTATTGCGATCCTCCTTGAACCCATGCTTCGTCCGGTTCATGAGCCGGAGTTCCATCGAGTTACATTTGAGCGCGGCACTGTGTACAGCGCTCGCTTCACTGCCGATGGCCGGACCGTGCTCTATGGCGCGTCGTGGAATGGGCGTCCACTGCAGGTTTATTCGACGATTCCAGATTCTTTGCTGGCGCGCCCCCTGAGTTTGACGTCGGCCTATCTTCTATCTATATCGCGCAATAATGAATTGGCGCTGATACTCAATGGCAGGCCGGGATCGCGCCTCGATTTTGAAGGTGGAGTGCTTGCCCGATCTCCGATAGTAGGCGGCGCGCCCCGCGAAATTCTCCAGAATGTGAGTTGGGCGGATTGGGCGCCTGACGGAGAGCTTGCCGTGGTGCACCATGCGAACGGGCGCGACAACCTGGAGTCTCCGGTGGGAAAGGTTCTTTATCAGACGAATGGCTGGATCAGCAACATTCGTTTTTCGCCTCGGGAAAAGCGCATTGCTTTTTTGGATCATCCGCAGCGTTGGGATAACAGCGGTTCGGTGTGCGTAATCGACCTTGCTGGACATAAGACGACACTTTCATCAGGTTGGGATTGGGAGAGTGGTTTGGCTTGGTCTCCTCAAGGCAAAGAAGTATGGTTCACGGCTCTAGAAAGCGGCGCCAGCAATCGCACGATGTGGGCGGTAAATCTGGCAGGCAAGCAACACAGGGTGATCACCGTTCCCGGAGGCTTTACCCTGCACGACATCGCTTCCGACGGTCGCATCCTGGCCTCGCTGGACAATGAACGTTTGGCGATGGAATGGAGTGGGCAAGACAAACAAGTGCGGGATCTTTCCTGGTACGACTGGAGCATCGTGAAAGATATTTCGCCGGATGGCCAGTCGGTTTTATTCGAGGAAGGCTCCGTAGGTTCGGAGCCCACCGGGCCCGACGGCGCGGTAGCGGTTCGCAAAGTCGATGGCTCTCCGCCCATTCGGTTGGCGGACGGTTCGGCTGACACGCTTTCGCCTGATGGTAACTGGGCTGCTTCAGTCTCGGGACCCGGAGCGCCGCACATTACCCTGCTGCCAGTCGGCGCTGGTCAATCACGTCAAATCGCGCTAACCGGACTCGAAAGTCTGCAAAGGGGGGCGCATTTTCTACCAGACGGCAAGCGGATGGTGGTAAATGGAAATGCCCCCGGTCGTCCGAGCCGTACTTATCTTGTGGATCTTTTGAGCGGCAGGGCTGAGCCCATTACGCCTGAAGGCATCTACGCGACCCTGCCTTCGCCGGATGGTAAATTCCTGGCAGGTGAAACCGCAGATTACAAGCCGGCGCTGTTTCCGCTCGACGGAGAGCCTCCGCGCCCCGTTCCCAACGTAGAGTCTGGTTATGATCTGGCACAATGGTCGGCCGACAGCAAAGCTGTGTATGTCTATCGCAGTGGTGATGTGCCGCTGAAAATTCAACGGCTCGACGTCGCCACGGGAAAAATGCAAATCGTTCGCGAATTATTTCCCGCCGATCTTGGCGGAGTCGTCTCCATTGGCCCCGTAATCACCAACCTTAACGCTTCGGAGTTCGCATACAGTTACTTCCAGACACTTTCCGTGCTGTACATAATCTCGGGCGTCAAATAAGAAACGCAGACGCGAGAAATATAGACGCGCCAAATGTAGACGCGAGCGTCCTCGCTCGTGTAATGCGGATCCGATGCCCTGGCGTTTGCGACGGGTGGGCTCGTCGACAGGGAAGTGAAGCCCCACCCTTTCGCACAAATCGCGAAAAGGGTGGGGCACCCATTGCGAAAACCGGGATCAGTGTGACAAGGGTTGAACGCTGATGGCACCCGGACTGCTGATTGCGTAGGGCGAGCCCGGAGCCTGTTGATGCCCAGTTGGAGTGATGGTAAAGACGTACAATTTGTTAGTTGTGTGACTAATGGCATACAGATGGTTGGTGTTGTCCCAGAACATTTGATCGATCGGTTCGGTCGTCACCAGACCCGTGTAATGGGTAATCGGGCTGGCTCCGTTGAAATGAAAGATCTGCAAACCTTCTTCCCCCGCAAAGGCCAACAGCTTGCCCGACGGCGATATCTTCATGTCACTTGGGTTCACGACCAAGGGCGCTGGCATGTCCTTGTAGGTGTTGGTTGTTTTCAGGTTCCCGCTTGCGTCCGCAGTATAGGAAGCCAACTGCAACGGGCCTGAGGCGCAGCTCGGCGGATCGGCGGGCTGCATGGTAATTGCCAGGTGGTCTGTCGAATCCGAGGCGGACATGTTCGGAACGTAGCCGTTTACCCCTTTCGGCGGAGGGGGCAGGTTGTATTTGACGTTGAATGAAGTCAGCAGACCGTTTGTCTTCCGCTTGAATCCATAGATCTCGTAATACATGCAGGACGAATTCTCGGCGGTGTACGCATACACGTTATTTCCGAGGAAGGAAGCCGCATAGTAGGAACCTGGAAATACGCCCGTAACGTCCATTCCGAGATATTTCAATGCTCCGGTTGTTGGTGTGGCTGCGTAGGAGGCATAGACGGTATTGGAGCAGGCATTGCTGCCATCGTATTCCATGAGGTATAACGTCGCGCCAGTGCGATCAAAAAACATCGGGCCGGCATAACCGCATCCGTAGTCATACTTCTGGTAATTAATCGATGACGCATAGCTGAGCGCTCCATCGGATTCAATCTTGAAAGAATCGATGTCGGGCTTCGTCACGTTCGCGGCCATGAGATATTTTCCGTTCACTGCCATGAAAGAAACGTTGTCCGGAAAAGGCGAGCCGCTTACGGCAGATAGTCTACCGTTCGCTGCCGCCGCATAAGCGACGATCTCGTTGGCGCTGTTATTGGTGCTGCTTACGTATACGTATGCTACAGGTGAGTTGCTGGTTGCCGCCGACATAACCTGGGCGCATGCGGCCGTGCTCAGCGCTAAGCTGAGACAGACAGTAAATTTTAAGCGGCGAATCACGGGAGTCTCCTTTAAGCAAATCCGATTAATACGGGTTTGTGCCACTTTCGAGGCGGGCCGATGCTCCGCAGTTGCTCGTGCCAAGCCGAAAGGCGTGGATTTTCATAGAGCCGTAGTATAGGCGCCTCTTCGAACGGTTCAGCAGCGCATCGTAAGGGCGATCCTGAGGCGCTCTACAGGAACCCCGATAAGCAGAAAGTACAACTTCCGCCATAGACAGGTGTTTCTAAGCAGTGGGAGTGAAACACATGAAGCCATTGCAATTTATTTTGCCCGTATGCGTTGCGTTAATTCTCGTTGGTTGCGGTGCCGGCCATCCGAATTTGACGAGTATTACCGTAAGCCCAACCACTGCTATCGCAGACAGTGCTACCCATGGACAGGTAGGCTACACAGCTCAAGGCAATTTCAGTAACAACACGAACCGCGAGCTTTCTCAGGCCGACGGGCTTTCGTGGAAGACGTCCACTACTGCCGCGAGCGTTGGTTCAACGGGCGAAGCAACATGTTCTTCGCCGGGCACGGTGACAGTGACTGCGACCGCGCCGGAGAATTTGACGATTACGGTAAATAACGGCGTGAACAACACTTCGGCAAACGTCTCAGGCACCGCGCAGCTAGTTTGTCAGTAGGCTTGTCGCGGCCTGCGCTCGACAGCTTGAGGAGAAAAAAATTGAGGCGTATGGGTTTGAAAGGGCACGGCTTAGCCGTGCCACAAGTTCTTGGATCTGTTGCCAGGCGCGGCTGAAGCCGCGCCCCTTCAAAACATGTCAAGCGCTGGCCTTGTCTGTTAGCGGTAGCAAGGGTTCATCGTTCTTTGCAGCGGCGGCATCCAAATCCAACTGCTCCTGGCCGCTGAGAACGGTGACGCGGCCGCGATAGGTTTTCAGATGCGTCTGCGCTTTGTCGAAGGCTTCCTGAGCTTTGTTTAAACTCTTGCCGACATTTTCAAACTGGCTTTGGAAATAATCGAAAGACTTTTGCGCCTTGGACAATTCGAGGCGGCTCTTTTCGAAACGGCTGGCGACTTCATACCATTTGTGTACCAGCGCGATGGTCTGCAGTGTCATCAGCAAACTGTTGGGCGAGACGGGGAATACGTGCTGCTGGTTGAGCCAATCGGCGAGTTCGCGATTGCGGATGACTTCCATATAGAGCGTCTCGCTGGGCAGATACATTAGGGCGATATCGGTGGTGCCGTTTTCCGGCTGAATGTAGGCTTTGATTCTTTTGGCTTCCGCCTTCATCACGCGTATGAGCGCCAGGCGAGCTTCTTCGATTTCGGATTCGACGTTACTTTCGAATAGCGCGATCACCTGCTCGCGAGGAAATTTCGCGTCGATGGGCAAGCGACGATCGGGGAATTGAATGATGGCGTCGGCGCGCCCGCCGCCTTCGGGGAGTTGCGCTTGCATTTCGAACATATGCGCAGGAAGAAAATCCGAAAGCAGACGTTCCAGGCTAGCCTCGCCAAACTGACCGCGCAGGTGAGGGAGCTTGAGCAGATTATTTAAATCGTTGATGGAGTGCCCGAGCGCGCCAACTTCGCGCAGTTGTTCTTCTGCGGCTTTTAAATGTTGCTGGACTTTTTCGAACTGCGCGAAACCTTCTTTAATGTTCTGATCGAGTTTCTGCTGGACCTGATCGGTGATGGCCATCAGCCGCGCATCAACCCGGTCGCGAATGGCATCGAGGCTCTGAGCAGTTTTTTGGTTGAGGTTATCGAACTCAGATTTCAGTTGCGAGGTGGTGAGCGCAAGCGAGCTGGTCAACTCGGTTCGGGCTTGGGTGAGCCGGTCGGATTGCTCCTGGCGTCCGGCCTTCATCTGTTCTTCGACGGCGGAACGAATGGCCGAAAAACCATCGCCCAACCGGTCAGTGATCTGCAGGCCTATCGCGCCTTTGGTCTGTTCCAGGCGCATGGCGGTGTCGGCTGTAGCCGAGGCAAATTGTGCCGAAAGAGTCTGATGGAGAGCTATGGATCGCTCTGCAAGCTGCGTTAATTCTTGGAGTTGCGGGGAATATGAAAACCGTCGCTGGAACCAGAGGACGCTCAGCACCAGAAGTACTAGCTGCAAAACGAGAATTAGGCCAAGCAGGAGCGCGAAGTAAGTCAAGTTGAGGCTATCTCCGTGGTAATGGTGTCTGGGCTGATTTTAGAGCGTATGGTCAAAGAAACAAAGCGGCAAAGTTGGTCCGCACGCGTCCCCCGGCGTGGGTGAGGAAAATATGTTTCGGGTGGCGGCAGCGTGGATGGCGATGGTTGTGATCGGTGGCGTGTCTGCGGCACAGACGCCTGCGAAAGTATTGCCGGCGCGTCAGCCTTCACTCAACAATTCCTCTTACGACGTCGAGGCCGAACGACAGCTGTTAATTCTAACGAATCAGGCCCGGGCGCAAGAAGGCATAGGTCCGCTGCAAATGGACGAGGGCTTGACGCGGGCCGCGCGCGCTCACGCCGTGGAGATGGCCGAGCAACAACAGCTTTCGCATCAGTTTGCCGGGGAGCCCGCGCTGGCGCAGCGGTTGGCCGCCAACTGCGCGCTGCATCTCGACCAAGCCGGAGAAAATGTAGCCTACGCTGGAAGCGCGCAGCAGGCCCAAGAAAGCTTGATGCACTCGCCTCCGCATCGCGAGAATCTGCTGAATCCCGCTTACAACGTGGCCGGATTAGGAGTGGTACGCGTCGGACTTTCGCTGTACGTTGCGCAGGATTTTGGACACAGTCTGCCCAACTACTCGCCGCGGCAAGCGAGTGGCCTGGTCAGCGGCAGTATCGCCCGGATGCGGCGCGATTACAACTTGTCTCCGCTGCAATGGAAAGATAGCGACGCGGCCCAGGATGCCGCCTGCTCCATGGCCCGCACCGATTCGCTAAAACCCGCAGCTGTTCGCGGATCCTACATTCTGCGCTATACCACCGAGCAGCCGGAGATGCTGCCCGCGCAAGCCGCTAGAGCTATCGAAGATCGCGCGGTGCATACTTTCTCGGTTGGAACCTGCTACGCGCGGACTAACAGCTATCCCAATGGTGTGTACTGGGTCACGCTGGTCCTGCAGTAAGCCAACCTCGGACGCTCCCGCCTGAACTCGCTATGCTAAGCTGCAAGCGTTGTAATTCCTCTAATATCCTATGGAAGCATCGCGCGAGATTCGCATTGGCACGGCTGGATGGGCATACAAAGATTGGGAAGGGGTTTTCTATCCGCCGGGAATGGCGCGGCGGAAACAGCATGGCCTGGAATTTCTGGCGCAATGTTTTGATGTGGTGGAGATCAACACTTCTTTTTATGGGCACATCAAGCCGGAGCTGGTGAAGCTCTGGGTACGAAAAGTGGCGGTCAATCCGAAGTTTGTGTTCACGGCCAAGCTGCATCGCTCGTTCACGCATTCTCCGATCGCGGTAATGGAGCCGACCTCGGCCGCAACCATCAAGCCGAACGAAGAAGATGAGCGGCTGACGCGCGAAGGCTTGGACGCGCTAGCGTCGACGGGAAAGCTGGGCGCTCTGCTGATTCAGTTCCCGGTTTCGTTCAAAAACACGCTGCTGAATCGCGAATACCTGGAGTCGCTGATGCGGCAGTTCATCGAGTTTCCGCGCGTGGTCGAAGTGCGGCATGACACCTGGAATCGTCCCGACACTATTGCATACTTCACCGAGCGAAATATCGCGTTCTGCAATATCGATCAACCCCAGATTGGACGCTCGCTCGAAGCCACGGAACATGTGACGTCGCCCGTGGGATATGTCCGCCTGCATGGACGCAATTACGACGAGTGGTTTGAAGCGGGGAAGGCCGCCGATCGCTATAACTATCTGTACAGCGAGACGGAATTAGCGGGATGGAAAGAGAAGATCGAGCGTATCGCGAGCAAAGCTGAAGTAACTTACGTAGTGGCGAATAATCATTTCGAAGCCAAGGCGGGAGTGAACGCGCTGCAGCTGAAACACATGTTGACGGGGCAGCGGGTGAAGGCGACCAAGCCGCTGTTGAAGCATTATCCGGAGCTGAATAACATTGCGGAACCGATTCTGGATGATGACGATGGATTGCCTCTGCCCTCCATGTCGTCTTGAAGAATCGCGACGACCCGCATCGCGTACACCTTCCCGTCTTGGAACCAGCCCGCAAAGATTGGTCATGCGTCACACCGCTGAGGCTAGAATTCTGCAAGGATCGTATGGGAATCTGTGGTGGGTTCGGCGCACGCAGGTGCGAGCGCACTCTATTCCGACCGGCGAAACAGGTAGCGGCCCCGTAGCTCAGCCGGATAGAGCGCTTAGGTTCGCACCTTAGAGGTCGTGAGTTCGAATCTCACCGGGGCCATCCTAAA